>QMCE01001328.1_pt1 | contig 13523 bp, 9 predicted proteins | sample 1821851 | NCBI WGS metagenome assembly QMCE01 (sample SAMN09453174, study PRJNA476694) | Termite gut metagenome, whole genome shotgun sequencing project. | isolation source: worker | host: Odontotermes sp. | place: South Africa:Pretoria | collected 2016-01-28 | reverse complement strand
GTACGCGATGACGGCTCAAACCGGCAAAGCACGGCTACGAACCCCCCCGGGGCTACCGCCAGAACAAGCCCGGCTGGTGGGACACCATGATCGGCCCGGGAAAACCCATAGACACCAACCGCTTCTTCGTCGTCTGCGCGAACGTCCTCGGCAGCTGCTACGGCACCACCGGCCCCGCCAGCCTGAACCCGGCGACAAACAAGCCCTACGGCCTCGATTTTCCCATTGTGCAGGTGGAGGACTGGGTCAGGCTCCAGTCGCTTCTGCTCGACCACATCGGCGTCGGGCATCTCTACGCCGTCATCGGCGGCTCCCTCGGCGGGCAGCAGGCGCTGGAGTGGGCGCTCGCCCACCCGGAGCGGGTCGAGAAAGCCGTCATCCTCGCCGCCAGCCCGAAGCTCTCCACCCAGGGCGTCGCGTTCAACGCCGTCGCCCGGTATTCCATCATGAACGATCCCCACTTCAACAACGGCAATTACTACGACGCCGTCAGCCCCGAGCACGGCCTCGCCGCCGCGCGGATGCTCGCGCACATCACCTACCTGAGCGAGGAGGGGCTGGACACGAAATTCGGCAGGCGCCTGCAGGACAAGGGAAAGGAACGGCCCGATTTCAGTTTCGACAGCGAATTCGCGGTGGAGAGCTACCTGAATCATCAGGGGCGGGTTTTTGTCGAGCGCTTCGACGCCAATTCCTATCTCTACATCATCCGGGCGATGGATTATTACGACGCGGCGGAACGCTGGGGCGGGGGGGATCTCGTCGAGGCGTGTTCCCGGATCGAGTCGGAACTGCTGGTGGCGAGTTTTTCGTCCGACTGGCTCTATACGCCGGAAGGCTGCCAGCGGCTGGTGCATTCCATTTGCCGGAACACGAAACCGGTGACGTACATCGACATTCCGAGCCAGTACGGCCACGACGCGTTCCTCGTGGAGACGGAACGCGTGGGGACGCTGCTCACGGGCGCGCTGAAAAGCAGGGCGAAACGCGCGCTGGGGTGATTCTCAAAGAAACTGTTCCACATTCGACCGATCGACGAGAAGCAGATCCACCATCACCTCCGGCGGCACATCCTTCCCCTCCAGCACCTCCGCCATCACGTCCACGGAGCGCGAACCCTGCAGCGCCGTGTTCTGGGAAACCGTGCCGGCCATCCGTCCCTCCTTCACCGCGGCCAGCGCCTCCGGCCCGGCGTCGAACCCGTACACGGGGATTGTCCCCGCCCGGCCGGCCGCCTCCAGCGCCTTCACCGCGCCCAGCGCCATCCCGTCGTTCTGCGCCACCACGGCGTCAATCGGCTCGCCGGACTGCAGCCACTCCGCCATCAGCTCCGACGCGATTTCCTCGTCCCAGCTGGCCGACTCCTCAAACGCCACCCGCATCCCCGGGTTCTCCCCGAGAATCTTCGCGTACCCCGCGCTCCGCCCCAGCTGCGCGTCCGCTCCGACGGGGCCGAGAATGAGGGCGATGTTCCCTTTGCCCCCCAGCGCCTTCGCGGCCGCGGCCATTTCAATTTCCCCCCCTCTCTCGTGGCTGGCGCCGACAAACCCCGCCGCCTGATCCTGATTCGTCACTTTCTGGCAGACGGTGACGAGGGGAATGCCCGCCTTCTTCGCTTTCTCGACGGCGTCCCGGATGCCGTCGACGGAGGCGGCCTCGACAATGAAACCGTCGACGCCCTGCGCGATGAGGGTTTCGATTTGCCCCGTCTGGCGGCGGGCGTCCTGGTTGCCGTCGTTGACGATGAGGCGGATGCCGAGTTCGCCGGCGCGTTTTTTGACCGCGTCGGAGAGTTCGATCGTGAAGGCGTTCGAGATGTGGCTCATGCAGAGGGCGACGATTTTTTCGCCCGCGCGCGCGGGGCAGGCCAGAACGGCGGAGAAAAGTGCCAGCGCGGCAATCGTTTTCAGCGTGCGCATGCGTATTTCCTTTGCTGTACAGTGAGCCTGAAGACGCATACATGCGGGATGTATATTCCCGCCATTGTCCATCAAACGAAACGGGAGTCAAGCGGGCAGCTTCCCGGAACGTGTTGATCAACTCCCCGGAGGTTTGTTGCCGTAGGGCAGGGCGCTGTTCCAGGGGGCGTGGCCGCGGCCGCCCTGCGGGAAGGAATACGGATCGGCCGGCTGCGCCGGCGCGCCGCCCCGCTCGGTGGAAAACGCGGATCGATTGCCGCCCCCGTCCGCCGGACGCCCGCGCCGCCGCGCCGCCGCGCCCCGTTCGTCCCGCGCGTAGAACGAATACCCGTCCGTCATCGGCCGCTCGTTCATGTGCGCCGCCATCGCCGCCTGCTCCGCGTCGTATCCGGCCCCGCCGGCAACGCCGGCGGAGATCGCGACGCCCTCCGCGCTCCCGCTGTTCGCGGAGAGGGAGAACAGCGACCTGCCGTCCCCGCGGCCGGGGTTCATCGCGTTGCCGGAGTGCGCGAGGGCCGTCTCCGCCCGCGCCCCCGCCCGCCCCGCGCCCACGCGCTGCGCCGGCATCAGGTCGAGAATGCCCGCCCGTTCCCGCGCCGCCATCTGCTCCAGATAGCCCCGGGCCCATTCCTTCCACGTCTCCAGGGCGACGCGCTGGTAGGTGTAGCGCTCCTGCCGCTTCTTTTCCTTCTCCCGCCCGCCCTTCGGCGACCAGAGGATCATGTCGCTGTTGGGCGGCGGCGTGTGGAGGGACAGAATCTTCTCCCAGTACGCGCGCGCGCCGTCTCTGTCCATGTTCACGTAATAGCACACTTCGCCCAGGCGGTAGAAGCTGGCGGCGCGCTCCGCGAGGCGCCATTCCCCCGCCGCCCTGTCCAGCGCCTGGCCGTACCACATGACAGCCTGATCAATCAGCCCCTTCGCCCGCATCCGTTCCTCCGGGGAGGCCGCCCCGCCGAGCGCGGCCATGCCCTCCGCATGGAACGTCTCGCCCATCAGGTGCAGGAGGTCGATGCGGTCGGGCGCCTGTTCCATCGTCTGCTCCGTCACGTCGCGCGCGGTCGCGAACGCGCCGAGATCGATGTAGGCGAGGGCAATGTCGGCCCAGGCATTGACGAAGTCCGGATCCGCCTTCACGGACAGCCAGTAATAGTGCAGGGCGTCGGCCGGCTTGTTCTGGCGCATCAGGTTGACCGCCATCAGGTAGTACAGCCAGGAGCGGTTCGGGTCGCGGAGCTTCGCGTCCGCATCGTCTCCCGTCCCGTCCTCTGCGCCGTCTCCGCCGTCCGCCACGGCGGGGGGCGCCGCTTCCGGCCGCGCCGTCTCCGGCGTTTCCATGCGCCGGACGTCGCGGCCGACATTGCCGGCCAGATCCATCGCGGCCAGCCGCACAAGCGCCGCGCCTGTCATGTCCTTCGGCGCGATCCAGTGGGTGATGCCTTCGCGCGCCAGGGATCGTTCGATCAGGTTCCAGCTTCTGCCGCCGTCTGTCGAGTAGGTGAACACGCCCGGGGCGTCGGCGAGGTTCTCGTCCGCGACGCTCCACGAGAGGGTGAGGCGCTCTCCCGGCGCGACTGCGCCGTCTTCGTCCGGGAGAAGAATTTCCGCCTTCGGCGGGATCGTGTCCACGACGACCGTCGCCTGCGGGAGGGAGTCCCTGGCGGGCGGCTCCGCGACAGCGCCCCCGACAACGGGGCGGCTGGTGTATTCGTAAAGACCGTCCTGCTCGACATCGACACCGCGCGTGAAGCGCACGTCGCCGTTCGGGAGGATGATTTTTTCGCCCTCGCCCAGTTCCTTCCATTCCTCGCCGGCGGCGCGGCGGGTGTAGAGGAGGGCTTTCTCCGCGTTGGCCGAGGCGTCGTCGACGGGGGCGATGGCGATGTCGTAGGAATGGCTGGCGACATACAGGCGCTTGTTTCCGCCGCTCTCGGCGGCGGGGGCGCCGGACGCCGCGACGGCGAGAAGGAGGAGGAAGAGAGACTGTTTCATGCGCGATGCTCCGTGCTGTCGGGTGAATACGCCACAGTATCGTTATCGACCGGAACGGGGTTCTTCCCGGAAAAGATCTTGTGACAGGCTCCGCTTCCGATAAAATCGGGGTTTTCCATTCCGGCGTCCGCTTCGGGCGCCGGAATTCTTGTTTTTCCGTGCAATGTGTGAAGGGTGAGGAAACCGCATGCTCTCTCTCGGCATCGACATCGGCAGCCTGTTCGTGGGCGCCGTTCTTCTTGATGAACAGCAAAACATCGTCCGCTCCGGCTACGAGCGCCACCACGGCGAGCCGGCGGCGACGGCGCGGAAAATGCTCGAAGCCTATCCCCTGGCCGACGTGGCGAATGCCGTCCGCACCGGATCCGGCGCGGGCGCGCTCGCCATGCTCGGCTGCGACGCCGTCGACCCTGTCGTCGCCGGCGTCGAAGGCGTCCGGAAGCTCGTCCCCGACGCGCGGAACATCATCCAGATCGGCGGCGGCTCCTTCAGCCTCACCCGCCTCGCCCCGGACGGAAGCTACCAGCGGAGCGCGATCAACTCCGCCTGCGCCTCCGGGACGGGGGCGTTCCTCGACCAGCAGTCGCTCCGGCTTCAGGTGCCGCCGACGGAACTGGCCGACCGCGCCATGCGCTACGACAAGCGCCCCCCCGCCGTCGCCACCCGCTGCGCCGTCTTCGCGAAGTCCGATATGATCCATCTCCAGCAGGAAGGCTTCACCGTCGACGCCATCGCGGCCGGCCTCTGCGTCGGCCTCGGCCACTCCACCGTGGACGGCCTGCTTTCCGGCCGCGCCCTGACGGGGAAGACGGCCGTCATCGGCGGGGTCGCGATCAATTCCGTCGTCGCCGGTTCCGTCCGCGACAAGCTGGGGGTGGAGGTGGTCGTGCCGGAAAATCCGAACCTCGCGGGGGCGCTCGGCGCGGCGCTTGTCGCGGGGGCGCGCGGACGCGGAAACGGGAACGGGACGGCGTTCGACTTTTCGCCCCTCTTCGCCGGCGCCGGCGCGGCGGACGCGGCGGCGGAGGATCGCGGCGCGCTCCGCGCGCCGCTTGAACTGAAATTGTCGAACTATCCCGATTTCGCGTGGCACAGGCACTGGGTGAACGAGGACGGCTCCGAAATCGCCGTTGTCGAGCCACGCTCCGGCGCGATCACCGTTTCCTTCGGCGTCGACATCGGATCCACCTCGACAAAGGCGGTCTTCCTCGACCGGGAGAAAAACGTGGTCGGCTGGATCTACCGGAAAACAGCGGGCAACCCCATCCGCGCCGTCCAGCTTCTCATGAAGGCGGCGCAGGAGATGGAGCGGGAGGGCGGCTTCGCCTTCGACATCAAGGGGGTCGGCACGACAGGATCCGGACGGAAAATGATCGGCGCCCTCATCGGCAGCGACCTCGCCACGAACGAAATCACCGCCCACGCCGCCGCCGCCGTCTTCATCGACCCGAACGTGGACACCATCATCGAACTGGGCGGCCAGGACGCCAAATTCACCCAGCTCCAGAACGGCATGGTCTACAATTCCATCATGAACTACGTCTGCGCCGCCGGGACGGGCAGCTTCATCGAGGAACAGTCGCTGAAGCTCGGCATTCCCCTCGCCGACTACGCCGACCGCGCCATGGGGAAGGCCTGTCCCCTCACGTCCGACCGCTGCACCGTGTACATGGAGCGCGACCTCGATCTGCTCCTCGCGCGCGGCTGGAACAGGGAGCAGGTGGCGGCGGCGGTGCTGCATTCGGTGCGGGACAATTACCTGAACAAGGTGGTGGGCGGCCTCTTCATCGGCGACCATATTTATTTCCAGGGGGCGACCGCGCGGAACAGGGCGCTCGTCGCCGCGTTCGAGGTGGAACTGGGGAAGGAGATCAAGGTCAGCCGCTTCTGCCACCTGACGGGCGCCCTCGGGATGTGTCTCCTTGTGGACGAACGGATTCCGGAGGAGAAGAAATCGGCGAGCTTCAAGGGGCTCCAGTTCGCCCAGGCCGACGTCCATGTCGACTACGAACTGTGCGACCTGTGCAACAACAACTGCAATCTGTCCCTCATCAAAACAGAGGGCGGCACCCTCGCATGGGGTCTGAAATGCGGGCGCGACTACAGCGAGAAGAAAGTCAAGGTGCGCGACAACCCCACCTTCGAATGGTGGCGGAAGCGGCACAACGCCTGGCTCAGTCTCGCCCCGGCGAAGCAAACAGGGTCGAAGCAGACGGGGACGAAGGGGCGCATCGGGCTGTTGCAGTCCCTCGGCACCTACGGCTACTATCCGTTCTGGAAGAAGTTCATCGAGGAACTGGGCTACCAGGCTGTCCAGTCGCCCCGGACAAGCGAAGGGACGATGCACGCGGGAGCGGCCATCACTTCGGCGGAATACTGCGCGCCCGTCGTCGCGAGCCACGGGCACGCCGTCGAGATGCTCGCCGGCGACAGGGCGGACTGGCTGCTCGTGCCGTACATGATGCGGGAGCCGACGCCCCCCGGGTTCACGGACGCGCATTTCTGCTGCTACGTGCAGGCGCATCCGGGCGTCCTCGAAGCGGCGGCGGGGCTGGAAGGGAAGGAGAAAATCCTGTCCCCCATCGTGCTCCTGAACCGGCCGGAAGCGGAGACGGCGCGCGCGCTGGCGAAGGGGCTGGCGAAGCTGGGCGTGAGCGAGGCGGAGGCGCTCCGGGCGCTCCGCGCGGCAAAGGCGGCGCAGGCGGACTTTGCAGCGGCTTCGCTGCAACTGGGGAGCGAGGCGCTGGCGTGGATTGAGGCGCGGGAGACGCTCGGGCTTGTCTGCATCGGCCGGCCGTACAATACGCTGGACGCGGGGCTGACGCTGGATCTGCCCCGGAAAATGGCGGCGCTCGGCTACCCTGTCCTGTACCTCGACATGCTGCCGTACAAGTACGCGGACGTGCTGCCGGAGTTCGCCAACATGTACTGGCACTACGGGCAGAAGATTCTGGCGACGGCGGCGTATGTGGCGAAACATCCGCGCTTGTTCGGCGTGTATTTCACCAACTTCATGTGCGGGCCGGACAGCTACATCCTGACCTATTTCAAGGAAATCATGAACCGCGTCGGGAAGCCCTACCTCTGCCTCCAGTTCGACGGGCACGGCGCGGACGCGGGCTACCTCACCCGCGTCGAGGCGGCGCTGGAAAGCTTCCACTCCTGGTCGAAGATCCGGCGGCCGGAAGTGGCGGCCGTGGCGGATTGAGTCATCGCCTCCCCGGCGGGGCGGCCTGCGGGCGGCGCGCCTGCTGCACGTCCTGCGTGCTCTTTTTCGCCACCTGCACCACCTGCTTCATCGTCGTCTCGTAGGGCGTGTTCTCCATCATGTCCTGCCGGAGAATCGCGTTCACCTCGTCCATCACGCTCCGCGCACGATCCAGCTCCGGGTCGGCGCCGGGCGTGTACGCGCCCATCGTGATGAGTTCCTCGTTCTCCTTGTATTTCGCCAGCACCGACCGGAGGCGGCGGGAGGACTGAAGCTGATCCTTCGGGACGATTTCCGACTGGACGCGGGAAATGGACTGGAGCACGTCGATCGCGGGAAAATGGTTCATCTGCGCGAGGCGGCGCGAGAGCACGATGTGGCCGTCCAGAATGCCGCGCGTCGTGTCGCTGATGGGCTCGTTCATGTCGTCGCCTTCGACGAGGACGGTGTAGAACCCCGTTATCGATCCCTGCGGGCTTCTTCCGGCGCGTTCCAGCAGGCGCGGCAGCAGGGCGAAGGTGGACGGCGTGTAGCCCTTCTGTGCCGCGACTTCGCCGATGGATCCGCCGATGTCCCTTTGCGCCATGCACATTCTCGTGATCGTGTCCATCAGGAGCGTCACGTCCGCGCCCTGATCGCGGAAATACTCCGCAATCGCCGTCGCGACGAAGGGCGCTTTCACCCTGACCGGCGCGGGCTGATCGCTCGTCGCTATCACCACGACCGACCGCGCCATGCCTTCCGGGCCGAGATCGCGCTCGATGAAATCCCGCACCTCGCGCCCGCGCTCGCCCACGAGGGAAATGACCGACACCTGCGTCTTCGTGTAGCGGGACAGCATGCCGAGCAGGACGGACTTCCCCACCCCCGTCCCGGCCATGATGCCGATGCGCTGCCCCTTTCCCACCGTCATGAAGGCGTCTATCGCCCGGACGCCCGTCGACAGCACTTCGTCGATGCGGGGACGGAGCACGGGATCCGGCGGGTCGGCGTAGATGGGGTAGGTCGCCGTCGCGACAATGGGGCCTTTTCCGTCCATCGGGCGCCCCATGCCGTCCAGGACGCGGCCGAGAAGGTGCTCGCCCACCGGAACGACCTGCTCCGTCGTGGAGGACTCCACGCGGTCGCCGGGGCCTATGCCGCGCATTTCGCCGAGGGGCATCATGAGGGTGGCGTTTTCGCGAAACCCCACGACCTCCGCCTCCACCGCGCTGCGGGAAAGTCGGGAATAGATGAAGCAGAGGGAGCCGACGGGCAGGGGGAGGGGGGTTGTCTCCACGACAAGGCCGGTGACGCGGCGGACGCGGCCGGCGACCTTCGCCGGAAGGATGTTCGGGAGGCGGCGGCGCTTGTACTCGAACATGGAAACGGTCATTGTTCTTCCTGTGAACTGTCGGCGAGCTCCGCGAGTTTGGCAAGCTCTTCCATGTCGGGATCGACACCGTTTTCCGAAGGCTGCCCGGGGGGCGGTTCCGCGAGTTCGACGGGTTCTCCCGGCTCCCCGCCCGTCTCGTCCTCCGCCGGCGGCAGGGAATAGGGCGACTCCGCGTTCGCCGCCTTCGCGGCCGCGATCGCCTCTTCCGGGATGCGGCTCCAGGGCGCGACCGCGTCCTCGCCGGAGAAGCCGAGAATCACTTCCTCGAACGCGGACAGGCGCGTCGCCAACTGCATGTCCACCTCCGCCTCCCGCGTCGCCGCGACAATGCCCCCCCGCTCTATGCTCGCGTCCGGCACCACATGCAGCGCGCCCATGTCGGTGAACATCGTCTTCAATTCCGGGACGACTTCCTCCAGAACCCGGCAATCCTCCGGGTTCGCCCGCACCGTGATGCTCGTCCTGTCTGTCACAAGCCCGATGCACTCCACCGCCAGCGGCCGCACCGACTCCGGGTCGACAGACAGTTCGTGCCCGACAAGGCGCTTCGCGAGATCGAGGGCGAGGAGGAGCAAATCGCCCTCCGCCTGCGCCATAAGCTGCTGCCTCGACGCGTTGAGCGCGTCGATAATCTGCTGCAGCACGCCCGATGTCGGCGCGGCGTTCTGGCGGAGGGATTCCTTCTCCGCCGCTATCGCCGCCTGGATTTTCTTTTCCGACTCCGCCGCGCCCTCCTTCAGCCCCTTCGCGTAGCCTTCCTCCTGGCCTTTCGGGAAGGCTTCCTTGTAGGCTTTGTCGGAGGCTTCCTTCTCCATCGCGGCGACCTGCTTCCGCGCGGATTCTATTTTCGCCTGTCCCTGCTCCTGGGCGCGTTTCAGGATGCGCTGGGCGAGGGCGCGGATGTCGGCGAATTCGAAGGGGACGGAATCGAGGCGGACGGGATCCTGCTTCGGCGCCATGTGGATGACGCCGCCGGGGGCGGTGGGGAGCATGACGGCGGTGCGGGGAGGGGAGAGGGGGACGAATTCCTCGGGGGAATCGGTCACGACGGAGGAATCCGCCTCCGGCGGGGGAGCTTCCTCCGCGTCCTCTCCCGCATCCGCCTGCGCGGGGGCGAGGGGGACGAATTCTTCCGAATCGTTGATGACCGGGGATTCCTCCATTGCGCCGCCTTTTTCTTACACAACCACGTTGTCGTCGCTGCCGCGCCCGGAAATGATGACCTCGCCCGTTTCTTCGAGACGCCGCACAATGTCCACGATGCGCTGCTGCGCCTGCTCCACGTCCGCCAGACGGACAGGCCCCATGAATTCCATGTTTTCCTTGATCATTTCCGCGGCGCGCGTCGACATGTTCTTGAAGATTTTTTCCTGCATCGCCTCGGACGCGGTCTTCAGCGCAATCGCCAGCTCGTCGTTCTCCACTTCGCGCAGCATGGACTGAATGCCCTTGTCGTTGACGAGAATGATGTCTTCGAAGACGAACATGAGCTTGCGGATCTGTTCCACCATGTCGGGGTCGGCTTCTTCCAGGTTTTCCAGAATGCCCTTCTCCGTCGTTCTGTCGCAGAGGTTGAGCATTTCCGCGACAGACTGGACGCCGCCAGCGGATTCCAGATCCTGCGTGACGATGGACGCGAGGCGGGATTCGAGGCCCTGCTCGACCAGGCGGATGGCCTCGGGCGTCGTCTGCTCCATGCGGGCGATGCGCTTGACGACCTCAAGCTGCTTCTTCGGCGTCAGGCCGCCCAGGATTTCCGCGGCCTGCTTCGCGGACAGGTGCGCCATGATGAGCGAGATCGTCTGCGGGTGCTCGTCCTGAATGTACATGAGGAGGTGTTCGGAGTCGGCGCGCTTGAGGAAATGGAAGGGCGCCTGCTGGATCGTGTTTTCCAGCGTCGCCAGAATCTTCGCCGCCTCGTCCGGGGACAGGCTCTTTTCCAGCAATTGGCGGGCGAACTCGATGCCGCCCTGTTCCAGATATTTCGACGCGAGGTGGGTCTGGTAGAATTCGCGGACGACGGCGTCGCGGACGTCGGGGGCGATTTCCTCCTCGATGCGCGCGATTTCCATGGACAGGCGCTCGATCTCGTCCGTCGAGAGATTGGCCATGATTTTCGAACTGGAATCCACGTCCAGGGAGATCATGAGCACAGCCGCCTTGCGGAGACCCGTCAAGCCTTCGGCTTTTGCAGCTTTCGCCATTTTTTCAATCCTCGCAGGCGCCCGGAATGTCGTTTTTCTTTTCCGGATGCTTTTCCGATAACGGATGTTGTGTCGTACTGACTCAGTCTTTGCGCATCCAGCGTTTCAGCATGTTCGCCGCGCGTTTCGGATCTTCCTGCACCACCGCCACAACCTTCGATCGAAGCTTGTCCCACTCCTCGTTCGACATCTCCTCTTCCTCGTCGTCCGCCGTCGTCAGCGCGAGAGACACCGCCTCCGGCTCGACATACTCCTCCAGCTCCGTCGGAATCGGGCGCGTCGCGTACTTGTACACAATATACACCGCCAGCGCGAAAAAGATAAAGGTAATAATGGCTGTCATGTTCTGCGCCAGAAGCCGCAGCGCCAGCGCCGAAACCGCCTCCCCCCCCTGCGGCGCGCGCACCGGCGCCGTCCACGGAACCTGGCTCACCTCGATCCGCTCCGGAATCTCCGCAAGGGGAATGTTCGCCGCCTGCGCAATCTGCCGCTTCAGTTCCTCCACCCGCTCCGGCGTCAGCGCGTCCACCGATTCCCGCGCCCACATCGGCTGCCGCGTCTCCGGCTCAATCAGCGGCTCCCCCAGCTCGTCCAGAGCCTGCACCAGCTTGCCCTCGCCGTCCCGCTGGTAGCGGTAGGGAAGCTGGATAATCGCGGAAACCGTCAGGCTCTTGATGGACGGGGCGAAGCGCGTCGCCGTCTCCCGGCGGGAGTTCTGCATCTGCGTGTCCGCCGTCTTGGTATTGTCCCGCGTCTCGTCCGTGTACCAGTAGCCCCAGGGCCCCATGTTGGCGACGCGGCGGGCGTTCGGCTGGACGCCCGGCTCCTCGTTCGGTTTTTTCGTCGAGAAGAATTCGCGCGTGCTTGTCTGTTTCCGGAGGGTTTCCCCGGGGAGGATCTGGATGGTGGTCTCCTCCGTGTCGTTGAAGTCGACCTCGTGCTTCGGGAAGGCGTTGACATCGCCTTCGTAGGTGATGTTCGGGATGTATTGCCGCATGAGATTTTCAAGCTTCCGGCGGAGCGCCTCGTCCAGGGCGAACTCGGCGTCCCATTTCCGCTTCGCCATCGCGGTCAGCCCGGAGGAGGCGGTGGTGTGGAATTTGTTCAGGTTCTGATCCGTCACGACGACGTCGCGGGGGTCGAGCCCGGCCTTCGCGGCGGCGACGAGGGAAATGATCGTCTCCGCCTCCGGTTCCGTCAGATCCTTTTTCAGTTTTGTCGTGATGCGGACCGCGGCCGTTATCTTGTGCGCGACGCCGAAGAGGGAGCGGCGGACGTCGTCGGAGTAGATGACGTTCGCGGAGCGCACGCCTTCCAGCGTTTCAATCAGCCGGGAGACTTCGCTGGCGCGGGCGAGGCGCATCGCCTCGTCCGACTTCATCCGCGTGTCGGAGAAGGCCCAGCGGTCGAGCATCTCGGAAAAGCCGAAGGCGTGCGCGTCCTTCAGGAGCCCCTGTTCCGCCAGGGCGATGATGGCCGTCTTCTCCTCGTCCACGCTGACGATGATGCGGCGCTCCTCAAGCTGGTATTCGGCGGATTTGATGCCGCTGTCTCTGAGCTGGGCGAGGATGTCGTTCACGTCGGAGGGGTCGACCTCCATGGGGAGGGGGCGGCGTCCCGTTTCGCCCGGCGTCGTGCCCATCCAGGCGGCGAAGGTCAGCCATATGGCGACGGTGAGGACGAGGAAGGTGACGGCGACGCGCTGCGTGACCGACATGTCGCGCAGGACGGACTGCGCGTCCTGCCAGAGCTGGCGGAGAATGTTCATCCCGAGAATCCCCCTGTGGTGCGTCCCGATTTCCCTTTTGCTTCACCCCCGGCTCCCGCGTCCCCACGCGGAAACCGGCGGTTGATATTTCCGAAAAAAGTTGATTTTTGAATGACACGCAAGGGCGGAAGACCGTAAGCCTTTCCGCCCGCATAAAAAAAACTGTCTTTTCAACCGCTGCAGGGTTCTCCAGGTTCTCAGACGCGCATGCGCATGATTTCCTGGTAGGAATCCACCAGCTTGTTCCGCACCGCCATCAGCGTGTCGAACGCGACGGACGCCTTCTCCATCGCGGTCATCACTTTCGTGATATCCTGTTCTTTGCCCATAACCATGTCTGTCACCATCTTGCCGGCGTCCTGCTGCATGGTGTTGACTTTGTTCAGGTTGTCGAGGAGGTATTTCTTGAAGTCCTCGCCGTCCGCCTGCGTGGTGTGCTGGGGCGCGCGGGTGTCGCCGGCGCGGCCGACGCCTTCAAGCCTTCCTGTCAGGGGATCGATTGGCATTGTCTCGCCCTCCTTCTCGACGCCGGGGTACACTTCTCAGTATACAGTATCGGCGGCGGGTCGGCAGTTCTTTACTTTCTACTGTATGGAAATCGCTGTCCAACCGCAAGCGGATTTTTCAGACGGCGGTTTTTCCTCACGCGATAATCCGGAGCGCCCCGCTGTGAATCTGCTTCGCCGTGTCCATCGTCGTCAAGTTCGCCTCGTAGGCGCGGGAGGCCATCATCATGTCCACCATCTCCACCGGCGCCTGCACGTTCGGATACGCGACGTAATCCTTCCATTTGCCTTCCTGGATCGCGTCCGGGTGGTTCGGATCGTATTTGTACTGGAAGTCGGTGTCGTAGTCCTTCTGCACCTCGTCCACGGAGACGCCCCACTGTTTCGACCCGGTGATTTCCGGCGCGCCCTCGGCGAAGCGGACAAGGCGGCGGCGGTAGGGTTCGCCGTCCTCCCCGCGCGTCGTGTTGATGTTCGCGAGGTTGTTGGCGTGGACGTTCATCCGCGCGCGCTCCGCCCGGAGGCCGGAAGCCGAAATGTCGAACATGGTG
>QMCE01002509.1_pt1 | contig 13526 bp, 11 predicted proteins | sample 1821851 | NCBI WGS metagenome assembly QMCE01 (sample SAMN09453174, study PRJNA476694) | Termite gut metagenome, whole genome shotgun sequencing project. | isolation source: worker | host: Odontotermes sp. | place: South Africa:Pretoria | collected 2016-01-28 | reverse complement strand
ATATATTTTACAAATAAATTCATTTCCCGATGGCAAGTCGAAAATCATGGGCGGGATATGAACAAGGGATTCATATTTATCATAAATTTGCAGATTGTATAGAGCTTGAGGGGAATTGTTGCAGGCTTAAAAAAACTAATAAATAATTATAACAGAAGTATGAAGAGAATAATGATCCTGTCTGTCGCTTTGGCGGGAATGGCAGTCATGGCCGGGTGTGGCGGAGGAAAAAAGAGCGCCGGTGTTCCGGCGATAAACCTGTCCGATCTGGACACTTCGGTAAGTCCGGGGGAAGATTTTTACCAGTATGCCTGCGGCGGCTGGCTGGCTGCGAATCCGCTGAAACCGGAATATTCCAGGTTCGGCTCGTTCGACCTGCTCAGGGAAGAGAACCTCAACCAACTCCGCACCATGGTCGACGATGTGACCGGTAAGAAGCATGAATACGGCACCATACCGTATAAAATAGCGACCTTGTATAATCTCGGCATGGACGAGGCCAAACTGAACGCCGAAGGGGCCGCGCCCATAAAAGAGCAATTGACATCCATAGCGGCGATTAAGAACTCCGGTGAGCTTACCCGCGTGATCGCCGATCTTCACATGATCGGGATACACCCCTATTTCGGCGCGTGGGTCGGCGCCGATGAAAAGAACAGTTCGATGAATATCGCCATACTTATGCAGACGGGTCTCGGAATGGGCGACCGCGACTACTATCTGCTCGACGATGCCGAATCCGTAAAGATACGCGAGGCATACAAGGCATACATTGCCAAACTGTTCGTCATGGCCGGATACTCTCCGGAGAGTGCGGGGGAAGCCGTCGGTGACGTGATGAAGATCGAGAACAAAATAGCCGGCGCATCGTACACCAGGGAGGTGCTCCGCGATTCATACGCCAACTACAATAAAATGACGGTCGGACAGCTTGCTTCGATCAGCACGCTTGTCGACTGGAACGAGTATTTTGCGGCAGTAGGCCTTCCCGGTCTCGCGGAATTGAACGTGAGCCAAAAAAATTACTATTCCGATCTGGAAAAGGCGATGAAAGATGTCACGCTCGAAGAGCAGAAACTATATCTCGCGTTCAGCCTGATAGACGGGGCGGCGCCATACCTGAGCGATGAATTCGCCGAAGCTTCGTTCGACTTCTACGGCCGCACCATGTCTGGAAGCGAGGAGCAGCAACCGCGCTGGAAACGGGTGCTCAGGACTACCGACGGGGCTCTTTCGGAGGCTTTCGGCCAGATATATGTGGAAAAATATTTCCCCGCTTCGTCTAAGGGAAGGATGCTTACCATGGTAGACAACCTGATAGCAGCCCTCGGGCAGCGTATCGAGAGACTCGACTGGATGAGCGACCAGACCAAAGCCAGGGCGCAGGAGAAACTCTCCACTTTCATAGTCAAGATAGGCTATCCCGACTCCTGGCGCGACTATTCGGGGCTCGCGATAGAGAACGATTCATACTGGGCCAACATCTGCCGCTCGAACATATTCGAGACCGAATATATGTTTGCCGAGGCGGGTAAGCCGGTCGACAAACAAAAATGGTATATGAGCCCGCAGACCGTGAACGCCTATTACAATCCGACCACCAACGAGATATGTTTCCCGGCAGGCATACTTCAGCCGCCGTTCTTCAATGCCGACGCCGACGATGCCGTTAATTATGGCGCCATCGGTGTGGTCATAGGTCACGAGATGACCCACGGTTTCGACGATCAGGGTCGCAATTACGACAAGGACGGCAACCTTGCCGAGTGGTGGACGCCACAGGACGCCGAGAACTTCAAAGCCTTGGCCGATGTATTGGTTAAACAGTACGACGAGATAATCGTTGTCGACGACGTACACGCCAACGGAGCCTACACGCTCGGTGAGAATATCGCCGACCAAGGCGGACTGCTCATATCTTACGAGGCATACCGGAACAGCCTGAAAGACAAGGCTGCGCCTGCCGACATCGACGGCTTTAACGACACGCAGCGCTTCTTTCTGGGATACACCGCACTTTGGGCGCAGAATATTCGTCCGGAGGAGATCCTACGCCTCACCAAGCTTGACGTTCATTCGCTCGGCAAATGGCGCGTGAATGCGGCATTGCGCAATATAGACGAATTCTATGAAGCCTTCGACGTCAAGGAGGGCAACGCGATGTATATGGCGCCGGAAGACAGGGTTATTATCTGGTAGCCTCGCGGAGCCGGTTGCCATACGGCAGCCCTGCACGTAAATCATTACAGGCTGCAACCTAATCGGTTGCAGCCTGTAATGATTTACGTGCAGGGTGGTTTATTCGCCGGGTTTTTCGCTTGGTTTTTCACGGAGTTTTTCCCGGAGCCTTTCTCCGGTCGCTTCGTAGCCGGGCTTGCCGAGCAGTGCGAACATATTTTCCTTGTAGGTCTCCACGCCGGGCTGGTCGAAGGGGTTCACGCCGAGGATGTGGCCGCTGATGGCGCACGCTTTCTCGAAAAAGTAGAGGAGCGCTCCGATATTGAAGGGGGTGAGCGATCCTATCTCGATCCTTATGTTGGGCACGCCGCCGTCGGTGTGCGCTATGGCTGCGCCGAGTTCGGCTGTGCGGTTTATCTCGCCGAGGCGTTTGCCCGCAAGGAAATTCAACCCGTCGAGGTTGTCGGGCGAACTCTCTATGACGATCTCGTGCCGGGCGGAGGCCACCGATACGATAGTTTCGAAAAGGGTGCGCTCGCCGTCCTGAATGTACTGTCCTACGGAATGAAGGTCGGCCGTATATCCGACGCCCGCCGGGAATATGCCTTTACCGTTCTTGCCTTCGCTTTCGCCGAAAAGCTGCTTCCACCACTCCGCCAGCCCGGAAAGCTTGGGCTCGTAGCAGCCGAGGATCTCCGTTTTGAAGCCATTGCGATACAGTATATTGCGGGCGACGGCATATCTTGCGGCGGGATTTTCGGCATATGGGACTCCGGGAGCTGTGGCAGCCTGTGCCATACGTGCGCCGTCGATAAGGGCGGCTATGTCTATGCCGGCCGCCGCTATGGGCAGAAGCCCAACCGCGGTCAGTACCGAAAAACGTCCGCCTATGTCGTCGGGGATAGTGTAGGTCTTGTAGCCTTCCGCCACAGCCAGACTGCGCAGGACGCCCGTATCATTTCCGGTGACGGCCACTATACGTTCCCGCGCACCGTCGAGTCCGTAGCGGCTCTCTATCTCCTTGCGTATGATGCGGAAAGCGATCGCCGGTTCGGTGGTGGTCCCCGACTTCGATATTACTATCGCTGCGATGGAATAACCGCTTACCGCCCGCAGAAGTTCGGCCATGTAATCTTCGCTGAGGTTCATTCCGGCGTAAATTATATGCGGAGCGCCCCTCTTCAGGCCGAGGTAAGCGAACGAGTCGCCCAAAGCCTCTATCACGGCTTTGGAACCAAGGTAGGAACCGCCGACACCTATGACGATTATGACTTCGGCCAATTCGCGAAGCCCGGCCGCAGTGGTTGTTATGTCGTCTATATCTTTTTTCCCTATGGACGAGGGAAGATCCACCCAGCCGAGGAAGTCGTTTCCGCTGCCGTGCCCGCCGGAGAGCAGGGCGTTGGCTTTCATGGCGGTTTCCTCGATGGATATGGTTCCGGAGCCGGTTGCTTCGGGATGTATGCGTGACAGATCGAGTTTTATCATAATATGCTTTACAACACAAATCTACTATTTTTTATTCGAAATTGGAAAAATCACCACCTTTTTTTATCTTTGTAGGATATAGGCCGGATAAACAGGAAAATAATAAATATTCTAAATAAATGGGACTTTTTTCACTCACACAGGAGTTGGCTGTCGATTTGGGGACGGCCAATACCCTCATCCTGTACAACGGAAGGGTTGTCGTGGACGAACCCTCCATAATCGCCCTCGACATACATACCAACAAAGTGGTCGCCATAGGAGAGCAGGCGCAGCAGATGCATGGTAAAACCCACCAGAATATCAAGACTATCCGCCCGCTTAAGGATGGCGTCATAGCTGACTTCAACGCGGCCGAACTGATGCTTCGCGGCATGATCCGCAAGGTGAAGACCAACGGCCATATTTTCAGCCCGTCGCTCAGAATGGTAATCTGCATCCCGTCTGGCTCGACCAATGTGGAGATACGTACCGTGCGCGAATCGGCCGAACACGCCGGAGGCAGGGAGGTGTATATGATATTCGAACCGATGGCGGCAGCCCTCGGTGCTGGGCTTAACGTGGAGGCTCCCGAAGGACACCTTGTGATAGATATCGGCGGCGGTACGACCGAGATAGCCTGTATATCGCTCGGTGGCATCGTTTGCAGCGAGAGTATCGACGTCGCGGGCGACGTGTTCACCCAAGATATTCAGAATTACATACGCCAGCAGCACAATGTACGCATCGGCGACCGCACGGCCGAGAACATAAAGATGGCCGTCGGAGCTGCCGTACAGCAGTTGGACGAAGCGCCCGACGATTACGTTATCACAGGGCCCGACATACTCACCGCCCTTCCCACCACCGTGAGCCTGTCGTACAACGAGATAGCTTACGCGCTGGAGAAATCGCTCCTCAAAATAGACGCTGCCATTATGAAGGTGCTCGAAATGGTGCCCCCCGAACTATACGCCGACATAGTCAAGAGCGGCATATATCTTGCCGGCGGCGGCGCGCTTATCAAGGGTATCGACAAACGTTTCACGGAGAAGAACGGCATACAGTTCAATGTGGCCGAAGATCCGCTGCGCGCCGTGGTGCGCGGTACGGGTATCGCGCTCAAGAACCTGCACCAGTTCTCGTTCCTGATGAAGTAATGTGATGCGGGTTTCGCCAATGGGAGAAACCCGCTTTTTGAAACTTATGCGGATATGTACCGGCTTGCCAGATTCCTGAAAAGATATTACACGGTGTTTCTCTTCATTCTGCTGGAGGGGATCGCGGTGAACTATTACATGGGTTCGACGGGATATGCGAGTGCTAAGATCTATAATGCTTCGAGCCGTATCACGGGCGACGTGGACGGGTTCTTCACTTCGATAGGCGACTATTTCCATCTGAAGAAGATAAATACCGAACTCATCGGGGAATTGGCGGCGGTGCAGGGCGAACTCGAGAGGTACAGGAGCGCCGAAGCGCTTCTTCCGGCGGAGCACGTCGAGAACGGTTACTTCTATTCCACGGCCAGGGTTTTAAGCAATACCGTAAACCGCCAGCGCAACTATTTCGTCATCGACAAGGGCGCCGACGACGGCGTGGAGAGAAATATGGCGGTACTATCCACCGGAGGCGCCGTCGCGGGATTCGTTCAGGATTGCCTGCCGCACCACTCAGTGTGCGTGTCGGTGCTAAATATGGATTTCCGTATAGGCGGCCGGATCAAGGGTAAAGATTATTTCGGGTCGATATATTGGGACGGCGTCAGTCCGCATTATGCGACTCTTTCCGACATTCCGCTGTACGCTCCGGTCGCGAAGGGCGACACGATACTTTCGGCGTACTCCCTGCGCTTCCCGCAGGACAGCCACATAGGGATCGTGGAAGATTACGAGACATCGGAAGACAACACCTACTTCCGGATAAAAGTGAAGCTCGACGTGGATATGTATTCTCTTTCGAACGTGATGCTGATAAAGTATACCGATGCGGAAGAAGTGGAACAGCTTCTTGACCTGACGATCGACAACCGGCGGGCGAAGCGAAGTTGACCGGCGTTCGCATCCATGAGCGGGGATGTTTTAAAGCCATACCATACAAGGAGGAAGACAGGCTGTGAGGGTGAAGCAAAGCCGACCGGCAATGAGGAAGGGAATTGGAAAAATATGATATGAACAGGTTTTTGGAGTATACGATATTTCTTGTGGTGCTTTTGTTGTTGCAGGTATTCCTGTTCGACAACCTCAGCCTGTCGATCTATATTACGCCTCTGATCTATACTGCGTTCTTCGTTATGCTGCCTGCCGATATAAATTCGGGGCTGCTCCTCGGGCTCGGTCTGGTGACGGGCGTCGCAATGGATTTTTTTATGGGTACGGCGGGGATCAATACGATATCGTCGCTGGCGGTATGTTTCATGCGTCCGGCGATAATGAACCTGACGCTCGGCAAAGACAATTCGCGCGAAAGCAATATGCCCCTTCCGCGGGAACAGGGGACTAAACGCTGGTTGCGTTACGCCTCGCTCCTTGTACTGATACACTGCACGATCTTCTTCCTGTTCGAATCGCTGAGCCTTCACTACATAGTGTTCACTCTGATGCGGATGCTGTGCAGTGCCGTCTTTACGCTGCTGATCATATGCTTCATCGCTGGTGTTTATCCGGCGCGGAGATACCGGCCTTCCAATTGACGGAGGGAGAGTTTTTATTCCATACATATTTTCAATTTTACATTTAACAAGTTGGATTCACGGGCGAGAATATTTATCTATTTTGTGATTGCGGTGTTCGCCGTACTCATTCTGCGTCTGTTCCATATACAGGTCATAGACGACAGCTATAAGCGCGACGCGGAGAACAATATACAGCGCAACGAGGTGCAGTACCCTCCGCGAGGGGAGGTCTACGACCGCAACGACGAATTCCTCGTGCAAAGCATAGTGTCGTATGACCTGATGGCCATTCCGCGCGATGTGCGCGAGTTCGACACGCTGGCGTTGGCGCGTCTGGCGGGGGTGGCGCCCGAAACGCTGGTCAGAGATCTGGATAAGGCGGCTAACTACTCACGCCGCAGGCCGTCGGTGATAGTCAAGCAGATATCGCTCGAAGCGAAGTTGCTTTTCGACGAAGGCAACTATCCGGGCTTTTATACCGCTTACCGCTCCATGCGTTCCTATCCGCGCAAGATAGCGGGCAATGTGCTGGGTTACATCGAGGAGGTTAATCAGAACGACATAGAGTCCGACGACTATTATCAGGCGGGCGATTACACCGGACGCTCCGGGATAGAGCGTTCCTACGAGGAGGTGCTGCGCGGCGAGAAAGGCCTCAAGGTGAATGTGGTCGATGTCCACGGCATCACCAAGGGCTCGTATATGGATGGCGGGTACGATACGAATATCATTCCCGGCACTCCGATAATAAGTTCCCTGGATGCGGCGCTGCAGGAGTTCGGCGAGGAGTTGATGCGGGGAAAGGTGGGAAGTATCATAGCGATAGAGCCTTCCACGGGTGAGATACTGACGATGGTTAGCAGCCCGGGCTATGACCCCGACGAGTTGGTTGGGCGCGAAAGAGGCAACAACTACATACGGCTGCTCAATAATCCGAGGCATCCGATCTTTAACCGCGCCGTGATGTCGATATATCCTCCCGGTTCGGTCTTCAAGATGGTCAACGGCTTGATCGGACTTCAGGAGGGCACGACGACGCAGTGGCAGCGCTATCCGTGTTACGGCAGATTTCCCCTGGGCAGGGGGGTCGGATGCCACAACCATATCTCGCCGCTCAACATGAGGCAGGCCGTACAGGTGTCGTGCAACACATACTTCTGCTACGCGTTCAAAGAGTTGCTGGAGAGCAAGAAGTACGCCAACGTCAAAGAGGGGCTCGACAAATGGGCGGAATATGTCCGCAGCTTCGGGTTCGGGCAGAGCCTCGGCAGCGACATCCCTTCCGAGTTGCGCGGCACGGTACCAACCAGCGCTACATACGACAGGAATTACCGGGGACGGTGGAACGCCCTTACTGCCATATCGCTCGCAATAGGACAGGGCGAGTTGGGGTGTACGCCGCTACAGATGGCCAATCTGGCCGCCACGATAGCCAACAGGGGTTACTACTACACCCCTCACGTGGTCAGGGAGATAGTCGGGCGCGACTCGATAGATGCGCGTTTCTATGAGCGACACTACACCATGGTCGATGAGAAGTGGTTCGACGTGGTTGTGGACGGTATGTACGATGCCGTACACAAGGCGGGAGGAACCGGCTCGCAGGCCTATGTGGAGGGGCTCGACGTGTGCGGCAAGACCGGCACGGCGCAGAATCCCCACGGGGAAGACCACTCCACATTCCTCTGTTTCGCACCCAGGGACAATCCGAGGATAGCGGTGTCGGTATATGTCGAGCACGGCGGCTGGGGTGGGTCGGTCGCGGCTCCCATAGCAGGCCTCATCGTGGAAAAATACCTCAACGACACCATATCGCGCCCCGACCTGGTGGAACGGATCAGGAAAACCGAAATAGCATACCCTTACTATGACAGCAGCCAAAGGAGATAAGATAGGGCGCGGTGCGGTGGACTGGGGTTCGATAGCCATATTTTTCATATTGATGGCTATCGGATGGGTAAATATATACGCCGCCGTATTCGACGAATCGGCCACGGAGGGTTTCGATCTGGCAGGGCGCTACGGTTCGCAGCTCGTGTGGATAGGGATATCCGTGGCGGCCTCGGTGGTCATAATGCTGATAGACGATATTTACTATCACATAGCGGCGTATCCGTTTTATGTATTAATGGTGCTGATGCTGATAGTTACGCTTCTTATCGGCACCGAGGTCAACGGGGCCAAGTCGTGGCTGAAGTTTGGGGGTCTCACCGTACAGCCTGTCGAATTCGCCAAGTTCGCCACTGCCCTTGCGCTGGCCAGATTGCTCAGTTCGTACCACTTCTCATTCAACAATACGCGCAATCTGTTGACTGTGGCCGCCGTCATAGGCATCCCCATGATTATAATCATCCTTCAGAACGACACGGGGTCGGCCGTAGTTTTCGTGGCTTTCCTTCTGGTGTTGTTCCGCGAAGGGCTCAACGGATGGCTCTATCTCGGCATAGGGATGGTGGTGTTCCTGTTCGTGTTCTCGTTCATTATAACTCCGGTTGCGCTTCTGGCCTGCATCATAATAATATGCGCCGTTATGGAGGGGGTGATGCACCGCCGCTGGAAGATAACGACCGCATATCTCGCCGGCGTGGGGTTCTTTTCGGCGCTGCTTCATATTATTTTCAATGCGTTGTTCTCGCAGCCGGTAGACTATTATTGGAGCCTGCTCGCAAGTTCGGCGCTTTCGCTCGGGATAGTGGTGTTATATGCCTGGCGCGAACGCATGAAACGCATGATATTTCCTCTGGCCTTCTTCGTCGGGTCGCTTGTGTTCACCTCGGCGACAGGCTATGTGTTCGACAATGTGTTGAAACTGCATCAGCAGAAACGCATACTCAACCTGCTGGGCGTCGAGAGCGATACCCAGAAATGGGGCTACAACGTAAACCAGTCGAAGATAGCCATCGGCTCGGGTGGATTCTGGGGTAAAGGATACCTCGAAGGGACGCAGACCAAATACGACTTCGTGCCCGAACAGAGCACCGACTTTATTTTCTGCACCGTCGGCGAAGAGTGGGGGTTCGTGGGTTCGGCCGTGGTGCTGATGCTGTTCTGCTGGCTTATAGTGAGGCTGGTGATCATGGGCGAAAGGCAGCAGGAGCCGTTCGGCAGGGTATATTGTTACTGTGTCGCCGCCATATTCCTGTTCCATGTCCTTGTGAACGTCGGTATGGCCATCGGGATAATGCCCGTCATAGGGATCCCCCTGCCGCTGTTCAGCTACGGGGGCTCGTCGCTGCTGGCATTTACGATATTGTTCTTCGTGGCGGTGAAACTCGATTCACGCACGCGGGAAACGGATGAATTTTTGCGGAAATAAATTGATGATTTGACAATATGAAAGAGAAGGAAAATTACAGTGAGCGGCAACGGGAGTTCATGCGGATGGCCATAGAACTTTCGCGCCGCAGTGTGGAAAACGGAGGAGGCCCGTTCGGCGCCGTTATAGTGCGCGACGGCCGTGTTGTGGCGACAGGTTCCAATTCCGTCACCCTGCTCAACGACCCCACCGCCCATGCCGAAGTGTCAGCGATCAGGCGCGCCTGTGCCGAGGGCAATACTTTCGACCTCTCCGGATGTGAAATGTACAGTTCGTGTGAGCCGTGCCCCATGTGCCTCAGCGCACTTTATTGGGCTGGGATAGACCGTCTCACCAGATACCCCTTGCTCCCGAAAAGCGCTCGATACCCGTCCTGCCCATGAAGGTTATGCGGCCGGAATCCATCGAAGTATTCCGCACCTGGGCGGCAAAACCCGACAAAGTCGAGTATTGATACGGGTTGCGGATAAGCGCGACTCACTTTAATTGATCAGGATCCCTCGGCTTCGCTAAGGATGACGGCACAAGTTTGGAAAGCTTGCGTTAAACAGAGGAAATTTGAATGTCAGTGTCATGATGCAACATTTACCACCTGTCGAGCATCATATATAAAAGCAGCATTCCGATTATTTCGCATCACCTGGAATAACTCATAAAAATGATAATGCCATGAAAAAGAGTATTATTTGTTTAGTCGCTATCGCAGCTCTTTCGCTGCAAAGTTGTATTACTACGTTAGTAGATTATGGTTGTGATGTATATTACAAAGTCGAGAATCTTACAGGTCAACATATCTATATCACACACGGTAAGAATAAGGTCATACCCATAGCACCCGATAAAACTGAGAAGGTTTGGGATGAATTCGGTCTGTGTGGTGAAAAAACGAAGATTACAGATAATCGTGAAGAAGGTAGGTGGCCGGAAGCAATTGGCAATATGAATGTATATACAGAAGGAGGCAAACAGGTAAACGGAGATCTGTTGAAGAAAGAGAATTGGGCATTTATGCCGGAAGAATATTATAGCGCGACCTATCTGCTGTCCATTACCGACGCCATGATCGAAAGTGCCGGCTATGTCGAAGAAGAATAGCCGGTCAAATCACCAAAACAAAAAGCCTGTCTCGGAGTTTTGAGACAGGCTCTTTGTTTATATCTCATCGTCAATTACACGAACGGTATCTTCACCACTTTTGCTTTGAGCGGTTTCTCGCGGACGATGATGAATATTTCGGCGTCTGCTTTCGAGAATTCGGGCTTCACGTAACCCATGCCTATGCCCTGTTTGAGGCAGGGCGACATGGTCCCTGAGGTGACAACTCCGATACGGTTGCCTTCGGCGTCGGCGATGTCGTACCCGTGGCGGGGTATGCCGCGGTCTATCACGGTGAATCCGACTAACTTGCGTGTCACGCCTTCGGCTTTCTGCTTTTCGAGGAGTGCGCGGTCGATGAAGTCCTTGCCGTCGGCGAACTTGGTTATCCAGCCCAGCCCGGCTTCGAGCGTCGATGTGGTGTCGTCGATGTCGTTGCCGTAGAGACAGAATCCCTTCTCCAGACGGAGCGTGTCGCGTGCGCCGAGGCCGATATTCTTGAGGCCGTATTCTTCGCCTGCCTCCCAGAGGGCTTTCCAGAGTTTGTCGGCGTCTTCGTTGGCGATATATATTTCGCAGCCGCCCGAACCGGTATATCCCGTGATCGAGAGTATGGCGTCCTTAATGCCGGCGATGTCGGTCTTTTTGAAGGTATAGTACTCCATATCTTCCACCGGTTCGCTGCACATTTTCTGGATGATCTTCATGGCCAGAGGGCCCTGTACGGCAAGCTGCGCGGTCTCGTCCGAGGCGTTGTATAGCTCCTTGCCAGGCCTCATGCCGAACTTTTCGCCCGCCTTAACCAGATGGTTCCAGTCCTTCTCTATGTTGGCGGCATTGGGTACGAGCAGGTATGTCTCGGCGTCGATACGGTACACGAGCATATCGTCCACTATGCCGCCGCGGCCGTTGGGAAGGGCGGTGTACTGCACCTTGCCGTCGAACAGCAGGGCGACGTTGTTGCTCGTAACGTGCTGCAGGAATGCCAGCGCATTGGGGCCTTTGACCCAGAATTCGCCCATGTGGCTTACGTCGAATACGCCCGCCTTTTCGCGAACGGTCATATGTTCGTCGTTAATGCCTGAGAACTCGATCGGCATATTGTATCCGGCGAATTCGGCCATTTTCGCTCCATTGGCGATGTGGTACTTTGTAAAAGGTGTTGTTTTCATTGATTTAGATATTATATTATCATTTTGCATTTTCAATTTTGCATTGACTCCAGACTTCGCCCTCCAAACTCACTTACGGTCTTTTCATTCCCATTCTGGGGCAGCGCTTGAATTCCCTGTCGCGATCGAAGAGGTAGCGGTAAGTGACGTGGGTTTTGTTGAGGCGGGCGCATACGTAAGTTTCCACCATGCGTATCATGAGCGGGTTGAAATCGCCCATCCAGGCAAGCTCGAGGCTTTTGTAGTGTATTTCGCCCCGGCCTACCGCCTGCTCGAATTCATGCATTATGGCCGATTCTATGCCGCGTCCGTGATATTCAGGCGAAACACCGAATATCATGGCGAATATGCGGTCGGCTTTGCGGGTGAACTTCAGCATGGCGATAAGGCGTATCTTGTTGATCAGGTTCAGCTTTCCGTGAAAGCGGCCTATGACCCTGTTCAGATCGGGTATCATGATGAAAAAACCCACGGGCTCGTCGTTGAAAAAGGCGAAATAGATCAGTTTTTCGTCGAGAATGGGCTTCAGGTTGTTTATTATTTTGCGGGTCTGTTCCTTCGACATGGGACGGACACCTGGAAAGTTAGCCCACGCCTTATTGTACACCAGACGGAAGTCTTCGGCCACCTGGTCGAGATTGCGCTTGTCGATATGCTCGAACCGGTAGCCCGGAGTCTCCTCCAGCCTTTTCACGCGGGCGTAGACGCTTGGGTTGAACTCGCCCGTCTTCATGTTGCGCTGGTATGTGTACTGGTTGAAGTAATTCCTGAAACCGTAGTTCTCGAACAGTTCTTTGTAATATGGGGGATTGTAAGGGTTGGCGTAGAGGGGCTGCAGTTCGAAACCCTCCACAAGACATCCCCACCATTCGTCGCGGGTGCCGAAATTGATCGGACCGTCCATCGCCTCCATACCGCGTTCCCTGAGCCAGTCGCGCGCGGCGTCGAACAGAAGGCCGGCAAGCTCCCGGTCGTCGACGGCCTCGAAGAAGCCGCACCCTCCGGTGGGCTGTTCCTCCTCGGCGGCCTGGTCGACATTGTAAAATGCGGCGATGCGCCCAACCACTTCGCCGCCTTGGTCGCGGGCTATCCACCGTATGGCTTCGCCCCCGTTGAAGAGGCGGTTCTTTTCAGGGTCGAATATGGAATTTATGTCGCTGTCGAGCGGCTGTACCCAGTTGCGGTTTCCCTTGTATATCCTCCTCGCCATTTCGAGGAATTCTTTCTTCTGTTTCTTAGAGGTAACCTCTTCGAGGGTATATTTTTCCATAATTCTGCCTGCAATTGTTTCAACATACAAAGATACACCCTTTTTAGGAAATTGAAAGCACAAAATGCAAAACCGGGAATGAAGTTCCCGTCTCCGGTTCCGGATGCGAAAAGAGGGAGGCAGGGCTTTTAGGTTGGAGTTTGGAGTGTGGAGTTGCGGTTTGCTTCGCACGTATATAAATAACGTGAGTTCGATGAATTTGTCGAGCTTAAAGCAATTGATATACAATCGCTTATCTTTGAGAGAAACCTCCTTGGGGGTTTCGCTAATCCCTCCCCTACGGTTAGGGGAGGGTTTGGGAGGGGTGATCGAACACTTGCGGCTTTTGAAAAGCCGCTAACGTGAGTTCGACGA
>QMCE01001362.1_pt1 | contig 13526 bp, 13 predicted proteins | sample 1821851 | NCBI WGS metagenome assembly QMCE01 (sample SAMN09453174, study PRJNA476694) | Termite gut metagenome, whole genome shotgun sequencing project. | isolation source: worker | host: Odontotermes sp. | place: South Africa:Pretoria | collected 2016-01-28 | reverse complement strand
CGGAAATTGCGGTAACTTTGTTGATTTGTTCTTTTTTGGATTCTACGGTCAAGCCGTAGAATGACATTCCTTCGTCACCCCGGACTTGATTTACCGCATCAGTTAAGTCCAAACCGGCATAATAAAATGTTCCAAAAGTGCGGTGATACCTATTGCGCATTAATATAGTTCGATGAAAGATTTTCTTTGTCTGCACCGCCACTTGGTCGGGGTCCAAGCCTGTCTATCAACAACACTTTGGTCTAACAAAGCCTTTCTATTATTAAAACGTTGAATTTATATTATTTTCCGAAGAAGTCTAATGAAAAACCCCGCTCAAAGAGCGGGGCTGTGATATGGACGATACTGGATTCGAACCAGTGACCTCTGCCGTGTGAAGGCAGCGCTCTAAACCGACTGAGCTAATCGTCCCGGCGAATCAAATTTATAAATATTTATCTTCCGCGTTGCGCAAAATCGTTAAAAATTCCGTCGGAGTCTTCGCTTTGATGAGTTCTTTGCGAACCACGCCATCGGCGAGCAGGCGGCTCACCGAAGAAAGCGCCTTTAAATGCGGCCCCACCGTGTTCCCGGGGCTCACGATCAAAATAAGCAAGTAAACGGGTTCTCCGTCGAGAGCATCAAACTCAATCCCTTTTTCGAGGGTCGCAGCCGCCATACACATACGGTCCACGTAATCCATCTTGGCATGGGGTACCGCAAGACCGCAACCGATCCCGGTGGAACGGCTCTTTTCACGGTTCCAAACCATTTCAAAAATTTCATCACGATGTTCCAATTCATAAGCGCGACAAAGGGTATCCACCATTTCATTGAGGATGCTCTTTTTATCGGTGCTTTGACAATCAATAATGATACTGTTGTCAACAAACCGTTCGGATAAACGCATAGTTTATAATACCTCTGCAAATTCTTCTATGGATATTTAGTAAAATATCGCCCCGATCGTCAAAAAAAGAAAAAATCTCCTTTATTTCACGATTTTTCGGCGTTTTCTTTCAGTTTATGGATCTTTTTTCGCATTTCCCATACCGGAATCTGCCCGGGAGCGAGGGCGTTTTGAAGTGCGCCGTAGGTTAGGTTCGCGCCGAAAGAGAGGGATTTTACCCGGCTTTCCTGCCCGGTTTCTCCCATGGCAAAGAGCGAAAACCACTCAAAGTCCATGGCATTCTTTTTGGTAAACGCATAGAGAGTTTCACAGTCCCCGGCTTTGCGGCTCATTCCGGCGACTTTAAACCCGTCGGCACCTGCCCGCTTGCAGTCGCCGGCAAATCCGGAAAGTTCGGATTCCGAAGGAATCCCCGAAAAGTCATGGTGCGAAAGCAGGAGTTTTACTTTTCGGGCGCGCCTTTTGTCGCGCAGAACTTCCGCATCTGCGAGGGACTCGCGCTCGATGTCAAACCAGTCTGCGCACTCGGGTTGTTTCAAAAGGCTCTCCCACAACGCGCGGCGGCGCGGGGCAAGTTCATTTTCAAACGCGCCGCCGTCCCGCTTTAATCGAATCGTGGCGAGTAAAACCGCCTCGGGTTTTAAGGTGCGCACCCGGGCGGCAAGTTCATTCCAATCGGATTCCGGAAAAAGATCATACCGGATTTCGAGTACGTCGCAACAGGAAATCGAATCTCGAATCGAAGGTTCTCCCGAGGCCGCACCCGCCAAAACTTCCGGAGTTACAAGCCCCGCGATCCACGGCCGGCGTTTAAGCATTTTGCAGATGCAGGCTTGCGTTTGCAGCGCCGTAAAGGCTGATGCTGTAATCGCGGATGATGTAAACCGGGATTCGTTTTAAAAGCGGTAAAATATTCGGGTTGGAATTCTGTTCAAAATATTTCATAAACAGTTGGTTATTTTCAAGCCAGCGCAAATCTTTTTGAACCGTACCGCCCGCGAGGTAAAAACCGCCGAACGGGAGCAGGAGCGTGCAAACATCACTCGCGTAACGCCCGAGCATCTTCACGAAAAGGCGCATCATTTCCGCAGCCACCGGATCGGTATCGCTTGCCCGGCTGATGTATTTCGGGCGGTCATTCGGGTTGACGGTTTCCATGAAACGGAACGCCTCATTGTCCGGAAGCCCTTTTTCGGCTTTCCACCATTCATACATATTGCAAAGCCCGATGCCCGACACGAGAACCTCCACATCGGGAATCCCATTCAATTTGCGCGCCATGTAATCGCGGAATTTTTGAGTCTCTTCGTCGAACGGTGCAAACGTAATATGCCCGCCCTCGGAACTTGCCGGAATATGTTCCTTGCCGTCGAATGCGAGGAACGAGACGCCCATGCCGGTACCGGGGCCGATGACCGCTTTCGTGCCTGGCGCCGGTTTGGGTATGGAACCGTCCAAATGAAGGAGCGGATGAATTTGTTCCGGGTTCTCCACATCCAGCGTGGGAATCCCGTAGCTGATCGCCACAAAATCGTTAATGATAAGTACGGGAATGCCGAGGATCGAAGAGAGTTTGTTTCCGTCCACAACCCAGGAGAGGTTGGTCATCACGCAACGGTTGTTTGAGACAGGCCCTGCAGCACTGATACAGCATTCGGACGGTTTTAAATCCGGGCGTTCTTCCGCCGCGATTTTCAGTGTTTCCCGAATCGGGTTTGCCAAATCCGTCACATTTTTTGAATCGGTTTCCGTTTCCAAAATAAGGGTGAATTTTCCGTTTTTAAAACCGACAAGTCCTAAATTGGTGTGAGTACCGCCGATATCGCCGGCGAGAATCAACTTATCAAAAGCGGCTTTAGGGTTCAACCATTTAACATTCATAATCGTTACCTAAAAAATGAGGTTCTCCGAAATATAAACTCAGACTTTTCAAAATGCATCATCGCTGTGTTTAATCCGGAAACAAAAGTGTTTCTGTTTGAGAAAAATAGCCATTCTCATGCCGTTTTTGGAAAATATTCCGCAAAAATTCATTTTGGCATGCCCTTTGCTTTAATAGAAAGTGTCAAAACAAGTAAACCGGGTTAAAAACCTAAGGAGTTCAAATGCAAACCAGACAATATTTTCCTTCTCCGTTCTTCGGCTGGAAAAATCTTTTTGAAAATTCGTGCTGTGATTCGAATTCTTCGAAAACGGCCGTACCTCAAGCGGCATGTTACGAAAAAGAAGGCGTTTACACGCTGGAAGTCGAATTGCCCGGAGTAAAGAAAGACCAGGTTGAAGTGAATGTGGAACAAAACGTGCTTTCCGTGAAAGGAACTCGCTCCTGCTGCAGTGAGTGCGGCGATGTCACTTACTCCCGTTCTTTCCGTATTTCGAGCGATATCGATTCCGATAGTATCGAAGCGAGTATGGAAGACGGCGTGCTGAAGCTCACACTCACGAAAAAGAAAAGCGCGGAAGCGAGAAAACTTTCCATTCAATAATACCGGATGGGACAAGGAAAAATCGTGCACATTTTTCCTTGTCCCAAATTTTTATGCCTGAAGAATATTTCATGCCGGACAATGTTGCGGTGCACTGTCATGGCGAGGCGAAGCCCGCAACCATCCAAGGAATTTCAGATATGAACTAAGGTGTTGTTCCTTACTGGATTGCTACACGCGTTCCGCGTTCACAATGACATTACATGCCGGATCGAATTATATAATGTTGCAAATCCAAAGATTGACGATACCATCTCAAAGCACTTGAAAGGGTGCGTTTTTTATTCCAAAAAGGAATACGTTTCAAAAAAGATTCAAATACAAATGCAATTTCCAAGTCGTTGATTACAAACAAGTTATAAATCCGATTTCTCAAGAATCCGGAAAAATTAATTTGTCTGTTCTGTGCTGCCGTGACTTTTCTTTCGGTGATCTGCTCTTTTACTTCTTTTTTTAAGTATTCTTCGGAGAGGAGGCTATTATGAAAACACTCGCAAAAACCTCTCGAATTCGCTACAGCGGTTACTTTTTCATTCCCGGATTTCAAGTTTTTAAAGAAAGACTGCGGGAAGAATTGATCACCACCAAAGGCATTCACCTCGACTATTTCGCCGATGACGAAACTCTCTATTCTTATTACCTGCAGGGAGAATCCATCTCTTACATGTTGGATGCGCTTTGCGGGGATGGTGAAGATTTTCATTAGAGCCTGTTCACATGATCTGAAATATTCAGATTTTGAATGGATTTTTGCGCATTAATTAAGTTCGAACGGGTATGTAAAACGTTCTAAGTGTGCGCCGCTGCCTAGTTGCGCATCAGTTGAGTCGTGTGGGTATGTAACTTTCTTTGTCTGTGCCGCCACTTGGTCTCGGGTCAAGCCCGGGGTGACGAGGGTATGGTGCGCCGCGGTTTAATGCAGTTGTTTTCCCTTGTTTTCGCGGCGTTGTTGTTCTGCAAAAATCCGCGCCATTTCGAGCCGGGAATCTTCACGTTCCCGCTTTTTGGTTTCTTCTTTGCAATCCACGCATTTGGTTGCAGTGGGAACAGCTTCCAAGCGCGCTTTCGGAATCAGTCTTTTGCATACTTTACAAATGCCGAACGTTCCTTCTTTAATGCGATGGAGCGCTTCTTCCAAATACACGAGGTACTTTCCGCCGCGGGCAGCCAGATCGAAGTTGATTTCCTGAGAAGTATAGTCCGAAGCGGCATCGGCCAAGTGATTGGAATAACCCGCGAGTTCTCCGCCTTGATCATTTTGAGCGTGGAATGCATTATTGCTTTCGCTTTCACTTTGCGAAGCCACGATCTCCCGGCGCTTTTCCAAAAGAAGATTCTCAAAATACTTCAAATCTTTTTCGCTCATTTTTGCTTCTTTCTTCTGTGTCATAGCGCTCTCCGCAGATAACGGTTAAAGTGGAAAACATAATTTACTATTCTTTTTAAAGAATGCGAAGAAAAAAATGCCCGGGGCTGCAAATAAGGACAAATTCTCCAAAAATTTTGGAATAAAAAATATTAAAAATCCTCTTGACGAATGTCTTGCATTTAATTATGGCTCAATTCCCGCATTTTTTGCAGGAATACGGCGGCATTTCAAGAAAATTTAACGAAACTTAGCGGAACTAGGTTGCGGCACATATTTGGAAAATCTTACATACCTGTTCAATCTAAACTAATGCGCAATAGGTATCACCGCAGACTTGAAATATCTTATATGCCTGATCGGACTATATTTATGCGGTAATAAGCATCACCGCAGATAAAGAAAATCTTACATACCCGACCGGATTTAACTGGTGCGGTAAATCCAAGGAGGATCAGACTCAGATTTGTTCTTTTTTGACTCCTCCGATCAATATGGGATGGGATTTGATAATTCAAGAACCCGAATATTCAAATCCCATCCTATAACTTTCACACCACAAGAACGTGTATTCGGGCAGGGATCGTGACCCGAAGGGCGGAGATTTGCGACAAGGTATGAATCCGAAGAACAGATAAGTAAAACTCCGTTTTCGGAGGCGCTTTAGCGCCCCGAAAATAGAGCCCGACCCGGCAATATCAATTACGAATTACGTAATTCGTAATTACGTGCAATATTCAAACTCCATCGTAACTCGTAATTGACTTGTATGCCGGAGGTTACCCCGTAATTCGTAATTGATTTGCCGGGGCACGCCCTAATCAATTGTTTTAATCATAAGCTGGATATTTCTCATGCCGTTGAAGGAATTCCAGTTGGCTTCGAAATTGATATTGATTTCTTTCCCTCTTTTCTTGATCTCGCTTTCCATTTTTCCCATTCCGAAGGCGATGGCGGAAAATACATGCTGCCTGTCCTGAGCGAGTTCCATTTGCAGATGCCCGCCGCGCACCTCCCGAAGGCGGAGCACTTTCACTTTTTCGGCGCGGAACACGGGATAAGGGAATGATCCGCCGTAGGGTTCCATTTTCTGAAGGAAATCCATGACTTCTTCATTCAATTCCGGAAGCGCGATGGGGATATCGTAATTAGCTTCGCTGGCCGAAGCAAAGTCGGGCGGTTCCCGGTTTGCAAAATCCAGCAGGGAGTTTCTCAAGGTTTCGATGTTTTCTTTTTTTAAGTTGAAGCCGGCGGCGTTGGCGTGTCCGCCCCAGCGTGAAAATAAATGCCGGCATTCAAAGAGCGCTTTGTGCCAGTTAAATCCGTACATCGCCCGCGCCGAAGCGTGAGTGCTGCCATCCGGCTGAATCGAAAGAATCGCGGTGGGCCGGCCGAAATGCTGAGCGATTTTTGCCGCGACAATTCCGATCACGCCCAAATGCCAGTCTTCACCGTCAATCACGAGTACATCGGGAACGCCGGCCGGATAATGAGTTTCCACCCAGTCCATGGTGGCTTTCGTGATTTCAATTTCTTTCTCTTTGCGGAGCGCGTTAAAGCGGTTCAATTCCTGAACGAGCTGTTTGGCTTCTCCTGCGTTTTCACAAATGAGAAGTCTCATTGCTGCGTCCGGTTTTTCCATGCGCCCCGGCGCATTCATCAGGGGGGCCAGCCGAAACAGGACTTCCTGACCGCCGATTTGCTTGCGAGCGCCGAGCTGCGCCTCGCAAAGCTCGCGAATCCCGGGTGATTTACTTTGCTTGATTTTCGCGAGCCCGCCGCAAATGAGCAAGCGGTTTTCGGGGCTGAGCGGCACCAAATCAGCGAGGGTCCCGAGGGCCACCAAATCCAGATAATCTTCCGCTCCGGATACCGAGAGTTTCTGAAAAAGCGCGCTAATTAATTTATATGTAATTCCCACACCGCAGAGAAACGGGTTCGGATAAGAACAGCATTCCTGATGCGGATCGAGCAATACTTCGCACGCGGGAAGTCCGTCGCCGGAGGGCTGGTGATGATCCAGTACCATCACCTGGATCCCTTTGGAATTGGCGTATTCGATTTCGGCCACGGCGGTAACGCCCGTATCGACCGTAATCAAATGCGTGATGCCGCTTTCGTGAATTTCGTCAATCGCTTTTTTGGAAAGTCCGTAACCCGAATCAAAGCGGCACGGGAGTTTCCACGCGGCTTCGATCCCGAGTTTCTTAAAGGCTAACACGAGTAGCGCGGTACTTGTCATGCCGTCCAGATCGTAATCGCCGAAAATGAGAACGCGTGCCGACCGGTTTTCCAAAACGCGCAATACATAATCCACGGCTTCTTTCATGCCGTTCATCAGGTAAGGGTCATGTTCGGCAAAAGAGCAGGTGTTCAAAATCGAATAGGCTTCCGGAGCGGTCGTGTAACCGCGATGCACGAGCAGGCGCGCAATCAAATGGGGAATTTTAAGTTCGTTCGCAATGGTAGAAGCTGTTAATTCCTGCATTCCGACCTACTTCCGAAGAACGCCTTCAAAAACTTTAATGGCAAATACTTGAAGCGCGACCATCGGCGCACTCTTCCGGGATTCTATCCGCGCGATGGTTTCCTGCGTTTGAAGCAGTGCGGCGTTCAAGGTTTCCCCATCCGGCAAAAGGTCCCACAAAGCGAGGGATTCCGATAGTTCCCGGGCGCGGAGAGGTTCCCCCGAAAGATACCGCACGGCATCGTTCAGCAAAAAGGAAATCACATCCAAAAGGAAAAGCGCGTCTTCTATTTCCTTTAAGTTTTCCGACTCGAGCGCAAAAAACAATTCGGAAAATTCCTTTTGAAACGCATGCCTTAAAAAGTCGGCGGCGAGGGTGACGAGCGATTCCCGGTAACTGCCGTAATATATGGCTTTCCCCGGAGAGCCGAACGCCATGCCCAAAATATCAGGGTTGAGCGCTTCTCCCGAAATTTCCCGCACCGTTTGTTTCACTTCATCATCTGTCATGGACGGTAAGTGAAGCGTGATACAGCGGGAAAGAATCGTCGAAAGGAGCCGTTCCTTATAAGATGTGGTGAGGATAAAATAAGTTTCCGGCGGGACTTCTTCGAGCGTTTTCAATAATGCGTTGGAGGCCGCTTCGTTCATGCGTTCCGCTTCGGCGATCATCACACAGCGCACCCGGTCGCCTTTCAAACCGAAACGGGAAGTCATGGTGCGGATTAAATCCACCGAAATAAAAGCTGCCGGCGTAATGTAATTCAGGCGGTAAGGATTTTCTAAAATTTCTTTGGCGTAATGCGCCACATAATCGTCCACGGTTTTGGCGGTGGAGCCGGCGGAAACTTCCGAAGCCCGTTTGGCGCCCGCCTCTTTGGATTCGAGCGGAATCACCCAGTTCGATACCGCTCCGGAATCCAGGATCATTTTACAGCCGAAACAATGCCCGCAGGGGCGGTGCGTCTCATGAGAGCAGGAAAGAATGCGGGCCAAATCAAAAGCCAATTTCTTTTTTCCGACTCCCGGCGCCCCTTCGATGAGAAGCGCCTGCGGAAAGCGGGATTCCTCGAGTGCAGAAATCAAACTCTGCCTTTGTTTTTCCTGGGACTTCGGCCCTTGTAATTCAAACTTCATCATTTCCTGTTCAGCCACTGCAACGGATCGATCGGCCGCGTTCCTTCACTGACTTGAAAGTATAATTTAACTCCGTTGAGGGAGGCGACATCGCCGACCACTCCGATTTCCTGGCAATTCCGGACTTCATCGCCTTCCCTGACGCGAATGGAACTTAAATGCCCGTAAGCCGAGTAAACACCGCCCGCATGCTGAATAAATACGGAGGGTCCGCGGCCGTCGATTTCTTCGACCATCACCACCGTTCCCGCCGCCGCCGCTTTCACCGCCTGCCCGCGCTTGCCCCGGATTTCTACGCCGATATTTTTGGTTCTGATATGCAGCACCGCATGTTCCTGCAAGCCGTAACGGCTGATGACCGCCCCGGCAAGCGGCATACACTTGGGCCCCACCACCGCAGGAATGGTTGCTTGCTTAGGTTCCGTTTTTCGAGATCCGGAGGAGGCCTGTTTTCTCTTTTTCTCCTCTTCGGCGCGGCGCGCCGCTTCTTCCTCTTTGCGTTTCTTTTCCAGTTTTGCAATGAGGGCGATCATGGTTTTCTGGTTGCGTTCAAATTCCAAAAGTGCCTGCTGCTGCATTTTCCGGCTGGTTTTCAGCGAGTTCAAAACGGTATTTTGATTTCCGATTTGCTGTAAAAGCCCGCGTTCTTCTTCCGATTTTGTTTTCCGCAAACGCCGGATTTCATTCAGATGAGAATTTTGCTGTTTTCGTTTTTCCTGCCGGAGTTGCATTAAATTTCCCAAATACTCGACTCGCTCCCGGTCTTCGGAAACGAGACGCTTGACCATATAGGCATGGCGTTCCGGATTTTTGTTTTTAAAAAACAGTTGGTATAAGGTTTCCCACTGTTCGCGTTGCCCCCGAATGTAAAGTTCCCGGATGCGCTTTTGCATGGCCGCCTGTTGTACTTCGATGGTTTTATTGAGCGAGTCCAGTTCGCGTTCGAGATCCGTTAAGGCGGAACGGAGCGTGTTTTCGTTTTCGATCATGGCGGACACATATTCCCGCGTTTGACTTAAATTCTGATCGAGAACGGAAAGCGTGTGGATCACTCCCTTTTCCTGATTTTCCAAAAGGTTTAACTTTTTCCGGGTTTGAGTTAATTCCTTTTCAATGTTCTTTAATGCCTGTTTCTGAGATTTTAGTTGAGCGGCGGTACCGGGCGCGGCCGAAAGATGCACCGCACCGAAAAGAAAAATCACCGCGAGTAACTTAATATTCCCGGTCATGACGGCGCAAAAATCCGCGAACAGAACTGAAACTGGAAAACGCCGAGAACAAGGTCACAAGCAGCATTTGCGAAAATAAAATCATCCCGAACCCATCCGTAAACGGGACGAGTACCGGCATTCGTTCCTGTAAAAAACGAATCAGAAAAAGCGCGACCACCGAAGCGGCGACGCTTCCCAGAAAACCGAGCATGACTCCTTCCAATACAAAAGGGAAACCGATAAAAAACGAACTCCCGCCGGCGTATTTCATGTTTTCCACCAGTAACTTTCTCGAGAAGAGAGAAAGTTTCACGGCGTTTTTGATAATCAGCGCAACCGTGAAAAACATGAGAACGCTGATACAGGGAAACCAAAAAAAGAGGCTTGATTTCCACGCATTCACCCGTTCCACCCAGGAAAGCGGCGATTGCACCGCATCAAAATCATATTCCCGCAAAAGAATCCCGTGGACTTCATGGAACGAATGCAGGGTTTGGTAACGCGGCGCAAGCGAGAGCCGGAACGACGGCGGCAACGGGTTCCCGGAAACGAGAGCGAGCATTTCCCCGGAAAACTGTTCCTTAAAATCCAGGAGAGCCGTTTCCGGACTCACATACTCCACACGGTCAATCTGTTTGATACTTTGAAGCCGGAGGGCAAGTTGTGCGAGAGAATCCGGGGAAAACGGCTCTTTCAAAAAAACTTCGGCAGTATAAAGCGAACGCTCCATGCCGGCCGCCCGGAACGCGCCGAGCAACCCCACCAGGCTTCCCGCCAGCAGCAGGGAACAGAGAAATACGGTCATGAGCGATGGCGCTATCACCGTAAAATGCTGTTTCCATCCGCGGAAAGATTCCGCAATTAAGTAACCGATTTGACCGAACACATGCGGAATATAACTATTTTTAACGGACATTCCCTGAGAACCTTATGAAACACCTTGGTTTAAAAATCGTCGCGTTTATTTTCGGAATCACCCTATGGTTCTATGTGGCTTCCGGACGCACTTACACCATTGAGCTTGAAGTTCCCCTGATTCTCTCCCGCATTCCGGAATCCATGGCGGTCGCTTCACGCCCGCCCCAAACCGTTCCGGTTCTCTTGGAAGGGAAAGCGCTGGATCTGATTCAAATCCGGTATTCTCAGGCAAATACCGCGGCGATTGTTTTGGACCTTCGCGATGCGGAACTCGGCAGCGAGCGTTTTTTGATTCACGAGCAGAATTTCAACGCTCCCGATTTCCCCAAGGTAAAATTCATAGGGCTTAAAAACATCCCTTACCTCGAAATCAATTTAGACACGCGCATCACCCGCACCATTCCTATCCGGCTCAACGCCGATTTCGAAGCCGCGCCGAAATATACGATTGTCCGGGAACCGCAAATTTTTCCAAATGAGATTCACCTTTCGGGAGCGCGCCAAACTCTCTCCCGAATTTCCGAATTTCCCACCGAAAAAATCCGCTTTGACGATTTGAAAAAAAACGACACGCTCACGATTGCACTGGACATGAACGCGATTTCTCCCTTTGTGCTTTCGAGCGATTCCGTAGTGAAGGCGGTTTTGGAAGTGCAATTTTTGAGCCGGGCCGCTTTTGAAGGCGTTCCGGTAAACCTCATCGGCATTTACGATAAAGAAAAATACAGTCTCGTTCCCGCCACCGCCACCGTAGAAATCAGTGCCGGGGAAGGAATCCTTTCCAATTTAACGCACCGCGACATCGACTTATTCATTGAGTTTAATCGTTTCGCCGTAGAAGATGCCGACAAATTATCTCCGACGGTACACATTAATTACCCGATTCAGAATTACCAGATTCACCCGGATAAATTTGCTTTGAAATACGAAGCGCCGGCGGAAGATTCCGTAGAAACGCCATGATTTGGATGGGAATCGAATCCAGTTGCGACGAAACCGCTTGCGCGATTTTGCAAGATGATTTTCCGCGCCCGCGCATTCTCGCAAACGAACTTTACAGCCAAATACGGGAACATGAAAGTTACGGCGGCGTGGTTCCGGAAATCGCCGCCCGCGCGCATCTCGAAAAAATCACGGTGATTGTAAAAAGTGCGCTTCAAAAAGCAAACATTCTCCCGGGAGAAATTCAGGCCATCGCCTACACGCGCGGCCCCGGACTCATGGGACCGTTGCTCGTGGGCGCGAACTTTGCCCGTGGTCTCGCGCGCGATCTGCAAATTCCCGCTTACGGAATCAATCATCTCGAAGGGCATATTGCGGCGGCGTGGCTACAAGCCGAAACACTCGAAGCCCCTTTTTTAACGCTCACCGTTTCCGGCGGGCACACTGAACTCGTTGTGGAAAAACCGGGATTCCATTATGAACTTCTCGGAAGAACGCGCGACGATGCCGCAGGGGAAGCATTCGATAAATGCGGGAAATTGCTCGGGCTCGGTTATCCGGCAGGGCCTCTCATCGGCAAACTCGGGAAAGACGGCAACCGGAAATTTCATCTTTTCCCGCGCGCGCTCAAAAATCAGGACAACGGCGAGTTTTCATTCAGCGGACTCAAAACCTCCGTGCTTCGTTACACCGAAGCCCACTCTCCCGAATTTATCCGGAAGAACATCCATGATATTTGCGCATCGCTCGAAGACGCGATTGTCGATACCCTCGTGCACAAAGTAATCTGGGCACTCAAAAAAACAGGGCTCCGAAACCTGGTCGTGGGGGGCGGCGTGAGCGCGAATGCGTGGCTCCGGGAACGCCTTTCGCGCTACTGCGAGGCTCGCGGCATCGGGCTCCATTTTCCGAGCCCGCAGCTCAGCACCGATAACGGTGCTATGATCGCCGCCGCGGCAATTCGGCGTGAGCGGGGACATATATTATTGCAAAATACCGAAATAAAACCCTGGATGCCTCTCGCCGACTAACTTTTTTAGGCCCCATTCGCTATATTCTTAGGAAATGAAACGCAAAACAAACCGATGGACCCCGAAAAAGGCGGCTCTTAAGACAGTCGCCGGATTGGCATTTTTGCTTTTCGCGGTTTCGGGCGGTTTCGCACAAACGAACGGCGAACTTCTCTTTAAACCCGAAGCGCGGAAAGCGCAAGTTCAAGCCGTGGATACCACACAAAGTAATGCATATCATTTCAGCGTAGATGTTTTCAGCGACGGCATTATCGGCGTTCCCTTTATTCTTCTCTGGGACGCCGAAGACATTTCCAACGAAATGAAAGAACTGATCTCTTCCCGGAATTTTGCGAAAGATGAATTTTTCATGCAAAATATCGACCGCGAACAATTCGAGCAAGAGCGCCTGCTTCAACTCTTTGAAGATAAAAAACGGGAATACTTCCTGATTTTCCCCGAAGAAGCGCTCAAAGCCCTGGAAGACGAAGACTTTTAAAGCGATCGCGTGCCCCGGCAAATTAATTACGAATTACGGTCACGCGTTCATTTCGTAATTGATTTGCCGGGTCGGGCTGTATTTTCGCGGTAACAAGTTACCTGCGAAAACGGAGCTGCGCGGTTTTAAACCCGCATTTTGTCTAAACCCCAGACCCTAAACGCTAGACCCAAAATTTCTATACCTCAAGAACAAACCCACGCATCTCCGCCCGTGCGGGTCACTATCCCTGCCCGAACTTACGTTCTTGTGGCATGAAACTTAGGGTGTAGGGGATAGGGTTCGGAAAACCTCGGAACGAAACGGTCCCAATTACGGAAAGGCTACGCTTTTTAATTACGACTAAATGCGACTATTGAGAGCATTTAGGACTTTGCAGTGATAACGATGCGGATAGCACTGACGAATCAATTATCAATTATGTAACTCGTAATGGACTTGCGATACCGGAAGTTACTTCGTAATTGAACACCATACCTGCATTCTTCTCTACTCTCTAAATGCTAGATAGTGTCGTCACGAGACGCCCAGCCATATAGCCATACATCGAATATGAATAGCCGCCAAAAAGGATTTCTCGTTTTTAGCATAACGAGTCGAT
>QMCE01001419.1_pt1 | contig 13534 bp, 12 predicted proteins | sample 1821851 | NCBI WGS metagenome assembly QMCE01 (sample SAMN09453174, study PRJNA476694) | Termite gut metagenome, whole genome shotgun sequencing project. | isolation source: worker | host: Odontotermes sp. | place: South Africa:Pretoria | collected 2016-01-28 | reverse complement strand
TTCGCAGGCAAGGCTGTAGCCTTGACAAGAAATACGTGTGCAAAAGCCGCCGGCAAGACCGGTTGTACGGGCAAATAAATAATTCAGACAGAACCTAAACCTATTGCGCGCCCACAATGCGCCTGCACTCGTCCTCGCCCTCGGCGACGCCGATTTCGATGGAGAAGCGGCGCTTTTCCAGCGGGGCAAGCGCGGCGCGGGCCGTTTCCTCCGCGCTCCTGTCTTCCAGCCGCGCTGTCGACGGCTCCAGGCCGCAGACGTATTCGCGGCTGCGGAGCATCTTCCACTGCACCAGAAGCGGCAGCGTCGCTGTGTCGAAAAGGACGTACGCGCCCATGCCCCGCTCGCCCAGGTTCGGGTTGAACAGGCAGGCGCCCGCCCAGCCGGGCTTGCCGGGAACGGACGCCGGGTCGCGGAACGTGTGGTAGAAGCAGGTCTCCGGCACGCCGTCCGCCGGCGGGCCGAAGCGGGCATGCGCCGCGACCGCGCTCTCCGGCGTGCCGGGGCGGGCGGCAACCGATCCGGCGGGCGAGGCGATCAGGTACGAATCCCCGTCCAGAAAGGGAAAGCCGAACTGCGCGTGGTACAGAAGAAGGCAGGGAGAGGGCGCGAAGTCGCGGTTCTCCACCTCGTCCGTTATGCGCAGCCGGGACTCGCCCATGCGGCTCGTGATGCGCCTGCGGAGGACAAGATCCTCGTGGTAGAACGCGCTGTGATGCACCTCGCCCTCCACATGGAGCGCGCAGCCGTCGTCTGTCCACTCTTCGCGGGCGGCGACTTTCTCCGCCGGAATCGCGAAGACGCGGCCGTGCTGCTCCACCCGCCTGCCCCCGCTCTCCGCGGCGGGGCCGATGCCGTGCAGGCCGCAGGTGGTGAGGACGCCGGCGAAAAACGAATCGTGGAAGGAGGTGGGATCCGTCTTCGCGTGGAAGGCGGCGTGCGTTATCCCCGACTTCGACATATAGCCGATCGGAATCCCCCTGTACGAGGCGGAGGCAATGTCCAGCGCGCGGCCGGGGAGGACTTCATAGGAGAACGATCCCGTGTTCACGCCGATGGCGCGGACGCCGTCGGCGCGGCCGGAAGCATGGACGTATTCGCGCAGCCCCGCGACCTGGTCGAAAGAACCGACGCGGCGGAGGAGTTCGGCGCGGGAAAGGTTTTGTCCGAAAAGATGCATTTTTTCTCTGTCCCAAGGTCTGTCGACACAAAGCGCCCGTGACTACAGACCCTATTATTCCCTATTATTCCGGCGCGCCGGAGTTCGGCCCGAAGTGGCGGAGGATGACCATGTCCTCGTGCTTGCTGCGGTTGACCACGCGCACGCCCTTCCGCGCGGCTGCTTCGCTGACGAAGTACTCGTCGCCGGTGAGCTGGTTGCAGCGGATCATCTGCGGCGCCTCGGCGTCGGCGAAGGCGCCGAATTCGCCGTGCCCCTGCACGAGAATGCAGCCGTAGGCGGCGGCGTCCTTCACCAGAGCAGTTCCCCCCGGAGGAATAACGGTCTCCTTCGCCGCAAAGAAGGGGTTCCTGTACGTGATCCAGCTTTCGCTGTAGTCTTTCGTGCCCGTCTCCACCGGCAGGGGCGGGAGGAAGTATTTCTGCTTGTAGTGCGGGTCGATGTTCTTCTCCCAGTCCATCGTCGCCATGATCGCGTCCATGTCGTTCTTCTCGGCGTCGGGCAGCGAAGCGACAAGCTGATCCCGGCTGAAGACCTCGCCCTGCACCATGTTTTCCATCACCGCGCAGACGTCGGAGTTCCACTGCGGCTCGTAGGTCAGGACGGAGGCGGGGGCGTGCACCACGCCGGGAGGGGTGTACCAGCCTGTGCCCAGCTCGATCCGGTACGCGCGGGACAGCTCGGTGAGGCGGGTGTCGCCCGCCTCGAAGGCCAGCAGGCGGCGGCGCACCTCGTCCTTCGTCACGTCCGGGTCGTAGCCGAAGTAGGTGAGGGGGAAGGTGCCCAGGTGGTTGTTCAGCTGCTTCGGGAAAAAGTACGCCTCGGGCTTGCCGTTCATGCCCACCTTCTTCGCCGCCTCGTTCGTGAGGTGGAGGTGGTGGAAGAGGGGGGCGTCGTAGTCGAAGAATTTTGCGAACATCGGCCAGGCGCCGTATTTTTTTTGCAGATCCGCGCCGATCAGATCCGCGCCGAGGGTTTCCATGACGTCGCGGAAGAAGGCGCTGTCTTCGTACGCGTCCGAGAGGGCGACGCGGCTGAGACCCTCGTCCGCCGGAGCGAGAGGCCCGTTCAGGGCGGGCGTTATGGAGCAGAACCAGCGCTCCTTTATCGCGCCCCTATTGATGCCGAGGGCGAAGTAGTCGTCCGGATGGAGGCGGAGGCGGTGGCCGGGGCGGTTGAAGCCGCGGGGAATCCAGTTCGGGACGAAGCGGAGAATGCCGGCTGTGTTCGCGAAGGTCTCGCGGATGCGGGCTGCGGTCGCCATGGATTTTCCTTCCATGATTCTTCCATGATTGTTGTGGAAATTCAACGCGTGGTGTATAGTCACTATACTTCCTGAAGCCGCTGTATTCTTCCAAGATTGTATCATAGTACTTTCAACAGGAATCGGAAAGGCCGGGGCGCGCATGGCACTGAACCTTCCTCCAAACGGCAGACGGCTCATCTTCGACCTCGGGCGCTACGGGCTGCCCGAGATTCCGTATCTCGCGGCGCAGAATCTGCCGTTCACCTCCACCGGCCTCCCCATGCACACGCACAAGGAGCGGATGGAAATAAGCCACATCCTCAAGGGCGAGCGGGTCTACTGCGTCGGAGGAAAAAGCTACCACCTCCGGGGGGGCGACGTCTTCATCACCTATCCGGACGAAATGCACGGGAGCGGCAGCTACCTCCACGGGCGGGGGCTGCACTTCTGGATGCAGGCTGTCGTGCCCGCGCCGGGGTCTTCCTTTCTCCGGTTCGACGCGGAGCGGGCGGAGCCGCTCCTCCGCGCGCTCCGCTCGATGCCGCGGCGGCAGTTCAAGGCGGACGCGGGCATGCGGGACATTTTCGCGCGCATCCTGTCCATCTGCCGGGAGGAGCCGTCGGAGCTGGCGGGGGTGGAACTCTCCGCGCTCCTCACGCAGTGGTTCCTCCTTCTCGCGCGGGCGTCCGCGCGGGAGAGCGGGGAGGAAATTCCGCAGGACATCGCGCGGACGCTGGAAATCATGTCCCGCGTGCCGTACCGGCATGTGACGATTGCGGAGCTGGCGGAGGCGGCCTGCCTTTCCGAATCGCGCTTCAAGGGAAAGTTCCGGGAAATCATGGGCGTGCCGCCGGGGGAATACCTTCTGCGGCGGCGGACGGAAATGGCGGGGGAAATGCTGGCGCGGCGGCGGCTCAGCCTGACGGAGATTGCGATTGAGCTGGGGTTTTCGTCGGCGCAGCATTTTTCGCAGACGTTCAAGAAATTCTTCGGGCTGAGTCCGAACGCGTGGCTGCTGCGGCAGGGAGCGGGCGACGAGGCCGGCTCGGCCAAGCACGCCGACAGCGTCGGAACCGGCGTCCGCCCGTGGACGGACGCCGGAGGGCTGCTGCACGGGTATGTGGACAAATCCTACCGGGGAGGGAGCCATCCGATTGAGGAACGGTAGCAAGGGAGCGTGTTACGCCGCGCCGGCGCGTGTTTTCATGAGCATGCGTTCGTGCGCCAGCGCCATCAGCGCAAGAAGCAGGAGCAAATACACCGGCAGAAGCGCGATGCCTGCATGCTCCGCCACAAGGCCGAACAGCGGCGGCATCACGCACGACCCCACATACGCGAACGCCATCTGGATGCCAATCACCGCCTGGGACTTGTCCGCGCCGAAATGCTCCGGCGTCGAATGGATGATGCAGGGATAGACCGGCGCGCAGCCAAGGCCGATCACCAGAAGCCCCGCCTGCGCCAGCCCGTATTCCGGAGGGAGAAAAAGCGCGCACACCCCGGCGCAGAGCACGCACAGCCCGGCGCGTATCAGCATCGCGTCGCTCAGAAGCATTGTCGCAAACCCGTTGATCGCCCGCCCCGCCGTTATGCCGAGGAAAAACAGGGCTGCGTACCGGGCGGCGTCCTCCGCGCCGACGCCGCCGTGCAGCGCCAGATAGCTGCTCGCCCAGAGTCCCGCGGTCGACTCCAGCGCGCAGTAGCAGAAGAAGGCGAGCAGAATCTCCTTCGCCCCCGGAAGGGCAAGCACCTGCCGGATGGAAAGAGCGCCCCGCCGCGCGCTCTCGCTGTTCGGATTGCCGCTTCTCCTCCGCCCCTTCCAGAGCGGCAGGCTCGCCGCAAGGAGAACCGTGAGCGCAAGCTGCATGGCGGCGATGACGCGGTAGCCCCCGTTCCACCCCTGCCCGGCCGTCAGCGCATGCCCCATGACGTAGGGGCCGATGGAAACGCCGACGCCCCACATGCAGTGGAGCCAGCTCATGTGGCGGCTGGCATAGTGCAGCGCGACGTAATTGTTGAGCGCCGCGTCGACGCTGCCCGCGCCGAGGCCGTAGGGAACAGCCCAGAGGCAGAGCAGCCAGAACGAATGGCTTGTCGAAAAGCCGAACAGCCCCGCGGCGATGAGGCCGGTGCTTATCGCCGTGATTTTTCCGGCGCCGATTCTCCGCGTCAGGCGGTCGCTGTGGATGCTGGAGAAAATCGTCCCGAGGGAAATAATCATCGAGACCAGCCCCGCGTACGAGACAGGCACGCCGAATTCGGGGTACATTGTCGGCCAGGCGGCTCCCAGAAGCGAGTCCGGCAGGCCGAGGCCGATGAAGGCAAGGTAAATGACGCCCAGCAGCAATCCCGCCATATGCCTCCTCTCCCTCCGTTTCTCCCGAAACCCAAAATGCCGCCGAAGGCGGCATCAGGGACACGTATCATCCGGGGGTGGCGAAGCGCTTTTTCGACGTGAGCGAAGACGCTCGTATTTTTCCGGAGGAAAAATACCTTCAGAGCGTCGAGAGCGAACGGCGAAAAAACGCTGCGCCACCCCCGCCCCGAACCCCACGCCACAATGTTCCTACTTCTGCGCTATTTCCACAAAGTTCTTTTTCAGGCTCTCATACAGGCCGCCGAAGGGCTTGTAGATCGCATTGTACTTCTTCACCATCGCGGGGTTCTTCTTGATTTTCGTGACGACTTTGATCGTCGCGGCGCAGGCCTCGGGGACGGACTTCCACACGCCCGCGCCGACGCCGCCCATGATCATCGCGCCGTAGGCGGATCCGGAGGTCGAATTCGTCACGCAGGCGTCCAGGCCGTACACGTCCGCCTGAAGCTGCCGCCAGAACGCGCTCTTCGCGCCGCCGCCGGAAAGGCGCACCTCGGACATTTTCACGCCCAGGGCGCGCATCACTTCGAGGCTGTCCCGCATGCCGAAGGTGATGCCCTCAATCACGGAGCGGGAAATCATCGCCTTGTCGTGCCGGGGCGTCAGGCCGATGAAACAGCCCTTCGCGTAGGGATCCGCGTGCGGCGTGCGCTCGCCCGTCAGGTACGGCAGGCAGTACAGGCCCTCGCAGCCGGGCACGGCCTTCGCGGCCATCCCGTCAATAAGGACATAGGGGTCGACGCCCTTCTTCTCCGCCTCGACGACCTCCCCGCCGCAGAGCGTGTTCCGGTACCACTGGAGCATGCCGCCGGCGCTCAGCATGCAGCTCATCATGTGCCACACGCCGGGAACGGCGTGGCAGAAGGTGTGCACCTTTCCTTCCGGCGCGGTCTGCATCGTGTCCGTGTACGCGAAGATGACGCCCGACGTCCCCATCATCGCGGAAATGACGCCGGACTTCACAATGCCGTTCCCCACCGCGCCCATCGCCTGATCGCCGCCGCCGCCGGCGACGGGGACGTCCGCGGCGATGCCCAGCTCCTTCGCCGCGGGCGCTGTGACCTTCCCCGTCACCACCTGGCTCTCGAACACGGGCGGCAGGAGCGCCGCGTCGAGGTCGAGCTTCGACAGGAGTTTCTTCGACCAGTTCCGCTTTGCCACGTCCAGGAGGAGCGTGCCGCTGGCGTCGGAGACTTCGGTCGCGAACTCGCCCGTCAGGCGGTAGCGGATGTAGTCCTTCGGGAGAAGCACCTTCGCGGTTTTGTCGAAGTTCTTCTTTTCGTTGTTGCGGAGCCAGAGGATTTTCGGCGCGGTGAAGCCGGTGAACGCGGGGTTCGCGACCATGCCGAGAAGCTTCGACAGGCCGCCGGCGCGGCTCGTGATTTCCGCGCATTCCTTTTCCGTGCGCTGATCGTTCCAGAGAAGGGCGCGGCGGACAACCCTGTTGTTCCTGTCAAGAAAAACGGAGCCGTGCATCTGGCCGGAGAGGCCGATGCCGGCGACTGCGTCCGGCTTCAGGCCGCTCTTTTTCATCACGGCGCGGACGGAGGCGACAACGCCCTTCCACCAGTCCTCCGGATCCTGCTCCGTCCAGCCGGGACGCGGGGAGTGGACGGGATACTCCGCGACAGCCTCCGCGACAATCGCGCCCTTTTCATTGCAGAGAATGGTTTTCGTGCCGCTGGTGCCGATGTCGATGCCGAGAAGATGTGCCATGGGACCGTTCCTTTCCTGGTTCTCAGAGTCCGCCGTGGAGAAGGCATTTCACGCGGTGCGTGCCGCTCCGCGTTTCCGGAATGTCAATGAAGGCGCACTGCGGCAGCGCGCGCGGGCAGCGCGTGTGGAAGCGGCAGCCGGAGGGCGGACGGTCGGCGCGGGGAACGTCGCCGGCGAGAACGTCCCGGCGGCGCGCGCGGCGCGGATCCGGCTCCGGAATCGCGGAGAGAAGCGCGCGCGTGTACGGATGCAGGGGGTCGCCGAAAACCTCATCCACCGTCCCCTCCTCCACAAGGTGCCCGAGGTACATCACCCCCACGCGGCGCGACAGGTGTTTCACCACAGCCAGATCGTGCGCGATGAAAAGGTACGCGAGGCCGAGCCTGTCCTGGAGGTCGCGCAGGAGATTGATGATCTGCGCCTGAATCGACACGTCCAGCGCGGACACCGCCTCGTCCGCGACGATGAACTCCGGCTCCACGACGAGCGCCCGCGCGAGGCCGACGCGCTGGCGCTGGCCTCCGGAGAATTCGTGCGGGTACCTGTCGAGCGCGCCGCCGTCCAGGCCGGTGAGGGCGAGGATGGAGGCGGCCTTTTCCCTCCGCTCCGCAGAAGGCATTTTCGGGGAGTGGATGACAAGCCCCTCCTCCACAATCGCGCCCACCGTCATGCGCGGGTTCAGGCTCGAAAAGGGATCCTGGAACACCACCTGCGCGCGGCGGCGGAAGTCCCGCAGCTTTGCCCCGCGAAGGCGCGTCACGTCCCGGCCGTGCATCGCGACCGTGCCGGCGGTCGGCTTTTCCAGGCGGAGGACAAGGCGGCCGGTGGTGCTTTTCCCGCAGCCGGATTCGCCGACAAGGGCGTAGGTCTCTCCCCTGTCGATGCGGAAGGACAGGCTGTCCACCGCGCGGACGCGGCCGGTCTCGCGGCCGAAGACGCCGCTCGTGAGCGGGTAGTGTTTCGTCAGATCGCTGCATTCCAGAAGCGGCGCGGCCCCGTCCGCCCCGCCCTGCTCCGCCGCCGCCTCCGCCGTTGCTTTCGCCGTTGTCTCCATCGTCGCTTCCGTCATGGCGTGTTTCCCGGGAAATGGCAGGCGCAGGATCGGCCGCTCCCCCGCTCCGCGAGCGCGGGCTGTTGCTCGCGGCAGACAGCCTGCGCGAACGCGCAGCGCGGCGCGAACGCGCAGCCCGCCGGCTTCGACGACAGCCCCGGAACCGTGCCGGCAATCGCGGGCAGGCGCGCCGCCGTCGCCGACAGGCGCGGGACGCTCGCGAGAAGGCCGGCCGTGTACGGGTGCAGGGGCGAGTAATAGAGATCGTCCACAGGGGCGATTTCCACAATGCGCCCCGCGTACATCACCGCGGCGCGGCGGGCAAGCTCGGCGACAAGGCCGAGGTTGTGCGTGATGAACAGCATCGACGTGCCGCGCTCGTCGCGGATTTTCGCGAGAAGCTCCATGATCTGCGCCTGTATGGTCACGTCCAGCGCCGTCGTCGGTTCGTCGCAGAGGAGGATTTCCGGATTGCCGAGAAGCGCCGTCGCGATCATCGCGCGCTGTTTCATGCCGCCGGAAAGCTCGTGCGGATAGCGCCGCATCAGGCCCTCCGGATCGGGAAGCCCCACGGACGCCATCGCCGCCGCGACGCGATCCCGCAGCTCCGCGTCCGAGGGGACGCTCCCGTGCGCGAGGACAGCCTCCGCAAGCTGCGCGCCCATCGTGTGCACGGGGTCGAAGCTGGTCATCGGCTCCTGGAAAATCATCGACATCGCGCTCCCGCGGACGCGGCGCATTTCCTTTTCCGGCAATGCCGTCAGGTCGCGCCCCGAGAGGAGCACCCTTCCGCCCGCGAGGCGCGCGGGCGGCACGGGCAGAAGGCGCATCAGCGCGAGGCAGGTGACGGACTTCCCGCAGCCGGACTCGCCGACAAGCGCCAGCGTCTCCCCCGCGCCGACCGTGAACGACACGCCGTCCACCGCCAGCGCCTCCGCGCCGGCGTCGCCGCCCCGGGCGCGGAACGCGACGGAAAGATCCGTCACCTCCAGCCTGTTTCCGCCCTCCTGCTCCACCATATGCCTTCCCGTTCCGCCCGCTGCCGGAAACAGCTTCTTGTTCTTTTCCGTGAAATCCGGTACAATACTATCCGGAAATCGAACCGCCAGGCAAGGCAAAAGAGGGAGAAAGTCCGTATGTCGGCAGGAAATCCGCCCGCAGACGTTCTTGAGGCAGTCAAGACCATCCGGCGCCTCCGTGACAAGAAATACTTGTCCCGCGAAGAGAAAATCGACGTCAACCGTGCAAAGCTCCGCGTCGCCTACTGGGCCTGCCGGAGCGAGAACATCGTCGCCTCCAGGGAAACGCTCATCTACATCCTCGGCTCCGACGGCGCGGAAATCATGGGACACTACGAGCGCTATCTCGAACGGGAAAACAAGAAAAACGCCGACGCGAAGAAAGACGGCAAAAGCGGCGGCACCTCATTCTGGGACGGCGCGTAATGGAAAACCGCAGCGACGCGCAGCCGGAAATCGAGGGAGTGGAAGACATCGCGCGCGGGAAATTCCTCGCGCTCCGGAGAATCCGCTACCGCGACGCGGAAGGCGCCCCGCGCCTCTGGGAGACGGCCGAGCGGAACGGGTTCCACGGGGCCGTCCTTCTCTTCGCCCGCCTGCTGCCCTCGGATCGCCTCGTTCTCATCCGCCAGTACCGCCCCCCGGCGGGGCGCTTCGTCTTCGAGCTGCCCGCCGGCCTCATCGACGAAGGCGAAACGCCCGAGGAAGCCGCGCGCAGGGAACTCCGGGAGGAAACCGGCTACACCGCCCGCGCCGTCCGCACGGGGCCGCCCTGCTACACCACGCCCGGAATGTCCGACGAATCCGTGTTCATGGTCGAGGCCGACATCGACGAGGACGCGCCGGAGAACGCCGTCCTCCGCACCGGGTTCGACGCGACGGAAAACATCGAGACCGTGCTTGTGCCCCGCGCCGGCATCCAGGCGTTCTACCGCGACGGAACGGCGCAGGGAGCGGCGTTCGATTCCAAGCTCGCGGCCTATATCATGGGCCTCGGCTGAAAGAACCCGGCGATCCGCAAAATCGCGAGGGGGATTCCGTGCCGAAGCCGACAGATTGGAGATGGCAGGACGCGGCAGATGAAAGGGAACCAGGGTACAACAGCGGCACCGCGCATCTCCTTCTCTCTCTCTCCCCAAAGCGCGGGCGGCAGGCCGTGGAAAACGGCCTGCCGCATTTTGCATCGCCGTTCCCGGCAGTCGATCACTTCACGCTGAATTGTGTGGAGATTCTTCCCGGAACACGTCGATACAATCTCCATGAACATTCTTGACGCGTATTTTCCGCTTTTCTCGCACGCGGCGCACGGGACGCCGCCGGACGCCTGCGCCCGCCTCGCGGAACAGGCGCGCGGCGCAGTCGCGGCGCGTCTGGCGGGACAGACGGAAACCGCCCCGGAAAGCGCCGCGAAAACCGCCGACGCCGCCTGGTTCGCCGTGCGCGCATGGCGTGACGGAAAAACAAACACCGCCGCCTTCAAGGCGCGGCTCGACGCCCTCCTCCTCCGCGCCGCCTCCGGCGCGGCGACGGCCGAGACCCTCGACCTCCTCCGCCTCCACACCCTCTGCCTCGAACTCGACCCGGCCGCCCCGGAAAACGCCCGTCCCGAAAAAAACCGCGCCCGCTACCTCCGGCACTGCCGGAACGTCCTCGACGCGGCGGGCGCTCCCGCAGCGGAAAACCCGCGCCGCCGCACCCTCCGGCGCGTCCTCCGCGCCGCGCTCCTCCTCCTCGCCCCGGCGGCGACGGCAGGGCTGTACTGTCTGTACCGCGCATGGCTCCAGCGTCTCCTCGCGGACGTTGCCGGTTGAAACGGGGAGGGCATGGAGACGCTTTTCCGGAAGAAAAAACCGCCCCTCTGCCTCACAATCGCGCGCCCCGCGGACGCGCTGCCCCTCTTTCCGGACTCCGGCAACCGGAAGAACATCCGCAACGTCGACGCGCCCTTCGCCTGGCGGCGGCGCGACGACGCGGCCTGGCAGGAATTTCTGCGCGCGCCCCTCGCCTGCGACGGCGTCCTCGTCCAGCTCTCCGCCGCGTGGTTCGCGGAAGCGGACGACGACGCGCTCCGCAAAAAAGCCCGCCTCCTCGGCTCCCGCCTCGCCGATCTCCGCCGCGCCGCAGACGCGCGCGTCCCGGTCTTCCTCCTGATCGACGGCATCGACAGGCTGTACGGATGGCGGACGCTTGCCGGCATGCTGCCGCGGGAGCGCCTCGCCCGACCCCTGGGCGGCTTCTGCGGCGGGAGCGTCGACAGGCTTCTCGACAGCGTCGCGGACGAGGCGGCGCGGCTGGTCTGCGCCGCGGTTCTCCCCGGCGGCGCGTCCCGGTTCGTCTCCCCCGCCCGCCTCCAGGCGGCGCCGGAACTGCTCCGGGTCGTGAACAGGCTCCGCGTTTTCACCAAGCGCCTCGCGGGCGAAGGCGGCTTTGGCGGCGGCGCGCCGGAGGGGATGTTCTTCTGCTCCTCGCTCCCGGGACTGCCCGGCGTTCCGCCCTTTGCCGTCGCGCCCTCCTTCGTTCCCGCCGGAGAGGAGGAAACGGCGGCGGGCAGCCTCTTCCTGGAGGATTTCGTCGAGCGCATTCTTCCGTCCGCCCTCCGCCGGCGCGCAGACAGGACGGGGGGGACAGAGGGGCATGCGCGGCGGCGGCGCGGTGTTCTGTTTCATGCGGCGGCGGCGGTCGCGCTTGCCTCCCTTCTTCTCTGCGGCATGCTCACCTCGTCCTTCGCGCAGGCGCGGGGCGTCCTCCTCTCCGCCGCCGGCGCGGCGGCGCATCCGCGCCACCCCGACGATCTCGCGGCATACCTCCGCCTCGCCGAAACAGCGGAGGGGAAAAGCGCGGGCAGGCTGCTTCCCCGCTTCGGCATGGTCGAGGACGCCGTTCTCGCGGACGAACTGAAAGCGCGTTTCACCGAAGGATACTTTGATCTGAAAACCGTCCCCGGCATCGACCGCCTCCAGAACGCCGCCCTCGACGCTGTCCGGACAGGCTCGCCGCAGGCGCTCGGCAACGCCCTCCTCATGCTTGTCCTTGTCGTCGACAGGCTCGACGCGGCGCTCGGGCGGCAGACAATGCCGGAGGATCGGCGCATGCTCCTCACGGACGCGGGGATTGCCCTTGCGCTCACGGACGAGGAGGAAATGCGGCAGCTCGGGGCGTTCTTCCGCTGGGCGGGCGCGCGGGACTGGATGCCGGAGGTGCGGGACGGGCTTGCCCGCTTTGTGCGGCATATTCTCCGCGCGGACGCGCTCGGAAGCTGGATGCCCGCGTGGGCGGGCGCTGTCCTGCGGAGCGTGGACGGCGGCGCGGAAGAGGAAAACACGGACGAACCCGGGGTCGAATGGAGCTGGCGGGCGCAGGCTGTTGCGGACGAGCTGGCGGCGGCGACAGAGCATGCGGCCGCGTCAGAGTTGACGCCCCCTGCGGGGCTGCCGAAGTTCCGCGATGCCGTGCGCGGCGAATACCGGCGCAGGGCGCTTGCCGCCTGGACGGGCGCGGCGGCGGCGCTCTGGAACGCTGTGCCGCGCGGCATTCCCGACGCGGAAATTCCCGGCCGTCTCCGCGAAGCCGCCGCCGGGCGCGACCCGGCGCTCCGCTTTGCCGCCCGCGCGGGCGAGAATCTTTTTCCCCTCTTCGACCCCCTCTTCGACGAAAACGGCGGCGGCGCGCTGCCGCCGGAAATACGCTGGCTCCGCGCGCGCCTCGACGCGGCCGAGCAGAACGCCGCGCTTGCGGACGCCTTCGGCATGACGGGAGCGGGCTTCGGCACAGACGCGGAGGCGGAGCGCCTTGCCCGGGAAGAGACGGAACGGCTTGCGGAGGCGGCGGGGGCGGCGGTCTGGCCTTCGCTTGCGCCGGCCGCTGTCGAGAAATATGTCCGGCATCTCCGCGCCCGCGAGGCGGCGCTCCTGCTGGACGGGGTGTGGCTCCGGAGCGTCTATTCCCCCGTCCGGCTCACGCCGGGAGGGGAAGACGCGCGGCGGGAACGGCTGGCAAAGGCGGGCGGGCTGCTGGAAACCTTCCTCACCGGCCCCGCGGACGGGTGCTGGGCGTGGGAGAACGATCGTCTGGAGAATGCGCGGAAAGGCGGAGTGGCGTTTTCATTTTCCCGGGAATTTCTGGATTTCTGCAACACCATGCTGGCGCTCGGGCGGCTGCCCGCCGCCGACGGGGCGGTTCTCGAATTCCGCGTCGACTCCGTTTCCGTCACGGGCGGGCGCGTTCTGGAGCGGCCTGCCGCCGTGGAGTTCCGGCTCGGGGCGGACGAGGAGGCGGGCGTCGTCCGCTACCGGAATTACCCCGTGTCCGGAAAGTGGATGTGGACGCCGGCGGTGCGCGGGGCGGAAATACGCCTTGTGTTTCCGTCGCATACGGCTGTGCTGGCGTTTTCCGGGAAGGAGGGGTGCTTGCGCCGGAGCGCTTCGGCGACTCCGCGCCCGTTCTGCGCCGGCTCGGCGTGGAGGGGATAGTAATGGACGCCCTGCTCCCGGGGCTTGCCGATGCGCTGCCGCGCCTGTCGCTTCCCGACGCGCCCGCGTTGCCGGCGAGCATCATCGAGGCGCGCTGAAGCTGTGGATTCTGCGGACGCGAGGGGCTGGACGTGCGAACCGCATTGCCTTGGTGGCCGTCGTTCGTGGACACGGGGGGGTGAAGCGACCGTCGTTCGCGGACACGGGGTATCTCCTCCGCTGCGCCTGCATTTTTTCGGCACGGAGCGCTTTGCGCTCCTTATTGTGCCGAAAAAACACAGCCCTCCGCTCCAGAGACACCCCGTATCCGCGAACGACTCTGTTTTTCTCCAAACGTTTCATGATGCCGTCTTCGGCGGCATTTGGGGGCGGTAGGGGAAAACGCGCGGTAGGGGAAAGCGCAAGGAATACGGGGACATGATACATATTTCCCGGCAGTTCGGGAAATATGTATCGTGTCCCCGCATTCCGCCACC
>QMCE01007281.1_pt1 | contig 13540 bp, 13 predicted proteins | sample 1821851 | NCBI WGS metagenome assembly QMCE01 (sample SAMN09453174, study PRJNA476694) | Termite gut metagenome, whole genome shotgun sequencing project. | isolation source: worker | host: Odontotermes sp. | place: South Africa:Pretoria | collected 2016-01-28 | reverse complement strand
ATAAAGAAAAAGATGTGAAATAAAAAGTTAAAGAATTAAAATTTTTTTAGATTGTTTGAATTAATTATACACATTTTTCAACTCTTTGATGCACATAATTAATTCAAACAGGTTCTCAAAACAGTTTTTAAATGTATATTCGTGTTTTTTATACTTTATTTCATGCTGCCATAATTACAGTATGACCGACAAAAAAACTGACAAAAAAGGCTTTTTTTGCAGCATGGCAAAGAATTTGCAAAGAAATAGAAGTATAGTTTTAGAAAAATAAACGTAAAAAAAGATATAGGCTGTATGAAAAAAAATGAAAACGGTCAAGAGTGTGAAAAAGTTGATAATGAAAATATTATCAATACAGAAGACGTATTGGAGATAACCGGAGATGCGGCAGATGAGTTGGAAACAGATGCTGACAAAGTGGCTGATTTGGAGCAAAAATGCAAAACATTAGAAAATGACTACCTGAGATTATTTGCCGAATTTGACAATTACCGGAAACGGACGTTGAAAGAAAAGTCTGAACTTATCAAATCGGCAGGAGAAAATATTCTAACCAATATCCTTCCGTTAGTCGATGATTTTGAAAGAGCATTGAAAGTAATGAACGATGCACAGAATGATTTGCAAACATTTAAAGAAGGAATTGAGCTTATCTATTCCAAATTTGTGTCATTCTTAAGTCAAAACGGCGTGAAAGCTATTGATGCGGAAGGAAAGGATTTTGATACGGAATTTCATGAAGCAGTAACTACCATTCCTGCCCCTTCGGAAGAACTGAAAGGAAAAGTAATTGAAGCTATTCAAAAGGGATACACGCTTCACGACAAGGTAATACGTTTCTCAAAAGTAGTAATCGGGGAATAAATGAAGAATGAAAAATGAAGAATTTTGCTTGGTCATTTTTCATTCTTAGTTCTTAAATTAAAAACATTTATGGCAAAAAGAGACTTTTACGAAGTGCTTGGCGTTTCAAAGACGGCAAGCGCGGACGAAATAAAAAAGGCATACCGGCAAAAGGCAATTCAGTATCATCCTGACAAAAATCCGGATGACAAGGTAGCTGAAGAAAAATTCAAGGAGGCTGCCGAAGCTTATGAGGTATTGAGCAATCCGGAAAAGAAACAGCGTTATGACCAGTTCGGACACGCCGGTGTGGGAAGTAGCGCGGCAAGCGATGGCGGTTTTGGCGGCGGAATGTCTATGGAGGATATATTCTCCCAATTCGGCGACATCATCGGTGGTCATTTTGGTGGTCACTTCGGCGGTTTTAGCAGCGGTTTCGGAGGCTTTAGCAACGGAAGACGAGGAGGCGGAGAAAGACGGGTACGACGCGGATCTGACCTTCGAGTCCGTGTTAAACTGACTCTGAAAGAGATCGCCACCGGCACTGAAAAGAAAATTAAAGTACGTAAAAACGTTGCTTGTAAGCACTGCAACGGAACAGGTGCAGAGGGCGACAGTTATTCCACTTGTACTACCTGTAACGGAAGCGGTGTTGTTACAAGAATACAGAACACGATAATCGGACAAATGCAAACGCAATCTGTTTGTCCGACTTGTGGCGGAGAGGGAAAGATAATTACAAAAAAATGTCCCGAATGCAAGGGAGAAGGAGTGAAGCCGGAGGAAGAGGTAATCTCCATCAATATCCCTGCCGGAGTCATGGAAGGAATGCAAATTCCGATAAGAGGAAAAGGAAATGCAGCTCCGCGCGGAGGTATAAACGGCGATTTACTGGTTGTAATCGAAGAAGAACCGCATCCGGAACTTATCAGGGATGAAAACGATTTGATTTTCAATGCATTATTGACCATCCCGACCGCAATCAACGGCGGTACGATTGAAATACCAACCGTAGACGGTAAGGCAAAAGTAAAAATCGACCCCGGTACGCAACCCGGAAAGGTGCTGCGATTGAAAGGAAAAGGATTGCCAAGTATAAATAGTTACGGTACAGGAGATTTACTGGTAAATGTAGGTGTTTATATTCCGGAAAATCTTTCAAAAGAAGAACGAAACATTATTACCAAGCTCGAAGATTCGGAAAACTTCAAACCGACAACGGCAGCAAAGAGTAATTTTTTTGCGCGGTTTAGGCGGATGTTTGAATGATAATTTCCCACAAAGCCACAAAGAACACAAAGAAATTCATGCAAAAACCTTTGTGCCCTTTGTGTCTTTGTGGGAAAAACATTCATTCCAACACAATTTTACCCTTCACCTCAATATAGGATCTTTTGTCGAAAACAAAATCAAAATAGCCTGCTTCACCGGCGTTCTTTTCCACGTCAATTTTGGCGCGTCCCACCTCCATCCCGTTTTTATCAAAAACCTTAGCGGTTATAGGCGACTTAAAATTCTTGTCGAAAATAAGATAGACCGTCAACTGGTTGTTGCGGCCTGTACCGGCATTGTCTATAATAAATTTCCCAGTTCTCAACCCTTTATCTGTCAAAGATTGCGACAGCGACAGTTCACATTGAAGCGTTTTGTCAATTCCTTCAGAAACGCCTTCGAAAAATTCGGTGGCGGCTTTACCTGCCGTTTCGCCACTTTTGTTAATAGTTTCCTTTGCCTTTTCTTTTACTTTTCCGCACGATGCCGTGAGCAACAATACGGATAAAATGGAAATAATGTATTTCATAACAGTAATTTTTTTCTTAAGTACATCACCAAAATTAATTTATATTATATGTAATCTGTAAGTCTTTACTCATTTGAAAAATCGAATAGAGTTACTTGCTGACCCGTAATAATCCCTTTACAAACCGAAGTGTTGCTTTACCGGACAAGCTATTTTTTCAAACAAGGGATTATCTCAAAAAAATACAGACGACACGAATAAAACAGATTTAAACATCTATGTATGCTGATAATAATCTAATTTTCTGTAAAATCCGCGTCATCTGCGTTCTTTTAAAAGCCTCATTTATTTAATAAAATTTGAACAGGCTCTTAAACAAACTAAACAACTTAAAAAAAACAAAAGAGACTGACAATTTAAGACAGCCCCTTCAAGATGAACCTTTTGAAATTATGGCAGATAACAAATGGTATCTATCTTTTTTGTTTGAATGCCGCTTTGATTAGCTGTAATTTTATAGTGTTTGCGTATATCGGGATTCATTTTTATTTATTGTTGTAAGTTGGAAATATTTCTAATTCCTAATCAAAACGACATTCTATTTAGTAAATGTAATAGGCAATATTGTCGATACAGGCGTATGCTGGTGTGCGCATTCCATAATCGCCGTTATCTGTTGATTCAAAAGTAAATTCAAGTTTATTGACTTTACCCAGACTTTTCAAATTAACTTCTGTCCATTTCCGGCAAATGTATGATTTTCCATTTCTGAAATCCGCCAGGTAATATTCTACTTTTCCGGTTTTTTCTCCGGTTGCATTAACCCCGGTTATTATGATTTTAAACCAATCGCCGGCTTCCATTTTTTTTGAATACTCATCTCCTTCCGCTATTGATAAAAATGTGTATGTAGAATTGTTTATCATTAAGCTTTTAAACTGAAACTCTTGATTTTCTGCAAATTGACAGTTTGTTGTTTCATTAAATCCGGAATAGGCAACAGCAAATTTTTCAGAACCATTTGCTCCACTTGCAGCATAGACGCTGTATTGATTGGGATATCCGGGTGTCAGTTTGTCTGTTTTTTTAGAAACGGCAAAACCTTCCCACGAAGAGTAAACGTCATCAAAATCATTGTAGAAATCAACATCCGATAAAATTAACCCATCCGGAAAATTGTTTTTAAATCCGGCGCTGTCCAATTCAACAGACTCAAAAGAGATAACGGCTGTCTCCTTTTCTTTTTTCTCATCCTCTTTTTCGCAAGAGGTAAATGTAAGAACACCTGCGGCAATAATCGCGAACAGATAGAAATTAAACTTTTTCATTGTAACTGAAATTTTATTGTTAAATATATTAAAGGCAATAACTTTATTTCGTCACATACAAAAAGTACAAAAAGAAAAGATAAAAACCACCGGAAAACAAAACTGATATTTACCCTTCCTTGCCTTATTTCCCGAAAGCAACGAAATTTGTATGATTTTGGCAGGTCTTCTGACTTGTTCCATTTTATCTTTCCTTCCCATTCTTGCGAACAGTGGTTTGTAGCGATAAAACTCTTGTGGAACTTACAGCAGCGGGTACTGTCCCTGATTCTCACAGGATTCCCTCTTGATTACGCCTGACTGATTACTCAGGGTAATACCAAAAGCACGACAAAAGTAAAAACAAAAAAATATTTTTCAAAGGAATTGAGAAAAATCTTTTGCATATTTGCAGAAATATATATGGTTAAGTGTATGACAACATTTATAGATTTGCTTCAAAAAAGAAGAAGTACCCGGAAATTCGAGAATCGTCCGGTGGAAGAAGAAAAAATAGAGAAAATCCTCCGGGCGGCACTTATGGCTCCTTCGTCCAAACGTTCAACGCCATGGCAGTTTGTGGTGGTAGACGAAAAGGCAACGTTGGAAAAAATGGCGGAAAGTCGTGAAATGGGAAGTAAATTTCTGGAAAATGCGCCTCTTGCAATTGTCGTGTTAGCAGACGAAAGTAAAAGTGATGCATGGGTGGAAGATGCCTCTATTGCAGCTATTTTGATGCAATTGGAGGCAGAGGATTTAGGACTTGGCTCGTGTTGGATTCAGGTTCGCGGGCGACGCAAGGACGAAAATACCGGTACCGGAGATTATTTGCGCGAATTACTTTCTATTCCTGCCGGATTGAAAATTGAGTGTATGATTGCGGTTGGTTATAAAGACGAGGTAAAGAAACCTTTTGACGAAAGCAAATTGCAATTGGAAAAGATTCACAGGAATTCTTTTTTGTAAGCACGAAGGCGCGAAGATGCGAAAGGCGCGAAAAAAATGAGGAAAATTGAAAAAATAGTATTGCCTCGATTGGTTTTTATCGGAAGCGGTAATTTGGCTACACAGTTGGCTCTTACTTTTTCGGAAAAACAATATACTGTCTTGCAGGTATATAGCCGGACGAAAGAGTCGGCGATTGCTTTATCCGGAAAAATTGGTTGTGCTTTCACTACGAATATTGGCGAATTGAATACGGAGGCGGATATTTATATCTGCGCCTTAAAGGATTCGGTATTGCAGGAGGTATTAGAACAGGTTGATTTTCGCGGCAAGTTAGTTGTACACACGGCAGGAAGCGTTCCGATGAATATGCTGTCAACATATACGCCCAATTACGGCGTTTTTTATCCATTGCAAACGTTTTCGAAAAACAAGCGGGTTGATTTTTCAAAAATTCCGGTGTTTGTAGAAGCGAATAATCCGGAAAACTTGTCGATACTGAAATCACTGGCAGAAAGTGTGAGCAATGTGGTTTATGAAGCCGATACCGAAAAGCGGGAAAAATTGCACTTGGCTGCGGTCTTTGCCTGTAACTTCACAAACCATTTGTATGCCATAGCGGCGAAAATTATCGGGGAAAACGGCGATTTTCCAATGGATGTCCTCTTGCCCCTGATTGATGAGACGGCAGAGAAAGTGCATACGCTTTCGCCGGTTGAGGCACAGACCGGTCCGGCTGTTCGATACGATAAGAATGTGATTGATAGGCATTTGGAAATGTTGAGCTGGGATAAGGATGCACAGAGCCGGGATATTTACAGGTACTCGGCGGATATTTAAGGTGTGATTAAAGAGGCGGTTGATGCTGTCAATTTGGTAAAGAAAGGTAAAATTCAGGCGCGACCTGCAAGAGAATTGCTTGATGAAATATAATATACTTATTTTATTAAAAGTCCACAAATTACACGAATTAACACGAAATAAGTATTTAATTCTCTGTAATTTACAGTTTTGCAAATTAAATAATTTGTGTTAATTCGTGTAATTCGTGGATAAATCTTTTAAAAGTTAAGCGTAATTGAAAATGAAGAGTTTTAAGGAAAATCTGAAAAATATTAAGGCTTTTGCCTTTGATGTGGACGGAGTGCTTGCTGCGAGCAATGTGGTACTGCATCCCAACGGCGAGCCAATGCGCATGGTTAATATCAAAGACGGGTATGCGCTGCAGCACGCAGTGAAAAAAGGGTATCCGGTTGCCATTATCACGGGAGCGAAGACGGAAGCGGTGCGTATCCGCTTTGCCGGTTTGGGTATAACGGATATATACCTGGCATCCTGCCGTAAGATGAAAGATTTCGAGCATTTTGCTGCAAAATATGATTTACCGTTTTCCGGCATTCTCTATATGGGCGATGATATTCCCGATTATCACGTAATGAAAGCGTGCGGTTTCCCATGCTGTCCGTGCGATGCAGTTCCGGAAATCAAGGAAATATCCTGCTATGTTTCTCCGGAAGAAGGCGGAATGGGCTGCGGACGGGATGTGATTGAGCAGGTGCTGAAAGCACAGGAAAAGTGGATGGATGATGATGCTTTCGGATGGTAAAAAAATGAAAACTATTAATCATTAATTATTAATTAAAGACATGATAAGGGATTATATAAAATTAGTTCGGGTTCCCAATTTGATTTTTATTGCGGGAATTCAGTTGTTGATGCATTATTGCGTTGTAACACCCGTATTGAGTATGTATGGCATAGCGCCGTCTATGAGCTTGTTTCAACTCGCACTGTTGGTTATTGCGACGGTTTTCTTAGCTGCCGGCGGGTATGTAATTAATGATTATTTTGATATGCGTATTGATGAAATAAACAAGCCTGATACTCGCATTGTCGGACAATCGGTCAGCCGGAAAGAGGCTATGTTTTTTTACCAGATACTTTCGGGCATCGGGGTACTATCGGGATTATTCCTTTCATTGTATTATGCAAAATCAATCACTTATGCCTTTATCTTTTTGATGATTTTGGGACTTCTGTGGTTTTATTCGTCGAGTTATAAGCGGCAGTTGGTTACCGGCAATTCAATTGTTTCGCTTCTGGCGGCAATGGTTCCTTTTATTGTGGCATTGTTTGAAAACCGGTTCTTTCTTCTCGAATACGAACCTTCGGAAGAGTTGTTGCTCATCAGTAACACGATTATAGGCTGGATCGGCGGTTTTGCATTATTTGCTTTTTTGTGGACTTTCATTCGTGAGGTCATCAAAGATATGGAGGATGTAGAGGGCGACCGAGAAATGGAAAGCCATACTTTTCCGGTTGTATTGGGAATTGCCAAAACAAAAATACTGCTTTATGTATTGATTGTTGTTTCGTTGGCAATAGGATGTTATGTAGTTTTTAGGATCGTTCCGTTAGAGGGTTCCTTTTCGTGGAGGTATTTCTTGTCGGTCATTGCCATTCCGGCTATATTTTTGATCTACCTTTTGTTTAAGGCGCGCAACAAGGTCGATTTTCATCAAGCGGCTAATACGGCAAAGCTTATTATGCTTACCGGCACGTTGTACAGTTTAGTGGTTTGGTATTTTATGTAAAGATTTAAAATAAGTATGTCCTCAAAATTAGTTTATATTATTTATTGAAAGAATTGCCCACTGTCCCTGACGGGATGGTAACTCTATTCGATTTTTCAAATGAATAAAGACTTACCGATTACATATTAATATAAATTAATTTTGGTGATGTACTTACGCCTGAAAAAATGGTCTAAATTTTCAAGGTCATGATAAAAAATAAAAAAATCGTATGGCAAATTTTGGTTTTATAAAAACAGCAGCAGCTATTCCGGTTGTAAAAATAGCTGATTGTAAGTATAATACAGAACGTATTCTCGCTTTAATAAAAAAAGCGGAGCAAAATAAGATTCAAATTGTATCTTTTCCCGAACTCTGCATTACGGCATATACGTGCGGCGATTTATTTCATCAGCAACTTTTGATAAAGTCTGCGCAAGAGTATCTTGGTTATTTATTGGAAGAGACAAAAAAATCGGAAATTATTTTCATAGCCGGATTACCTGTGTTGCTGCGTAACAGGTTGCTTAATGCAGCGGCGGTTTGTCAATCCGGAAAAATATTGGGTGTTGTTCCAAAAACATATTTGCCAAACAGCAACGAATTGAACGAAAAACGCTGGTTTGTTTCCGGAAAAGATGAGCCGGGTGATGAAATTTATCTGTGCGGACAAAAAGTTCCTTTTGGTACAAATATACTCTTTTCGGATAAAGAGTTGCGTTTTGCCGTAGAAATAGGCGAGGACCTTAACGTTCCGCAGTCACCAAGTACGCAACACGCATTGAACGGTGCACAACTTATTTTTAATCTCTCCGCTACTAATGAGCTGACCGGTAAAAACAGCTACCTGAAACAGTTGATTGCTCAACAATCAGCCCAATGTGTAGCCGGATATATATACAGCTCTGCCGGATTCGGCGAGTCAAGCACCGACCTTGTTTTTGCAGGAAACGGGTTGATTGCAGAAAACGGGACTTTCCTTGCCCAATCCGATCGTTTTTCTTTTGACGAACAACTCGTTACCGCCGGAATAGACATCGAGCGACTGGATAGCGACCGGTTAAAAAACACCGGATTTACGCAGGGAAATACGGAATTTACAGCAACCGCTTACCGGACTGTTGCGTTTCAACTTCCCCAAACAGAAGAATTGAGTATTTGCCGGAATATAAATCCGCATCCTTTTGTTCCCTCTGTTTCCGGAATGCAGGAACAATGCGAAGAAATATTTTCTATCCAAATAGGCGGATTGGCGACAAGGCTTTTCCACACAAACATAAAACAAGTGGTATTGGGCATTTCGGGCGGGCTTGATTCGACATTGGCGTTATTAGTTTGTGTGAAAACATTCGATAAGCTAAACCTTCCGCGAAAAAACATAACAGGAATTACCATGCCCGGATTCGGAACTACCGGGCGAACCTACAACAATGCCCTGCAATTGATGCAATCGCTCGGTGTTTCGATCAAAGAAATCAGCATTAAGGCAGCGTGCGAGCAGCATTTCAAGGACATCGGGCACGATTTTTCCGTAGCGGATACGACCTTTGAAAATGCACAAGCAAGAGAGCGCACGCAAATATTAATGGATTATGCCAACAAAATAAACGGTTTAGTCATCGGTACCGGTGATTTATCGGAACTTGCACTCGGCTGGGCAACTTACAGCGGCGACCATATCAGTATGTACGGAGTAAATGCCTCTATTCCAAAGACATTAATCCGGCACATAGTCCGGTATGCTGCCGGTACATCTGCGGATAACACATCGAAAACAATATTACTGGACATCATCGAGACACCGGTCAGTCCTGAACTACTACCTGTGAATGAAGAGGGAAAATGTGTTCAGCAAACAGAAGATCTTGTCGGTCCGTATGAGTTGCACGATTTTTTTCTGTATTATACGCTTCGTTTCGGATTCAGTCCGGCTAAAATATTTTTCCTCGCCGCGCAAGCATTTGAAAACAAGTACAGCCGGGAAATTATTAAAAAGTGGATGCAGGTATTTTTCCGTAGATTTTTCAATCAGCAGTTTAAACGCTCCTGTTCGCCCGATGCACCGAAAGTCGGTTCTGTCTCTTTGTCGCCACGCGGCGACGCGGCGACTGGCGTATGCCGAGTGATGCGAGCAGTGAGGAGTGGTTGAAGGAAGTTGCAGGGTTATAAACAGAAAATACATAAAAATCATCACGTTTTGACACGTTTGAGTTAATTTATACGTCAATTTTATACCAGAAACTCATAAAGTAGCTGTTTTTTGAATATTTTCAATCTATTTTTACTAAAAAATGGCTGTATTTTATTATTGTTAAATAAAACTGAGAGTGTCTAAAAGAACGCGGATAACGCAGATGACGCGGATTTTCACAGATAAAATTCTTTTTCTTAATTTGCAATCATCTTGCTTTCAACAAAATAAAAATCTGCGTTATCCGCGTCATCTGCGTTCAAAAGACTTTTAGACCGCCTCTTTTAAAATAATTCAAACAGCTTCTTATTATCCTTTATAAGATTTATACAAGCAGAATTTTTAAAGCCTACGGATAACATGATCCTACATTGGTTTTATCTTACAAACAGTTTCCGTAATTGAAAGCAACTCCTGTTCTCCCGAAACCATATTTTTCAACATTATTTTGTTTTCCTTCATTTCTGTTTCGCCGATGATGGCAACAAAAGGGATATTTTTGCTATCGGCATATCCCATTTGCTTTTTCATTTTACCCGGTTCTGGATAAATTTCGGCGGAGATACCGGCGGCACGTACTTGTTTCAGGCAGGTTAGCGCATATTTTAGCTCTTCTTCTCCGAAAGTTACGAAAATCAACTTGGTTGATTGTGTGGTCTCTTCCGGGTATAAATCCAGCTGGTTCAGGACATCATAAATACGGTCGGCACCAAATGAAATACCTACTCCCGACATGCCCGAAAGTCCGAATACGCCGGTCAGGTTATCGTAGCGGCCGCCACCGGTAATGCTGCCGATTTCGACCTCTTTTGCCTTTACTTCAAAAATGGCTCCGGTATAGTAATTCAAGCCGCGCGCCAAAGTCAAATCTAATTCGATTTCGGTTTTTATATTTAATAAATCAGTGTAATCTAAGATTGTAGCAATCTCTTCCGCTCCTTTTAATCCAACTTCGGAAGTAGCCAATACTTGGCGGATTGTCTCCAATTTTTCACGGTTTGTACCTTGTAAAAGAATGATTGGCTGTAACTTGGCAATCGCTTCTTCCGGAATTCCTTTCGAAGAAAGCTCTTCATTCACTTTTTCCAAGCCGATTTTGTCTAACTTGTCAATGGCAACTGTAATATCAACTATTTTTTCTGCCTCCCCGATTACTTCTGCTATGCCGGAAAGGATTTTGCGGTTGTTGATTTTAATGCAAACATTGATGTTCAGGCGATGATAAACTTCATCTACAATCTGTATCAATTCTACTTCATTGAGCAGCGAATCGCTTCCCACCATATCTACATCGCATTGGTAGAATTCGCGGTAACGGCCTTTTTGCGGACGGTCGGCGCGCCACACAGGCTGGATTTGATACCGCTTGAAAGGAAAGCTGATTTTATCACGGTTCATTACCACGAAGCGGGCAAAGGGAACCGTCAAGTCATAACGCAACCCTTTTTCGGATATTTTGCTGGTTAGTTTCAGCGGATTGCGTTCCTGTAGTTCGGATTGCTCTACGCCTGAAAGAAAATCGCCTGAATTGAGAATTTTAAACAGTAGCTTGTCGCCTTCCTCGCCGTATTTCCCCATTAAGGTAGAGAGGTTTTCCATTGCCGGAGTTTCGATTTGCTGGAAGCCGTAAAGGCGGAAAACGTCTTTTATTGTGTCAAAAATATAGTTGCGCCGCACCATTTCCAACGGTGCAAAGTCTCTTGTCCCTTTAGGTATTGAAGGTTTTGCCATTTTCTGTTTTTAAGCTAAAATTTGAAGGGCAAAGGTATGAAAAATTCTCTTATCTCAAAAAAGAAAACACAGGTACGTAGTGCGGAATCCGGATATTTTCCAGGCAAATTTCTTCTATAAATACTGTTTCTGCCTGTTGTACCCAATTATGAAAGAAATTGTTCTTTTGATAATCAGGTAGAAAGTTTAATAATTTGTCCAAGTCAAAGGCGTTGGCAATCACTCCGGCACCGGATAGAACGGCATCGTGTGCATTGCAAGTTTGTTCGATGTGCGTAGGTATCAGCAGCACCGGTTTTCCCAAGTACATTGCCTCACAAACGGATTCAAATCCTGCCGTTGTTGCATATCCTTTACAGCCCGCCATGTATTGCAAAAACAAGTCATCGTCCAACGTATGGAAAGATAGGTGTGCATCAATTTTCGTCTCTTTTTTTACATTTCTCTTGTCCCAGAAAAAATGCAAAGGTAAGCTTGGATGCTGTTTGTGCCAGCGGATTACCTCTTCCGAAAATCCGCTGTTGACCATATATCCATGCAGGTAATCGCCATCGAAAGCTTTCATTTGCAGCACTTCTTTACGCAAAAGCGGTGGGACTACGACCAACTTTTTATCGAGTATCGAAGGCATGGATCGAAAAGATAATGCCAGCAAGCGGGATGCTCCCAGTGAAGTCATTCTTGTGAAAAACTTCAGCAAGTATAATTCCGGGCGATTTTCTTCGGGAAATTCAAAATCGGGATGCAAAAAAAGATATTGATGAGCAACGCAGATATAAGGTGTTTTCAGAGCAAACATTCCGTAAGTCAATCCGGTCAGTAATTCATAAAAATTAATAACCAAATCGGCTTCCGACTCTTTGATTTTTTTTGAGATGATGTACATGCTTTTCAGGAAAACAGGCAACCGGAGCAGATTATAAAGGATGCTTACAATAATATTTACCTGTTTGTTTTTGGCAGAAGGTAAAAAATTGGGACTTTCAAATGAATGAACCGGAGTGTCTATTTTTTTCAAAAAAAAACCGGGTAACCGGCGTGACTTGCTTTTTCCGACAAGTACTTCGACTACCTCGTGTCCATTACGCTCTAACATGCTTTTCAGTGAAAGAGCTTGTGTGAAATGCCCTCTTCCTTCTCCTTGTACGATAAATAGGAATTTCATAAGTGATTAATAACAAATGATTTATGATGCTTTTTCTAATAAATCAATATCTTCTGTTTTTTTGATTTCGGAATAGTACTGTATGTCCCATTCCCCGTTTTCCCGTTCAACTAATGCAGACATTGTTTCTACCCAGTCGCCCGAATTGAGGTAGTGCGTATCTCCATAAAAGATGTTTGCCGGCTGATGAATGTGTCCGCAAATCACTCCGTCGCAATGTTTTATTTTTGCAAGAGAAACCAACTCTTTTTCAAAATCGGAAATATAGGAGACGGCTGATTTTACTTTGTTTTTGATTTTTTGTGAAAGAGAGAAATAGCTTTTTCCCCGTTTCAGCCGGTATTGGTTGTATAACTTATTTACCCAAAGTAAGAAAGTGTATCCCATGTCTCCCAGCATTGCCAGCCAGCGCATGTTGGACGTAACTGTGTCGAAAATATCGCCATGTGTTACATAATAACGCTTGCCGCCGCTTTTGTGCAGATACTCTTTTACAATGGAAATATTGGCAAAAGTAAACGGAGCGAGCAAATCAAGAAAATCATCGTGATTTCCGCGTACATAAATAACCTCTGTGCCGTAATTTTCCATCATTTTCATCAGGGTTTTGAAAAATTGCGTGTGCTCTTTTTTCCATTTCTTTCCCGATTTTTTCAGCTGCCATCCATCGATAATATCTCCGTTTAAGATAAGTTTGTCGCAGTCAACGGATTGAAGGAATTCTGTTGCTTCCTTTGTTTTTGAATGTTCCGATCCTAAGTGAATGTCCGAAAGGACAATGGTCGGATAATACGTTCTTAATTTCATATTCTTCTTTTAGTATATAACAAAGGAACAATTTTATTATTTCGGTACTAAGTCGATGGTGTTACTTTTTGGTTACATAATAATGCGAATCAGGAGTCGAAAAAATGCGACAAAGGCATATCCTCCTACGCCGAAGGCGTTTATACTCAAAAAGAAATGGAATGCGAATTAGCAAGTCTGAAATTAAGAGAGAGTAATGTCTCTAATTCAGACTTGTATTGTTCGATATTTTTAAAG
>QMCE01001326.1_pt1 | contig 13542 bp, 14 predicted proteins | sample 1821851 | NCBI WGS metagenome assembly QMCE01 (sample SAMN09453174, study PRJNA476694) | Termite gut metagenome, whole genome shotgun sequencing project. | isolation source: worker | host: Odontotermes sp. | place: South Africa:Pretoria | collected 2016-01-28 | reverse complement strand
ACAGAGGTAGAGATGATTATAGTATATAATTTACAATTATGTTATAGTATTTACAGATTAGATATATCATATATGGTATATGCACTTAGATTATACGATTGTGCTATAGAGGTCATGCTATTAGCTAATTCCTAGCTATATATCATGGATGAGATAAGCTCTATTAAATTGACATTGGTATTTATATGTAGTATTGTAAAAGTACATAATATATAAAGAAAGGGAATACAAAACTTATGAAAGAGTCGATTGCAAGAATTCGGGCGATAATGATTCAGTCTCCTGAAGATGCTATGTACGCTATTCGTGAAGCTGCAGCATTGTCGGACCGTGCGTTCCGATACATGTTTCCAGCTATGCAGATGCAGGATAATGAGAACAGACGGCAGGCTGATGTGCAGAAGCATCGTGATGCTATGGCTATTGTGGCGGAAGCAGAGAAAATTAGTGAAGTTGTTGAAGCAGTGCATGGTACAGAAAAAGAGGAGGTAACACAAGATGCTCAAAAAGAGACCGATGCAGCAAGAGCTGCTCTTATGGCTAGCGCTTTTGAGCCTGCTGATAATATTGAGGAGCCTACTGATAATGCGGTAGAGGCTCCAGTAGAAGAAGCCACTGTAGAGTCTGTTATAACTGATGTAGAACAAAAGGATGTCTACACTAGTAAGAAAGATAAACGTGGTATTGAGCGCTATAGGAAAAATGGGATTCTAATCAATAAGGACTTAATCCCTGTAGATGCTATCGTAAAAGTATTGGATTAATACTAATGGCAATTAACTCAATCGTTCCTCGGTATCATAACTGGGCAGAGTTAACGCCTGAACGTTATCGTGACCTTCTCAGCGATTTTGAACGATTTTGTGCTGAGGGGTCCATGATTACAAATAAGCAGGGGCAGCTAGTGCCATTCATTCTTAATGAAGCACAGAGGCTTATAGCAGCACAGTTGCTCCCTTACTTATTTCCTAAAGACTCAAGCTTGGCGAGACCAGTGACTATTGTTATTCATAAGTTTCGCCAGGCTGGAGCCTCAGTCCTTCTAGGAAAGCTTGAACAGTTTGTAGCTACTCGTAAAAGCAAATTGGTCCTACTCCATCTTTTACCAACGGATAGACTTGCTTCTCAGTTCTATCAGACTAAAGTCAAGCCATTAATAGAAGGTACACACCCAGCTCTACTAGCTGACGTGCGAGGCACTGGAGCTCCTACTCCAACCTTGCACTTCAATAGTATTAATGGTACTGACCTAGACTCGTTCGTTTACTATGCTGGTTCCCTTGCAAAAGCGAGCGGACGTTCAACAACTAATCAAGTTGTTGTGTATGATGAGTATGCCTACTATACAAATCATAATGAGCTGGAGTCTGGTATTGCTCCTACAATTCCAGATAAAGGATTCAGCTTGACAGTCTATGTCAGTACTGCTAATGCTATTGATGAATTTTATGATAAGTGTATGACTGCCCAGAAAGATACCAATGATATGATTTATCTATTTCTTCCTTGGTATATACAGACAGAATATGAGGCAGAGCCTAGGGATAGACTTGCTCCAGAGAATATAGCTAACATTGAATTCAATGATTGGGAAAGAGACATCTTAGATGTATTCGAGAGAGAAGGAGTTCCAAGACAATTATGGGCTAGAAAACTTCAGTGGTATAACACAACACTTGAGACTAAAGCTAACAACGACCTTGAACGTATGAGGAGAGAATATCCGCTTACCCCTGATGAATCTTTTGAGGCTAGTGGAAAACCAGTATTCCCAGTACGTACAATGGTGCAATGGCTAGAAGAAGCCAGACAAGCAGAATTCTTTTATGGAGAAATACGTGAAAGAAAAGGCCGTGCGAGGACTCCAGAATTCAATGTAATAAAAACAGAATACAAAACTCCATTAAAAATATACAAAGAGCCTGAGCATACGCATAGATATAAGATTTCCGTTGACCCAGCAGAAGGTCAGCTTGAATCAGACCTTACTGCTTTTGCTATTATAGATGAGACTACTATGGAGGATGTGGCATCATTTGCTACTAGCATGCCTCCTGAGGATGTGGCAGAATGGATAGTGGGAGTAGCACAGTATTATAAAAGAGCTCAGATAATTATAGAATCTAATATGGGTAAGCTACTTACTGAACTTATTCGAAATTTAGGTTATACTTATTTATGGTTAGACCCTTATAATGCTACTAGGCAGTCTAAGGTATTCGGCACAAGAATGACTTCTACTAATAAGCAGAATGCTATAGAAAGAATGAAATTCTTAATTAACAACAATTATTATAAAGTTTTAGACATTGACACTATACAAGAAATGTTACATTTCAACTGGGTTGTATCTGCAAATAACTATAGAAGAGCTATTGCAACTGGAAGCGATGAGATGGGTAATCCATACCATGATGATAGAATAATGGCTCGGTTGAATTATGTACTGACTTTGAACATGACTAGGTTTAGTGTAATGAATAAATACAATGAAGGAGTGGTAAAATAAAATGCCCACAGTGAATTACAACGACCCAAACGACCACGTAATCCAATGGATTGAGGAATCTTGCAGAGAACGTGTACAGTTGAAGAGGTTAGTAGAACGGACCATGCGAGCATATGAAGGTTATCCGTTACGGAATAGCTATAAGATGAACGTATCAAGATACGCTAACTCTCTAGAGAATGAAACAGAAAAAAAGAATTGGCAATTAAGATGTAAGAGTATTCCAGAAGGCCGCTCTGATGTGATGCGTAAGTCTATCGAGACTGTAGTATCACAATTGCAGGGAGGTATTGGACAGTATGAATATACAGTCTATGACCCAATCATGGAAGTAGATGATGACCTCATCGCTCGTCTAGAATCAGCTTGTGACAAATTCTACATTGATTCTAATCTTAATGGCATGAAAGATGATATTGCCCGTGACATGATTACTAATGGAGCAGCATATCTATATGTCAAATATGATAAAGAAAATAAGCAATATAAAACTACGCTAATAGAATCATGGCGTATGCTTAATGACCCAAATAGACTACGGACTAATCGTCCACGTTATACTGGGTTCACGCAGATGGAAAGCTGGAAGAATGTAAAAAGCATGATTACATTCAAGAATGGAGCAGTTGTTACAGAAAATGATATGGATGTCTATGTCGATAATATAGGAAAGCTAATTAATAATCCAGATTTTTCTAATCAATATGTAGATGAAAACAAATTAAAACAAGATATTGGTCTATGTTATTCCGACCCATACTACCAAAGTCGTGTTATCGATACGAAGTTAAAAGAGAACAATGCCTATCTAGGTGATGATGTAGAAGTTTCATATGTGTGGGACTTGGCCAACCATATCCAGTATAAAGTTATTAATCGTAGATATATTGTAGAAAAAAAAGAAGTTGACCTAAAAAGAAAAATATCTATCGAACAGCGTGACCCTCGTGACCCAGAAAATAAAAAGAAGATTAGCAAACCAAAGACTGTGCAGATTGATGCTCCAATTATCGAGATACCATATTTGAAACATCCCAAATATAGTTTTCCAGTCACGCCGCTGTGGTTCTTACTTAATGACTTTGATGAGATATGTTCTGCAGAATCATTACGTGCACACAATATGAGTATCATGGGACCGCTTAACTTCTATGGTTCAAGTTATGATATTGAGATTCTAAGCAATGCGGCAAACGTTGCTGGTATTGGCATAGAAGGAATGGATGGCACAGTCGGTGTTCTTAATAAGCAGCATGATACATCTATCATCGACGAGTATATAAGAATTAGAGAAGAGAAGATTAAGCGTGGGATTAACGCTGTTGACCAATTCGATATGCAAGAGATGATTGGGGACCGTGCTTCTGCCAAAGAAGTAGGTGCAATCAGCAACACTGTAGCGCAGGGTCTTAACCCATTAGTCGCATCTATGGAATCTGGGATAGCACAAGCTATAAGGACTTTCTTGAAACTCTATGTAATCTATAATGAAGATGGGGCATTCTCTATAAATAATAATGGGGAATATGCAGATGTGACACTAGAGGAAATGGCGCTTGATGCAATTGTAAAAGTGAAACTTCAATCTCAAATTGAATTTAAGATGCAAGCTGTATCTGCAACTGCAATGGGTAACCTCAATTCATTAATGGCTGCAGCTTCGAATGGGCTAATCAATATGGACTTGGTATTGGAAGACTATATCCCTCTTATAACACAAGGCATAGTATCACGAAAACGTGCTCGTCAATATGCTGCAACTCCAGCTCCTACAGCAGAAGAAGCTATGGTAGCAAGTGCTGCAGGTTCAATGGTTGCTGGCTCTCTAAACGCAGAACAGCAGGCAGCAATAAATAATCCAGCACAAACTGAATTGGCAGCCGAAGCCGAAGCTATGTCTAATGATGAATTAGCAATGTTAGAACAAACTTTAGCTAATCCAAATGTCCTACAAGACTTAGCTCCAATGACACCAGTAGATGGATTACCAGCAGATATTGCTGGAGAAATAGCAAATGATATAGGAGTAACAATATAATGGCAACAAATGAATTGAAGAATAAACAGGGCAATCTATATACAGATAAAGATATATCTGATATTTTGATAGCACAACGTGGTGTAGCTATAACATTGAAATATATTGCTAGCAAATTAACTAAAGCAGATTCTAAATTACTTACTGCATTCAGAGCACAGAACCAGATGGACGCAGTATCTGCTGCAACTCAGATGCATGAGGCAACAGTTATGCTACTAAATCTTCTTGGGAATGATGATGCTATAAACGACTTAGAGAAACTTGCTAATGTTATTGTTGACAAATAGAAATAAATAGGTATATCATCCTATTAGAACATAAATTAATATGTTCTAGTAACGGAGAAAAATATGGACCCAAATGCAAACAATGCTGCCAATGGAGTTCAACCTAACGTCGAGGCCCCTGCCAATCCAGCAGCCGCTACGACTACAAACCCTGAAGTGGGGACACAGCAGGGCGATGGAGGTTCAACTACATCACCAGATTCAAGCAACGGAGGACTTCAGTTTACACCTGAGCAGCTCAAATATATTGAGAGCCAAGGTGGACTAGACAAAGTTATCGCTGCGAATCAAACAATCCGCAACGAGGGACGGAATCAAAATCCCCAAGATACATCAAATGCACAAGACATAATTCAACAAGTCCAAGCAGAAGATGTAAATTCTCAAAACGGGACTCAGCCTAATACGCCAGTAGTTTCACCTGCTGCACCAAGCGTGCAAACGCAACCAGCAGATAGTAAACCTACAGTACCACAAGGGTATATGTCACAAGCCCAAGCAGCCGCCTATGGCGTTCTGCGAGGAATGGCGCAAGACTATCCAGAAATTTCAGATAAGCTAACTACAGGGTCTATACTTCTAGATATGAAAGCCCTGGGACTAAAAGCTTTCGATGCCAATGGCAACTTCAATTACTCAGCTGTGAATACATTTGCAGCGAGAGAACACGAACTAGCCACGCTTCGTAAATCAGCACAAGCAGCCCCAGCAGCCCCACAGCCAGAAGTACAGCCTCAGAAGCTAAGTGACTTAACATCTATCCCAGCTGGACAGATGACTAAGACACAGGCTTTGAATATTATGGTAGCAAGCTTAGAAGCTGAAAAGGCTGGAGAGCCAAAGCACCCAGACTATGAACGTGCAGTTAAAGTAGCACGTGGTCAACAAGACGCTTAGACATATAGCCAAAAAATCTCCGAGCTGATTAACGTTAGTTAACTCAATATTAATTATAAATTCACGGAGAATTTTCAAATGGCCGTATGTGATTACACACACGAAGTTGGTCAGGACATTCTTAATCCAGATATTCACTTCCCATTGATGCAACAGCTTTATAACCCTGGCATCCTGCAGGAAGTGGAATGGAAGAAAGCCCTTTCCATCGACTATTTCAAAGCTCCTGTCACAGACACTATCCTTACTGGAAACCTAGGTCTTGGACAAGAACTCATTGTTAAAGTCGAAAAACGAAACAACCCGTGGGATAACGTAGCCGTATCAGATGTCACTTACAAGAACGAAGATTCTTGTACTCCTACACTTGACCTTACTTGTGCATCTGGCTGTATCGGTACTAAGCCCGCATATGACACATTCAAACTCCGCTTTGACCAGCTTCTAAAAGTTGGTGCAATGCGATGTGTCCGAACTGAAAAACTTATGCAGTTCGATGAGTTCAATAAACAGTATCAGAAAAGCCTTAAAGACATGGACTTTGTCTATGCCACCGAACGATGGAATAAGCTTATCTGTGAAGCTGTTGCCAATCCTGCTGACACAATCAATCCGATTGATGCTCAATGCTTCCCAACTCATTACTGGGAAAGAGGCGATGCAAAACTTCAAGCCTATGATGATATGACTAAAGTTATTTCATACATCACTGCTAACTTTGCTGACCCTAACTGGGCAATTTTCGCTCACCGACAATTCGAAACAGACCTTCTTGCGCCTGGCTCAGCCATCCACAATTATGGTAATACTGGTATCGCAACTGCTTGGGGAACAGAAGATGGTCTAGTACAAGGTGGATTCCATCCAATGCCAGCTCTTCCACGTGGACTATGGGGCAAACCTATCAATATTGTTGATGACTCTCCATACTTCTACCAACGGAATGCTGAAGGCGTGGTAACTGCCAACCACAATCCATTTATCTCTGCCGATGGAACTAAGTACTACGTTGTATTCGCACATCGTAATGCATTCTTCCATACTATTACTAATCTAATGGATAATATGCGAAGCACTGCCAGCTGTGAAAATGACTGGACTGAAGGTATCCAAAGCGAATGGCTAGCAGCCTCAGCTCTTCTATACCCAGAACAAGTATTTGTTCTTGCGTATGATTTGAACTGTCCTGTTGAACCAGCTGCTTAATCTTCTGAGAGAGTCTCTCTAAAGAGGGACTCTCGAATGAACATTAAATAAATTGTCAGAAGCGAATGATAAAAAAGGAGGAGTATGACACCAAGAGAACAACTACAAGAACGAATAGAAGTAAATTGGCCTAGCACATGCTGTGTTAATGGCCTTCCAACAGTAGCAGAAATTATACAAGCTAATGCCACAGTTAATGGTATAGCAATTGATGATGATGCTATCATAGCAGCTATTCAAGCGCAGACTACTAGCATCAATACAACTATTAATGCAGCAGCAGATAGAATAGTCGCAGCTATCGAAGCAACGCCTACAGTATAGGAGTAAATATGAGAATTGAACATGTCTCAAATTATAAGCCAAATAGCGGTGATTTCATAGATGTTCTTGTTGTTGATGATGCAAAATATAGAGTGTATTTATTTGATTCTAGTGGAGATTATGAACCCTTGATGCATTCACAAGCTAACCTTGGAGATGTTGTACTTCCAGATAATATTCTTACTCTAGATAGTATTGAGGATAGTCTTAACGGTGGTGATAACATGGTACTATCTGCAAACCAAGGGTTAGTATTAGCAAACCAAATATTACAGACTAATCAAAGTATTGAATTGATAGATAGCGAGTTACGTCTATTAATGGACCGTTCTCTAGGTGATTATTATACTAAAGAAGAAACATATAATCGTGAAGAAATAACAACGCTTATTGCTAACGCTACGGCTGGTGAGCTAACACCAGAACAAGTTGCAGCTATAGTAGACCAAGTATTAGTAGATGCAGGAACAGATATAATTACTTCAGCCGCATTAGCACAAGCGATTGCTGAACTAGAATCAAAGATAAATAATGCTCTTTCTTCTGGGTTAGATTCAAAACAGAATGCTACAACTGAATCACAGATTGGTAAAGTATTAACTGGTGGTAATGAGCCTGGAACATTTGGGACTATTAATGTGATAGCAGTACCAGAAAGTACTAGCCAGGACCTTGTAACTTCAGAAGGAATATGGACTGCTGACCAAGATGTACTTAATGCTGCAAAAGAATATACAGATGATTCAACAGCTGGATTACCAACTACTACAGACATAGAACGCATAGAATCTGAGATAGAATCTATATCCTCTTTATCTCTTCCAGAAGCGCCAGAAGATGGTAAACAATATGCTCGTAAAGATGGAGAATGGTCAGAGGTGTCATTACCATCTATAGCTGAATCAGACCCTATATATCTATCAGAAAAAGATAGTTTAGCTAAACAAGTTGACCTTGTAGAAGTAATGAGATTATTTACAGAGCATGTACAGGGTGATGAGCTAAGATGGATTTCTGTAAATGAGCGACTTCATGCTCTTGAGGATTTCAAAGCTAGTATAGAACAAAAGGTACTTGACCCAGAACAGAAAACAGATATTGAATCATTAACGCAATCTACTGGGTATACAGTAGAAGGGGCATTAGGTGGAATGATTGAATTTACTGGTGTGACAGTACTATTTATTCCAGCACAGGTATTTATAAATGGTATAGCTGTATGGAGTTCTTCTGGTCTTATAGGTGGCGGTTCGGATAGCCGTATAGTAGAACCAGGAGATGTAATTACTACAGATAGTATAACGAGCATTTATTATACGCCTTATATACCTAAACCAGAGGAAACTGCATAATGCTTAGAGAATATAGCGATAAAACAAGATGGTGTGAATGTAAAATTATGGCATTCATATTTGGGATTGCAGCTGCTCTGTCTCTATTTCTACCGTATATAGAAAACTGGGCTGCTGTGACATTCGCTGGATTCTCAATGACATTACTTGGATATAATAAGGGTATATACTATAAGAATAATAAGGAGAAACAATTATGAAACGACTATGCAATTGTGGAGATGAATGGAAAGAAGGAGACCTTCCTATTGGATACTCTGCTCCATGCGATTCTCCGAAAGAACAATGTGGATGCGAATCTAGAATAAAGATTTGTATACATAATGTTCCTAATCTAGAAGATGGAAGATACGTCAAAAGCTCATTTATATTTGCCGAAGATAATGGTACAGCTTACTATATTGATGACCTGGGTGGAGAAATTAGCTTTGGCCAACAACCACTATTTATAAATAATTTTGATTGGGAAAATACTGCTATTAAACGAGCTACAGTATATGATTTTGCAAATCATAAGGGATATGTGTATGACCCAGATGGTGCGCTTATGTCATTTGAACTGAGTGAGGTAGTGTAATATGAGAACCATCGCACGGAATGATTATGACCCACAGATAGGTGACTATCCAAATGGAACTATAGTAAAAGATATTGCTAGAGGAAAACTATGGATATTTGATTGCGATGGAATTTTTAATGATATTACACCTGGACTAAGCAATCAGGAAATTCCTATCATTATGGATGAATTTGGACTATCACCGACATTTGGTATAAGCCAAAGATTAGCTACTGAATCTATACAGACGCTTGAACAAAGAGTAGAAGAAATTATTATTCCAGTATATAGTGCTGTGCAGACAGCAACTATCGGTGGGGTAGATGTCCTAAAAGAAGAAACAAATCTTAGCTTTCCAGCTTATCCTACAGCTACATCACTTGGTGCTGAGTTAGTGTCAAGACGCGTGAATGCAATAGGGCCTACGAGTACTAATACCCAATATCCAACAGCACGTGCTGTATACCAAGCAATTGAAGATGCTACTACTGGCGTTGCTCAATATCAAGGTACATTTACTTGGTTCGGTACGCAAGAAGAAGTTATATCAATAGTAGCTACAGAAGGCGATACTGCAATAGTATGGAATGATGATTCTCTTACAGGTGCACGTGGAGACTACTCAAATGGAACATGGACATTCACAGCTCTTGACCCACTCCCAGAATCTGGTATGTGGGCTAATATTGATTATATTATTAGAGAGGGCCAGGGTTCCGTATATCCATCTGGACGTATAACATTTAGAGATGATGGAGAGCATCCAGCTACATTCGATGTATCTCTTGACAAAAATATGTTTCCAGACGATGAAACTATATGGCTCAATGAAGCTGGGCAAATAGCTCTAAAGATGCGCACTCAAGGAGTTGCATCTGTAATGAACGTAACAACTGCAGAGAATATAGCATATGATGAATTTGAAACTGTGAAACAAGCTATTGATAGAAAGGTAGATGCAGATACATCTGGGAAACTATCTCCATCTAGTATATATGTTAGTGAACCACAGGCTGGCATCTTAAGATTATTGGTACAAAGACCATTAGAGAATGGTGGAACTGGTGTATACCAGCAGGATGATATAACAATTAGAGATGAAGAAAGTGTTATCTCCATGTCTGAAAGCTCAGAAGGAGCTGGCGCAAATCTAGAGTCAACAACAATGACATCTCTTAGAGATAAAATAAATGGTACAAACGGATTGGGTGTCGTATTACATGGTGAATCTGCAACTGATATTAGACCAACTGGGTTCAAACAAATAGTATGGATTGGCACAGTGCAGCCAACAAATGCTATAGCTGGTGATATATGGGTAGAAGGGACAGAAGGATAACCAATGGCAATTACGTGGTCTTCAGCTAAATCATGTACAGTAGCTGGTAACACAGCTAACTGGCATACTGGTATTGAAGTCACAGTATCTGGTACTACAGCTACCATAAGGGTATATGTTAGAAGAAGCAATGGAGCTGGACGTATTACAGCATGCTCTGACCCTGGAATGGATGGAAGAGTATATCTAAACGGGTCATTACAAAAAACAATAAATGCAAGCTCATTCCCATATCCATCTTCTGCTAGTGGAGATTCATATAAGCTTATAGGTTCAACCACTATGACGTTTACATCTGGAACTATTTCTGCTAGAGCAAACTCATGCTTTATAGGGCTATTGAATACTGCGACATCTCCAGCAGAACCAGCAGCAGTTGCACCAGCAAGACCTACAACTACTATAATCAGTACATCTACAACATCAGCAGTCGCTGGTATAAGGACTACTTCCTGGGGAACACCATCAAGAGGGTACTTCAATGTAGAGCTATGGAATGGAGATTCGACTAGACCAACAGATAGAATAAGAACGATACGTGTTCCAGCATCTGGGACAATAACGTCTACATCTCAACAAACTTTTACTATAGATGGACTATCACCTGGAAGATACTATTATCTGGATAATAAGGTAGCAAAGAATGGTAAAGATAGCCCAATAGATACATCAAATACCAAAATACAAACTAAATCAGATTTTTTCAAAGTACTTAATAATGGTGGGCAATGGGTTAGTTCTCCAGCTCATTTGATAATTAATTCTGGTACTATTAGTTTAAGCGGTAAATTGCATAAGCTATGATAAAATATAATCAAAGGAGAAAATAACTATGACAGGATGTAAAGAATGTGGCAGCGAATGCAACAACTGCGGTATCAACTGCGGTGCATGTTCAAAACCAAAAGGCTGCACACCTAACTGCTTAGAAATTGCTGCCATACCGTTTGAGCCATGTGCCTTCGCATTCATGTTCAATGGTTGCAAAGCAAAATTAGAATTAAATACAGCTATCGCAGCTTGCGAAACAGACACAAGAATGGTGCAGGACCAAGAAACTGGATGTATAAAGTATTACTCAGAACTATATATAACAAGCAAAGGTGAACAAGGTGAACTTGGACAAATATGCCCTCCAGATATAGCTAAGTTTATTGACTTAGAAGATTTGAAGAATGTTGAAGATGACAAGGCTGATGGATGCGCACTATTAGTATATGTAAAAAATAGTAACTGTGGTGAAGGATGTCAAGGTGTAGATGACCAATGGGTACACTGGACGGCTTCTGCACATACAGAGACTGCAATCCATTATGTCATGGGATTCAATGAAGAAGGATGCCCAATTGTTCTTGATGTTCCAACTGATGTAGAAGACTTTTGGTATGGAATGTGGGTTCCTAATGAAGGGTTCATGTATAAACAGCCAAAAGAAGTTGATTCAATTCCAGTTGATGAAGATGGAGACCCAATTGTAATTTCACAAGACCCAGATACCAAAGAGCCAGTAGTAGGAAGTATAGGTCTTAGTTGCATGTTCGCAAACTTTGCTAAAACTTTAGGAGCAGAAGTATTCGGTACATTTTCAGTAGTACAAGCAACTCCTAATTTTGGTGCAGTATTCAACCCAGCTAATGGTAAATTTACTATTACTTGGAATGATTGGATTAGTGCAGAAGATAAACATGTTGGTACTGGTAAAGTATATGGAACTGTAGACTTTTCATATTCATTCGATATTAAGACTGGCTCAATGACTTATCATATCCATTCTATCCATTATGATAGGGTTGCATGGACTGTAGATGATGGAGCTGGAGACCAAGGTCCAATCAAGATTACACTTAAAGGAATTACAGTACCAGGAGGAGCGCAAACAACTCTCCTAAATGCTCGTTCATACTCTGGAAATGAAAGTTGGAGCCAAGACATTGATAGAACTATAGGCTTCGACCAAACAGTTACTGTTAAACCTGGGGAAACAAAAGGTCCATTTAACTTTGTATATATCTGGTTAGACTGGGTAGCTGATGATGAAGGTTATCTACAGCTTAACTTCAGAAATAAGTTTGAAGACTGGACTAATTGTAAATAAAGGAGAATAATAGAATGAAAGAAATGAATCAAGCCCAATATGGATACTCCAAGTTTGAAGATACTACGATAGTCAATGACCTCAGCCAGATAGATACAGTATATTTTCTAGCTGGTGCAAAAATTAGGGATAAGCAATGTGGAGATTATGTATATTCTCCTATAGCTGTACCAAAACAATTACTCATGGTTGGGGGGCAGAATGACCCAAATCGTGCGAGTATAAATAAGAATGGCTCAACTATAGAAATACAAGAGCGCAATGTCATTCCAGCTTATACATCCACTAACACTATGCACACTATTATTACGGCGAATGCTGTAAGTAATAATGCTGCACAGTATCTAGTTCTAGGCGAAGATAGCCAAGATAATAGAAGATTTTATATACAGTCTTCTGGTAAATATGAATTTCCAGAAGGTCATGATTATATAGTAGGGGAAGATTATTATCTTGGAGAAAATGGAGATGTGACTACGCAGCCTGGAGAATTTAGACAATTCTTATTTACAGTCCCAAGTTCTAAGGAGATTCTGATTAATATCAGTCCAGTGGAGATAGTATAATGTCTGAGAGGGAAGCAGCAGAACCTGTATTATCAGGTAAGGTACAGAGCGTCAATTCAATGCAATTCTATGATAATGGTGTTCTTGGATTCTGGGTTAGCGCACAATTTGTACCTATGCTGTTTTCCTCAATCTTAGGCTCTAAGAGAACATTGAATGCGATAGTATTTGGTGATATTAAACATTCCTGTAATACTAGGAAAATATATAAAGCTAATAAGAGATGTATTAATAAAATATTATTTAATAAGTCTGAGATATACTCATCGACTATATGGGATAATGAAGAACCGATTGATAGATTAAGTAGAAAAAGAAATTATTCTATAGATAATATATCTGTAGGCACTAGCGAAAATTATGCTAT
>QMCE01001442.1_pt1 | contig 13546 bp, 8 predicted proteins | sample 1821851 | NCBI WGS metagenome assembly QMCE01 (sample SAMN09453174, study PRJNA476694) | Termite gut metagenome, whole genome shotgun sequencing project. | isolation source: worker | host: Odontotermes sp. | place: South Africa:Pretoria | collected 2016-01-28 | reverse complement strand
CTCGGAAACTCGGTTAGTTACCTCGGAAGTCTTTGCATTTGCTCCCGTTTTGTTCCAAAACGCTGCGCAAAATGCAGTTTTGCTATGGAAGTTCCTCGGAAACTTCAGTTTCCGAGGAACTTTATTATACCGCAGGGCAGAGTCCTGCGCCCGCCACCTCAAACTTATGGTTCGAGGTGGCTTTCCGCAACAGAGCGCGGACTACATCCGGCGGCGTATTAATTTTTTCGTTTTCTCACTCGTTCGGTCTTGTTTGTACAAGTACGGTCACGACACTCATTCCGTTCGTCAATAACCCGGCCGGACTGAAAGTCCGCAGCTGCCGGACAAGTCTATTGCCTTTCTTCACTTATTCAGCGATAGCGCGGGAGTGACACCGGGGAGATAACGGCTTTTGTATTGATATGACAATGAATGCGTGGAGTTTTCGCGGAGCGAAAACTCCGGAGCTATTCGCCGGAGGCGAATAGCCAGCAGGGGGATAGGCGCAGACCGCTGGCGGGCTGCGACGTAAGGGGGGACACGATGATTGCTTCTGTATGCCGGTGACGGCGTGGAAAGTGTCCCCCCTTTCTTGAGCTATACAATCGTTTGCCTGGGGGGTTGCTGGAAAAATGTGGAAAGATTGATAAATTTTGCGCTAAAAAACGAAAAAAACGTACACAAAGCGGAGGAAAATTTGGTATATTGGTGGGTATGAACAATATTGCTTACAACTTAAATGAAGACGCAGTTTTGAAGATTATGGAGAAATACGGGAACGATCCCCAGCAGCTGATCGCGGTATTGCTTGATATTCAGGCGGCTTCCGGCAGAAATTATGTCGATGAAAAATGGGCGCGGCTTGTGTCGGGGACTTTGGCGGTTCCGCTTTCATGGATTTACGATGTGCTGACTTTTTACGCGATGTTTGCCGTCGAGCCGAGGGGCGAATATGTGATTGAAATCTGTCAAAGCTCGCCGTGTCACTTTGGCGGTCATTCGGACGGAGAAAAGGCTGGGAAAGCGCAGCAGATATTGGACTGGTTCGAGGCCGCGGCGGGGATAAAAGCCGGGGAGACCAGCGAGGACGGGAAAATCACGATTGCGCGTACCAGTTGTGTGGGGGCGTGTGAAATTGGCCCGGTGGCAAAAATCGGCGACAATATTTTCGGCAATTTGACTGAAGAAAAAGTCAAGGCGCTGGTGCAGAGTTGCCGTGACGGAAGTCTGAAAGAGGTCTTTTCCTCAGGTGGGAATATCCGGTAAACTATCGCCTGATATGTCCGTTGAAATTGAACAAAAACTGAGGAGAATTCATGTCAAATCTGAATAAGATTATTACCGAAGGAGCCGGTGGTTTCGATCCGGTTTCCGTTGATGCTTACGTGAAACTAGGCGGATTTGAGGCGTTGAAGAAGGCTTCTGTTTCCAGCGGTGAAGCGATTGTCGGCGAAGTGAAAAAGGCAAAACTGCTGGGACGCGGCGGCGCGGCGTATCCGGCGGGCAGCAAATGGGAACATCTGCTGCATATTCCCGAAACGCCGAAATATATTGTCTGCAACGCGGACGAGGGCGAGCCGGGGACTTTCAAAGACAGGCTGATACTGGAAAAACTGCCGCTGAAACTGATCGAGGGGATTGCCATTGCGGGTTTTACGTTCAAGGCAAAAGCCGGTTATATATATGTACGCGGAGAATACCGCGCTATCCAAAAACAGCTCATTACGGCTATCGAGAACGCCCGTTCTGCGGGATTTCTCGGAAAAAATATTCTCGGCACGGGCTTTGACTTTGATATTCACGTAATTTCCGGCGCGGGGGCATATGTCTGCGGCGAAAATTCCGCGCTGCTCAACTCGACCGAAGGCAAGGCTGGCCGCCCCCGTATCAAGCCGCCGCATCTTGCGGAAGTGGGGCTTTTCCTCCAGCCGACTCTGGTCAACAATGTCGAAACGTTCGCCAATATTCCGGCCATTGTCAACATGGGCGGAGACGAATATCTGAAAATCGGGCATCCTGATTCGGGCGGAACAAAACTGATCTGCCTTTCGGGTCATGTGAAAAACAGGGGCGTTTTTGAAATCCCGCTGGGAAAATTCACGTTACGCGACATTATTTTCGGCGATGAATTGGGCGGCGGAATCCCCGACGGCAAACAATTAAAGTTTTTTCATCTCGGAGGTCAGAGCGGGCCTATAGGCGGGACTGATTTGTTGGACACGGTGTACAGCTACACCGATTTGAGAAAAGCTGGTCTGAATGTCGGTTCGGGAGCGATTGTGGTAATGGACGAATCGGTTTCGCTCGCCGAATATCTGCGCTGTGTCAGTGAATTTTTCATGCACGAGTCCTGCGGCAAGTGCGTTCCTTGCCGGGAGGGAAATAAACAGCTTCTTGCGGCGCTTCGCAAACTTTCTATTCCCGGCGCGGTGTGCCCGGACGATTTGAAAACACTGCGCCGTCTCGTCAGCACAATGACCGGCGCGTCATTCTGCGGTCTGGGGCAGACAGCGGCAACAGCCCTGAACAGCGCGTGGAAGCATTTTAAGAATGAATTTGAAATCAATGTCAGACGCGAGGAACAACAATGAGCCATCACAAACCCGATCCGAATAAAAACATCAATCTGACGATTAACGGAATTCCCGTAACCGTGCCCGAAGGAACGAGAATTCTCGAAGCGGCGCGGAAAGTCAACGTAAAAATCCCGACTCTCTGCGATCATCCTGATCTGTGCAGACGCGCTGTCTGCCGCTTGTGTGTCGTGGAATGTGACGGGCGCGGAAAACTTGTCGCGGCCTGCGCCAACGATGTGTCCGAAGGGCTTAGCGTTGTTACGCATAACGCGCGAATTATCGAAACCAGAAAAACAATTATCGAAATGATTCTGGCGGATCATCCCAACGACTGCCTCAACTGCGTCCGTAACCGGAATTGCGAACTGCAAACGCTCGCGGCGGACTTTGGGATTCGCGAAATACCTTTTGAGCGTGATGATACGGCGTATAAACGGCCTTCCGCTGACGCCGGCGTTCTGGTGCGCGACATGGATAAATGCGTCAAATGCGGCCGCTGCGTGGACGCTTGCCAAAACAGCCAAACGATAAAAGCAATTAACAGCTCTGGCAGGGGTTCTCACTACGCGATAAATACCCCTTACGCCCACTCGCTTGCGGGCGGCACTTGCGTTTTCTGCGGACACTGCGCGGCGGTTTGTCCGGTAGGCGCGTTATATGGAAACGATCAGAGCGGCAATGTGTGGGCGGCAATGAAAAACGGAAATCATGTCGCCGCGCGGATTGCCCCCGGAACAGCCGCCGCGTTCAATGAAGCGCTCGGCTTGCCTGCGGGAACTGTCGGTGCCGGAAAAATCGCAAGCGCGATGAAACAGCTGGGATTTGCGAAAATCTTCAACGGCAAAATCACGGACAGCGCGGCAGAGCGGGAAAACGGCGAAATGCTCAACCGGATCAAAAACGGCGGCAAACTGCCTATGATTACCGGCTGTTCATCTGGCAGTTATAAATTCGTCGAAGAATTCTATCCCGCGCTTGCGGATCACCTTGCCCCGTATGAAAGCGCGGCACAAGTTTTTCACAGCAGGATCACAGCGGCAAACTCGTCCGTCGATGGCACAGAAAATGCGCGTGTAACCACCGTGTCTGTCGAGCCATGTCTCGCGCAAAAATTCAACCGGGCAAAATCTGATTTCCAGCCTGACGGTAATTTGATATTGACCGCCGCCGAACTTGCCGGAATGTTCAGGTTTGCCGGCATTAACGCCGCCGCCTTGCCGGAAATTCCCTTCGACACTTTTGACGGCGCAAGCGGCGCGAAAGAAAAACCGGAAAGCCAAACGAACAGCCTCCCCGCCATCGAGGAAATCGAACTCCCGGTGAATGGCGCAAAAAGAAAAATGCTGCTCGTTCGCGGTTATGCCAACGCCCGCGCTGTTATGGATTCAATCGCAAAAGGCGAATGCCGCGCGGACTGGGTAAAAATCATTGCCTGTCCCCCCACAGCCGGAAATCACTGCCCGGCAAACACGCATTCATTGTTTGGGGAATAGGGATTGGGGAGCGGGGAATGGGGAGAGCGATCAGCTTGCGAACGGCAAAATCCCCATTCCCTATTCCCCACTCCCCTACAATTCAGCCAGAACAGCGCCGCTCTTGCCGTCCCGCTGTTCCGGTTCGGCGATCCTTCCGTTGACCAACGCGCCGGAATGACAGGCTTCAACGCGCTCCCGTTTTCCCGCAAGCAAAACCAGCCCCCGCCGCGAACAGCAGTAACAGCCGAAATTCGCTCCGGGACCGTTTCCGCCGGGCACGGGGAAAGCGTCTGAAATAACACGCAACGAAACGCCGTTTTCGGATAACGCGGGAGCGCTCACAGCGGTCTGATTTCCGGCGGACACAGCCGCATCCGCATCCGCCTTTTTCGGCCCGGCAAACAAAAAGCTCAAAACAGCCCGCTCTTTGGGGATTCCCGCAGCGGCTGAAAGCTTATGCAGGGCGGCGGGCGCGTCCACGGTTTCAAAAGCGAAGTGACACCAGCGTTTTTTTTCAGCGCCAGAACCGCCGCCCGGAAACGGACACTCGCCGCCGTGAGTACAGGGCGACAAGGGCAGCCTGTCCCGTTCGATAAGGGCGGCGCGTAGATACCTGATAAATTCACCCGAACGGGGAACGCCCGGCTCTACCGCCAAAATCGAAGCGGAAGAAGCGGCAAGCGAATCCATGAGGCGGGCGGCGGAAGAAGCGGCCTGCGCGAGATCGCGGGAATTGGATAAACCGCCGTAAATCTCATTGAATACATTGATCGCGCAGACCAGCGCGGCGGGCTTTGTTTCCGCAGCCGTTTTCCCTCTGGCGGCATTAGGCGCAACATCGCGCTTTTTCCCGCCGCCTGAAACAAGCGTTCCTCTAGGACTGATCTCTCCCTTGACCGTCACGATTTTCCAGGGGCAGGCTTCACCCGCCAGAGCCGCAAAAAATTTTTTGCCGGCTTCCAGCGCCGCGCCGGTTCTGTCAACGCAGCGCAATTCCAGCGGAACGCCGCGCAGTTCCGGCCGGGAAATCCACAACGCCGAAGCAAAACTCAACGGGCCGCTTCCCAAATCCAGCACGACATCTCCCGGCGCAAGAGAAATATCAAGTCCAGGCAAAAGCCTGCATAACCTGAAAATATTCCACGGCAGAAAATAACGCAGATACGCCGAAAGCAAATTCGGACGGCTCAGATAGGAAAGCTCCCGCTCTCCCCGCGCGCTGGTCAGAAGCCGGGAAAGTTCCGCCACATCTCTGGGAAGCCCTGCGCGGAAACGTCCGGGCAGAGGAAATGTCTTGTCGAGTAACGCGGGAATTTTTTCCGTGACGCGCAAAATATCAGCAGACAAGGGCGCAAAAATTTCCATCAACTTTTTACCTGTAAATACAAATCAATTAAATGAGACCGCAGAACGGCTATTTTTGCCTCCAAATCCTGCTGTTCTCCCGACACTTCGCGGTACAATTCCTCTTTCGCGCCCTCGATGGTAAAACGTCTTTCGTATAACAAATATTTCAGACGGAACAACAATTGCAAATCCCTGCCCGAATAAAAACATTTTCCCTGATTGTCCTTAACCGGCTGAATCAGCGGTATCACCTTTTCCCAATAACGGATAACATGAGTTTTCACTCCAAGAATCCGGGCCGCGTCAGCAGCGCTGTAGGTTTTCACTTTTCGGCCTTCGGCGCTTTTCCGGCGGATGCGCGTAATTCCAAAGAAACAGGAATCATCGAAAATCCCAAATCTTTTCGTATTCTGTTCCGCAAATATGAAAGATACGTTTCACTTACCGCATGAATCCGCGAAACAAAGAAAATAAAATTCACCGGATTGGCGGAACTCTGTACCGCGTATTTTACCTTGAACCGCGTATGCGGCCCGACCGGAGGCGGATATTCTTCCAGCCAGCGCTCAAGAACCTGATTAAGCCGGGCGGTTTCTATCCGCGTATTAAGCTGAGCGTACATTCGCAACGCGGTGTTCAGCAGCTTATCAAAGCCCGTTCCGTTTTTCGCGCTCACCGGAACAATAGGAGCGTATTCCATTTTTCCGAATAAAAAACGAATCCGGTCTGAAACCGCCTCAAAAACATTTTTCACTTTTGGCGAATTTTCATCCGCGTTTTCCGGCTCAAGCAAATCCCATTTATTCAAAACGAAAATTACCCCCCGGCCTTTGTCGTGGGCAAGCGCGGCGATTTTTTTATCCTGATCGGAAAGACCTTCCTCCGCGTCAATAATTAAAAAAACAATATCCGCTTCGTTGATAGTTTTAATAGCGCGATTTACCGAATAATATTCGATATTTTCATTTACTTTTGCTTTGCGGCGAATTCCCGCCGTGTCGCAAATTGAAAAATCGCGGGATTTCCACGAAAAATTTCCCTCGACAACATCGCGTGTTGTGCCGGGAATATCACTGACTATCGAAGCGGCGGATGCCGTCAGGTGATTTGAAATCGTGGACTTGCCGGTATTCGGCTTTCCCAACAGCGCAATTCTGACCGGGCGTTTTTCAGGATCATCTTCCTCAACGGCGGAAAAATCAAGGCGGCTTATTATTTCCCGCTCAAGCTCCGGCACATTGTCCCCGTGTTCAGCCGAAATCATCAAAACTTTTTCAAAGCCGTAGGACAACACATTCCATGCTTCCGATTCCTTTCTGCCGCCTTCGGTTTTATTCACCGCCGCGATAAGCCGGTTTTGATAAGGCCGCAAAAGTTCAATAAATTCTTCGTCCTCACTGGTAATCTCCCCCGCTTCTAATAGAAGAATTATGAGATTTGCCTTGCTGATTGTGTCGAGGGTTTTTTCGACAACCAGATTGTCGATTTCGTTTGAATCAAAAACGGTCTTGCCCCGCCGTCCGCCGTCCGCCGCGCTCCTGCCTTCGGGAGTTCTGTCAAGTTTGAAGCCGCCGGTGTCGATGAGTCTGACCGGCCGGCCCGCGATAAAGCCGTCCGTCTCAACCGGATCGCGGGTTACGCCCGGTGTCGGATCGGTAATCGCCCGCCGCTTACGCAGCAGCCGGTTGAACAGCGTTGATTTCCCCACATTGGGACGCCCCGCCAAAACAACAGTGGGAAGACCCCGGTATTTTTTGCTATCACTGAATTCCATAAATTTTCCTGCCTGAAATTTTCCGCGATCAGATCGCGCCGGAAACGCTATTATCCGCAAGCCACGCTTGTATTGCCGCGTGAACAGCGGCTGTCGAACGTCCGGCCAGCGCTTGTTCCGCCAGCGCCCGGCAAGACTCCAGCGAGCTTGACCGGATAATTTGTTTTATCAACGGAATCGAAGACGCGGTCATGCTGAATTCATCAAGCCCCAGCCCCACAAGCAGCGCCGCCGCATGAGGGTCTCCGGCAAACTCCCCGCACATCGCCGCCTTTATCCCCTTCTCATGCGCCGCGTCAATTGTCCGCTTAATAAACCGGAGCATCGCCGGATGACACGGATCGCCCAGATAACTAACCTTTTCATTTCCCCGGTCAACGGCAAGACTGTACTGCGTCAGATCGTTTGTCCCCAGAGAAAAGAAATCCGATTTCTCCGCCAGAATATCCGCAGTCATCGCCGCCGAGGGAATCTCTACCATAATCCCCGTCTCGATTTTTTCGGCGCAGAGCTGCCCCTTTTTTTTGCACTCATCGCGGGCTTCTTCCAGCAAAGCCAACGCCTGTTCAAGCTCTTCAATGCCGGAAATCATCGGAAACATTATCCGCGCATCCCCATAGACAGCAGCCCGCAAAATAGCCCGCAGCTGCATTTTGAACAACTCGCGTTCCGCGAGGGAAATACGAATCGCCCGCCAGCCAAGCAAGGGATTTTTTTCCGCCTGAACACGCAATTCCGGGAGCACCTTGTCGCCGCCCACATCCAGCGTGCGAATCGTAACCGGCAAATTCCCCATCGCTTTAATCACCTGACTGTACGCATTGTACTGCGATTCCTCATCCGCGCAATTTTCGGGCGAAACAAAAAGAAATTCCGAACGGTACAAGCCAATTCCCTCCGCGCCATAGCGCAGCGCCAGCTCCACCTCTTCCGGCACTTCGATATTCGCCTTGAGCGTCACACGATGACCATCGAGAGTCTGCGCGGGAAGATCGCGGAGAGCATTCAGCCTGTCCGTCTGTTCACGGTATTTTTTTTCCTCATCCAGCTGCCGCCCCAAAGCCTCTTGATCAGGATCAGCAATAACCAGCCCCGAAAAACCGTTCAACGCGATCATCTGCCCGTCCTGTATCTCCGTAGAAATATTCGACAAACCCAGAACCGCCGGAATATTAAACGCCCGCGCAAGAATCGCCGTATGACTCGTCCGTGAACCCACATCCATCGCAAGCCCCTTAACACGGGATTTGCCTATCGCCAAAACATCAGACGGCATAAGATCGCGTGTCACCAGAATCACATCTCCATCAATATCATCAAACGAAATCTTTTTGCGCTTAACAGACAACAAACAACTAATAACACGCCGCGCCACATCAGTAATATCCGCCGCCCTCTCCCGGAACACCGGATCAGGCGAAGCCATAAGCTTCTGACTAAGTTCCCGCGACGTATCCCAAACCACCCACTCAATATTCCGCAGACTCCCCGCAAGCCTTTCCCGTAGCTGCTCCTGAAAATCCGTATCCTCCAGCATAAACAAATGAGCCTGAAAAATATCCGCCTGTTCCTTTGCCATCTGACGACTAGCCCGCTCATACAGCGACTTCACCTCATCCGCCGCCATAGCAATCGCCCTTTGCAGCCGCTCCCATTCCGAATCAATCTGCGCCGCGTCAATGCTATATTGGGAAATCTCGGAAAAATCATCTTCCAGATACACCAACGCCTTCCCAAAAGCAAACCCCGCCGATGCCGGAATACCGGTAAAAGTTTTCATTACCCCCCAGAATAGCAGGATAACCCCGCAAATACAATATCAAAACACAAGCAAAAAAGGGGGGACACTTTCCGCACTGCCACCGGCACACTGAAACATCTATCGTGTCCCCCCTTACGTCTCCGCCCGCTTTCGCGGGCTGCGCCTATCCCCTTGTTCGGGGGAATGGGGAATAGGGAGTGGGGAATTTGTTGTTTGTAATCTGATCGTGGAAATACAAAACGATGATTGCTGACAACGATTTCCACACAGTAAGCAAAACGCGAAAATGACGCGCAGACAGCGAACGGCAAATTCCCCAGTCCCCATTCCCTATTCCCTCTATCCGGCTTCGCCGGATAGCCGGGGGATAGCGCAAGACGCGCAGCGGCTGGAGCGTAAGGGGGGCGGGCGGGGATTGCGGCTGTATGCGGACGGCCGTTTGGAAACAGCCCCCCTTTCTTAATCTAACAAATGTGTGGAGTTTTCGCGGCGCGAAAACTCCGAAGCTGAAAGTCTATTCGCCTGAAGCGAATAGACTTTCAGCCGCAATCTATTGTCAGAATAATTTTTATTGGGTAATGTAAATTCATTATGTTAAAAGAATATGACTGCTGGATGCAGGAAAGGGTCATGGATCAGGCGGCGGCAAAGCCGTTGGCCGGTTTGTTGGAGTCCGTTTGCGTGGAACAGGGCGGGGAAGTCGCGGCGCAGGCGGAGGAGGAATTTCGCCGGGGAATAAAACGGCTGTTGGGGTTTTCTCCGGCGATGTACACGCCTGGAACAGTTCCTTCCGGGGGCTGCGCGGTTTTTTTGGGGACTGTTTCGAGGCTGCAAAAAAACTCTGATTTTGCTGATTTGCGGCCGGATTCGGGTAAAATACCGGGAGCTGACGGCTTTTTCATAAAGATTTCCGGTAAAAAAATGGTTATCGCCGGGCAAAATGAAGCGGGCGCTTTGTACGGGGTATTTCGTTTTTTGGCGCTTATGCAGACGGGCGTTGCGCGGGACGGGTTTGAGTTGAGTGAGACTCCGAAGTCGCCCCTGCGAATGATAAATCACTGGGACGATATTAGCGGCTCTATCGAAAGGGGTTATGCGGGACGTTCGATTTTTTTCCGGGACGGGCGCATTGACTACGAGGAGCGGCGGATAGCAGATTATGCGCGGCTGCTGGCTTCGGTGGGCATTAACCGGATTTCAATCAATAACGTAAATGTCCGCGCTCAGGCAAAACTTCTGATCACCGAAGAATATCTCGGCGATGTCGCGTCACTGGCGGCAATTTTCCGCCGCTACGGAATCAAGATTTTTCTTTCGATCAATTTCGGTGCGCCCTGGTCTCTGGGAAAACTGCCTACGGCTGACCCGCTCGACCCGGCGGTGGCCGCATGGTGGAAGGAAAGGGCGGCGCTCATTTACAAATATATTCCCGATTTGGCGGGTTTTTTGGTAAAAGCGGATTCGGAGGGAGAACCGGGGCCTTTCCAGTACAACCGCACGCACTCAGACGGCGCGAATATGCTCGCGCAGGCAGTCAAACCCCACGGCGGAGAAATTGTCTGGCGCTGTTTTGTGTACAATTGCGCGCAGGATTGGCGCGATCCGTCCGTTGATCGCGCCCGCGCCGCGTATGACCACTTTATGCCGCTGGACGGCGCGTTCGACGACAGCGTTATCCTCCAGATTAAATTCGGCCCCTACGATTTTCAGGTGCGTGAACCGTTGACACCGCTTTTCGGCGCGTTGAAAAAAACCCGTCACGTTATGGAGCTGCAGATAACGCAGGAATACACCGGACATCAAATTGACTTGTGTTATCTGCCGTGGCTGTGGGAAGATATTATGCGTTTTGACACGGCGCACGGCCCTGCCAGCACAATCACGGAGCTTGTCGGCCCGTACAAAAAAGGCAGCTCTTTTATCGAGGGTTTCGCGGCGGTGTCAAATGTGGGGCTCGACCGGAACTGGACAGGGCACACGCTTGCTCAGGCGAATCTGTACGGCTACGGACGCATGATCTGGGACCCGTCCCTGTCCGCCGAAGAGATTGCCCGCGAATGGAGCGAGCTTTCGTTCGGCCCCGGAGACACTGCCCGCGTTATTGCCGGACTGCAAATGTCGTCATATCCTGCCTATGAAAAATACAACGCTCCGTTCGGCGTTTGTTTCATGGTAACGCCCCACCTGCATTACGGCCCGAACATCGAAGGCTACGAATTCAGCCGCTGGGGAACTTATCACCGCGCCGATAACCGCGCAATCGGCATTGACCGCACGCCGTCGGGAACAGGCTACACGAATCAATACTCCCCGAAAAACGCCGAAATGTTCGCCAACCCGTCAACTTGCCCTGAAAATCTCATCCTGTTTATTCACCGTCTGCGCTACGATTACATAATGAAAAACGGCGAAACGCTTTTACAAAATATTTACGACACCCATTTTGAAGGCTGCGACGAAGCCGCCGCGATGCTTGAAAAATGGAAAAGCCTGAAAAACGTTTTGGAAGTGGAAATATATGAGTCCGTTCTGGATCGCTTTGAACGCCAGCTCGTCAACGCTCGTGAATGGCGCGATCAGATAAACACCTACTTCCACCGCAAAACAGGCATAGCCGATAAGCGCGGGCGAAAAATTTACGATTAAGAAAAGCTGTCCGGCTATTTGCTTCCGGCGAATAGCTCCGGAATTTTCTGCTATCCCGCAGGGATAGCAGAAAATTCCATACATTCATTGTGTAGTCTAAAACCGCAATCTCCGCCCGGAGACCACTGCCGCAAAAAAATGGCCTCCGCATTACCGCGAAGGCCGGGAAAAGATTTCCTTAAAAATATCCGGGGAACACGCGCCGCCGCTTTAGTTCGCGTAACGGACGCATATTCCCCGCGCTGTTATGGCTCAACGAATTTTTCGGCGCGTTCCTGCCTGACGGCTTCGGCTCCTGAGGCCAGCCAGTCGGCAATTCCTCGTTCCCATTCCCTGTCGAAATTCGCAGACGGGGCAACAATAGACTGCACAACAAACGTATTGGACTTGTCCACCAGCGTCTGATTCAACGGACCCGCTACTGTCAAAGGCGATGAAGTGGCAATAACCGGCCCCGGCCTCGCGTTCGTCATTGCGACATTATACGCTTCCATTACCATTTCAGGCGGCCAGGGATAACCGGCGGCAATAGCTTTTATGCTCTCCTCCTCGGTTTCCAGAAAAAGGCCGTTCATCATCGGTGTATAATCGAGATTTTGAGAGCTGTTCTGGATCCAGCCTTCTCCGGCGGACGGATTGAGTTTCGGCACGCCGTCAACCATCGTGTGCACAATCCCTTCCGGCCCTGTTTGTATAAAGTGATAATTTTCGTATTTGGCAAGCCAATTCAGATAACGCATCGCCGCTTCAGGGTTTTTTGACGAATTGGGAATAAAATAATTCACCCCGGCGGGATCGTAAGAAATTTTGTGCGTAATTCCGTCACTACTAGTCATGCAGTCAACGGCTATCCACATAGCGTCGGGAACATTCCTTTGAAGATCAGTAAGCAGCCGCTCGCTCTCCCTGAAAATCTGATCCCAGTTATGGCCGAACGCGCCGACTACCCCGCTTTTGATAAGGTTTTTCATGGACTCTTCTTCGCGATACAACGGAAAGTCCGTGTCGATCAATCCCGCGTTCCACATTTTGTTGAGGAAACGCACGCCCTCTTTATAGCCGGGAAGCAAGAAGTAGCGGTCAACAACAGTATTCACCCAGCGATCCCTTACAGAAAGACCCGGCTGAATGAACGATTCCAAAATACTCCCCGCCGTCCAGCGTACATCAATGGTCGTGGTAAACGGAACAACTTTGTCCACTCCGCCTGGATTTTTTTCTTTGAAGGCTACAAGCGTGTCATAGAATTCTTGAGTCGTTTTGGGAACGGGCAGGCCGAGTTTGTCCAGCCAGTCTTTGCGGATAAACGTATTCAGGCGCGCGACATTCATCCGGCGGCCGGTCTGCGCGTTCATGTTCCGGCGTATAAAATCCCTGCCGGGCAGCGCTGGATCAGGACCGAGAAACTCTTTCAGGTCTTTAAGCGTCGTGTCAATATAGGGACTAAGATCAAATATTCCCCCCAGCTCCGCCCAATTGGTAATATTGTCGTTGCCATATGTCATACACACATCAGGCGGCGTACCCGCAGCCATCAGGTTGATAAGAGCCTGTGTTTCCTCGCCGCGAGGAATGGGCTCAAAAATAACTTCGATATTTTCATCTTCCAGAACTTTTTGCTTTATCCAGTCCGTCCACTTGTTGTTTGTCGGATTGGTTTTCCCGCCGTCAGTGCCGCGATCATATATTTCAACTTTAATCGTAGGCCTTCCCGTACCGTCCTGTTTTTTACAGCCGGCAAACAAAACGATAGCCATCAGCAACACCGCCGCGATACCAAAAAAAATAATCTTACGTTTCATATCTTCTCCCTTTAAATAAAATTTGCGCTTAAAGACGGCGGCGTTATTCAAAAACAAACCCGCGCCGCGCTTACCGCCGCCTGTAAAATCCCGTATCAGCCCTTCACCGCGCCGATAGTAACGCCCGAAATAAAATAACGCTGCAGCCACGGATACACAACCAAAATAGGCACAGTGGCAAA
>QMCE01003178.1_pt1 | contig 13551 bp, 17 predicted proteins | sample 1821851 | NCBI WGS metagenome assembly QMCE01 (sample SAMN09453174, study PRJNA476694) | Termite gut metagenome, whole genome shotgun sequencing project. | isolation source: worker | host: Odontotermes sp. | place: South Africa:Pretoria | collected 2016-01-28 | reverse complement strand
GGGGCGGCTTTGTTGATTATTTCCCGGTTCTTAGTTTTTCGCTTTTCTCCCTATCGATACATCTCTAATCTCGCCTGTGTCTTCGGTTCCGCTTTTGTAGTATGTAACCGAGGCTCCATACTCTGCCAAATCCTGACTGTCAACCTCTTTACCCGTACTGTCGAAGTACCTTTCATAATAGGAGTATTCTTCTGAGTAACCATCGGATCGCGTAAAGTTTCCGGCGAGGTCTTCGCTTTTCATATCAAATCGTATATCCATGAACTCAAAGCGGTTTGTACCAGTTTTTACCATGATGGCAGCCATTTTATCCTCATCATCATAAGCGATGGTAACCAACTCATTTAGATATGTATATTGGTTATCCTCCTCGTTGCTCACTCCCGTTCCAAGAATTTCCTCAACCCGGTCTTTTGTGTCACCTACAGAGAATATCTCCCCCGTCTCCGTGTCGCGCACAGACTTGAAGTCCAACTCATTTTGGCTTCCCCCGCACCCCGCGAGAACCCCTGCAAGAAGAACCATTGCCGTTGCAAAGAACAGAATCTTTTTCATGATGCCACCCTTTCAAAATATGTTGCCCATATCATATCGCAACGATCGTTTGATGTCAAGGGAGTTTTGAAACAATTTTTATTAATAGCGAAATTTGTCGAATCGCGCAGCCAAAACCCTTACAGCGGCGGCAAGCCTCTTGCCGCTCGGAGTTCGTCGCGCTTCGCCTTAAAGTAGTCTTCTGTATCCCGGTCGTCGCGTCCGCGCCCCCGGATATTCACGACATTTATGCCGACGCGCGCGATCTCCTCGTTGATTTCTTTGGTAATCTTCCCTTTTTGTATTTGCTGCCGGAGGTAGACGATCCGGCAGATTGTGGCGTCCTTCGGCATCTCGCGAAAGACCGCCATAAACTTGGAAAACGGCATATCGTCCCTGTCCAGATCGTGCCCGGCAAGGAGGAACGCGTCATAGAGCAGCTGCCCGTCTTGGTTGAAGTCGATCACCGGCTTTGCGTCCTTCTGCCCGCCGCCTGTGCGCGTATGGCGCTCCAAATAACTTTGTATGGCCTCCATCGTTTCGGAGCACAGCGGAGGCCGCGGCTCCGAAAACATGTTCTCTATGGCGACGGCTGCGGCCTCCCGCGCCGTGACTTCCCCGCAGTGCGCCGCCTCGAAGACGTCCCATGTCAGCAGCGCGTTGCGGTATCCGGTATTGATCGGGTAACGACCGCCCAGAATTTCGGCGGCGTTTTGGGGAACGGCGGTTAAACGGGACATATGCTCACCTCGCGATATTTTGATTTTCTCTCCGCAGGGACGGGGTTGTCCCCGCCCCTGCGGTTCTCGCCGCCGTATGGGCGGCAGGGGGATGTTTAGGGCGTACCGTAAACTTATCCCGCTCTGTACTTCTCCAGAACCTTATCCCGCTCCGCGGTGGTGATCCGGGCGATTTCACCCAATACGTCTTGAAGCAAGCCGTAATCGCCCTCCGTATCGTTGCGGGAGATCAGGGCGTATGTTCCGGCGTCGGTCATGGCGTCGAAATTCGACTCGATCTCCCGAATCAGGGAGGCCATGTCGGTAAGCTCGGCGGCGCTTTTCAGCGCGGCATACGCGCCGTTGATTTTGTCGATGTACACGACGTTCTTAATATCGCTCGGCGTAAACCGCACGATGAACGCCGGGTTTTCGTCGTCGTTTAGATAAACGGCGATTTCAGAGCGCTTAGAGCTCCTGCGGATGCTGCTCATGCTTCTTTTCCTCCTGCTTCGGCTTCTTTTTGGCCGCCGGCTTGGTCTTTTTTCCGGTTTTTTTAACGTACTCTTTTACTGTCGCCATTTTGACGCGCCCCTTACGGCGTGGTCACGGCGACGTCGGAAAATTCGCCGGTCGCGAAATCGAAGTCTTGGGGAATCTTCTTCCCGCTGAGCGTAAGCTCAAACGGAATCGCATCGGCTGCGACGGCCTCGCCGCCAAAACTGGTGGGTTTCACGCTCGCGAGCTTTTTGAACGCGTAGATCGTCTCACCGGTTTCGTCCACTTTCGCCTCGTAGTAATAACGCTTGATAGCGTCGCCTTCCAGCTCATCCATATCGATGTGCTGCAGCAGCAAAGACACAGGATCGCCCTTGCGGCAATAGAACGGGTCGACCGTCATCGTCTCGTCGCCGCGTGTGGTGTACTCGGTCTGCGCTCCGGTAACGACCTTCTCGGAAGTGGTGTTCCATGTGGTGCCGCGTGTCAAACCTGTGTTGTCGTGGCCGATCTGCGTGATCAGCGCCTCCTCCGACAGATCGATCCGCGCGTCGAGGGCGTGGTAGCGGAGTTCGCGGGCTTCCTTCTGCGGAAGCGTTTTGTTTGCGCCTGGCATTGTGATAGGCATGTGGGGTTCCTCCTCATATATTAATTGGGTATTGCGCTGTTTAATGGTTTGCGCATCCCTCTGCAGAAGCGCGCTCAGCGCGCTTCTACAACGCTGTCTGGTATTGCGCCGTAATGGTTACGGCGTACATTCCCGCGCCGCTTTCTTTGACGCTGTGGAATGCGCCGTTTTGGGCTGTAATGCTTTCCTCCCGCGTATTTATGTTGCCGAAGGTCGGCGCAAGCCCTTTAACGGACTGTTCCTGCGCCCATTTTTGAAAATCCATGACCCATTCGGCGTTGCTCGCGGAAATCTCATCTGTTTCCTGCGGCTTCGCGAACACGGCGTACAGAACAAAATTGTGCCGGTTCGTCACAATAACGCCGCCGGTTACAAGCCGTTGCCTCGACACTTCCTCGGTTCCGGCCGGGAACAAGCCTGCGTTCCGCGGAACCTCCCCGGTGAAATCCACTTGAAAATTGTCCGGGATTCCGCCGGGGAAGGTTCTGATCCACGCCCGCATTTTTTCAAGGTCGGTCATCAGCTTCCGCCCCCTTCTATATGTACGATCCCACCCGCGAGATCGCGCTTGACGTCTACGGCGGCAATCGTCACGGCTCCGGAAATTTTGCTCAACTCCGCCCATTCGACCGGTGTTACGACGTCTGGCCCGATGCCCGGCATAGCTTTATCGCCGTTTCTCAAGGTGAAAAAACCCGTTTTATCTGCCAGCGCGTCAAACGCTGCGGGATCCGCGTAGGTATAGCCGCCCGCGCCCTGCGGGATTACCAACAGCGACGGGTTTACAGCCGCGATGCCTGTTCGGATTTCTTGGGATACCTTTTTGCTCTCCAAAAACGCCGAAGCGGAGAACACGGTCTTGGTAAACAGGTTCGCTCCCGGCGCTTTGTTGTACAGCGTCACGGTCTGCCGGCACGCAGCCGCGTAATTCGGAACGTCACGATTCATAGCGCCGGCTCACCCCCCGGTAAATATCCAAGTATGTCTGCGCGAGCTGCATAAATCGCCGCTCTTTCCTGTCCGGCTTGTGCGCTTTGCGGGCTACCGACACACTGCCGATCGAAACCGTTTCGTCCTCACTGTTGGTTTCATAGAAAAATATTTGATCGGCAATGGCGCAAACGGCCTTGTCGCGCCCGTTGCCGAGAGGGTCGGTCACCGTGTATCCGCGCTCAAGGCGCATGATCTGCTCGTCCGCGCGGGTGGCGAGACGATCCCAATCCTCCGCCGCAATCCCGGCACCCAAAAAAACATCCTTATAAAACTCATAAGACGGGATCGCCATACATCACCGCTCCCTTACGCTTTCAGGTTTACGACCGAGAACGCGGCGTCTTTCACCACCATCATTCCGATCATCATCGTGGCTTTCAGCGCCGCCATGTCGCGCTCGGCGAGCGAAATGGGTTCCCCGCCGCTGTCCGTAATTGTCGTCAGGGTAGCCTCGGTCAATATTTCGTACTCAATACCTTGCAGAATGCCGTAATAAGCATTGTTCCAGTCCCCCACAATCTCGGCAATCGTGTTCGCGCCGAACGCGGCGTTGCTCATGAACGCGACAGGCAGTCCGAGCACGTTCGCGGGCGCGCCTTCGGTGGACGGATTGAAAAAAGGCAGCCCCGTGGCGTCCAATGCGCCGCGATACTTTTTCTTCTGACGGTTGGTGGAAGCGACGCCGTTCGGATCAAGATCCTCGGCTTCAATTGCCGCCATTGCCGTGTTGATATCGTCGTATTTACTGGCCGTTTCGGTGAAAACGTGAGCCGCGGCCGTTGCCGCCGCAACAATGTTTTGCGCATAAGGCGAATCGATTCCGGCAAAGGCAGCCGCATCGAACTTCTTATAAAACGCCTCTGCGATTTCCGGCCGCAGCCGTTCAAAGAAATCCGCCACGCTATAGCGCAGGTTCTCTTTTGTGGTCGGGAGGATTACGCCCAGCTTATATGCGCGCATTTCAGGGTGCAGCCATGTGGGCTTGCTGGTTTGGATACGCTCCGCTTCGCTCACCCAGTAGGCGCCAACGCCGGAAATATGGGTGAACTTCTCAATCGGTTTCGACATCGGCACGGCTTTCGCGAGTTGCATATACGCCGAGCCGTTCTTGACTTCCTCCAAGATGCGGTCCGCTTCGGAAACGGGGATGGAACCTGTCTTTGCGTCCATCATGGTTACGTTTGCGGGGTCAAAAATCGGTGCCGCCATGTCTTTTTCCCTCCTATTTCGTAATTCTATTTTTGTTTAGGCCAAGCGAGCCGCGCACGCCGACTCCCATCAACGGAGCTGATCCGGCGGCGGCGGTGTACGGCGGGGGCGTCTGCTTCGGTATAAGCGGGAAATCCGCCAGCGCCTTGCTGAGCGCCTGCTCGAATGTCACGCCGTCCGTCATTCGGGTGTTCGCGAGAGCAAGGTAGTCGTCCGTCCTATTGGCGGGGATGCCGTTGGAAACCGCCGCAAGTTTCCGTTTCAGCTTCTCCAGCTCCGCCAGCGCGGCGTCACGTTCGCCTTCGGCGGCTGCAATAGCGTCCCGCGCTTTTTCGAGGCCGCTCTGTTGTGTGTCCCGCGCCGAAGGCTGCGCGTCGGCTTGTTGATTCTCCTCAGTTCCGGCAGAGGTTTCCGTAGCTTCTTCAGCCATAAAAAGCTTCCTTTCGAGCGATATTTCCGTCTTGTTCGCACCCGTGACGGATAAACGGGCCTATAAAAAGCGCCCTGCCGCCGGCAAGACGCTGATTATTCGATTGTGCGTTGCGAAACCGTAGAGTTGACGGCCGGTATAATCTGCTCCCGTATCTCCGCAACCCGTTTCGGGTCAAGGGGTTTGATTTTCATCCAGTCAACCAAATATTCGGGTTTCAGGCTGCCTTGCGCCACCATAAGGCTCAATCGGGTAAACGCTTTCTCCTCGTCGTACAGAATGCCGTCGCCCCAATGGGTGGTCACTTCGCAGTCCGCCCATGGGATGCCGTATATACGCGCCAAGACGGAACACACGCGCGCCGTCTCTTGCACCGCGCCGTCCCACATACGCTGCAGGTCTTTAACCAAATACGCCATCTTGGTGGTGGTGGACAAAATCTCGGTCGCCGTAATTTCACACGTGTCTGACTTCGATAAAAATCCGCGGCGCAGACCGATGATATTCTCGATCGCCCGTTTGATCTGGTCATCGCGGGCTTCCAGTTCAGCTTGATTGGGTTTAGGGTTCCACACGGTCAGTCCGGCGTCTCTGGGGTCTTCGTCCATCAGCGGCGTGATATACTTTGGAATTTCAATTAGTGACCCGTCTTTGCCGCGCCGCTGTATGTCGGCGCTCGCCACCATGTGCGGGGCGGTGAGGTCATATTCGTCCTGTGTCCGCACTTCATGTTTATACAGCTTTAAAATCTCCCGCGCGGCGGCGGCATAAACCGAAACGCCGTCCGGTGATCCGTCCACGCAATTGACCGACGGGATTTTCACCGGAATCAAACCCAGTCCGTCCAGCGATTCGGGAAAGGTAAACGCAGGCGGTAATTCGGCGTACTCCGGCAATGCCGATAATGGGACAGGCCGCCCGATCATGTCTTTGCTGTCGGACCGGTACAGTTTGTTTTGCACGGTGCAAATTCCGTCCGCACCGAGCGTTCGGCGCTCCGCAAGCCAATAACAGTCAGAGCCCTTGACGGTCAGCGCACCGGTCACGAGGTCTGTGATATTCCCCTCGGCGTCGCGCCCCAACACGATCATGTTTCCCCGTCCGATCACGGCAAACGCAAAACGATCCCGTTTGACCAGCGGCTTGATAAACGCCTCGCCGCCGATACACGCCTGCTGGAACGCCGCGGGTCTGATCTTGTCAAAACAATCCAGCGACGGCTGCAAGGCGCTGAACTCCGCCGTGTCAGAGGCATTCGCTTCATATTCGCCGAAAACCGCTTTATACAGCCCGTCCACAATCACAAACGGGATACGTTGCGCCGGGTCTAAACCGCCGTAATCCCCGGCGAAATCGTAATACAATCCGTACCACAGCAGAACGGCCTTCCGCATTTCCTCGGAGGCGGTGTCCCGAAACGCCTCCTCAAAGCCATATGCCGCGCCGCCGCCTTTATATGCGGAAAAAAACCGCTTAAACATGTTCATTGGCCGCGCCTCCTCCATATTCTCTCTGTCGCGTAGCGTACCGCGTCAATGTGATGGTCATTGCCGTCCGGGTAGCCGGAAAGAATCTCGTCTTTTTTTCCGCGTTCGTATTCATAGTTGAGAAACTCTTTCAGCGTTCCGGGACAGCGTGCCGGATCAATCCATATCGCGTTCAGGCTCTGCAGCCATTCGTAGGAATACTTGCGGCTGTCCGGCCCCTTTACGGCAGCCCGCGCGGAAATGCCGAACGCCCTGTAGTCCGCACAGTTTTCCTCCCTGCTGTCGCAGGTGACAAACCCGCCGTCCCTAAGCTGTGATTTCACGCGCCCGGCGGTCTCCCGCGGGGACTGCTTCAAAGCCGAATCCTCATAGAATATGTACAGCACACGGGCGGTGCGATCGAAATACACGCGGTTGAACGTCCACGGGTCGGGATAATAGCCCCAATCCACGCCGTTTAGCACGTTGTCAAACGTGTTTATACTATTTTGCGGAATCGGTTCGGCTTTAATGTTCTCAAATACGTTTCCTCCGGTTCCGGTAGGTACGCCCATGTATTCGTGTTCATAGGCGCGGGGGTTCGTCTCTCTGAGCGCTTCGGCTTCGGTAATAAACTGCTCCGAAAGCCATTCGCGCGGCACATCCCGATAACTCGTCTTCGCAATCAATCTGTCCTGTCGTTCAACCGTCAAGTCCTCATTCGCCCAATTGTTCCGGCTGACGGGCGGGTTGAAACTCTCAAAATTCCAAAAACGCCCGTCCTTGCCGCGCATGGTAGACTGTAATACGTTGCGAATCTCGCCGCGCCCGCGGTATTGATCAAGCTCCTCAAACCATGTGATGCCGAAGTAGCCGAACGGCGCTTTGATGGACTTTATCTTCTCCGGCTCGTCGATTCCGCGGAACAGAATTTTCTGGCCGGTCGGCAGGTAGGTAATCTCCATCGGCGACACGGTCTTTTTAAAGCAGCCGTCCAATCCGAGCATACCAATCGCAAAGCTGATTTGTGCGTACACGCTGTCCCGCATAGTGTTTCCGATCTTTCGGAACACCGCCGCGTGTATATCCCTGTTGCGCGTCAGCAGCAAAACCAAAATGACCGACACGGCGGTAGACTTCGCGGAACCGCGCCCGCCATAGAGCGTATAATGCGTGTGTCCGTGCCGCAGCGCGTCGCGTAGAACGGCTTGGTGTTTCGCGATCAGCAAGTCGTTGATTTCAATCCTCATCATCCAGCCCCGTTATCACAATATCCGGCGGCTTTGCGCCCTCGCCGGTCTTTTGCGCAATATCGCTTATATCCTTCAGCGCCCCAGTCAGGCATTTGAGGTCGCGCGGTATCAAACCGTCATCCTCCAACCACTGCCGCGCTCGCTCCGCCGCGAGCGAGTTCAGGCCGCCAATATCAATGCCGCTCTCCGCCTGCCGCTCCGGCGCTTTTTGTTTCGGCGTCTTCTCTTTATCCATCACCTCACCCACTTTACCGCGCGAAAAGCGGCCACCGCCCGGGTGACCGCTGTTTCTTCATGGTATCATATTATCACGGGAAAACGGGAACTGCAAGGAAGTGTTTGGGTGCCATACCGTATCCCTCCTGTTACTTTTCAAACCGCTTCTCTTCACGCTACCACTATACCACGGCGGAACGGGAACAAAAAGGAACTGTTTGCAGCGCCCTGCCGTGCAGAATTTTTACCCAGCGGTCACTGTAGTGCATCCGGTCGCCGATCTGCTCCCACGTCATCCCGTCCAGATACCGCAGCTCCAGCACGTTCCGGTAGCAATGATCCTCCACTTGCCGGATCGTTTCCCTGATCTCGCCCAGCAGACCGACGGAGACGTCGATCTCCCGCTCCAACTCGTCAATTTGCGCAATGCAGCTTTCCATCTTGCTGCGCTGCGGCGTACCGCTCACCCGCGTTGCGGTTAAGGTGGATGTGGAGCACTCCGCCATCGCCCGCAAACACTCGATCCGTTCGCGCTTGAAGCGAATATCCCTCGCCACGGCGCACCCCTGCTTCAAATAGTCTTTTACCGTCATCACTGAACCCCTCTCTTTCTTTCGTCTGCAGCTTGTCCCCAGCTACGAATTGTTCCTGTGGGATGCTTGTCCATTCCACATTTGTTCTTCTCAAGAACATTATAGTGAGCAAAATGGCTCTTGTCAAGAGCTTTTTCAAAAATATTTTCTGATTCCGTTCCTGTGCAGAGCGCATTCGTGTAAGACGAAGCGAAAAACGCACATTGCGATCAAAAATAAGCGGGATGATCCCGCCCATAAAAATGATTGGTAGTGTCTATTTCAACAAGCTTCCATCTGTAAAAAAGTTTGCATACCGACAAATTTCATGGTATAATATATTATCTAAAACGCAGTCGGCGGGCATACGAGTTTTATATCCAGATGCCCATATTGTGTTAAGAATACAAGAGGGGGATATGTACATGGGGGGACAACTGGTTAACGGATTGGCTTCCGTCATTCAGTATGAGGGAGATAACACCACCTTTATATGGAAACACCCGCAGGAGGATTTTAATACAGGCTCACAGCTTATCGTCCATGAAAGCCAAGAGGCTGTATTTTTTATGAATGGCGAGGCACTCGATCTGTTCGGCCCCGGGCGGCATACACTGGAAACGCAAAACCTTCCGCTTGTCAAAAGGTTGTTCAGCGCGGCTACCGGCGGTGAGACGCCGTTTCATTGCGAGGTTTATTTCATCAATAAAACGGAGCAAATGTCCATCAAATGGGGTACGGACAGCCAACTGGAATACATGGAACCTACATACAAATTCCCGATTAAAATCGGCGCATCGGGCGAGATGAGCTTACGCGCGGAGGATTCCCGGAAACTCCTTGTGAAGATTGTCGGCACTGAAAAGGCTTTTACGCAGCAGTCACTGGTACAAATGTTTCATAAGCATTTTTGAGATAGACGAAAACCTCGCAGCTCTTTCGGAGCAATTGCGTGAAATATTTATACCGGATTTCGCCGATTACGGTTTATCGCTGGAACGCTTCTTTGTCACGACGATCGTGAAACCGGAAAGCGACAGGGCGTATCAGCAGTTTCGCGATCTGCACGTCAGGCAGTATACGGATGTCGCGGAGGCTCGCCTGCGTCAGCAGGTGGGCGTAATCGAGCAGGAAACGCAGGCGCAGCGTACGGTTATTGAGGCACAGGGCATAGCGCAAAAGCGCTCTCTTGAGGGATACACCTACCAGCAAGAACGTGGATTTGAGGTTGCCGAAAAGATGGCGCAGAACGAAGCGGTCGGGCAAATGACCAACATCGGCTTGGGCATGGGAATGATCGCGGGCGTTGGCGGCACAGTGGGTCAAACGGTCGGCGGCATGGTGCAAAATACCATGGAAAACGTAACGCAGCCGCTCGCGCCTGCGCCGGAGCAAAAAGAGTCCTTCGAGCAGCGGCTCGCGAAACTGGAGCTGCTAAAGGGCAAGATACCGGATGAACTGTACAACGCAAAAATGCAAGAATTATTGAGCGAAATATAGGAGGCCAGTCATGAATCTGAACACAAAAATCAATAAAGTAACAGCCATTGTGATTCCCGCGGTGCTTGCCGTGCTGTTCACGCTTTTGCTTTTTGTCTTGCCGAGAACGCCTATTTTGATAACCGCCTATGTAGCGGGATTTTTCGGCGCCGCGCTGTTTGCCGCCGGAAATCTGTATTTTATCGGGGTCAAAAAGGGATATCCGTGGATCGCCGCGATCCCGATAACGCTTATCCGCTATATCATTGTGTCAACCCTGCTGTCGGCTGTGTTTGTCATCCTTGACAACCTCGATGTGGAAATCAACGCTCTCTGGCTGATTATCGCGCATATTGCCGTGCTCGCGATCTTCTTTGTTACGCTGCTGCTGCTGCACACCGGCAAAGAGTATATAGAAGAACTAGAGCAAAAAGTAGCCTCCGAGCGACAGTTCATTAAAGAGTTAAACGCCGACTTGGCGACAATTCGGTTGAACGCGCCCGTTGATACCCAAAAAGACATTCAGAACGTCATTGACGCGGTTCGCTACAGTGACCCCATGAGCCATGAATCGCTCGCGGAGCTTGAGGGCGAAATACATAAGAATGTGATTATGCTGGGAAAACTGACTGGTTCCGAACAGATTCGTACCATATGCGCCACCCTGATTATTCAAATCAAAGACCGCAACAACCGCACCCGCGCGTTAAAATAGGGAGGTACACCATGACAATTTTCAAATGCAAAATGTGCGGCGGGAACCTGCAAATCGAGCAAGGGAAAACCGTCGGCGAGTGCGATTCCTGCGGAACAAAGCAAACGCTGCCCAAACTGGACAGCGATAGACGCGCGCAGCTCTACGACCGCGCGAACCACTTCCGGCGCAACAACGATTACGACAAAGCGGCGGGTATTTACGAAACGATTCTGAACGAGGACAACGCCGACGCGGAAGCGTATTGGTCGCTTGTGCTGTGCAAATACGGCGTCGAGTATGTGGAAGACCACAAAACGAAGAAACGCGTTATCACCTGCAACAGAACGCTGATGACCTCCGTCATGGCGGACGAGGATTACAAGCAAGCTATCACCCACGCGGACGGCAGCCAGCGCAGCATTTACGAAGACGAAGCCCGCGCCATTGAGCAGATCCAAAAGGGTATTTTGGAGATTTCCAGCTATGACGAACCCTATGACGTGTTTATCTGCTATAAAGAAACCGACGCCGGGGGCAAGCGAACCCGCGAGAGCGTAACGGCGCAGGAATTGTACCACGAACTGACCGAAGAAGGGTTCCGTGTCTTTTTCTCGCGGATTACGCTGGAGAACGTTCTTGGGGCGGCGTATGAGCCGCATATCTTCGCGGCTTTGAACTCCTCCAAGGTTATGGTGGTTGTCGGTTCAAGCCCGGAGAACTTCAACGCCGTATGGGTGAAGAACGAGTGGAGCCGCTACCTCGCGCTGATCAAAGGCGGCGCGAAGAAGGTGCTGATCCCCGCCTACCGCGACATGGACGCTTACGACCTCCCCGATGAGTTTTCCCATTTGCAGGCTCAGGATATGAGCAAACTTGGTTTCATGCAAGATTTGGTGCGGGGTATCAAAAAAGTAATTGAGATAGACGACCCGAAGCCGGAGGTTGCGGAACCCGTTATCGTAACGGCACCTGTCGGTTCGATAGACGCGCTCTTGAAACGGGCGAATCTGTTCTTGGAGGACGGCGATTTCGCGCAGGCGGATACATACTTCAATCGCGTGCTGGACGCCGAACCGGAAAACGCCGAGGCGTATGTGGGGTTGCTGTGTGCGGAATTGAAATTGAAATGTGCCGAGGATTTATCTAACCATCACAGACCGCTTCACGATTACGGTAATTACAAGAAAGCGGTAAGGTTTTCGAGCGCAAAGAATAAAGCGGTTTTGGAGGGCTACAATCAAACGATTTTAGATCAGTTGGAGAAAGCACGCTTGGCAGAAGAAGAACGCCAAAGGCAACTAGCGGAATGGAAGAAAAGGGATGAAGCTGCACGCTTAGAGCGGCAGCGTCTCGCGGAAAAGGAACAGAGGCTGCTTTTTGAGAAGCAAAAAAAAGAACGCAAGATACGGAATAAAAAACGATTGCGCGTTGCTTGTGTCGTTGTGGTTATTGTCGCGATAGTTTCTACAGCGGTAATACTGGTGGCGCAAGGGATTGCGCGGGCCAACCGCCGGGAAGAAACTATTCTTTTGGCTGAGCGTTTAGTTAGTGAAAAAAAATACATAGATGCGGAGAATGTATTGCTCTCTCTTAATAATAGTAATAATCCTTCAGTTTCAGAATGCCTACATACGGTTTACAGCGAAGCAGCACAAGAAGCGGAGCGTTTAGCTAGCGAGAAGAAATATGTAGAAGCGGCGGGGATATTAGCATCGCTTCATCCTGTTATGAATCATTTTAGTGATGAGGAGATTTCATTAATTAACAGTGAAGTCGCCAATATGGTTGATCTCTTACTGCAAGAAGGTGATTATAAAGAAGTGGCCAACATTTTAACTCCACTTGCAAATAGTAGGAGTTATCTTATAATTGAGAGGTTGGTAAATTTACTTAACATATTGCGCCCTACAATTAACCCGGCTTTAATGTCGGCTGGTGAAAATCATTCTTTAGGTTTAAAGCCGGACGGTACCGTGATGGCGGTTGGAAATAATGATGACAGTCAATGTTATGTTTCTGAATTCGAAAATATTATCGGAGTTTCTGCTGGAAATTACTATAGTGCAGTATTAGATAGTAGTGGTGATGTCGATAGAACATTAACAGTAAACAGTACTACTTACATTAGAGGTTTCGACGATATTGTCGCGATGTCAGTAGGAAGTAATCATACAATAGGGTTAGGAAAATATGGACGTGTTCTTTCTGAGGGGAGTGATTTATATGGCCTTGACGATGTTTGGCGCTGGAGTGATGTCATTGCTGTAGAAGCGGGACACTACTATTCCCTTGGATTGCTGGAAAATGGGCTTGTTGTCGCTGTTGGAAATAATGATTTTGGCCAATGCGACATTTCACAATGGAGTGATATTGTCGCTATATCGGCGGGGTGGAATCACTCCGTCGGGCTAAAATCGGACGGAAGCGTTGTTTCTGTTGGCAATAACAAGCAGGGGCAGTGTAATGTTTCGGAGTGGTTTAATATTGTTTCCATATCAGGTGGTGAAAACCATACAGTCGGCTTAAAGTCGGATGGTACTGTCATAGCAGTAGGCGATAATAGAAACGGTCAATGTAACGTGTCAGATTGGCGCGGTATTGTCGCGATCTCTGCCGGGGGACAACACACACTCGGTTTAAGGGCAGACGGAACGATGGTTGCCGTAGGGAATAATGAGTTCGGTCAATGCGATGTATCCGATTGGGACTTGATAGACTAACCCTCCCCCATTGCGGTGTACAACGCATACGCCAAAAAACCGGCGCATGTCGCAAACGCGTCTCCCGTGCGGCTCTCCCCGGTAATTTCATCCACGCTTTCACAAGCGATGCCGTTATCCATCGTACACAATTGAAG
>QMCE01001749.1_pt1 | contig 13555 bp, 16 predicted proteins | sample 1821851 | NCBI WGS metagenome assembly QMCE01 (sample SAMN09453174, study PRJNA476694) | Termite gut metagenome, whole genome shotgun sequencing project. | isolation source: worker | host: Odontotermes sp. | place: South Africa:Pretoria | collected 2016-01-28 | reverse complement strand
GCCGCGGTGGTGGCGGCAACACGGCCTTGAGGCCGGCGAAGCCGTCGCCGGCGGTGATCGCGACCTGCCGTCCGCGACCGCGAAAGCATTCCTGCAGCAGCTTGACGTCGCTGCTGTGCAGCTCGAACAGGCGTAGGCGGTCGCCATCGCGCAGCAATTGGCTGGCCAGCCACGGCGAGCCAGGGTAGTGGCGCAAGCGGCCGTCCGGGTTCAGGCTACGGACGAGATCGACATAGTCGGCGGCGGCTGGCGGCAGATCCTCGGCTTCCCACAAGCGGCCGATGCCGTCGCGGTACTCGGCCAGCTTGCTGGCGTATTCGGAATCCAGCGCGTAGCGCCCGGCGCCGGCATGGGTATCGACGGTCCAGAAGGGGGCCGGCTTTTCGCCCAGGTAGCGGGCGATGCGGACCAGGATCAGGTGTTTGAGCACGTCGGCGTGGTTGCCGGCGTGAAAGGCATGGCGGTAGCTGAGCATCGGGGAATCAGTGGGGCAGCGGTTCGAGGGCGACGAATTCTAGCTCCTCGTTGGCCTCCAGTATCCGGCCGATGTGCCGCTCGATGGGGCGGCCGTGTACTTTCAGGGTTAGCCGCTGCCGGCCGTGCAATGCGCCCGGGGTGGTGATCAGGCCGGCATACGGGCCGTAGGCCGGCAGGCTGTGCAGGAAGATGGCGCGGTCGTCGTCCGGCAATTCGACAACGCTGACCTGTGGCGACAGCAGTTGCAGGCCGAGTTCCAGCCGGTTGCGCATGGTACCGACGCGGCGCACCAGGCAGACGTGGGGACGGCTCGATTCGCGCGGCTGCAGGACGACCACTTGGCCGGCGCTGAAACGGCTCTGCTCGCCACGGACGAAGCGGACCAGAAAACCGTCCGGGCTTTCGTCGATCAGCGACCATTCGCCGGTGACCAACGCCCGCCCGCCGGGCAAGCCCGGCGCGTCGAGGGCGCGCCGGGTATAGGTGTTGCCGTCGAGGAAGTGGACTACCGCATCGAGACCGCCGACTAGGTCGGCGCGCGGGCGGAACCGGGTACGGCTGAAGCGGCGGGTGCTGCGCCCGCCGAGGGCGACCCGCAGGCATTGCAACAGGGCCGGCGGGACGGTTAGTTCGGGGCGCACCGGCTTGCCTGGTTGGCGGGAGAGATTGCGGTCGATGGCCGCCAGTACCTGATTGCAGTCGACCAGCAGGCTGCCGGCGAACGGACTGTTGGTCACCAGGCGCGACAGCGGCAGGCCGGGGTGGCCCTCCTCGGAACGGACCAGGAAGCAGGCCTCGGTTGTCTGTCGGACCAGCGTCTCGATGGTCGCTTCGCTGATTACGGCATAGGCGGCCAATTGCCGGGCGCAGCGATGGATCGTGTCGAGATCGCTGCGCGGCTGGCGTTGGGGATCGAGGTAGGCGAGCAGTAGGGCGCTGAGGTATTCGTGCTCGATCGGCGTCGTGTCGCCATTGAGTGCCTGCAGACTGGGATCGCAGGCCATGCGGTAGAGGCTGTGCAACTGCTGCCAGGAAGTGGCCGATGGCAAAGTACAGGCGCGGTGGGCCAGCAACTGGCGCCGGGCCAGCATGGCCATGGTGCGCTGGGTAGACCGATAGAACAGCGGGGCTGGTTCGCTATCCTGGCGCTCGACGACGCTGTGGGCGATGTTGCCGTAGCACTGGGCCAAGCGCTTGATCAGATTGTCGGCCTGCAGTATGGCGGCCTGCGTGGCCGGCGGCAATGGCAGCGGCGCGGCGCTGATCTGGCGTTCGAGTTCGGCCAGCGCCGGTTCGGCTTCCTGGCAGGCGGCCTCCAACTGGCGGAAGCGTTGCAGCAGACCCCTCTGGCGAATGATCCGCGGCAATAGTACGTCGTCGATATGGGCAATCACGCGGTCTGGCTGCGCGCCAGTAGCCGCCGGCAATCTACCGGCAGCCGGTACGGACTCACTGCCGGCGGGCGGCAGGGAGAAAGGCAGGAGGTCGCGCAGGCGCTGCAGCGGAATTGCCATTTTTTCAGTTAATTGATGTGATGATCATTATCCGCCAAATCCGCGTTGATTTCTGTGACATATGTCGAATTTCCGTATACTCGACGAATGAACTTCATCGAAATATCGGTGATCTCGATGATCGTCGCCGCCCTCTGGTTCTGGCTCGATACCTTGAAGGCACGCGAGGCGGGCATCCGCGCGGCACGCCAGGCTTGTGCCGCGGACGGGCTGCAGTTTCTCGACGAAAGCGTGGTCGGCCGTTCGCTGCGGCCGGCCCGCGATGACGCCGGCCAACTTCGCCTACGCCGGGTCTACAGCTTTGAATTCAGCGATACCGGCGATAACCGCCGTAGCGGTAGCGTCACGCTGCTCGGCGGCGAAGTCGAACTTTTGTATCTCTGCCCGCAGCACGACGTGATGCCCAAGGCACCGGAGCAATATGAAACCTTCCATTGAATCCATCGTTTTCCACGGTATTGCGGCCTGGCGCTTGAATGGCCCGCGCGGCGCCAGCGCCGTGATCAGCCGCTTGGGCGGCCAGGTGCTGTCCTGGCGGACGCCCGACGGGCGCGAGCGGCTGTTTCTCTCCGAGCAGGCCGTGTTCGACGGCAGCATTCCCATCCGCGGCGGTATCCCGGTCTGCTTTCCGCAATTCGCAACGCTGGGCGCGTTGCCGAAACACGGTTTCCTGCGCACCCGCGACTGGTCGTCGGCAACCGAGCGCTGCGGCGACGACTACGCGCTGATCACGTTGGAAACGACCGACGACGAGGCGACCCGTGCCCTATGGCCGCATGCCTTTCGCGCCGAGCTGACGCTGATGCTGGAAGCCGACCGCATCGACCTCGAATTCTGCGTGGTCAATATCGGCGGCGCTCCGTTCAGCTTCACCGGCGCCCTGCATTCCTACTTGCGCCTGCTCCAGGTCGAGGACGCGGTGCTCGAAGGACTGTACGGCTACGATTACCGCGACGCCACCCAAGGCGACCGCATCGTCCGCGACAGCGGTACCGAAGTGGTTGTCGCCGGGCCGCTGGAGCGTGTCTACCATGACGTCCAGCGGCCGCAACTGCTCAAGGCCGGCAACTACAGTCTGGGTATCCAGTCCCAGGGTTTTCCCGACGTTGTCGTCTGGAACCCGTGGATCGAGGGTTGCGCCGCGCTGTCCGACATGCCGGCCGACGGCTGGCGGCACATGCTCTGCGTCGAGGCGGCGGCGGCTCGCCAGCCCGTGACGTTGCCGGCCGGCGAGGAGTGGTATGGACGGCAAACCCTGGTGGCAGTGTAAGCACTGCACGCTTGTCCAGCATGCCGGCACCAGGTTTTGAGCAGGTGCGCCGATTGGTGCCATCATCGCCGGCATGATTCTGAAGAAGACCGAACATCTGCCGGCCGGCGACAAGGGCACTCGCGTGGCGCTGGTCTACGCGCTGGTGGCCGAGCGCCTGGGCGTTTATTACGAGCATGGCCAGTGGCCGACGGTGGCGCAGGGAGCGGCTCTGTGCGCTGAATGGCTGGCCCGCTCGCGGCGCTCGTTGGCGCTGCCCGAGCGCCAGCATTTGTCCGAGGTCAGCGACGGGTTGGCGCGCGGTATCGCCGTCGGCCTGTCGCGCGAGGCCGGGCTGTATACGGCGCATGAGCTGAGCGAGTCGCTGTCGGTCAATTACCATTCGGAGGTTGGCGCGGCAATCATGGTCGAGTGCGAGCGGGCGCTCGATTCTTGATTTGCATCGCGGTCGCGGCTGGCGCGCTCGGCTAGGCTCGGGCCTCTTTGCCCGATACCGTCCGCCGCCATGAAAGTCCAGCCGTTTTTCCCCGTCACGTTGCGCGCCGCGTTGCGCGAGGGCTGGCAACTCGCCGCCGCGACCCGGTACCCGTCGGTCGCCTATGCCCTGGTGTTCACCGTTGTCGGCATATTGATTCTCGGCGGTCTTTTGGCCGCCGGCCTGACGCCGTTCGTGATCGCCGCCGCCGGCGCTTTCATGCTGCTCGGTCCGGTTTTTCTCGCCGGCTTCTACGGTATCGCGGCGGCGCACGAGGCTGGCGGGCCGGTCGGCGCAACGGCGGTGTTCGCCGGCTTTCGCCGTGCCGCGCCGGCGCTGTGGGTGCTGGCCCTGGTTTGCGCGCTGCTGTTCATGATTTTCGTCACCGATGCCGCCATTCTCTACAGCTACATGGTCGGCGGCACGCCGGTGTGGCTTTGCGAAGTGCCGGCCGATCCCCGGGGCGTCGTCCGTTTCCTGCTGTGGGGCGGCGTCTCCGGCCTGTGCATCGCCTTCATGCTGTACACCGTTTCGGCTTTCGCCGTGCCGCTGCTGTGCGAGCGGCGCAGCAGCCTGGTCGGGGCGGTGGCGGCGAGCGTTCGCGTCGTGTTCGCCAATTTTGCGCCGGCCATGCTGTGGGCGCTGCTGCTGGCGGCGATCGTCATCGGCAGTTGCCTGTTGCCGCTCCTGCTGCCGCTGACGCTGCCGTGGCTGGCTTATGCCGGCCGGGCGTTGTACCGGCGGGTGTTGCCGACCGACTGAGCCTCAGTCGGCGGCGGTGCGCCGCAACCAGTGGAGCAGCGTGGCGTAGAGGTTTTCCGGCTGGAAGGGCTTGGCGATGAAATCGTTCATGCCGGCGGCCAGGCAGTGTGCCCGGTCCTCGGCGAAGGCGTTGGCGGTCATGGCCACGATCGGTATGCGCTCCCGCCCGGCCAAGCGGCGGATGCGCCGCGTCGCCTCAAGTCCATCCAGGCGCGGCATTTGCACGTCCATGATGATCAGGTTGTAATCCCGTTCGCTGGCGAGTTGGACGGCGATTTCGCCATCCTCGGCGATGTCGGCGCTGAGGCCGGCGTCTTCGAGCATGATCTGGACGATTTCACGATTGATCGGTTCGTCCTCGACGAGCAGGATGCGGCGCCCGCCGTAGTCGGCCAGCAATTGCGCCTCGGCCGAGCCGGCCGTGGCGATGGGGTGTTCCTGGCTGTGGCCCTTGTCCAGGCGGGCGGTGAACCAGAACACGCTGCCCTCGCCCGGCGTGCTGTTGGCGCCGGCATCACCGCCCATCAGGCCGGCGATGCGGCGGGTGATGGCCAGCCCGAGGCCGGTGCCGCCATACTGGCGGGTGGTCGAGTTGTCCGCCTGCTCGAAGGTGGTGAACAGCCGCGGCAGTATGTCCGGCGCGATGCCGATGCCGCAATCGGCGACTTCGAAATGGAGCAGGGCGCTGGCTTCGTCTTCTTCCAACTGGTGCACGCGCAGTGCGATGGTGCCGTTTTCGCTGAATTTGATCGCATTGACGGCATAGTTGAGCAGCGCTTGCTGTAGTTGCGTCGGATCGCCGAGCAGCGGCTTGGCCAGCGGGCCGATCTCGGTGACCAGCCGGAGTTGTCTGCCCTGCGCCCGTTCGTAGAGCATCGAGACGACGTTGGCGCACACACTCTCGGGGTAGACCGGCACATGTTCGAGTGTGAATTTCCCGGCTTCGATTTTGGAGAGGTCGAGGATCGCATTGATGATTTCGAGCAGGTGATGACTGGCGCCCTCCAGCTTGTCGAGTCGTTCCATCTGCCGTGGTGACAGAGCTTCCTGACGCATCAGGTAGGCCATGCCGGTGATGGCGTTGAGCGGGGTACGAATCTCGTGCGACATATTGGCGAGGAAGCTGCTTTTGGCAACGTTGGCCGTTTCGGCGGCCTCTTTGGCGTGGCGCAGCTCGGCGGTTCGCGCGGCGACCAGGGCTTCGAGTTGTTGGCGATGTTCGGCCAACTGCTGCTCGCTCTGCTTGAGTTGGCTGATGTCGGTATGGACGCCGATCATCCGCGTTGCCTTTCCCTGTTCGTCCCAGGCCACGATCTTGGCGATGGTGCGAACCCATTTCCATTCGCCGGTGGCGGTCCGGCGCCGGTATTCGATGGTCTCCGGACCGCCGGTGGCGATGCACTGGTGGAAGGCAGCGATCATTGCCGGACGGTCTTCCGGGTGGAGGTTGCAGACCCAGTCCTGGAGTCCGCTGTGCAAACTGTTGATTGCCTCGAAGCCCATTAACCGCTGATGTTGCTCGGCGGCACGGATCTCGCCGGTCGCCAGCTCGATGTCGAACCAGGCCTGGTTGGCCACGTCGAGCGCCAGGCGCAGGCGTTCCTCGCTGATGCGCAAGGCCTGTTCGGTGTCGATCCGATCGGTCATGTCGCGGGCGATGCCGCACAGGCCGATGATTTCACCTCGTTCATCGCGGATCGGATTCTTGTGATCGTTGGACCAGCTGGTTTCGCCGTTCGCTTTCGAGAAACGCTGATTAGCCAGGACGAGCGACTGACCGGCGAAAACCTGCTGGTCTTGCTGGTAGTAAATGTCGGCTTGGCTTTCCGAATAGAGATCGTAGTCGGTCCGGCCGACCAGTTCGCTCCAATGCATCGTCGGCGAGATCAACCTGGCCATGACCTGGCTGAGGGCTGTGTAGACGTGGTTGCGGTCCTTGAAATAAATTTGGTCGCTGGTGACCTCCAGCATTCCCTTCAGAGCAGTCGACTGCGCGCTGAGTTCACCCTCCGCCGCGAGATGGCGGGCATCCTGCAAGCGGATTTCGCGCGACGGGCCGCCACGGTCGCGGTTGTCGCCTACTTCACCCCGGCAGCAGCGGATGCGACCGTCGGCGTGGCGCAGACGGATGTTGAATACGGACGGCGGAGCATCATCGGCGAACAGGGCGGCCGCCAGATCGGCATCGTCGGCGTGGATCAGGCGCGGCAACAGGCCGGGATCGGCGAGCAAATCCGCCGGCGGGAAGCCGAGCAGTTCCAGGCTGCCCTCCACGGTGCAGAGAACCGGCGGGCTGCCCGGGGTATAGTGGATCTGGCAAGTTGATGCACTCGCTGCCGGCATCGTCGATCTCTCCTTTTTGTCCATCATAACGCCTGCCGGGAGCGGCCACCCCGGCCTGAGTCAAATTTCAACCGCCCGGCGTCGTCAGTGTGGCGTTGCCGCCGGGTTGCCGTGGGCGCCTTGGCCAAGTTGTGGTTTTTGATAGCATTTTTATACCGGCCTCCCTAGTATTGCGCGGTAATGAAATTTCCCGCCAACACGCCCCTCCATGCTGTACGACCTGGGGCAGGGGCTGGCCGGCGCGGCCCCGGCACATCCTGACCGAGATCGGCGTCGGCTACCGTTTCGAGCCGTAACACTGCACACTATCGTCCAACCCTTTTCATTATCGCAAGCGTGACTGGAATCATGAATATCGTCGTCTGCATCAAGCAGGTTCCGGACAGTACCCATATCCGGGTGCACCCGGTGACCAACACCATCATGCGGCAGGGCGTGCCCGCCGTCATCAATCCCTACGACCTGTTCGCCATCGAGGCGGCGCTGCGTATCCGCGACGCGCACGGCGGCAAGGTCACCGTCATCACCATGGGGCCGCCGCCGGCCATGGTGGCGCTGCGCAAGGCGCTGTCCTACGGTTGCGACGAGGCGGTGCTGATCACCGACAAGATTTTCTCCGGCGCCGACACGTTGGCGACTTCCTACGTGCTGGCCTCGGCCATCGCCACGCTCGGCAAGGAGCAGCCGGTCGACCTGGTGTTTACCGGCAAGCAGACGATCGACGGCGATACCGCCCAGGTCGGGCCGGGTATTGCCAAGCGCCTCGATCTGGAACTCTTGACCTATGTCTCGAAGATCGTCGCCGTCAACAGGGAGGCAGGGAAGATCCAGGTCGAGCGGCGGGCCGAGGGTGGCGTCCAGTTGCTCGAAACGCGCTTGCCGGCGCTGATCACCATGCTCGAAGGGACCAACGAAATCCGCTTCGGTTCGGCACCCGACATGTTCCGCGCGGCGCGCGCCGAGATTCGCACCTGGGATCGCACGTCGGCGGGCATCGAGGATCTCAAGAAAGTCGGCCTGAAGGGCAGCCCGACCGTCGTCAGCCGCGTCTTCGGGCCGACGCCGCGGGCCGAGAAAGCGCAGCAGATCGCCTTCGATCCGGTGGCGCCGCAGACCGCGACCGATACGTTGCTGGAGAAAGTGCTGGCCGAGATTCCCAAAGTCGGCAAGGAACTGGAACGCCGCAAGACGGCGGGAGCAAGCCATGAGTAATGCCAAGACCGACAAGCCGATCAAGAAACGCAAGGTCAAGCTGGAAGGCGACCTGCTCAACTACAAGGGCGTCTGGGTGCTGGTCGAAAGCGAGCGCGGCCATGTTCACCCGGTGTCCTGGGAATTGATGGGGCAGGGGCGGCTGCTCGCTGACCAACTCGGCGTCGAACTGTGCGGCGTCGTCATGGGGGCGCCCGGATTGGAACTACAGGCGCAGTGCGAGGCCGCCTTCGCTTATGGCGCCGACCGCTGCTACCGCGTTGCCAGTCCGGTGCTGGCCGATTACCGCAACGTGCCATTCACCCGGGCGCTGACCGACTTGGTCAACCAGTTCAAGCCGGAAATCATGCTGCTCGGCGCCACAACGCTCGGCCGCGACCTGGCCGGCTCGGTGGCGACCACGCTGAAAACCGGCTTGACCGCCGACTGCACCGAATTGGCAATCGACCCGGAGGACCGCTGCCTGTTGTCGACGCGGCCCACCTTCGGCGGCAGCCTGTTGTGCACCATCGTGACGCTGAACTACCGGCCGCAGATGGCCACCGTCCGCCATCGCGTGATGCCGATGCCGGAAGCGCAGCCGGAGCGCAGTGGCCTGATCGTCGACGTCGATCCGCATCTGGTCGAGACCGACGTCATTACCAAGATTCTCGATTTCGTGCCCGACGACCAGTCCGGCAAGCCGCAACTGCCTTATGCCGAAATGATCGTCTCCGGCGGCAAGGGCCTGGGCAAGGCGGAGAACTTCAAGCTGGTCTGGGATTTGGCCAAGACCCTGGGCGCCGAAGTCGGCGCCTCGCGGGCGGCGATTCACGCCGGCTGGATCAGTGCCGACCGTCAAGTCGGCCAGACCGGTAAAACGGTGCGTCCGGCGCTCTATATCGCCGCCGGTATTTCCGGCGCCATCCAGCACCGTGTCGGCATGGAAGCCTCCGACTGCATCATTGCCATCAACAACGATCCGAGCGCGCCGATCTTCGATTTCGCCCACTACGCCATCGTCGGCGATTGCGTGCAGGTGCTGCCGGCGCTGCAGAAAACCTTTGCTGCCTACCTCGGCAAGTCGTGAGAACAAGACATGAACCAATCCGCTGAAAAATTCGACGTCATCGTCGTCGGCGCCGGCCCGGCCGGCAACGCCGCCGCTTACACGCTGGCCAAGGCCGGCAAGAAAGTCCTGCAACTGGAACGGGGCGAATACCCCGGCTCGAAAAACGTGCAGGGCGCCATTCTCTATGCCGATGCGCTGGAAAAAATCATCCCAGATTTCCGCGACTCGGCCCCGCTCGAACGGCATGTGGTCGAGCAGCGGATGTGGCTGATGGAGGAGCAGTCGCACCTCGGCGCCCATTTCCGTTCCGACCAGTACAACCAGCAGCCGGGCAACCGCTACACCATCATCCGCGCCCGCTTCGACAAGTGGTTCTCGGACCAGGTGCAGCAGGCCGGCGCCCTGGTGCTGTGCGAAATGACCGTTACCGAATTGCTGAAGGACGAGCGCGGTCGCGTCATCGGCCTCAATGTGGACCGCGAGAACGGCCGCATCTACGCCGATGCGGTGATTCTGGCCGACGGCGTCAACTCGCTGGTCGCCACCCGCGCCGGTCTGCGCGAGGACATCAAGCCCGCCGCGATGGCGCTGGGGGTCAAGGAAGTCATCTTCCTGCCCAAGGAAACCATCGACGCCCGCTTCAACCTGACCGGCCAGGAAGGCGCGGTCATCGAAATGCTCGGCAGCATTTCCGAAGGCATGGTCGGCACCGGCTTTTTGTATACCAACAAAGATTCGATCTCGGTTGGCATTGGCTGCATGCTGTCCGACATGAAGCAGCAGCAGACCACGCCGGTCGAGCTACTGGAGAAACTCAAGCGGCATCCGTCGGTGGCGCCGCTGATCGCCGGCGGCGAGACGCGCGAATACGCCGCTCACCTGCTGCCCGAAGGCGGCTACGATGCCCTGCCCAAGCTGTACGGCGAAGGCTGGATGCTGGTCGGCGATTCCGCCGGCTTCCTCAACGCCGTGCACCGCGAAGGTTCCAACCTGGCCATGACCACCGGCAAACTGGCCGCCGAGACGCTGCTCGAACTATTCGCCGCCGGCCAGCCGGCCAGCGCAACCAACCTGGCCCGCTACTAGGCTCGCTTGGACGAGAGTTTCGTCATGAAGGATCTGAAGAAATACCGCAAGATTCCCGGCATGCTCGATCGCCAGCGGCAGTTCGTGGCCGACTATCCGGGGCTGCTCAACCAGGCGGCATTCAGTTTCTTTTCGGTCGATGGCCGCGACAAAGAAGCCAAGGAAAAGGAAATCATCGCCTCCTTCCGCCAACGGCGATCGCTGCTCGGCCTGCTCGGCGATGCATTCCGCGTTTGGCGCGCCACCCGTTAGGAAAAGAACGATGATCAAAGTTGAAGAAAAGCTCTATCAGAACCGTTACCGGGTCGACGCCGACCGGCCGCACATCCGCATCCGCAATCCCGAACTGTGCAACGAACAGTGCGACACGCACGCCTGCACGGTGTGCTGCCCGGCCGGCTGCTGGTCCTTCGAGGACGGCAAGATCGGCCTGATTACCGACGGCTGCCTGGAATGCGGTACCTGCCGCGTGATCTGCGACAAATTCGCGAACGTGGACTGGAACTACCCGCGCGCCGGGTTTGGGATTTTGTTCAAGTTTGGGTGATTGAGACGAGTTGGCGTTAGGTGGCTAAGCGCTTGAGTACAGTGAAGCCCATCATTGGGAGCGATAAAGCTAACAGTTCATGAGCAAAAAACCCGCCTCATTCAAATCTTCGGAAATGGCCAAGAAATTTCCGTTGCATCCCAAGCATCCCGAACGGACTTGCTGGGGCTGCGACAAGTATTGTTCGGCCGAGGCGCTGCAATGTGGCAACGGTTCTGGCCGGACGCAGCATCCGGTTGAGATGCTGGGCGAGGACTGGTATCAGTGGGGCGACTGGGGCATCGTTGTTGACGATGTCGCGGATGATCCGGCTCCCGAATGCGATCCCGCCAAACCATGAGTTATCCGGCTTTCTTCGATCAACTCCCGGTCATTCGCCTACGCGATCCCCTGGCCGAATTCTTGGGCGTCAATGGCGATGGCGTTCTTGAATACCGCTATCTCGATGCTGTCAAACTGGCCGGCCATTCCTGCCCCACCGTTGCCGCCGCCTGGAACATGAGCCGGCTGGCCTTGGCCGCGTTGTACCAAACCGAACCGCCGTGCCGTGGCGACATCCGGGTCGAATTGCGGGGGCGTTACGACGAGGGCGTCACCGGCGTCGTCGCCAACGTCGTTTCGCTGCTCACCGGCGCTGCCGGCGAGGGCGGCTTCAAGGGACTCGGCGGCCGCTTCCGGCGTCAGGGCTTGCTGCGATTCGCCGCCGCTGTGCCGCGCGAACTGCGCTTTACCCGTCTGGATAGCGGGCGGCGGGTGGATATTGCTTGCAACACCCGTGTTATTCCGGCGGACCCGGCGATGCCGCAACTGTTGCAGCGCTGCCTGTCCGGCGAAGCCGATGCCGCCGCACGCCGCCGCTTTGGCGAACTCTGGCAGGCACGCGTGCGCTGCCTGCTATTGGAACATGGCGACGACCCGGAAGTCTTTGCGCTCGACGTCAGCGAGAATGCGGGTCATGAGGCTTCTTTTCCTTGACGGTCGCGGCCGGTTTCGCTTCTGAATACGGCGGCTCGCATCAACAGCATGGTGGTTACCGGCGAAGTGAGCAACAGGAAGACGGTGATCAGCAGTTCGTGGATGACCGGCCGGCCGGCGGCGGCCGAGGAGGTCAGCATCGAGGCGATCAGAACGCAGCCGGCGCCCAGCGTATTGCCCATGGTCGGGGCGTGGATGCGGGCGTAGAAGGAGTTCAGCAGGATGGCGGCGGGCAGGGCCAGCCAGGGCGACATCGGGACGATGCTCATGGCTCGATCACCTCGCCGCGCAGCAGGAATTTGGCCATCGCTGTCGAGCCGACGAAACCGAATAGCGCGATCAACAGCGCGATGTCGAAGTAGATCGCCGAGCCGATACCAATGCCGAGCATCAGGATCGTCAGCATGCCGTTGATGTACAGGGTGTCGAGGGCGAGGATGCGGTCCTGCGCCGAGGGGCCGCGCAAGAGGCGGATCGCCGCGCACAGCATGCCGGTGGCGAAGCAGGCGAGGGCGAAGTGTACGGCCCAGTCGAGGAGGGCGTTCACGTTCATTCGAAAATCTCCATCAGGGGGCGTTCGTAGCGGTGCTTGATGGTGTGCAGCCAGGCGTCCTCGTCCTGCAGGTCGAGGACGTGCAGGGTCAGTACGTTGCTGTCCGGGTCGTGGCCGGCGAAAACGGTGCCGGGCGTTGCCGTGATGATGATCGACAACGCCGCTAGGCCGTGCGGGTCGCGCAGTTCGAGGGGAATATCCAGGAAACCGACTTTCGGCTGTTGGCGGACGGTGCCGAGAATGATGCGGCCGACCGCGAAATTCGAGCGGACGACGTCGCAGAAGACATGCCAGCACAAAATCAAGGCTTGATCGAGGCGGCGCACGCGCGCCGTGCGTGGGCGCAAGGTGCGTACCAGGCGGCCGATCGGCAACGCGAACAGCAGGCCGAGCAGCCAGTGATGCAGCACCAGCGACTGGTTGACCACCAGCCACATGATCAGCAGCAGAATTTCCAGCAGCGGCGGCTTCCCGGTCCGCATCATGGCGCCACGACCTCCGGCGGGTAGGGAATCACCGTGCGGATATAGGCGCTGGCGTCGTACAGTGATTCCGAGGCGGCGGCGCAATAGGCCATCGTTTCCTCGGGCGCCAGCGCCAGCCACAGGCAGACCAGCAGCAGCGCGCCGACCGGCCCGGCTTCCAGCCATTGCAGGTGCGGCGCTTGCCGCTCCATGTCCCAGAAAACACGGATGCCCAGGCGCGACAGCGCGATCAGGCCAGCCATGCCGGACAGTACCAGGGCCGTGATGAATAGCCCGACGTGCAGTAGCGGCGCGTGTGGCAGCGAGGTGAGCGAGGCGCCGAGCAAGGCGAATTTGCCGACGAAGCCGGACAGCGGCGGCAGCCCGGTCAGCAGCAGCACGCAGGAGACGAAAGCGAGCCCGAGGAAGGCCATCGCCGCCGGGATGGCGACGCCGACCATCTCGTCCGGATGTTCGGTGTCGTGGCGGGATGATTCCATGCCGAAGGCCTCGAAGCTGATCGCCAGCAGGTCGGCGCCCTGTTTCCGGTTGCGTTCGGCCATTTCGATCAGCATGAAGAAAGCGCCGCTGCCGAGCACCGAGCTGATCAGGTAGTAGATCGCCGGCCCGGTCAGCAGCGTGCCGGTGAAACCGAAGGCGGTCAGCAACGTGCCGGAGGAAACGATGACCAGGAAGGCGGCCAGGCGGTCGAGTTTCTGGGCGCTGAGAATTCCCAGGGTGCCGACCGCCGTGGTGATCAGGCCGCAGTAGAACAGCCAAGTGCCGCCGAAGGGCGCCGGGGCGACGCCGCTTTCCTGCAACAGCA
>QMCE01002201.1_pt1 | contig 13564 bp, 15 predicted proteins | sample 1821851 | NCBI WGS metagenome assembly QMCE01 (sample SAMN09453174, study PRJNA476694) | Termite gut metagenome, whole genome shotgun sequencing project. | isolation source: worker | host: Odontotermes sp. | place: South Africa:Pretoria | collected 2016-01-28 | reverse complement strand
GGGCTATCTCTTCGTCCCCCGCTGATTCCTTTTCCATCTCGGCTTCCAGTTCCGCTATCCATTCCTCGCTGTCCCTTATCCGTTTGACCACGCGTTCCGCTTCTTTCCGTTCTATCCCGACCAGTTCCTGTATTGCCGCCTCTCGGGCCGCCGCTGTCTCCAGGTCTTTCTTCACTTTCGTGGTTATTCCCTGCGCCACGAACAGGCCGTGTAACAGGTTTATTTCCCGGACACGGTTCTGCTGCGCACGCCGGTAGCTGGACAGCACCTTCCGCCGGTTTATCTCCTGGTCACTCGGTATCGCTACCAACGGCAGTTGCTCCTCCGGAAAATATTCCGCCATGCGCGCCAGTTTAGCGGTTGTGATACGCGCGCGCTCGTCTTTGCGCGTCTCGTCGTCCACGAAAAGCCTAGTTAAGCCCATTTCTCAAAGCCTCCTTGATCTCGTCCACGCGCTCGCGATCAATCCCCATCTGCACGAAAGGATCCGGCGCGGGGATTTTTATAGTGCTTTCCTCGTCGGCCAGCGGCGCGGCCAGCGTAAGCACCGTAAAGGCGTAACCGCCGCCCATGTCCGCCGCCTCCGCGTCGGCTTCATGCCGAACGCTGACAATTTCGCAGTTTCCCGCCGCGCCTGCGACTGCTTCGCCGCAATACCGAATAACCGGCTTTGTCCGGGCTGTATCGCGGTATTCGTAGATTGGGCAAAAAATAAAGGCCCGTCGCCCTATGTTCTCCAGCGCGCGGAGAAGGTCGGCGGCCTCCAGCTCGCCCGTGCCTACCATTCCGAAGCAATTTTCTACGTCTTGCCCCGTTTGAATCATTTTCGGGAATTTTTTCATTATGAGCCTCCTAACCTATAAAAGTAATGCCGGCGAATGCGCTCCCGCAATAGGCAGCGGTCGCCGCGCCGCCGCCGCCACCTACCCTAAAAAAACACTTTTGCGCCGTCCGATCGAAAGTTATAATTTGCACGTCGTTTTCTTCGAATCCCGCGTATTTCGGCTCGTAAACTACCGCGCCGACGCGGAATTTTGCGTCCAGCTCGTAGGCGTTCGGGAATCGCGCCATCACCGAAAAGAGATCGGGCAGGCTTTGTAATATCTCGCTTTGGCTCGCTCCCGTGGGGCTGATAAGCTCCAGGACGTAAACATTATCATCCTCGGAATACGAGCAATCCGCCGTAAAAACGAACATAGCGCCCATAGCGGTATTTAGCCGTATTAGCCAGGCGATCATGTCGGCGTGATCCTTCGCGGTAAAATTACGGGCGATAAACTCGCCGGCCGGCCACGCCTTCGCCGTGCCTTGCTCTCCACGCCGAACGCTCAGAATATTGCCGTTTTTGCTCAAAAGCTTGACCGTTTCGGCGTTTTCATCGGTTCCGACCGTCAGTAGGTTCGGCGGCTCCGGCAGCTTGGCGGCGTTGTCCACGGCGATAATAGTATCCGTCGCGCCCACTCCCGCCGTAAGCATCGCGCGCGGGCTGTTTATCGCAGGCGCGAATAATTCGGGTAATGACATGCGCTGTTTCCTCCTTCTCTTACCATAGCGAACCGCCCCGCGATTGAACGAATACTTGGGCGGTAATCGTTACATCGATATACGTCAAATTGTCCGGCGTGATCCGCACTTCGTGATGGGTTCCGCGCGAGATCATTTTCGTTTCGGCGTCGGCCATATAGGGCGCTATATCAAATTCCGTCACGCCGGCCGGGATCGGTACAAGCGCGCCGCGAACGTGAACGCTCGCCTTACTCGCTCGCGGGCCTTCGTAAACGCCGTATTCGATCGGGTGGGTATGGGGCGGTATATCTACGCTGTGCGCGTGCGCGGGTATGCTCACGCTGTGCGAGTGCGAGCCGCCCTGCGTTTGGTGGGTATGATTGATGTTGTGCGCGTGGTCGATAATATTAACCAGGTAAGTATGCTCGTGCGAGCTTCCAGAACCGCCCACGCTTGCGGGTTCGGTAAAATCCCAATAGGGTTTTAAGCCTACGGGTTCGGTTCCAGACGTCGAAGCGCTCGACGGCCCCGAAGTCATGACGCCGCCGCTCTCCGCGCCCGATGTACTCGCGCCGCCGCCGCCCGACGACGACGTTTGACTTGATCCGCCGCCCGCCGCGATGCTCTTGGAATAGGCGCGGAAGGGGCCAAGCGTGTAAGTCAGCATAAGCTTGTTAATATGTACCAGGTTGTCCGGCAAATATACTTTTAGCCTCGCCGGGTGGGTCGGGTCGATGCTGCCGGAAAAGGTATAGGCATAGACGCACGTTCCGCCCTGGGGCGAAAGCTGCTCATAGTGCAGCTTTTCATTTATCGCCGAAATTGCGTCGGCAAGGTTGCTCGGCCTATTTGCCATCTGTACATCGATATCCGTCTTTTTTCCTAAAACATCGCTTTTTGTGATATCGATAATATAGGTTTTATCATCGATTCCGGCGTCTTCGTCGATAAAGCGCGTGCGCTTGCCCGTATCGAATTTGTCGAGCGGGTTCTGGCTGTTGGGGTAAAGGTCTATCGCATTTGCGCCATATTCCGTGCGCGGCTCTTGAAGCTCTTCCAGGATAACGCCGCCGCGTTCTTTCAAGCTGTCCGCATTTTCGAAGCGGCGATCGCAAAACACGCCTTCAATAATGCCGTATTCGTCTAAAACCTCTTTAGGCGATTCGAGATAATCCTTTCCGCCGTTGACGCCCGCTATGGTTAGTTGGTTGTCGCCTTCACCGTATCCACGGCAATAAAGACGGGTACATAATGCGGAGCGATCGCGCCGGCGCGTTATACTGCGCTGATTCTTTCCCAGCCTAATATAGCATTCCGGCTCGCCGGTCTTTTGGAGTGCGTCAAGGTGGATTGTCCAGGGCGTGGTCGAAAAATCGTAGCGCCATATGTAGTCCTGCGTAAACTGCTCTGGAACGCTGAAAAGAGCCGCGAAAAGGTTTGTATCATTCCAGGAATATTCATACTCGCGGGCGAAGGCGCAACGTCCGAGCCGCCAGCGCTTCACGATCTGGAACGATAATATATATTCCAATATTTCGCGCGTGTAAACGCCGCGCCCTCCGATTTGATGATAACCTGGCATGATTTTGTCGGCCAAGAGTACAATAGCGTGTTCCGCCTCATACGTTATAAGCCCGGTGCGGGTCTTTACAAGTTCGTCGATGTTGATTTTATATAGCCCCTGCCACTCTTCGTTCTCTACGACGCGCATAAGCGCGCCGTATCGCTGACAATAGGCGTTCTTGGGGTCGTCGTATGGCAAGGCAAACGACGCCTTCCAGCGGTCTTTGAGCGGCCTATTATACGATACGCTTTTCGCGTTTTCGAGAATCGCGACGAGGCGCAAGTCCCTGTTTAAGATTTCTACTCTATCCATGCGCTAGTACCAAAGTTCCGTATATTCGATTTGCGCCTGCATCGCCTCGTCGCCGTCATACTCAATGACGAAAGAAATGGTTTCAGGCAGCACCATAAACCATGAGCCGAAATACTGCTCCAGCACATTTGACTGATCGAGCGTCGCCGTGAAGGTTTCACGATCGATCGCCAGTATTTCGCCCGGCTGAATGTCGACGACTATTTCCGCGATTTGCTTTTTAAATACATCATCTTCCAGGACATCGAAGAACGCCGCGCTAACTATGCGCGCCGTTGCGTCGCCGATCGTCACGCTTACGCGCGCTTCGAGCGCCGCCTCCGCCGCCATATCCGCCGATAGATGATATTCCACATACGCGGCGAAGCTCCGAAACTCCGCCGCGCTTACGAATTTCTCGAGATCGGGGAACATGGATAGAACGGCGTCGACCTTCGCCATTCGCGCGCGCGAGTTCATTTTTACCGGGTATAGGTGGACAGTTTTCTTTGTTGCCGAGTTTTCCAGGCGCGCGGGCGCACGCATCGGCCCCGGCGTCACGTAAAAAACCTTTGTTATTCCGGGCTGTGAGGCGAGCGCGCGGGCGCGCATGGGGCCGTTAGGGGCGACGTAGAAGACGCGCGAAAGCGTGTTTTCCAGGCTCCCAGCGGCGCGCATAGACGCGGGTTCAAGCCATATCGTTTTTTCGCTAGGGCGATTGTATGCCGCCCTATTGTATGCGCCGCGATTATACAATGCCCTTCGCCCCCTTTACTGCTGTACGACGATGATTTTACCGACCTTTATTGCGATATTGTCGTCCTTGTGGATATCACGCGGCGTGGTTAATGCTGTGGAATAAAGCACTTTACCGCCCGAAAGCGCGTTCATAAGTGCTAAATGCGTGATCGTTCCCCAATCCGCCGTAGCTTCCGGCCACGTCGCTATCGCGCTGTTGGAAATGCTCGCGTCGTGCGTCGTCGGGTCGATGCTCACCGCCGACCAATCGATCGGTACGCGCGCATATGCGCCGCCTACAACCTCGTTCCCCATGCCCGTAGGGCCGGGGTCGGATAAAAATAGCGCCGCGTATACGATCGGCGGCGCTTCTTCCGCCACGCCGCGAAGCCAGTTTAAAACGCTGGTTTTGCGATCGTCCGACATAAAAGTAGCCATTTACTCAATTCCTCCCGTTTTAACATAATGCGTGATTCGTATAGGCCCCCTGATCGGCGCATTGCCGATATTGCGAAGCACCAGGCGCGCGGGCGTCGGCGCGGTTCCGCCGTATATCACCGAAATTGTAAGCGGCGCTTTCCCGATCGCCGGAACATTGACCGCCTTCCCGAAAGCGAACGGTTTGACCTTAAATTCAACCGTCCATTGACCGTATTTAAACAGCTGTTCAAATACAATAGGGCTGTAAATTCTGCCGATGTAATATTTGTCCGGCTCGTCTGAAAAATAAAGCCGCCCGGTTCTTGAAAGCCAGGCGGCTATTTCTCTCGCTCGCGTTCGAAGCTGCGGCAAATCTGCCGCCTCTACCATACAATCTACTTGGATGATCCCCATTTGATAGGCCACGGCCTGATCCTCCGGCTCCGAGCCAGAATAATCGTATTGGCCGGGCGTTCCGGGTATATCCTCCAGTTCTTCGCGGCGTTCCGGCAATAGGCGGCGTAGGGTTTTGATCTTAATACCAAATTCACCGGTATCCCGGCCAGCGAATGTCATTACTACGGACATGACGGCTCCACCGCCTCGCCGAAAAGATATTTTACAGCGTCGTATCCCGCGCGCATCGCTTTAGCCGCCGAAGGTTCCGACATTCCGCCGCAACCAGTACCTAAGCCCGGTATAGCGATGGATTCCGCCGCGTCCTTCCATGCGGTCGATAAAATAACCATCATTACATAGGTGATATCCATGAGCCGAGCCGGGCCAGGGGCGCGCATTGTTGGAGCGTATACGATGCTTTTGTGCTGACAGCCAAGCTCACCGCCGACGCGAAGCACGTCACCGACCGGCATTCCGTAGGGAAATATGCTCATGATTTTCATTTGAATGTAATCCTGTACGCCGAAGCCTACGAGATTTCGAACCGCCAGGTCAATACCGCCCGACATGGAGCCGAAGCTGTTTCCCGCCGTTACAAGGCGATCGTGAGGGGGCAGTTCTTCGAGGCTGCATTCGACGACCGAAACGTCCGGGCAGTCTTTGAAAAAATGCCTCCATCGTTCGCATAGCTTCGGGTTAATGTCAAAAAGTGTAATTTTCATCATGTTACCACCGCCGTTCTAAGTCTTGTTACGGATTTAAGCGCCCTCGCCGTTTTTTCGCCGACTTTATCCGCGATTATATTTATAAAAGTTTCGTCCGCGATCGTCGCGCGATCGAAGGTAATATAAATATATTGGTTTATAGGCGCTTGCTGGGGTTCCGTCTTGCCGCCCGGCGTCGTTTCGTCGGAGGCGGTTTCGCTCTTGGCGCTGCGCCGTGGGCTGCCGATCTCGCCATGAGAGGCCGCGTAAAGCTCGGCGGCGAAGCGCTGGGAGGCCGCCCGCGCGTCCGGGATCATATCGAGTATGCCGAGTATAGCGCCCTGGCCTGTATCTCGCCCCTCGGAGCGCATAAGACGCGAAGGAGAATGCTGATCGAGGGTATTTTTATACCCCTCGTTTACTGCCCGCGCAAGCTCCGCGCCGGCGCTGTAGGCGGCGCTCTTCTTCTCCAAAACGCCATCGATCGCGCCCTGCGCGCTGTCGCTGCCCGCGCGCTTAAACTCTTGAAGCTTTTCCTCAAAAGCTTTGATTTGCTCCAGCGCCATATCGGTAACGGCTGTTTTCGCAAGATCGGTATTGTCTTTGACGCCTTCGGCTACACCCTCGGGAATACCCGCTGCTATGTCTGAAAAAGCTTTCGAAGGCGAATTGATTTTCAAAGTATCCTGCCCGAATTTCGTTAAGATATCGAGCGCCAATTTCTCGGCGGCGGTTGTGGCAAGTTCGGCGCTGCCTTCCATGCCCTGCTTAATTCCGTCCGGGATCATCGCGGCCAGTTCTGCGAAATTTTCAGGCTTGAGCGCCTCTGCGAGCGAGGTCTTTAATGCCGGGGCTATGCCGTTTTCGCCGGTTATCAGATTTTCTATTGCGGTTTTTACATCGGCGTCGCCAGAGGCTAGAGAATCGGCCAGCGTTGAAGTAATAGTATCATAGGCTGCGCGCCATTCGGTTTCTTCGGCCCTAATAGCGGACGCGCCTTCACTAAGCATATCCTTGAGTAACGGAATGGATTCCGGCCCCGTCGCGCCTATGGCCTTCAAATAAGCTTCGCTAACGCCGACATTAATCAGCTTCCCATACAGATCGGCAAATTCTGTAGTTTTAGCGATAACATCGTCTTGATTAGCTTTTACCGTTGCCCAAGTTTTTTCATCGTTCTCTTCGATTGTCTTTCCGAGATCGGCTAGGCCGGACGACATAGTATCATAAGCGCCTAAAATCTGGTTACTGGCCGCCTCCATGCGCGAACCAGCCGCTTCGATCGCCGCCGCGAGTTCTTCCTGTGTGATGGCGTTTTCCTGCGAAGACGCCGTGTTTTCGTCGACGGCGGCTGTACTGGCCGCGAGTTGTTCCTGCTGGCCGACCATCGCCTCGGACATTGCGTTAAATTTAGCTTCCGCCTCCGTCCGCGTAGTGTTGGCGGCTTCGTCCGCTGCCCTGGCTTCTTCGAGCGCGTTACTATATGCAATGACGTTATTAGTCGCACCATTAATTGCAAGCTGATTGTATGCAAGCGGGTCTTTACTTTCCTCCATAACCCTGTTGTACTCTTCATTAGCCTGCCTAAGATTAAGTACGGCCTGCCTGCGCAATTCCGCTGTTTCGGCGGCTTGCATCTGCGCTGTCGCTACTTCCTTCGCCAGTTCGAGCGCGCGCTCTTCCTGCGCCTGCGCCATCAATTTTTCTTTTTGAAGGCCAATATTCGCTTTAATGGCCTCGTTCGTCATATTAAGCTGGTCTTTTTGTTCGTCGTAAGAGAGATTGAGGCCGTCAACGGATTTGTTTAACATGCCTATGAGCGTATTTAGCTTAACTTTATCCGAAGCGGTTTTACCCTCTTTGGCCGCAAGTTCGGTTATTTCGTCCGCGAGGTTTTCGGAGGCGATCGCCTGCGCCTCTATGGATTCCGCGTTGTCGCGGTAGGATTGCTCGCTTTGGGCCATCGTATCAGCTAGGGCTTTTACGTCGGCGCTCATGTCGTCTATATCATCGCGGAATTGCCTAGCGGCTTCATCGCCCTTTGAAAATTCGCCCGAAAGCGCCGCAATGCTTACGCCAAGCAAGGCAGCCGCGCCGACGATTAACGAAAGGGGAAGAAGAGCCGCGTTTATCGCCGCACCAAAACCAATTACGCCCGGCGTCGCTGTTGTCGCCGCCGCGCCTGCCGCCGTCGTTCCCGCCGCCGCTGCGGTCGTTCCAACACCCGCCGCCGTTCCCGCCGTACCCACGGTCGTAAAGCCTGCGGCGGTTTGGCCTAGCCAAGTAATAAAATGACCGCTGGATTTTACAATACTGCCGACGCCACTTGTGACCTTTCCGAGCACCACCACTACGGGGCCAGCCGCCGCCGCGAGCGCTGCCCATCGGACAATGTTCTTTTTGGTATCATCATCAAGCGATTTAAGCCATTTGCTTACATCTTTTGTGATTTCCGTAATTTCATCAAACGCCGGGCCTGCTTCTTTTTGGGCGACCTCGCCCAAATCCGCGAGCGCTAGTTTCGCGTTATTCATCGAAACTTTAGCCTTGTCGATCGGATCAACGGTATTATCGAAGGTCGTTTCAACCGTTCCCGCCGCGCTCTCGGCGGCCCCCTCCAACGCTTCAAGGGAGAACGTGCCGCGCCTTATAGCCTCGATCATGGCCGTAGCTCCGCGCGTTCCGAATATCTCGGAGGCGGTTGTAAGCGCTTCGGTTTCAGACGAGGCGTTTTTTATTTTATCGATCGTGGCTGCCAGCCCTTCTTCAAGGGTTTTCCCGTCCTGTGCATACACGACGGCAGCCTTGCTCATATACGTTAAAGCTTTGGACGCATCGACGCCCGCCTTCTCAAACTGCCCCATCATGGCGACGCCCTCGCCAAAGGATAGGCCCATTTCTTTGATTTGATACGCGCCGTCGATCGACGCCTGGAACAGCGTATCGACGCTCACGCCTGTATTTTGGGCGGTCTTCGCTACGTTGTCCAGGATCATATCGAGGTCTTTAGTTTCGAGGTTGTAAGCCTGCATGGCCTGTTTTGCGTTTTGTGTGCTGGTTACAACGTCGCCGTCAGTAATATCGGCGAATTTCAGTAATTTCTCCGATTCGCGCTCCAGCCCTTCGCCGAAGCTCCCGAATTGGGTATTTACTTCGCCGACAGCGCGCCCGATATCCTCAAATTCAAATTTAGTTTTGCTCGCTATATTCTCCGCCGAGCCGTGCAAGCTTTCGAGCGCGTCGCCTGTTGCCCCCGTCGCGGTCGTGATCGTATCGAGCATATTATCAACGTCGTTAAATGCTGCGATGCTGACCGCGCCCAAAGCGAGGATAGGGGCGGTTACGTATTTCGTAAGCCCTTCGCCGACTTTGGCCGTTTTATCGCCAGCGTTCTTAATTTTTGTGCCTGCTTCATCAAGCTTCTTCCCGGCGTCTTGAAGCTCGTCGGCGTATGTCCTGGCAGCCTTGCCGCCATTCGCTAAAAGCGTATTTGTAGCGTCAAGTTTCCCCTGTAGGCCGTTAAGCTTGCTTTCAGTCGTGATAATCTCGCGCTGAAAAGCGCGGTATTGATCCTCGCCGATCTCGCCGCGCTCAAACTGCGCCTGCACTTGCGCCTGTACGTCCTTTAGGGTTCTGAGCTTGCCAGACGCTTCTTCAACCTCTTTCGCAAGTATGGTGGCCTTTTGCCCTAAAAGCTCGACGTTTCCGGGGTTGAATTTTAAACCGTTTTCGACTTCGCGTAACTCTTTTTGCAGCGAAGCAATGGTTTTGTTCGGGGCTTTTAACGCCTTATCTAAGCCGGTCGTATCGCCGCCGATCTCGATAATAATACCTTTGACTTTTTCGGCCATTACGATAAACCTCCCGCCCCGAACATTCGGTCGTACTCTTCCGGTGTCGCGTCGCGCGTCGTGGATTCCTCTTTGTCTCGCGTAAACTCATGTAAAAGGTCGATCAAGTCCTGCGCACGAAACTCGTTAAGCTCTTTAAGCGTCAAGCCTATTTTTTTCGCTGCCGAAATTACGAGCATGTCCGTTCGGCCTTCGAAGTCGGAGGCTTTTTTGTCCGAATATTCCGTTTTAACGAAAAAAGCCCTCGACGGCTTCGGTTATCACCCCGACCTGTATGTCGCGCACTTTCAGATTCCCCTCTGCGCCTTCCGTCTTTTTGATCCACTCCATAAAGCCTTCTATCGTTTTTCCGTCCGCCTCGGCTTGGGCCTTCGCCATAGCCCAACATAAACGGTATAGCTCGACGGACGGCGCGGTTATCGACTTCCAGTCAAACGCCGAAAGGTCGATCTGCTCTAAGTCCAGGCTGCCGAGGTCATGTTCTGGAGCCTTGCCATTCATCATGTTTTGAACAGCCGCGAGCTTCGATATAAGCACAAAGGTTTCTTGCATAATTTCCGCGTCAAATTCTTGGCGGAAATAGAGTAGGGCCAGCGCGCTGGCCCTTATCGGGATTTCGATGTCTCCGCTTTTTATGATCCTCACGGTTCCGGCACCTCCGGCTCCGTCTCTTCGTCGACGGGAGGTACATAAACCTCATTAAAGAAGTTATCGTATACCTCGGCGTTGCCGGGGACGGTCGGATCGTAGGGAATGGTGAACCTCGTAGCCGTGCGCTTTTCGTCCAGGGCGATCGGATTCATAGCGACAGCCATAGTTTGCGTCTGGACGGCGACGGGCCGCGTCTTCGTCGACGCATTCTCGGCGGGTATGCTCGCGGTCGTGTTGTAATACACGAAGCGCCGCCCGTGGACGTTGCCCGAAGTCTCACCCATTAGGGCAAAGCTGCGCTTTTTGCCGCCCTGTACCTGGAGTAAGCCGCCGAGCTTGTCGAGTACCCAGCCGAACATCTGTGCCAGAACGCTGTCAGGGATTTTCGCCATTTCCAAGTTGCCAGCGTAGTTGTCGGATTCAAGCGTCTGGTAATATACCTCGTCGTCCGCGTCGAACGCATATTCGCCGCTTTGCGGTTCCGGCGAAAAGCTGACTGCGCCGGGGATATGGATAGGCGGATCCCACGCCGGCGCATTCGGCGCGCTGTCGCGGCGCATTCGGCGCGCTGTCGTCCGCGAAGAAGGCAACATGAACCTTCTTAAAACCGAAGCGCACTTTATTTTTCATAAAATCATCCTCCAATCAATTGAATCGACCAACGGACATACATCATCCGCTGGCCTGGTATATAATCCTCGTTCTCCTTCTCCCAGGGGATTTCGAGCGCGTCGAGGGCGTTTGTAACGGCCTTTTCCCGCGCTGGTTCCTTTTTCGTTGTGTAAAGCTCCACAAATCCGTCCGCTATTTCGAAATAGTGAACATTATCCGCCTTCAAATCATCTTCGCCCTCTAAGGCGTAGACGATAAAAGGCGGATTCACCTTCTTTTTGAAAACGCGGTAGGCCGTGGGCGCGATCGCCGCCAGCGCCTTCTTCAGCTCTTCAAGCGTCATAGTTCGCCCCCTTCGATATTGTCTTTTAGGCGCTTTTCAAACTCTTCCTGCGCGTATTCTTCGGTCGGCTGCCAGTGCGGATATGATCTAGTTCGACCGCCGCTGCGCGTCGCGTGGCCGTATTCGAGCAAATGGGCGAGGCGGTAATGCGGCGCTTTCGAATGGAGCGTAAATTTCGGTTTGCGCGGATCGCCGGTCTCCGCCTTGACCGCAAACGATTTTCTATACGCGCCGCGCCCTTTGTAATCGCCAGCGGTTCGGAGTTTTTCAAGAGCTTCGCGCGCAACGCCTCGCCCCGTGCTTTCCACGGCCCCTTCGATTTGCTTGGAATACAGACTAAGCGTTTCGGAGATCGCCGACGAAAGCGCCCTTATTTTATAATTCTGCTTCTTCGCCATCGCCGATCCCCCTCCCGCATATCAATTCCATGTCTTCGGGGCCGGTTTTATATGAGCGAATGATCCGATAACGCACGCCGTTATAGTCGACGCGCGTTTCGCCGTTAAACTCATACGGGCGAACGACTAGCACGATCTCCGGCGTTACGTCGTTCGTTCCCGCCGCCCAAAACTCGGAGCGCGTGACTGATTTTTCGTCACAAAAAACGGGCGTTTCTTTAACGTCCGTCTCGTCTTGGTTGCCGATCCCGTCTTCGTCAATATTGAATTTCACTAAAACCGCTTTATTATCGCCTCTCATGGCGCACCGCTCCCGCCTCCGCTATGGATCATGAGATTGTGCAGCGCGAATTGGATAAAGCGTGGCATAGCCGCGCCCGATTCCACGCTCTGATACTTCCATGTAGTGTAATCCACCACGAAAAGTATATGATTGTAGTCGGAGGGGTCAAGTTTGACGCCCTTTTCGCGCTCCAGTTCATCCAGAACCGCCTTTATCCGGGCCGTGAGGTATTCGTCGCGCACGTCCGACATGATCCCCAAGCGCTGCTTAACCAGGGAGAGAATAGCCCCCACGTCCATTTTCTACGCCTTCGCCTTCGCGCTTGCCTTCGCGCTTGCCTTTGCTTTGGGTTTGGCGGGTTCTTTGGGCGGCGGAGGCGTGGCGGCGGCCTGCTGCTCGAGGTTCTGTTGCTCGAGGTTCTGCTGCTCGAGGCTCTGCTGCTCGAGGCTCTGCTGCTCGGCGGCGGCCTGCTGCTCGTCCTGCTCGGAGGGCGGATCCATCGCGATCAAAAAAACTTCGCCGGTGCTGTTCATCGGGCCTTTTTCGCCGCTTGCGAGCGCTTCGGCCCGGCCTTCGGGCGGAGTATACCCGTCGCCCCTCGGGTAAATATCGCCGACCTCGTACTTATGCTTTCCGTCGAATCGCTCGACAAAAGTCTTAATCGTTTTGTATGACATTGATTTTACTCCCTTCTTTGTTTAGCGGTTGTTTTATCCCGTAATTCGTGCCGGTTGGCTTACGGGCTTACTTCGTTTGCCCTGTCGGGCGCGAACGCGGCGGAAGTCTGAGGCGTGCCGCCCTTGACATTGAGCGCGAAGAAGCTATCGCGGAACGGAACGACGGGCGAACCGTCATAGCGGGCCGTTGCTTTGTAAACCGTATTGTTTTGCAGGAAAAATACATGCTCGCTCATGGTGAGCTTGATTCCTGCGCGTTCCACCAGAATATAGCGATCGAGATAACCGCCGACAATATCGCCGTCCGGGATAAAGTCGAGGAAGATAACATCGCCGCCGATCCCTGGGAACGTGCCGCCCGCCGCCGCTACCATCGCGCCTGCTGCGTTGATCGCTAGGCTTTCGGGAAGTAAGATACTATCCCAGGTGCTTTGATTCATGATGAAAGTCCGGCCTCCGCCGCCGTGCCTTTTGGCGGGCGCGATCGCCTTCAAAATGTTCTGGTAAAGCGCTATGCCCGTACCGGAAACGCTTTTTACGTTCGAGGCCGCGTAGCTCGGCCAGCTCTTCGTCGAATCGATCGGATTGGCCGTCATAGGCAGCGACGACACGAAGCCCAGCGGCATATGGATGCCGTCGCCGTAGATGATCGATTTGTCGAGCGCAAGCCCGATCGCTTTCAGCAAATTGTATTCGATTTCTGCCGCAAGGCTGGCAATACCGCCGATCTGAAAGTCCTCCAGCGTCGCGTTGCATACCGGGATATAGCCCGCGACCATATGGCAATACATATACAATTCGTCAAACGAAATTGTAAGCTCGTTGATGTTCGCGCAACATTCCGTCCATACCGCCTCGGGAATGCTGCCCGCGATCATCATTTTGGCGTCGCCGCGCACCGTCCGATGATCCACCTTGCGAAGCAACGCGGAGTAGTCGTCAACGGTATCGCGGATAAGCCCGATCGTAATTTCGGGGATGCCGATTTCGGCATTATCCACCGCGCGCTTTTCTCCGCGAGACAAGGCCAGAACGCTTTCATAAAACGCCTTGACATCATCCCGCGCAAGATACGCAGCGCGCTCGTCGCGCGTCTGCCGGAAAGGATTGGCGCGCGTACTCCTAAG
>QMCE01001323.1_pt1 | contig 13566 bp, 16 predicted proteins | sample 1821851 | NCBI WGS metagenome assembly QMCE01 (sample SAMN09453174, study PRJNA476694) | Termite gut metagenome, whole genome shotgun sequencing project. | isolation source: worker | host: Odontotermes sp. | place: South Africa:Pretoria | collected 2016-01-28 | reverse complement strand
TTCGAGAGTTTCGTCCCCAAACACGCCTCGGCGACGCGTACCATCAGCTCGCGCGCCTCCTTACGTTTCTTGTCGAACTCGGCCCCCGCCCACACGAAGTCGTCCTCGAAACCGTTCGGGGTGACTATATCCACCTCCCTGCCCAGCAGGTACTTGCACTCGCGCGCCGTGATGTCGCTCACCGTGGCGAAACAGTCGGCCTCGCGCGCGCAGGTCTTCTCCATCGAGTGTTTGGCCGTGATGCCGTACTGCCGCGCATACTCGTCGGGGTTGAAACGCTGCAGGTTGCCGTACAAAGGCTGCCCGTTGCCCGCCAGCGAACGCCCCAAAATAGTGGCGTGGGTGGTGAACACCGTGGCGATGTAGGGTGAGTGTTTCTTCAGGTAGAGGCCGCCGCTGCCCGTCATCCACTCATGGAAGTGCGCAGCGACCTTGTGCTTGGTATTACAGAAAGTATCGACATAGTTCTCGATCACCTTGCCCGCCGCGTAACCGAACAGCACGGGTTCCAGATAGTCCCATTGCCCGCTTATCGAATCCACGCGATAGGTCTCCCACAGGAACTTCAGCACATCGTCCTTCTGCCCGATCATCGAACTGAAATCGACGAGGATGACCATCGGCCGCCCCTCGATATTCCACCTCCCGATACGTATGCGGATACCGGCGTTATACAACGCCTGCCGCCATGAGCGTAGCAGCGACGGGTCTTCCTCGAATTCGGGGTTCACGCCCTCGCGCTGGATGTCGGGCCCTATGAGTATATAATTGTCTTTCAGGCGTTTGCCGATCGTCAGCGCCTTGGTCGCTATCACGGTGTGGATACCTCCAACCTTGTTGCATACCTCCCAACTGACCTCGAACAACATATCGGGTTTTTTCATCGTCTTCTTATTCTGTTTTGTGAGTTACAAATATAGGAAAAAGATAATTATCCGGTTACCAACGGTAGCCTGAATCCTCCTTCTCCGAACGGGCGGGCCGACAGTTTGATAGCAGGTGCGCTCTGGTGGCGTTTGAACTCGGCGCGCGACAGCAGTCCCCATACCCGTTGCACGGCGGCTGTATCGAATCCCTCGACCTCTTCCGGCCGCCGCCCCTGCTCGATAAGCTGGAACAGTATGGCATCCAGGATATCGTATGGCGGCAAACTGTCGGAGTCTTTCTGCCCGGGCCGCAGCTCGGCGGAGGGAGCTTTTTCTATGATGTTCACGGGAATCACCTCCCGCTCGCGGTTGATGTGGCGCGCCAGGCCGTAGACCTCGGTCTTGTACAAGTCGGCGATCGGCCCCAGCGAGCCCGCCATGTCGCCGTACAGGGTGCCGTAGCCTACCGCCGCCTCGCTTTTGTTGGAGGTGTTGAGCAGGATATGCCCCTGTTTGTTCGAGAGCGCCATCAGCATTATACCGCGCAATCGCGACTGGAGGTTCTCCTCGGCGGTGCCGAACGGCGTGCCCGCAAAGACAGGTTCGAGGCTTTTCACAACACACTCGAACGCGGGGGCGATGGGAATTAACTCACTACGCACTCCAAGGCGCGCCACCATATCCTGCGAGTCGGCCACCGAGTGATCGCTCGAAAATTGCGACGGAAGCATCAGTGCCACTATATTTTCCGGAGGCAGCACCTCGGCGATCAACGCAAGCACCACCGCCGAATCTATACCTCCCGACATCCCGAGACAAGCACGTGTGAAACCGTTCTTGCGGAAATAATCCCTCAGCCCGAATACTATGGCGTCGTGGGTTTCGGCCACACGCGTGTGTTTTTGACTTTGCCTGCTGCTCGATGTATCCGTTTCTATTTTGTCGACCACAGCAAAATCCTCTTCGAAACTTTTTAGCATCCTGGCCACCCGCCCCTGTGCGTCGAGCACGAACGACGATCCGTCGAACACCACATCGCCCTGTCCGCCAAGCTGGTTGACATACACGAGCGGTTTACCGGCTCTTTTCGCTATCCCGGCATAGTGCGCGATCCGTTTATCGACCGCCCCGTGCTCGAACCTGTCCGCGGCAGGAACGATTATTATATCCCCTTCGGTCGGCTCTGTAATGATACGCAGTCCTTCCGAAGAAGGGAGTGACGCTTGGATCTTCAGGTCATATGCCGGCGTTCCGGCGATAGGATGGCTCGCAAGGACGAGAGTGTCGGCCCCTGTCTGTTTCGCTGTTTCCATACTTCGGGCTATGAGCGCTCCGTTACCTTCGACATCTCCGGTTGTATAGTTATTTTGTGCTATCGCTATCTTCATTTTTAGGACTGCTTGAGGTGTAAAGGTACGAAAAGTTTTGTTTTTTCGATTTTTTCTTCATATCTTTGCGGTCTCTAAACACCGGTGCCTTAGCTCAGTTGGTAGAGCAATGGACTGAAAATCCATGTGTCCCTAGTTCGATTCTTGGAGGCACCACAACAAATTACACGAAACTGCCGCGAGAGATAGCTCTCGCGGCAGTTTTCTTTTCCTCGTTTCCGCCGGGGACCAAAAGGGGGCCCACTCGAATCTCTCTGAATAGTTGTGAATTATTTTCGCAAATACCCCGCTGTAATTACTTCATTGCACCTTGTTGGCATTTAGGAGATTACACAGGCGGGACCGGACGAGGGACCAATCGTAATTCCTCTCTTATCCTCTCCACGGCATCATTCGCGGGATGGTTCTGGGCGAGGTGGGCGTCGATCATGGCGCGGATTTTCTTCATCTGTTTGCCCATTGCACCGCGGGTCTTGTCGCCGTAGAGCCGCAGGTCTTTGATCTCCTGCTCGATGCTTTGCAGGTCGAAGTTGTGGTAGCGGATGATGTTCCAGAGACCATATTCGACGATGTTGTTGATGCTGACCTCGCCGACAGAGGACGTGCACGAGCCGAAGATCTTATCGAATTGAGCCAAAACGATGTTCTCCCGACAGCCCATGACAGAGCGATAGTCGGTATCGGAAATACTTAACGCCCTCTGTATCTTCCGCTTGTTCTCTAAATTCACCTCTAATCTTGTTTTACCGTCGAAGTAGTCAAGAATCGCTCGTGCGTTCCCGGTTTTATCGAGGAATGCCCTGTTTTTGGATAATCCAATCTCCACGCCTTTGTTGTAAATGGTGATCGACTCCCGTGCATTGATTAAGCCTGTCGAGAATCTTGGGCGTCAGTTGCAGGTCGATGTTATGCCGGAATAGTGTGCTGTTAATCGAGGACAGATGCTCCGAACTCGTAACCAATTTCACCGTGTCGAACCTTAGCCGATCCATAACGTTTTATATTATTTATCAGCACGTTGCCTGAGTGAATACGAAAACCTAACTTGATAGTCGCATAAGAGGTGCAAATACAGTAGAGCCTGCAACTAATGCAGGCTCTAAATGAAGGTTATCGTTTACTATTACCTATGTAATAGCCCAACATAAACATCTGTTGGAGTCGATTGGTGGTTTTCATGGTGCGTAACATAGACCCGATCTCCTCCGAGTGGGATTTGTAAAAATCCAATACTTCGTGAGCATCAAGTGGGCCTTTGGGTTTCGCGGCAGAAGTTTGCTGAACAGAGGTTGCGGGGGTGTCCTCGTTAAGGTTTGTTTTGAGAATAGATAATGTTTTCATCGTGCGGTTTTCCTTATTTATCAAAGGACGGGCACGATAAATCATCTGCAATATTTTTACTTACTATTGTCAAGCATCATATTTAGATATAGATACGCTTTTGTCCCGTTGTAGAGTTCCCCGGACGGCCTGTCGGCGGACATCTCCCACATCAGGTTGCCACGAAATATGACCAAGACCGCGTCGGCAATACGCTGTACCGTGGCTAATTCATAGTCATGCTCCACGCTTGCGATGAATATCAGGTGGTTGCCATTCTCCGCCCACTTCTTGTCCATTCCGGCGAAGATGCTGTTGCCTAATTGTATGTCGATCGGTTGCCGCAAATCGAGGGTCATCGTTTCGCTATTGCCGTACTTGTCGCGGATTTTGATCTTGAAATGATTGTCCATGCTTTGATTATTTTCGGCCAATATACCGTTGTGAATACGTCAGGACGTGTCGCAGTCATGCTGTAAAACAAAAAACCGCCGCAACATTATGTCGCGGCGGCTTACAAATATTGACTCCCTATAATTTATCCTCAAAAAGAGAGTTGTCAGTTAAAACAATCGTTCTGGCTTCTTTTTTTATATCCTCAAGCCGCTCTTTAGATGGCTCATCGCCCCAAGGCAAACTGAATTCAATAGCCATTTTCTTACCCGCTGTTGTTATCAAACTATTCGAGATACTCGAACCCATGCGGATCAATTCAACCCCGTCTTTATCCAACAGAGTAATTATGATCACCGGATAGTTTGCGATCTCGGATTCATCTGCCGGTTTTATGTTTTCCAACTTTATGGTTGCCTCCATGTCCCACTCGCCATCATCTTCATAAATACTGATGGGCACGCTTTGTTTGGGGATTTTAATGCAATCCTCCACAATAATGGCTTCTTTCACTTTGGCGCCACCACCACAAGAGGCCACCGAAAGGGCTATCAAGGCGATAGCCAGCGAATGCAAAATTTTTCTCATAATTTTATTGGTTTAAGTGTTCGGCAAACATACTACCGCGGGTACGACAAAATGCGACGCACACTCGCGATAAAACAAAAAACCGCCGCAACATTATGTCGCGGCGGCGGTGGAGAATGATTGCGCGGGTTAGTTCACGCGGATAAAGTTGATGATCGTGGGGAGCGATTCTTCGTCTTCCGTGATGTCGGTTTCGGAGTAGGCACCGTTGCGGATCTCACACCGGTAACGCTTTTCGTTCACGCGGTCGATGGCGTAGAACATGATCAAGCCCTCGGCAAATGAGAACTCGGAGTACTCCCAACCCGGCTTGGGGGTGTACTCGCCGGCCGTGGTGATCTCGCCCGTCTCGCAATCGAACTTGTACGCGGAATTCCCGTCGATCCAATAAATACCGTCGCTCAAAGGAGTTAAACTTGTCCGTTCAGGAATAGCGGTGTCTTCGTATGTGGTTATATCCGTAGTGCTTTTTACTATGGCTGTAAAAGTGTCTGAATAATCGGGCAAAAGCGCCTGATTATCAAGAGTACAATTCATATCACCGGACAAAACTATCATATCAGGTAATACAACTACATGACCATCGAAACTATATGACACCTCGGCATCACCTTCAAACCAGTCTAACTCTATAAGGCCACCCTCATACTTTTCCATCAATGGCTTTATTTCGACACGATTTTCCGAAGCATCTATGGCTACTACATGAAATGGCCCGGGCGCTATATAGGGATCATTAGCATAAGTCATATTATACAAATTATACAGAAATCCCTCTTCTGTTTCATTCGGCATGGGGATAAGTTCTCCGATAGCGAAGTTTTTCACCAGAAATTTCTCACCGTTCGGCTTGATGCAATAGGTATTCTCCCATGTGTTCTGATAGATTATGTAGCCCAGCTTATCGACCGCGAATGGTGTCGTGGGAAAGTAGTCGGCAAGGACATCGTCAACGATTATTGTAGCGGATAGGCCGTCGTTCGAGGGCGCTATTTTATAGATGGCGTTGGGTTTGGATTCGGCGTTGTAACCCGCGCAATAGATAGTCTGTGTCCCGTCGGTTTGGATATATATTGCCTCTTCGAGAGGCGCATTGTGCCTGTACAGCATCTCGGGCACCTCGAACACTGCGCCGTCGCTCTTTCGTGCGAAATATTCGCTGTGCTCGAAGGCGTCATCCGCCCTCGTAACGCTGCCGCGGGTATACCCGAACCGCACGAGGTCGTCGGTTATGTTCTCCACGTAGATCTCATCGACGATGATCGGGTCGCCGTTACCGTCGACGATCTCTACCTCCTCGGAGGTGCCGTTAGCAAGCACTTTGAACAGGTGTGCCGAGGTGTCGCCGCCCCCTGCCCGCGATGCACCGGAAGCCGAGGATGTGGTGTAAAGATATGCGGCATCGGCAATGTCGAGGTGTTCGACTACGCCCGGCGTGCCTGTCGGATCGCCGCTATCGCCGCCGGGATCGCCCCCGTTGTTTTTACCCGTATCGCCCTCCTGAGTACACGAAACGGCCATCGCACAAAGGGCGAGAAGCGTCAAAATCTTTCTTTTCATATCGGTTATTTTTCAGGTTTATATTCTTTCAGGAACCCCGAGGTTTTGTCAGGATTCTGTATGCGCGCAAGGGGATGCGCGGGGTGCCCTACTTTCGTTAAAACGTGAGACTTCAATTCGAAACCCTTCCTGTCGGCGAACAGCTTCAGTATCTCATCGCGCATATCGCACAGGTAAGGCCGCTTTTTGACGAGAGTACCCCATGCACACCACACATCGGCGGCAGGGATTGTGTCGAGCAACTTGCCGATCTCCTGAATATTGCGGCGATGGATAGTCTCGTCGACGATCTTGTGCATATTTTGGGGGTCGGTCGCGCGCTGCGGGTATACGTTGAGCATATACCATGCGCCGTATTCGCCCGATTTTTCGGCAAGTCGCCGCACCCGCATCAGTGTGCGGTCTAATTTTTCAGGTGTCGCCGTGCTCGGATTCACACCCACGCATATCAACGCCTTTGTCTTCTTCGGGTCGAAAACCTCGCCCAGAACATACCTTACGCCCGTTTTCTCATCGGGAAATCTTTCATCGATCACATACATATCTTTTCGGTTATTAACGGAATGCTCACTATTAGTGAGAGCAAATATAGCCAATTTCTGTTGCTTTGTAATGGTTCCCAAGATTTTTTTCGTGTGAAGACCGATTTCGACAAATACATAATCAACCGTGTGAAGGAGATTCGCAAGGAGCGCGGGCACACCCAGCGCGACATTGCCGACTTCATCCACCGGTCGCCCGCGTTCGTCGGGCAGGTCGAGAGCGACCGCTTCACAACGAAATACACGGTCTACCAACTCTACCTGCTGTCGGTGGAGCTGGACTTCAAATTCGAACAGATTTTCCCTCCTAAGGATTGGCAGCCGTCCCATGCGGATGAATAACTTTCCCGCAAAGCTACGGCCATAGGTACGTCATTTTACGACGGTGCGTGGTGCGTGCCCGCACAGGGCAGATATTTAGGTTAGTGTACTATCGGATGTTTTCGGGGAGTTGCAAGATAGGAGTATTTTTTAGAGGTAATTGGTGGGCCGCGAAGCGGCCTTAATCTTTTTCAGACTGTCGCCGAGCAAGGGATGCGCCACGAGCTTTGCGAGTAAGCAGCCCGCCGCGTGGGGGCGGCGGCAGGCTGCATCTGCCATCGCTCACATAGCCCGCGCACATTACGAATTTTGTTATCCTGAAATGTGTGATAGCTATTCGAGTATTGGCGGGTGAGCATCAGCGAGCCTCAAGCAGGAGCCGCCGCCCCACGCGGCGCAGGCGCACCTATTTCTGACTTTTCCTTGTGCGGTAATCTAATTAAAAACGGATGCGTTCGCGCCGACGGCTCCCGAAAATCTAAGGCCGCCCGAACGGGCGGCCCACACAAGAACGCTCCACTATCTACAACCCCTCAACGCCTTCTCTAATCTTTCCCTGATAACTTGTCGGAGGCTTTCGGGCGCGAGCACGCGGGCGTGTTCACCGTAGCTCATGATCTTGTTCTGCAGCTCGCCGTTGATGATCACTTCGATGGTTACGATATTGCCCTCCACGGTCTGGCTGGCGTGCAGGGGGAGCGCCTCCAAATGCCCGATTATCGCGGAGCTGAACTCGATACGGACGACCTCGGCGAGTGGGTTCTTCTGGTCGGGCATATAGACAAGCCCGTAGACGCTGTTGAACTTCTCGGCTTCACGCACCCGCTCGGGCAGGCGGTCGAAATGGGCGGCGGTTACGGTTAGGTCGTGTATCCTGTCGAGGCCGAATGTGCGAAACGCGCCGCGCTCGGGTACATAGGCGAATAGATACCACCGCTCGTCGAACTCCTTGAGCATATAGGGTTCGGCGACGAAATGATAACCCTCGGAGGCGCCGTAACTCCGATGATCGAACTCCACGATGAAACCGTTCATGGCCGCGGAGAGCAGCGGGCGTAAGTGTTCGGCGCCCTTGGGCGTGGTCATCGGACTGAACGAGATATAGGGTGCCATGTCGCGCCGATGGTGGAGCGACGCGGTGAGTGCCTCGCTCGTCTCGGCAAGCTCCACGAACCGCATCAGGGCATCCATATCGCGCGTGCTCTCCTCGTAGTCGATGTAGTATCCGCGCGACGCCGGGTCGTACTTAATACTCAAGTCGTAGTTGCTGCGAATGTTTTCGAGGTCGCGCTGAAACGTCCGCCCCCCGACCGGCCTGCACCCGTTCTCTTCGAGGTATTCCTTAATGCACTCCTGACTCGGACGGTCGCCTATGGCAATCCTCCTAATTATCAGATAGTCCCTGCGGTCGGTATTCTTCGTCGACATAGTCTCGGTTTTTCTTGCAAATATAACCATCCGGTGCGACAGTTTGTGTCGGAGTGCTATTCTTCATAATCATATAAACAAAAAGTCGCTACTATAACAGTAGCGGCATATGTAAATGAACCATTCTATTAACGAGAGAAATGAATATCACTTCTTTCCCCAATGGTCATAGCATTCTTCGAGTATGGCTGTAAAGAAATCAGATTGTTTGTCTCTATTTAGTGTCTTTTTTTTACCAAAATACTCTAATGATTGACACATATTCCAAAAACCATTTCCAGGTATTTTATCAGCTTTATTAATGACAACAACGGATAATAGCGGGCGGTCATGTCCAAATTCATACTCAGATATATGCGTGAGTATTCCGCCAAGTATTTCGACATCAACATCGTTTGCCATATCATATTTGCCATTGCAACACTCTATAGAAACTTGTTGATAATGCCTTAACTGGCGTTCTTCCGCCACTTTTTGTAGGTAATTCTTAATACCTATTTCTTCTGGAGAGAGTTCTATATTTCTGCATCGTTCTTTTATCATTTCTTTTTTCGTCATAATTTATCTATTTTAATGTTATTCACAAATATAAGGATAAATTACTTACTATAATAGTAATTATGACAAGAGTAAGTGGTTAAAGCGCCACCGGCTCTTACGGCACTAATTCTCACGATATCCGTCACGACGGAATTTCATAAGAAAGGATAAGTGCCACATGGCGCCGGTGGTGCAATAAATTAGACTGGTGTTATGTCTTCATCATTGAGGAACAGGTCGATCGGATAGGGTTCCCATTGCTCCCATTCTTCAATAAAGCTGGACTCCCAAAATCCATCATCTGTTAAAGGCTGTATCTCTTCTAAATTCTTCATCTTTTCCATTTATTAATTATGTTTTTAAGTTAAACTTTCTTGTTATGCTCTCCTTGGCTCTTGGCGACTCTCATCATTGGCAGACGGCAGAAAAACCTCGTTGTGCCAATTAAGATAGAGATTCATTGCCTCTTCGGTCAGTCGCAGTTCACGAGGAATTTCCCTGTCATCGAGGTCGATCAACATCTCTAAGTCCAATAACTTACCTATTATCGCATTGTAGTACTCCAACAGGCTTGCGTCGAACTCTTTTCTCTCCTGCCGAGGAATTTGCGCATTAAGCAAACAAGTGTACAGAAATCGAGAAGTTAGGCCGTTTTCATCGTTTCCGCCTCCGAACATTGTAGAGATTACGCCCGGTTGCATAGTCCCGAATATCGTAATAGCAGCGGAAGGTATATATAGCGGCTCTCCGGAAGCCCTATCCACGTTTTTAGGTTCCCCCGACCAAAAGGAATTGTAAAACTCTACGTCGGGACCGCTCCCTTTGGTATAGCGCCCAATGGTTTTGAACAAGCCGTTGAGTTCCTCCACCTTGATGCCGATTCCGCGCGGATTCTCGGCAAGATTGCGATACAATTTTTCGAGAGTAAAATCATCCATAAGATATTGACGGTATATCGGTGGCTTCATCTTTGGCAGTTCACCTCGCTTGTCAGCGGGGAGTGCCATATAAGCATCGTACTCCTGCCTGGCCTTCTTGTAGGGTGCAAATGAACTTTCAGTTCTTTTGGTTATCGGCCTGTATGCCATTTGCAATGGAGCAGTCTTACCGGTGCCCGACGGAGCGATCAATACGCATTAGAACGACGCAAAGACACGATAGCCGACCTTGTACAGCAAGGTATAAGTTGATCCTACCGCTGTCGCCATCGCCATCAATATTGATACGCAAACAAATTTACCAGAGAGATTTGTTGCTTCAAGGTAGTCGAAGATGATGGTTTGTAACTGTTTCGGAAATACCGAAATCGGGAAATCATTCTTTTTCATAGGTTAAGGATATTTGAATTATTTGTAATCATAGCCACGCACATTGTTAGTGTTAACCCTTATCAATACGCTTTCAAGTGCTGCTTGTGAAAAAAGGTTCTTACGACCCGCTTTCACGGGAGAGAGGGTGCCATTATTAATCCACCTAAAGGCCGTAGCTCTGCTTATGCGCAGAAACTCGCATGCCTCCGACAGCGTTAATAAGGTATGGCGTGCGTAAGCACGGGAGTTCTTGCGGCCGATCTCCTTTTGGAGGCCCTCCACCGTATCTGTCAATGCCTGCAGGTTGTTCCGCAGATCATCGACTTCCGTTTGTTCGATAATCATTACTTTTTTCGTCATAAATTTTTAATCTTTTAAAATTTATGAACCGGGCCCGATTCGTTTATCGACTGTACACATCGATAGTGCAAAGTACCGGATTTCAACGGATTTAGGGCATATCAAGGCTTTGTTAAAACACTAACTATTTTAACAATATCGCTATCAAGAACTGCCATCATGCTAACATCAATATAAAAAGCGAAAAGGGGCTGCAGATGATTACCCGCAACCCCTTTTTATGATGGTAAACTATGTGTGTTTTGCGTGCTTTGTCAGACAGGGAAAAGAAAGCCCTTCTCTTTTTCGAATATGCCTAAGAACCGAGCCCTTAAAGAGTCATCGCCTAACGATTCGGCGATTCGTAATAATCTGCTTTCCCATACATGCTCGCCTTCTCTTTCCTTGAATTGATGGAAATAGCCTTTTACAGTGCCTTCAGTAGACTTAACAATGTTAGCTAACAATTTCTGTTTGGCGCCCGGCTTACATTCAAGTCCGGCAGCTTTAATGAGTAGGTTTAGTAAAAATACGGCATCTGTACTTGTTATCGGAGTTTGGACCTTGTCTTGCAATTCTTTTTTGAAAGAGTTATAATATTTATTGAGGGCTTTATACCATGTAATGTACTCATTATTCGGGGTGTATTCAATTAGTCTATCTCGGATAAGATCGATGTTTGCCCCTATTCTTTCAAATTGATGCCTTGCGATAGTTACATCGTCTATTTTATCTATGCTGCCAATAGCGATGCTACATAAGTGTTTCATAGCATACTCACTGCTCAATAAGTAATACAAACTTGATTTCGATTGATCACCTTGAGCCAGATCCATTTCTATTTTGTGAGACAATCTCGCGTTCTCTTTATCTTCGTAGCTGCTCGGCAACAAAATAAAGTCTAATCCCATCTTGTCCCACTCGATTTTCAAAAGTCCGTTGAAAACTTTGGAATACCCTTGTGGGGGTTGTTCGCAATACAAATCTCTGTTTGTCAGAAAATAGTTCTCGAAATCCGAAGTAATAATCAAATCCGTATTTTCTTCTCCGGATAAAATGAGAGATAGTAATGTGGCTGATTCTATAAAATAGAATACAAACTCATTTACGGCAATCACCGCCTCTTGGTTTTTAGTAAGTTTATTCATGGCTTAAGGGTTTATTTGAAAAATTCACTCTCTTTTTTAAGGTTCAGGGCATTCTCCTCTTCGGAGACACGGATGTAACGCATATAGGATGAGGCGGTTTTGTGCCCTGTGATCTTCATTATAGATTCTGTTGGCAACCCACTTAGGAACATCAGGGTGGCAGCAGTCCGACGCGCTGTATGAGAGGTTATCAGCTCACACTTTTCATCCACTTTGTCCTCGGTTATGCCGCCGCTCGTTACACGTCGCGTAACCGGCGTTGTGATTCCCGCCATACGACACAGTTTCTTGATAGTCCTATTGGTCGCCTGGTTCGATTGAACGGCAGGAACGCGGTCGCCGTAGCGCGCCATTATCTCACTGACCACAGTGTTCATGGGAACGATTACGCGCTTGCCTGTCTTCTGGGTAACGATGTCTATCATTTCGTCCTCGCGGATATGCTGTCGGCCGAGGCGTGCAATGTCGCTGTATCGCAGGCCGGTGTAGCAACTGATAAGAAATGAATCCCGTGTCTCCATATTGCTACCGGATAACTCCAACGCATATAGTTTCTGCAATTCTTCCTTGGTTAAGTAGACAGTATCCACATTCTCCTGAAGTACCTTGAAATCGCGCTTTTTGAAGTCCATATTGAGGGTGAGGCCGTTGTCAAAGGCATAGCGCATGAACATCTTGATGTTCTTAAGATATTTGCCGATGACGTTAGGCCTGTACTTACCCCGTGAGTGAGTGGCTTCGTTGAGATAGCACAGCAGGTCGTGATAGAATTCTATCGTGATGTCGTCGAAGCGGAGCTTGATGTGACGGGCCTTCCCATAGCGTTCCAAGACGTTGCGCGTGGAGATGTACGTTTGAATGGAACTGTATTGCAATTTCTTGCCTCTGTTATTGGTGATAGATCCCTTGCGGCAGCGGTCGATATAGTAATCGATAAAAGAGATGAAGTCCTTAAACTCCAACTTGATAGAAGCGACCTCGCGGTTAAGTTCCTTTTTGAGTGCAGCCCGGAATTGCTCGGCAGTGGGTTGCATATTGCGAATACTGAAACTCTCATGTACGCGAATTACCGCATCGCGGGTCTTCTCAATCTCCTTATTGATATTTCGCATGCGCATCTGCAGGTGCGCATTGCCTTTGAGGTCAAGGTTGCGCTTCGGGTCTTCGATAGCACAGCTATTCTCGTAATCCCAATGTTGGGGCAGAATCTTGTAATCTGCCGGAAGCGGTTGGTTGATGCGGGTTCGATTGACTGTCAACCTTACTCTGACAAGAGAGAGTTTATCCCCTTTCGGGTCTTTGAGCGAGAATTGCATCAGTCGTTTGACGTAAGCACTGTTTTGTGTGGCCATAAGCATAGGGTTATTAAATTACACATCTACTACGTGAGAACATGGTCCCCGCGTCGGTCCATCATTGATTCCCGATCTTGCTCAAAGCGGCAAAAAGCAGGAGCGGTTCAGGACTGTTCCTTTCCTATACGTGAGGCATCGGCTATATGCAAAAGTGAATTTATGAACTTTGGGGCGGGCGAAAAGGCTAATTAGCTTATGATCAGAACTGTTGCCATAGGTTATATTTATGACAATGGAGAGATGTCATAAGAATTAATCATAGGAGGGCGAATGCAGGCCCCTAATCTAAGGTAAAATCTGCTTTAGTGCGGCTGACTACGTAGAAGGATTGCTGCAAAGATAAATTTATTAACATGGCAAAATCCGATGCGATTCATCGATTCCTTATGTTAGTTAGCCAAAAATTGTTCAGCACTTCTCGAATGCTTTCCTTCCGCATATATATGTTCTGATCTTTCTGAAAGAATC
>QMCE01001321.1_pt1 | contig 13575 bp, 7 predicted proteins | sample 1821851 | NCBI WGS metagenome assembly QMCE01 (sample SAMN09453174, study PRJNA476694) | Termite gut metagenome, whole genome shotgun sequencing project. | isolation source: worker | host: Odontotermes sp. | place: South Africa:Pretoria | collected 2016-01-28 | reverse complement strand
GCAACTCATAAATTGGTGATTTCTAAATAGTATCAAAGGTGAAAACGGTTCTTTCCGTTGCTTTTTTGCCACCGATAGAGTATTTTCTCATCGCTCTGAAAAGTGACGAGTTGTGGATTGAAGCTGCGGAAAACTACCAAAAACAGACTTATCGAAATCGATGTAACATATTAACGGCTAATGGCACACTCCCATTAGCCGTTCCTGTTTGTCACGGTAACCCTAAAATAGTCATCCGAGATGTTCGGATTGATTACAAAACCGATTGGCAACGCAAACATTGGAAAGCTATCGAATCTGCCTATAACGGAAGCCCTTTTTTTCAATATTACGCCGACTTTTTTATCCCGTTTTTTCAAAAAAAGCAGGAGTTTTTGTTTGATTATAATATTAACATTCTCAAAGTTATAAATAAATTGCTGGAAATCAATCAAGATTTTTTTCTCACTGAAAATTATGTAAAACAGGATGAAGATCTTCTTGATTACCGACAGATCATTCATCCTAAAAGATGTAATGAGGAGAATTATGCATTAAGAATCATATCTCCTTATCCTCAAGTTTTTGACCACAAATTCGGATTTACGCCCAACCTCTCCATTTTAGATCTCCTTTTTAATCTGGGAAACGAAAGTCGGGAATATCTTAATAACCAAAGCATCACGTAGGCAACCTGCTAATCATCAATTACACTACTATTTATCAGGTTTAAACTCCTTTAAAAAACGGATTGAGAGTAAACCTGTCGCAAAAGCCAAAGGAAGAGATATAATACTAACAACGATCAGTTGTATCCAAATATTAATATGAATATATTTGAATATCAGCAATGTGAAGAAGATGAGCAGCAACAGATAAAGTAATGCGCGAAGTAATGGCAAGTTTCTAATAGGGAATTTAAGACGTTTTACCACAATAAAGAGTTGAATGAATGCAATCATGCTTTGTGTCGTCAAGCTGGTGATGGCAGCTCCTTCCGCATGAAGTCTCGGAATCAGTATAAAGTTGAGGATGAAATTGACAATAATGCCCGCAACAGAGATGATATTCAACCATTTCAAATTCTCATTTGCCGTAAGCAGCGTCCCGAAAATGTAAGTGAAAGAGATCGGAATCAAACAGGGAATCAAAAATAGGAAAACACCTGCTGTTTCAGCCCCGTGATCCGGATAGAGCAGGTTCAAGATCGGAAAGCGATAGGTTATTAAAAGAATTGTTGTCGTTACGGAAAAATAAAAAAGAAGTGAGAATGAAGTTCTTACAATAGACCTGATATCTTCACGCATTTTGAGCATCTTAGAAAAAAGCGGAAGCAAAATAACGGAGAAGAGATAAGAGACCATGACCAAAGCATCAAGAAGACGAAAAGCGGAAGCGTAAATTCCTGTTTCGTAAGCGGCTATGGAACTCGGTAAAAGTCGTTCAATCATTACGGAATCCGTACGGCTATAGCAAGCCATCAGCAAATAGAGCAAAGCGAAAGGGAAACTCTTTTTGAGAATCATTAAGAAGAAAGGTCTGTTCCATGTTGGCTTTCGAAAACCCGAATTGTACACCACAACTCCAAAAGCAATGCCGACGGCAATAATATAGGCAGCCGTTTGTGAATAGACAAACCACTCTATTCCGAACGGCTGCTTCACCCAATTGCTCCAAAGTAAAACGCCGCAAATCAAGATTGCCAGCAAGCGATCTAAGACGGAGAGCAATGCGTCGGTTTTGAACATCAGCAATGCGGAAATATTGGAACGCAAATAGAGAACAAAAGAGTTCAAAAACTGATTGATGGAGATCCAAAAGAGCAACTTAACTTGCAACCCTTCATAACCAATAGCGATTCCCACGATGAAAGTGATCATCAGATAAATGACGCCCAACAGCAATTTCAATCCTAATATTCCCGAAAAATGTTTCTGTAAAAGATGATTATAACGAGCAATATTACGGTTGTTGAAACTGTTAATGCCCATATCCAACATCGCGTTAAAAAGGAATGTAAAGCTGAAAATAGCCGCATAAAGTCCGTAATCGGCAGGACCTACTCTATTTTGCACGCCTAAGTCTATACCGAAAAGCCAGAAAGGTTTTATCAACAGATTTATAAAAATCAGCAGCATCAAATTGACAATAAAATCTTTCTGCCTCATCGTATTCAATATTACACCACAATATTGATGATCTTGCCCAATATAATAATGACTTTCTTCGGCATTTTGCCGTCAATCCATTTTTGTGCCTCTTCATCTTGCAAAATCAATTTCTCGATCTCCTCTTTGCTCATATCTACCGGGAATTGACGTTGAAAACGAGTCTTTCCGTTAAAAGATACCGGATAGTTGAAACTCGTCTCTTTCAAATAGTTCTCTTCCAATTTCGGATAATCGGCAAAATAGACAGAACTCTCATGCCCCAAAAGTGACCATAACTCTTCGGTGATATGCGGCGCATACGCCGACAACAAAAGCGTTAACGGCTCCAAAATCTTCCTTTTGTTACATCTCTTCTCCGTCAATTCGTTGGTACAGATCATGAAAGCGCTCACACCGGTATTGAAAGAGAATCGTTCATTGTCATCCTCAATCTTTTTGATTGTTTTATGTAAAATTTTATACTCCTCATCCGTAGGCTCTTCCTCCGAAATAACAAACTCATTGTGAGCATTATGAAAAAGCTTCCAAAACTTCTTGATAAATCTGAAAACACCCTCTATTCCATTGGTATCCCAAGGTTTGGATAACTCCAAAGGTCCCAAAAACATCTCATACAACCGCAATGTGTCCGCGCCATACCGCGCCACCAAATCATCAGGATTTTGGACATTAAATTTCGACTTGGACATCTTCTCCACTTCCGAACCGCAAAGATATTTCCCGTTTTCCAAGATAAACTCGGCATCGGAAAACTCAGGTTGCCAATTTTTAAAGGCTTCTATGTCAAGCACTCCATTATGTACAAGGTCAACATGTACGTAAATCGGCATTGTTTCATATCGGTCTTTTAGTCCGTGAGATACATATTGATGAGTCCCTATAATACGATAAACAAATTGCGAATAGGCTAAAATCATTCCCTGATTGATCAATTTTTGGAACGGCTCATCCTCCACACACAAACCGATGTCAAACAAGAACTTATTCCAAAAACGGGAGTAGATCAGATGGCCGGTCGCATGTTCGGAGCCACCGATATAGAGATCTACATTTCGCCAATATTCGTTACTCTCTTTCGAAAAATACCGTTCACTATTACGCGGATCCATATAACGCAAGTAGTAAGCGCTTGATCCTGCAAAGCCCGGCATAGTACCGGTTTCATAAGGATAGCCCTCCGGAGTATGCCAATTTTTAGCTCTCGCCAATGGCGGTTCTCCGCTCTCCGTAGGCAAAAACTTATCCACTTCCGGTAATACAAGGGGCAATTCACTCTCTTCGAGCATATAAGGCAATCCGTTTTTGTAGTATACCGGAAACGGCTCTCCCCAATAACGCTGTCTGCTAAAAATGGCGTCCCTAATACGATAATTGATTGTCGCATAGCCGATTCTAAGTTCTACTACCCTATCAATGACGGTTTTAGCGCCCTCTTTTACACTCATGCCGGTAATAAAATCGGAATTAACACAAACTCCCTCTTTCGATTCAAATGCCTCTTTTTCAATATCTCCGCCGGCAATCACCTCTCTGATCGGGATATTGAAATGTTTCGCGAAAGCATAATCACGGCTATCGTGTGCCGGTACTGCCATAATAGCACCGGTGCCATAGCCCGCCAACACATACTCGCTAATCCAAATCGGAATCTTCTCGCCGGTAAAAGGATGCTTCGCATAAGCACCTGTAAATGCACCGCTCACTCTCTTTACCTCACTCTGACGCTCACTCTCCGAACGGCTATTCGCCCATTTCATATAGGCTTTCACCTCTGCCTCTCGCTCAGGCGTAGTAATCTTTGCAATCAACTCATGTTCAGGGAAAAGAACCATGAAAGTTACGCCAAAAATAGTATCCGGACGGGTCGTAAAAATAGCTAAAGTCTCCACTTGATTCTCTATGGAAAACCTTACACAAGCACCTTCGCTACGCCCGATCCAATTCCGTTGAATCTCTTTCAGCGAATCACTCCAGTCAACCTTCTCCAAACCTTGCAACAGTCGTTCCGAATATGCCGAAACACGCAACATCCACTGTTTCATCAGCTTTCTCTCTACGGGAAATCCACCCCGCACCGACAAGCCCTTTACTACCTCATCATTTGCCAACACCGTTCCCAACTCCGGACACCAATTAACCCATGCATCTGCCAAATAAGCCAATCTGTAGTTCAGTAAAATCCGTTGCTGCTGCTCCTCATTATAGTTATTCCACTCTTCCGCAGTAAAATTGAGGTTCTCCGTCTTTGCAATGTTCAGATCTTTAGTCCCTTGTGCCGCAAAAACCTCCATCAACTCCGCGATAGGTCGCGCACTTTGCTCATCATAACAAAAATAGCTGTTAAACATCTGTATAAAAGCCCATTGTGTCCATTTATAGTAATCAGGATCACACGTTTTAAACTCCCTGCTCCAATCATAAGAGAATCCGATTTTATCCATCTGCCCACGATAACGATTGATATTCTCTATCGTTGTAACGCCCGGATGTTGTCCGGTCTGAACGGCATACTGCTCAGCCGGCAAACCGAAGGCATCATAGCCCATAGGATGCAGCACATTAAAACCTTTCTGTCGCTTATACCTTGCAAAAATATCGGAGGCAATATAGCCGAGCGGATGCCCTACATGTAAACCCGCACCCGATGGATAAGGAAACATATCTAAGATGTAAAACTTCTCTCTCTCGTGATCAATCTCTGTTTTATAAATGTCGTGATCTCTCCAGTACTGTTGCCATTTCGGCTCAATTTCATTAAAATTGTAATCCATTTTTTACCTCTTTTGATTAAAGATGCAAAAATACGATTTAATTGACAATGGACGATTGAGAATTAAATAAGGACAATGGAAAGTTGAATCCATATAACATACTCTTTTTTAATTCTTAACTGTTTTTTGGGCGTGCCCCTCGCCGTCTGCCCACAAACTCTATCTCCCTTACTGTCAATATTCCACACCGTAATTTTTAATTCGTAATTCGTAATTCTCTCTTTGCCTGCGCACGCTCAGGTCGGGCTTTACGCTCATACTCCTCGCTTCACTGCTCCGTATAATCATTTCTCAAAAAAAGCAATATATCGCCCTGTCTCAACGGTTTCGCTGTGGGGTATCCGCTGCAATCCCTCACGCGATTTGGAAGTTGGAACAGTTAACAGTCCTAAGTTAAGGCATTGAAAAATGAAAAAATCAGTGAAAATCAGTTCTATCAATGCCCTCTGTGTGCTTATGATGATAGATTTTTTTGTATGCAGAAGACGTTGATTTTTAAGATATTCACATAAATCGCATTCCGTCAGGAATGCACCCAAACAAGGGGCTATTTATAACATTGAATCTTTGAATATTACCCCCTGTGTTTTATTAAGCTTATCTATAGAACGTAGCCCGAAAGGCTTAATTTTCATAATTTTCTGGTCAACGACTAAGGTAAGAATGCCCCATACAACGCTGCCTGAAAGGCAGAACAATGAACAAACGGTTTAAAATCCTGCCGTTCAGGCAGTTTTTGTTTTCTCTTTTCTTCCTTAGGTTACGCTTCGCTTACCTAAGATTGTGAAAGTAAGGATTTTCGACATAATATTCAATAAGCCGGTTTTTAGCACTGCCGGAAGATAATTGACAACAGAATAGCTGCTTGATACGACTAAACGAGATGAATTGATTGATATTTTTTTTAGATTTGTGAGAAATCCAAAAAATACCCCTGTCCCGTTTCTATCCCGATATAAAAATAGAAAGCAGCGCCTTATAAACATAAAACACTGCTATTCTACTCTTTGAATCTTTGAACTATTAAACTGCCGTTTTAAACTATAAAACCGCCGTCGAGCGGAAAACGAGACTCGAACTCGCGACCCCGACCTTGGCAAGGTCGTGCTCTACCAACTGAGCTACTTCCGCTTTTTTGCGTTGCAAAAATACAAAAAAATAAATCAATGAATCAATAGATCTAATATTTTTTTTCAAATTATTGATAATCAATAATTAATAATTTCAATGAAGGTAAACAGACATTGCATAGTAAGGAGAGCATAACACCCTTGTTTGTCATAACGTCCAATCAATCTCTTTTTTCCCCATGTTTCGTAATAGTTCGTTGGTCTTTGAGAAGTGTCGACACCCGAAAAAACCTCGATTTGCAGATAACGGGGATGGGTGTACCGTTTTCAAAATGTGGTGTTTCTCGGTATTGATCAGCGAAATTTTGGCTTGGGCATAGTTTCCCCATAATAGAAAAATAAGTCCTTCTCTTTCGTCCGAGAGTTTCTTGATAGTGGCATCGGTAAAAGTTTCCCAGCCTTTTCCCTGATGTGAACCTGCTTGATGCGCTCTCACTGTCAGTGTAGCATTCAGAAGCAATACGCCCTGCTTTGCCCAACTCTCCAAATTTCCGCTTACCGGAATTTTTATCCCCAAATCACTCTGCAACTCCTTAAAAATGTTGATTAACGATTTCGGATGCGCCACGCCATCCCGCACCGAGAAACAGAGCCCGTGCGCTTGTCCGTAGTTATGGTACGGATCTTGTCCCAATAGTACCACTTTTACTTCATCAAAAGGGGTAAGGTTATAGGCATTAAAAATCATCGAACCGGGAGGAAAAATGGTGTACTCTTTTTTTTCTTCCGTTAAAAAAGTTTTCAACGCATGAAAATAGGGTGCGTTAAATTCATCCCAAAGTTGGGTTTTCCACGAAGCTTCAATAGCCGGATTTATGGTTTGCATCAGTTAAACGGGATTAGAATAATTTACAATGCAAAAATAGGTTTTTTATAGGAGATAACAAATCTATATTTTCCTCTATGTGAAGCAGACTTTACATTCTCACTTTTAGTCCTGCAAAAATAGTATCGGGCTTAAAAGAGAAGACGCTGTGCATTTCACCGGCCATACAAAGACCGCATTGATTACACATTCCTGCGCTTTTGCCCACGCACTCCGTAAGCCGAGTTCCGTCAGGAAGAATGAAGTTAGTAACCCAACAATGTTTGGAAAAATTACTCTTTTTCATCATTTTTAATCCCGATACGGAATTCATAATGGGGTATCCCTCTTTTTTCATTTTGATAATCAGATCTATCACCTCTTCTCTCTCCTTCCAAGGAAGAAATAACTTTTCCGTCCCTTGGTATGGAGTATGGAAATTGAGCGCAATCTTTTTGATATAAGGGGAATCCTGAACATACCGAATGGTTTCTTCTACATTTTGATAATTGTGAGTATTGATAACCATGTTCACATTCAGGGCTTTTCGATTTGCTTTTTCGATATTCTTTTCCAAGACATTGAAAGTCCCCATACCTCGCACCATATCGTGAAATTTTCCCAAACCATCCATACTAATCCACATAGAATCAGAGTTGCAATGCCCAAACGGAAGCTGTGCATTGGTGGTTACGGTAGAGGAAAAAAAGCCGATCTCTTTGGCTAAAGAGATGAGGTCGTTAAGATTTTTGTCTCCATCTCTCCACAATAGTGGTTCTCCTCCTTCAAAATCAACAAAACGAGAACCTTGCCGATAACAATATAAAAGATCTTCTCTTACTTCGTCAAACGTTTTTGAAACAGGATTTTCCACCTCAACAACATGGCAGTGCCGGCAACGAAGATTACATTCGTTAGAGATGAAAACAACAGACTGTAGAGGTCTTCTTCTTTTCAATAATTTTGCTCCCAAAAACCATTTTACAAGATAAAAAATCTTCATATTACTAAAATATAATCTCACCTAAACGAAAGAAAAAAGAAGTTATTTTTATATATCATCTTGAAAAAAGAAAAAACGGTCTTTTGAACCGTTTTTTCTACACACACTTTACACACACCTATTTTCTTACAATCACTTTGCCCTGATGTAGCTTTTTCTCATGGGAAGAAATTACATAGACATAAATACCGGAAGAAACATGGCGAGTATCCCAAATATAACTGCCTGTATTTTCTGTTAATTCTACAGATAAAACAAGAATTCCTTTATCGTCAAATATTTGCAAAATACTATTTTTAATCTCGCTTTGCAATTCGTAAGCAAAGGTAGTATGAGTTGCTGCCGGATTTGGAAAAACAGTAACATGGTTATTTGATTCTATCGGAACATCTTGAGAGTGGCATATTGAAAGAGTTGACTTAGGAATAATAAAATCGGGAAATTCAGCTTCTACATGATAATTATAGCTACAACCCGAATAGTGGTAGAACATACTTTTAGCCCTTTCTCCTGCTTTGGTTCCCGTTTCTGCAATCTCTTTCAAAATTGCAACATCATTTTTTGTTAAAGTATTTTTAGAATCTCCTTTTGTATAATTCTCAATAAAATCATACCATTTTTCAAAAACATTCAACTCCTTTTTTTCTCTTTCGGACAATTTACGTTCATATAAACGATGGAGTTGCTCACGAGCAAGATCAAATCTATTTATATCTGCGTATAGATCTGCCAAGTTATAAACAGATTCGGTATGAGGGAGTTGTTTCAATACATCAGTAACTAAATTAATGGGATCTGTTTTTTGTGTTGTATCGGTAAGATATAAATTAATTAACTGACGTGAAGCGGATTCTAACTCTTGAGCAACACCGGAAAGTGATGTTATCAGTGATAATTTTTCTCTGTTTTTCAAAATATAATCACTGTTATCCTTGTCTGTTTCCGATAACAAACCAAGATTGAAATAGAAATCCATTATATTTAGATATTCTGCATACAAGTCATTATATTTTGCAACTCCTGTTGTCACACTTTTAACGATAGTAACAATATCCACATCATTATTTGAAAGATCACACTTCCCCGGTTTTTTTGTAGAGAATAGATTCACATACGGTAAAGTTACCTGTGTAGGTTTTTCCTCTGCAATGGTTGAATTATAGTAATAATACGTAGGAATAGCATCATTTATATAGACATCTCCTGCATCGGGTCTATTGGTTTGTGAGAAAACATTTCCTGCTGCTTTCTCTTGCGAACCTTGTATTTGAGCTATACCATTCGGGGTATTAACAGCAATAGCATATTGGCAATCTTTTGAAAAGGTATTGCAACGAACTTGTAACCCGATATCCGTATAATCGGCTTTGTTATTGCCATTGCTCAAGATTCCGACATGCAAAAGATGAAATTGATTGTTGTGGATCACATTAGGAGATCCTCCGGAATTTTTAACATGAATACCTACGCTATTAATATTGGTAGAGTTTGTACGGGTAAAAATATTCTCATGTATAGTATAACCGGTAGAAGCATTTAGATTTATTCCGGCTCCAAAGGGATTGTTAAAGATCGGAACCGGTGAAGAGAGATTCTGACTGCCGTTTTTTTCGGCAAGAGGTTTTGTTTCCTCTTCTCCTACATAATCCGAATCTGCGATGGGGATAATAGCGAAAGGACACACCTCAAAAGTGTTGTGCTTTATAATAGAGTTATTTGCGTTGGTGTTAAAGATGCCGATCATATTCGATATAAAATCGCTATGTGACACAAATAGATATCGATTCAAAAAAACAGGAAAATTTGATAAAGAAATTTTACGGAAGCCATCGTTTTTAGCGTAGTAAATACCATACGTAAAATTTTTAAAATAACTGCGCTTGAGAATCACCTCTTCCGATACTGATAGAGCTGTAATTGCCGAAACGGAAACATTTGCATTGTAGCCGTATATTCCTTGCGTAACAATACTATTCGAGAATTTCCTATTATAAAAGCTGCACCCTTTAAAAGAAATTATTCCGACATCTGTTAGCTTTACATGATGGTAAGAAGAGAGTAAAACCGGTGCCACAAAACCTTCATCCCAGACAAATTCACACTCTTTCAAAAAACTCCTGTTAGACCCCTCTACATGATTGATAGTCCTTACATATCCTTTAAACTCAACACTTGTAACACAGTTAATAAACTTCGTTTGGGTAGCCTGAAGAATACCGCCGCCATGATTTTCGGAAAGGTTTTTGGAGCCGACTAAAATGCCAATATTTGCATTTTCAATAGTAGCATCCATAAGTTCGACGCAACCTTGTGAAGAGAAAGACTGTTGACGGTCTTGCGGATTTCCTTTTATTATAACTCCTTGCCACAGATCGCCATCACATGAGTTAGTAAGCTTGCCACCCTTTACAATGAGTTTGCTGCCGGGTTCAACAATAATATTGCAACCGGGAGCGCAAAAAAGGGTAGAGCTTACCGTAAGTGTAGCATTATTTTTAATAGTAAGATTATGAGGAAGTTCATAGTCTTTTGTCCAAGTTGTATTTTGTGAAACCGAAGAGGGTGCTATAAGCAAGTTTCCTCTCGGGTTAACTGTAATTTTAAAATCTTTCAAAATTTTTGAATGCTTTAAATTTCCTGCAGACACGCGAATCCAACCCTCTCCTTCGCTAATGGCTTGAACGGTAAGTTGAGCCGTTCCTTGTCCTGACACAATTCTTACATTATCACTGCAAGACCATCTGATTTCAGTGTTTGAAGAGGCAGTAGAAGGAAGATGTAAGTTATAGATACCTTTATCACAAATTGTTATATTTCTATCCCCTTGAATATACGTTTCTATTTCATTTAAAACCCAATTTACCAAACTTGTATTGAAACTTATATGTTCCATGTTTTGATTGGTTGGTCCCCAATAGGATTGAAAAGGAATTTTTCTTTCTGCAACCAGATCTCGTCCGGAGACGTTGGAACAGTAATTCATATTGCCACTAATATCCAATACGCTGGTAATGGGCATAAAGCAGTGATTAGGAATACGAACATTGGCTATACCTAAGTTACTTGTGAGATCTCCGATTATTTTGAAAGTAGGGTATACACATCCCGGAGCGGCGTCAATGCTGCAAAAGTTATAACTGTGCCTCGTCTCTGTCCAAGTATTGTTAATTGGAATTCCTAAAACAACATGCCACACATCAAATACTTTTACCGTTTGTCCGCTGGAGGGATACATTCTGATTTTTGCATCAAGATTATAGATGACATAAGGTAAAATCAGGTGAAAGGCTTCGGCTCCTGAACTTCCGTTATGCGGACTATTGTTAAGACTTCCGTTTGAAATAGCAATCTTTCTCAGGTTTGAAGGATAGCCAAGATTATTAAGATTAGTATAGTATCGATTATTGACGGATCTTGCATTGGAATTTTTATGATAGATCAACATTTGTTGAGCGGCAACACAGTTGAGTGTATTATTCCAAAGGTCTTTAGCGGCTTTTATTCCTCTGAAATAGTAGACAAAAGCTTGTGCACCCATAGAGATATTAGCTCCTTGATGGGGAGAGTCAAAAGAGATCCATAATCGGCAGTTATGATTTCCGTAGTTTGTATTCGCCTGAGGATTCTGCTCCATATAAGCCAATGCATATCGTGTAATTTGTCCTCCCATACTAGGTCCTACCACAACAATCTCTTCGTTGCTCCCGGATTCACGTAACATTCTATTAATAACATTGATAACTTCGATACATGCCATTGCGTTACGTTCAATATAAGTTCCGCCCTCCGGAAAATCAATCACTACCAAATCATAACCTTTCTGCAATAGTGTTTTACCCACATGATGTCGGTCGTTATTATAATATAACATCTCCCAAATGGATTTTCCTCCGCTATTTTCATGCGATTCAAAAGTTCTGACATTTTCAGGATCAAAACCATCCGCAATCAGTACAGGTTTACGCAATTTTTTATCCGAATGTGCATAATAGATTCTGACATTTGCTTTAGCTTTTGAAAAAACGCCTCCGGTATAAGGATTAGCAGGTGCTATCTTTGCCTGAATGTTGTAATAGTTATTTACATAAGGATGATTACTTGGAGTATTCGCATACATAGAAGAAGTAGGAGTACAATTTATTCTACAATAAGCTGTTAAAACTTCCCCATTGTGTAATAAAACGTCAAAGCGTAATGTTTTTATGCCGTAATAATTGTATGTTACGGTAATCAAAGAGTCGGTAATTAACCTCATTCCGTTTCCATCATCAAAATCGACACTTAATTGTACGATAGGATTGTCGGTATTATCAAAATAGAAAAGATCGCTAAAGCGAAAAGTGGTTGTTCCGAGATTTACAAATTCTTGTAAAGGAGAGGCTATAAAGGCAGTTTTTTCTTGATAAAGAGAGAGATTGAGAGAAGAGTTTTCGTATAAAATGTTATCTGCACCAAAATATGTTTTTTGTTGAACAGCAGCGCTATCCATAGTATTAAATTTATAATGTAATAAACCAATATTTACAAAGGAGCTATTCGCGTTAATATACGACTCTAAACTGTCAATACTGAAAGGAAGAACAGAGGTTGCTTGGAAAGTAGCATCGTAGAGTTCAAGATAAGATTGCATGAAGTGTTTCATACTACCGGTATCTACACTTTGAGAAGAGTTGGAGTTGAAGTTTTTTAAATTTGCAAAAGGGATAACCCTGTCATACAAGATTCCCGTAGTGGCATCCGAACGACTAATATTTCGGAATATGCTATCAAATGATTCGGTATACGTTTGGATCTCTTGTGCATAGAGGTTCACAATGCCTAAAAAAAAGATCCATACAATAGTTGTTTTTTTCATCGTAATTAGTTTTGTTAGTTAATTTTAGTTAATGAGTTGAATGAGTTTTTTCCCGTCTGCTATAGTTAGTTACCATAACAGACGGAATACACTCAAGTTTGTTTTGCATAACCGGTAGATACCTTTCATAAAGCAAATAGATTGTTTGTTAAAAAAACATAAAAAAGCCCCCTTGTTGAAATAACAATCTCTATTTGAAAGCGTAACGGAAACCAAAACCGATCATCCAATCAAAAAAAGACCAAGGATTTTTTGAAGGATATAAATGTGCTCCTTTTAGCTCTTTTCCCGAATTGAATAACATTCCATAACCGGGTCGGATATCCATTTGAAAGGAGAAAGGTGTGTTTACAAATACATACTCTAAGCCCATCAAAGCATTGACTCCGAACTTACCGTTTCCGGATGTTTCATAGCCTAAACTTATGCCGCCTCCCATAAACCAAAAGAGTTCTGCTTTTTTAGTCTCTTTCAATCTATTTTGGCACATAACATTCAGGTAAAGCTCTACCGAAGAAAAAAGATTTGCACCGGAGAGAAGATCATTATCAAAGGTAAATAGAGTTTTCCATAAAAGATCTGTCTGAAAGGCAAGAAAGTCTCCTAAAAATGCTTTATATGAAGGTCCTATACCGATAGCGGAGACGACCCCTCCAATGCTCATTTTATAGGGTTTGTTTTTTGTTTGCAGCGAAGACGTTAATGAATTTGAACCTAAACTCCGAAAGTTGTGAGATTCTTTGTTTAAGGAATTAAAATTTACAAGTCCGTTTTGTGCTTGTAATGCAATTATGCTAATGAATAGCATTACTGAAATCGCTGTTTTTTTCATCATGTGGCGGATTTTAATATTATGTTATT
>QMCE01007620.1_pt1 | contig 13582 bp, 14 predicted proteins | sample 1821851 | NCBI WGS metagenome assembly QMCE01 (sample SAMN09453174, study PRJNA476694) | Termite gut metagenome, whole genome shotgun sequencing project. | isolation source: worker | host: Odontotermes sp. | place: South Africa:Pretoria | collected 2016-01-28 | reverse complement strand
ATTCCACAGCCCAGCGCAAATAGGCGTCGATGAAACTGTCCAGATCGCCGTCCAATACCTTGTTGATGTCGCCGGTCTCCATGCCGGTGCGGACATCCTTGACCAGCTGGTACGGGTTCATCACGTAATTCCGTATCTGGCTGCCCCAGGCGTTTTCGCTCTTCCCCGCGTTGTGGGCGCTGACCTGCGCGGCCCGCGCCGCCTCTTCCCGCTGCTTCAGGCGGGATTTCAGGATTTTAAGCGCCATGTCCTTGTTGCTGTGCTGCGAACGCTCGTTCTGCACAGCCACGACAATCCCCGACGGCAGATGCGTGATGCGGACAGCCGAATCCGTCTTGTTCACGTGCTGGCCGCCCTTGCCGCCCGCGCGGTAGGTGTCGATCTTCAAATCCTTGTCGTCGATGACGATGTTGATCTCTTCCTGATAGTCCGGCACCACGTCGATGGCCGCGAACGATGTCTCCCGCTTCCCGGAAAACGGGCTGATCCGCACCAGCCTGTGCACCCCCATCTCCCCCCGCAGGTACCCGTGCGCGAACGCCCCCGTGACGCGGAGCTCGACCCCCTTGATCCCCGCCTCGTCGCCGGGCTGAAAATCCAGCTCCTGAATCTTCCAGCCGCGCCGCTCGAAAAAGCGGAGATACATCCGCAAAAGCATCTCGGCCCATTCGCAGGCGTCGGCCCCGCCCGCGCCTGTGTGAATGCTGAAAAAGCACGGCTCGCGATCGTGCGGACGCGACAGCAGCGCCATCAGCTCCAGGGACTTCAGGTCTTCCCGCAGACGCGCCGCGTCGGCGGCCACTTCGTCAAGCCCCGCCGCGTCGCCCTCCGCTTCGACCATTTCAAACAGTTCGGCGCAGTCGCCCGCCTTCCGCTGCATGTCGCGGAGCGGCTCGACCACCGCCTTGAGCGCCTTCAACTCCTCGACGTCCCTGAGAGCCGTCTCCTGATTGTTCCAGAAGTCCGGCGCAGCCATGCGCGCCTCGACCTCGGCCATGCGGGCAGCCTTGCCTTCGGCGTCGAGGGATTTTTCGAGAGCGGCGACGCGGCGCGTCACATCGTCCATGGCCGCGCGGATTTCGCTGATTTCCATATATGAGCCTGTTCCCTTGTCAACCGCTGTCAACCGCGTGCGTCTTTTTTCTTCGCGGCGAGCTTCGCCAGCTTGCGGGCGATGTCCTTCGCCAGAAGCGCCGCGTCCTCCTGGAACGAATAGTCCTTCACCAGGTGCCCGCAGGAGCGGGACAGCATGATGTTCAGGCCGTGCTCCGCTCCGGGGCGGAAATCGGTTCGCAAACCGATAATCGGCTTTTTCTTCGCATAGGCGTAGCCCATTTCCCACGCTGTTCCGGAATCGACCTCCGCCCCGTCCACAACCGCCACAACCGCGTCGGCGCGATCTATCCCGTTCACGCACATGCGGAACAGGGTGCCGTAGTGCCTCCCGTCGTTGTACTTCCCCGACGGCTTGAAATCCTGCGGGAGAGTCACCTCAAGACCGGGGACGATTTCCTCAAGGGCGGTCGCCAGCATCCGGTTCCATTTTCGCTCGATCTGCGTGAACAGCGACGCAGCCCAGTAGATGCGCATGTGTCCCTCTTCATTCCCGCAATACGCCGTTACTCAAACGTCACTATCGCCTCTTCGGCATAGAGATTGTCGCCCTTTTGGTAGGGATGGCTCGCGCCGCCCTTGAGCACGTGGATGCCGATGATCTTCATCCTGTTCTCCCCCGCGTAGTCGATGAAATCCTGAAGGCTGAACAGGTGGATGTTGGGCGTCTGGTGCCAGCGGTAGGGAAGCCAGCCGGTGACAGGCATGCGGCCGCGAAGCGCCAGGTCCATGCGGACGCGCCAGAAGCCGAAATTCGGAAAGGTGACGATGCCCCGCCGCCCCACGCGGCGCATTTCGGAAATGATGGCGTCGGGATGGCGCAGGGTTTGCAGCGTCTTTTCGAGAATGACGTAGTCGAAGCTCTTGTCCGGAAAGACGCTGAGGCCGAGATCGAGGTCGGCCTGAATGACGGGCACGCCCTTTTCGACGCAGACTTCGACATTGCAGGAATCGATTTCGACGCCCTGGACGCGGGCGTTTTTCATCTCCGCCATGTGGTGGAGAAGATTGCCCTCGCCGCAGCCCAGATCGAGGATGGATGCGCCGTCCGGAACCTCCCTGTCGATGATGGCGTACTGCCAGTTGGCGTCGCCCTCGCGGGGCGTCTCGGACGAGCCCACGCCCTGTAGAAACATCCCGCCCTGCCGCAGAAGCAGGCCGAGGAGGGCGGGGTCGAGCTTGTCGCCCATAAGGTACAGAAGCGACGCCAGTTCGCCCTTGTCGATGTCGCTGTCGATTTTCGCGCGCTTGCCCATGCGGTCCCGAATTCCTTCCCAGGGTCTACCGCCACCTCACCAGCGCCGACGCCCAGGTCATGCCGCCGCCGAAGGCGACGAGGCAGACGAGATCGCCGGATTTGATTTTGCCGTCGCGCCGCGCCTGATCGATTGCCATGGGAACGGTCGCGGCCGAGGTGTTGCCGTATTGATCGAGATTGACGAAAATCTTGTCCAGGGGAATGCCCAGGTGCTTCGCCGCGCTTTCGATGATGCGGGCGTTCATCTGGTGCGGGATGATCAGGCTGACGTCGTCCATGGAGAGGTTGCAGCGGGCCAGGGATTCGTTCACCAGCATGACGATTTTGCTGATTGCGTTCTTGTAGACAGCCCTGCCCTCAAGGCGGGTGAAGTGGAGCTTTTGATCCACCGATTCGTGGCTGGCCGGAATCCGGGAGCCGCTCGCGGGAAGGATCATCAGGTCCGCGCCCGATCCGTCCGAGGCGAGATGGGTGTCGATGATCCCCGGCTCGGAATCGGGGACGTGGGAGACCACCGTGGCGCCCGCGCCGTCGCCGAACAGGATGCAGGTGCCGCGATCGGTGTAATCGGTGATGCGGGTGAGGGTTTCGGCCCCGACCACCAAAACGTGCTCGGCCGTCCCGGCCGCGATGGCGGTGCGGGCGACGGAGAGGGCGTAGATGTATCCCGAACACGCGGCGGCAAGGTCGAAGGACGGCACATGGCGGCAGCCGAGCGCGTGCTGCAGGCGGCAGGCTGTCGCGGGGAACATCGTGTCCGGCGTGACGGTGGCGACGATGATCTGGTCGATGTCTTCCGGTTTCAGGCCCGCGTCGGCGAGGGCGATTTTCGACGCTTCGAGGCAGAGGTCGCTGGTTGCCTGCTCCGGAGCGGCCATGCGGCGTTCGACAATGCCTGTCCGCTGCCGGATCCATTCGTCCGACGTGTCGACGAGGGATTCGAGCCAGGCGTTGGTTATGACTTTCTCCGGCACGTACCGTCCCGTGCCTGTTATGTTGGCATGGCGCAATGTGTTCAAATTCATGTCTTTTCCTTCGCCCCCCGCGTGCGTCTCGGAATATGTCCCCCGCCGACCCGGCGCTGGCCCGGGACGGCGACGATGGGGATATATCGTATCGCTACAGGGAGAGAATGTCCATATCCAATTCCCGCGACATGACCCACAGCGCGAGCGCGTTGTGGAGGCAGTGAACGAGAATCGCGCACCACAATGTCCGGGAAACCTCCCTGAGGATCCCGAAGAGCAGGCCGAGAAGGCCGAGCGGGAGGAGGAGATCGAGGCGGAAATGGAACAGGCCGAACAGGACGCTGGTCCAGACAAGCGCCCACGCAGGGCCGCCTGTGCGGCGGTAGGCGTCCATCCCCATGCCCCGGAACGCGAGCTCCTCCATGAAAGGCCCGGCGATCACGGTGAAAAAGACGAGGATCAGCCGGATGGGCCGGTTCAGGAGGGTGGAAAAAATATAGAGCATGACGTCCTGCGGTTCGGGGACGTACTGCCGGCCGAGGAGGCTGTAGGCATGTTCCATGAGCCCGAGGTTGAATGCGCCGATGCGCGGCTGCAGAAAGGCGTAGCCTGCGTAGAGCGCGAGGGCAAGGGGCCATGCCCACCAGCGTCCCGCCGTTGTCGCGCCTGTCTCCGGCCATGCTCCGCGCCTGTCGCGGATGAGCCAGACGAGATAGCAGAACAGGGCTGCCTTGCCGGCCAGAATGCCGCAGACATAGCTGTCGGGCGTGGGAAAGAGGCCGAGGCCGAGCATGAGCCGCAGAAGAAGGATGATGACGATGTCGACGGCGAAGAAACGGAGTATGTCGCGGGTGAGAAACCCTCCGCCCTCTCGCCGCGCTTCAGCCCCCGCGCGTATGCCATGGAGATCGGAAAGCATGGCGTTTTCCTCTGGATGGCCGGGGCGGTGATTAGAAAACTGGAGGTTTGCAAACCATTGCCTTACCACTTGGCTACGCCGCCTTTTTCGACGTGAGAAAGGAAGAATAAGCAATTCAGGCCGCAGGTCAAGGAAAACTTGGGGCTCCCGTAAATTCCACGGATTTCCCTTCCAGCCGAAATTGCTCTGTTGTATAACTGGTCGGGCGCCCGCCTTTCCGGAATCGCGTAGACGTGGGGGCGTGGCGGAATGGCAGACGCAAGGGATTTAAAATCCCTTGGCCGCAAGGTCGTGCGGGTTCGAGTCCCGCCGCCCCCACCAGGGTATCTGCGCAGGGGCATCGCCCGGAAGCCGGAAGAGCGCATCGCAGCCCATTGTGAAAGGCTATTGTTATGGAACAAGCCAGCGCAGAAACCAGGATTTTGAATAAATATGGGTTTCACGTGAGGCCGAGCACCCAGTTCATGCAGAAATCGAGGGAGTACCAAAGCGAGATCACCGTTGAAGTCGATAATTTGCGCGCAGACGGCAAAAGCATCATGCAATTGATGGCTCTGGGTGCGATGCAGAACTCCCTCGTGAAGATAACGGCGAAAGGCCCCGACGCGGAGGACGCGGTGAGGGCCCTGGTGGCGCTGGTTCAGAGCAGGTTCGGGGGGATTGACTGATTCGGTACTGGCATGTGGATGTTTTTTCGGCAAAGCCGCTGGGCGGCAACGGACTGACTGTCGTTTTCCCGGATCGCCCCCTCTCCGACAGGACGCTGCTGGAAATAGCGCGGGAATGCAAACAGTTCGAGACCATCTTCATCTCCCCGGCTGATCGGCGGGGAGCGCATCCGGCCAGGATATTCACCGTCGATGAGGAACTGGCGTTCGCCGGACACCCTGTGCTCGGCGCGGGCGCGATGCTCCACCACCTGTCTTTTCCGGACGCCGCCCAGGCGGATATGCGGCTCGCTCTGGGCGAAAGGCTGGTATCGGTTCATTCCCGCAGGGAAGAAGACCAGTATCGGGCGACCATGAATCAGGGTCGCCCGTCTTTTTTGGGAACAGCCGGCGCATCGCGCCTCGGCGACATCGCGGCCGCGCTGAACCTTCATGAAAGCGATCTGGACGACGCCCTCCCTGTCGAAACCGTGTCCACGGGCCTGCCGTATCTTCTCGTGCCGGTGCGGAGCGGGCTGGCCGGCTGCGCGATACGCCACGGCGATTTTGAAACGTTCCTGCGTGAATTCGGCGCGAAATTCGTCTATGTCTTCGACTCCGCCGCGCTGGAATGCCGGACGTGGGACAACAGGGCGCGCGCGGAAGACGTCGCCACGGGAAGCGCGGCCGGGCCGTTGTGCGCGTATCTTGTCAAGCACGGCATACGGAAGCGCGACGAGGACATCCGCATTCTTCAGGGGCGTTTCGCCGGGCGGCCGAGCGTCATCACGGGAAGGGTGACAGGCGTCGGCGAGCGCGAAGAGGTGTTTGTTTCGGGAAGCGTCGCCCTGTTCGCTTCCGGCGATATGCTTGCACAATTTTAGGTTCCCCGCACCACGCCCCCTGATACCCGTTCCCCGGCATTTCCCCCTCCCCGCTGAAAGAGACTCTCCGCCGTGTGGTATTATAGTAGAGAAGAGAACCAGAGAAGCGAACCGTTTCACCGGGAACCGGATGAAAAGACTCAAGGCCGGCAGCCTGTTCGGCCGATAAGTATTCATGACGCAACCCCGGCGAATCGCCGCGGGCCTGTCTGCGGGTCTTCACGACGGAAAAAACAAAAGGATTGCTGAAAAGGGATTGTTGCTTTATGGATGACGACTCCCCCTCCTGGTTCTACTCCGCGCCCCTCGCCACCCTCCTCCTGTGCGGGGCTGTGGCTATTTTCCTCTTGGGCTACGTCCCGGAGGCGGAAAAGGCGCGGGAATGCGAACGCCGCGTCCAGGCCGCGCGAACGCGCATCACCGAACTGGGCAGACAAGAGGAAATGACGCGGCGGCGCATCGCCGAACTCCGCTCCGGAGCGCCGGAAGCGATCGAGGAGGCTGTGCGGGAAGTGCTGCGATTCGGCGCGGTCAACGAATTCCTGCCGCGCGACAGCGCACGGTGATATGGGTGCGGTTGAAAACAATATGGAAGAATTGAAGAAATCTGTCCGGGAGCGCCTCCGTCATGCCTGACGTCCTTTCGCAAAGCGAAGTCGATGCCCTCCTGAACGCCGTGGACTCCGGCGTGGACATCGGCGAACAGGCCACCGCGGCCGCAACGGCCTCGGCCGAGGCGGAGCTGCCCGAAGACGTCCAGATATACGATTTCAAACGGCCTGAGCGCGTCTCCACAGACCAGATACGCTCGGTCGAAATGATGCACGAGGTGCTGGCCAGGAAACTCGGAGCCAGCCTTTCCGCCTATCTCCGGACCATCGTCGAGGTGAAGCTGGCGTCTGTCGAGCAGCTGACCTATCAGGAATTCCTGATGAGCCTGCCCAATCCGACATGCTTCAACCTCCTCCGCTGCGAACCGCTCGACGGCTCCATGGTGCTGGAAATCAACCCCTCCATCGTCTTTCCCATTCTCGACAAGCTCCTCGGGGGCGGACACGGCGATCCGCACATCCCGGATCGGGAAATGTCCGACATCGAATGGCGTCTGATCAGCCACGTCACCACGGAGACGCTGACGTTCCTCCGCGACTGCTGGAAGCCGATCATGGACATCGACTTCATGGTCTCGGGCCGCGAATCCAACCCCATGCTCATGCAGATCGTCCCGCCGAACGAAGTCGTCATCCTTGTCTGTTTCGAAATACGCATGGGCGAATCGTCCGGCATGCTGAACCTCTGCATTCCCTTTCCGGTCATCGAGCCGAAGATCGGGGACTTTTCCACAATCCAGACCTGGTTCCAGACGCGCCGCACGTCGGACGCGGCTCTGGAAAACGCCAAGCTGAACGAAGGCGTCAAGACCGCCCCCCTCCAGTCGGTGGTGTATATCGCCAAGACGCACATCAAAATGCGCGATCTGCTGAAACTCAGGCCAGGCGATCTCATCCTGACGAAAAAGGACGTGACAGCGCCCCTGATGATGACGATAGCCGATCGCCCGAAGTTCTGGGTGTATCCGGGACAGCACAGACATTATAAGGCGGTTCGCGTGCACACCGAAACCGCCATAGACGATGAATTGTGAGGACAGCCAATGGCCGCCGAACACCACAAACCGTTTTTCCTGTTCAGACCGGGCTTTATTCTGCTGTGTCTGTATGTCGCCGCCTATGCGTGGCTCCGCTCGGCCGAACAGATCGTCATGCAGTCTGTCGCCCTGCCGTCTGTGCGGGGCACGGACGTCTTCCGGATGATCGGCCCGAATCCAGACATGCCCCACTGGCGGCAGCAGACATGGCGCGCGGTCTTTTCCCTCCCGATGGTGGTGGAGGAGGAATCGCGCAGGCATGAAAACACGGCGCGGAAACTGTACGAGGAGGCTCTCGGCGTCGCCAGCCGGAGCAGGCCGCCCGCCGGAGAGCAGGCGGAGCAGGCCATTGATCGGATTTCGCTCCGGCCGCCGCCCTCCCCGCAGGAGCAGGCATGGCAGCGGGAGCAGGCGCGGCAGCGGGAAATACAGGAAATGCGGCAGGAACAGCAACAGCGTCCGGTTTCGCGGCAGCCGCAGCCGCAGCAGCAATTGCATCCCCGGCTCAACGAGGGCGATCGATTTTTCGCCCGTTTTGTGCTGGGCGAGTCCGATTTTCGAAGGCAATGTGTCAACATTGTCGAGAAAAGCGGGCGAAGCACAGCGCAAAATGGGCTGAAAAGCGACCCGAATGGAATTCAGCAACAGGCTCTAGGTTCTGTCTGAGTTATGTTTTGCCTGTAAAATCGGTATTGCCAAGGATTTTGCATACGGATTTCGCAGGCAATGCTGAAGCATTGTCAAGAAATACGTGTGCAAAAGCCGCAGGCAAGGCCGGTTTTACAGGCAAATAAATAACTCAGACAGAACCTAAAGCCAAGGACGACGAATGTCAGCCGGACTCATCAACCCCGAAGTAGCCGAGAAGGGCGGCCGCATCGCGAAAGCGGTGATGGAAGGCGGCGCCGCGGGCTGGTCGACCCTGATAGGGAAGAACGTCGCCTATGCGGTGGGGGAGACGGATTACGGCGTTCCCGCCGAGGTCGTGAAGCCGGAGGAGATGGGCGAAGCGGTCATCACGCCTGTGGACTGGTCGGGCGACACCGAAGGCAAGGTATGGCTCATCGTGCCGACGCCGGGTGCGAAGGAAGTCGTCGCCTACATGATGGCGCTGATGCTCGGCGGCGATCCGAATCCCGAAACGCAGCAGCTCGACGCGGACGGGATGGACGCCTACGGCGAGGCTGTGAACAGCTTTGTCGGCCAGGGAGCGCAGCAGGCCAGGGGCGAGATCGGCGGCACGATCAAGACCTCCATCGGCGCGTCGAAGACAGTCGATTTCAAATCCGCGTCGCCCGAGGCGGAGATGGGCGGGGCTGAATTCCTCGCGGTCAAGATCAAGGTCACCATCGAAGGGCGTCCGCCGTTCACGCTGGAAATGCTGATTGCCCGTTCGGTGACAGGCGTCGCTCCCGAAGTCAATGCCGGCGCGGCGGAAGAGGAGCGCGACGCCGTCGCCGCGCAGCTGGGCATCGATCCGGCCAATCTGGCCATCGCCATGAAGATCAAGCTCCCCCTGGTGGTGAACATCGCGACCAAGAAGATGCGGATGGAGCTGATTCAGGCCATGTGCCCCGGCACGATCATCGAATTCCGGAAAATGTCGGGCGAAAATCTGGACGTCATCGCCGCGAACGTCAAGGTGGCGACGGCCGAGGCGGTCATCACCAACCAGTGTTTCGGCATTCAGGTCAGGAACATCATCGATCCGAAGACGCTGATCAAGGATTGAGCGGGGGGATTGAGCGAATGCATTATCTTCAGGTGGAGGGCGATTTCGCGTCGGCGCACCAGTTGCGCGGCTACAGGGGCAAGTGCGAGAATCTGCACGGCCACAACTGGCGTGTGCTGATCCGCGTGCGGGGCGAAGAGCTGGACGCTCTCGGCATGCTGATGGATTTCGGCGATTTGAAAAAGCTTCTGAAACAGGGCATGGACTGCCTGGATCACAAATTCCTGAACGAGACCCCCCCCTTCGACGCGGTGAACCCCACGTCTGAAAACATCGCCCGCCATCTGTACGAGGAGCTGGCTAAACGCCTGCCGCCGGGCGTGGCCATGCACGACGTGACGGTATGGGAATCGGAGAAATGCGCGGCGACGTATTCGCGGTAATCCTTACAGCGGTCTAAATCGCTCTATGCGCGTATTCCCGCCATTTTTTTGACGCCCGCCACAAAAACGGCGAAGCTGCGCGAACGCGCATTGCCGGGATCGAGATGCGGGCCAATCGCTCTCGACCCGCCAATTTCCTGATACCGGTTGCCTGTCAAACGCATCAATTCCCGTTTCGGCGAACCAAGGCTGTCTGGTTCGCGGTATTTGCGGGCGTTTTGACGCCGCCGCACATTCGTGACGCCCAACCCTTTTTCCACAGCAGCCAAATCAGCCAAATACCAGCTTTCCAGTTCGTGGCAGGCAATGCGGACCAGCGATTTGCGCTCCCGCCCCGCTTCCCGGCATTTCTCCGCAAGGCGGCGTTTCGCTTCAACGCAGTCGCCGGCATCCTTGTCGCGGAGAACGATGAACCGCGCCTGAGGATTGCGATACCCGCGAATGCGCCGGACAAGCTGCTTTTCCAAATCCTGCTTGCCTTCGAAAACGATATAGCGGCGCGGAAAATCATCCGGCAGGACGCAGGGCAAAAACCCGGCAAGCATTTCAGCAGCCGATCGTTCTTCGAGAAGGAAAACCAGCTCCCTCATGCCGGATCCGCCTTCCCGAAAAATCCCTGCTTCCACAGATAGCCCATTTTCTCTTCGCCGTCCCGCATGTATTCGGCAATCTGGAGGTCGTCCCTGGCGCGAAAGGCTCGCGTATATCCGTCCTGCTTTTCGAGCCAGAACACCTCGTCAAGGCGGCAGGCGTTCAGAAAATCCGGCGAATGCGTCGAGACCATGACCTGCCCTCCGCGCCGCGCATATTCCCGGAACTCTTCGGTCAGGTCTTCCAGCAGCTTCGGATAGAGCTGGTTTTCCGGCTCTTCCACGCACAGCAAAGGGTGCGGCGCCGGATCGTGGAGCAGGGTCAGGTAGGCGAACATTTTTATCGTCCCGTCCGAGACGTTCTGCGCGAGGAAGGGATCGGTGAACGCTCCGTCCTGAAAACGGAGAAGCACGCGGCCCTCGTCCGTTATTCTCGATTCGACAGCGCCGATGCCGGGAACGCGGCGTTTCAGCTGATCGAGAATGCGCTGGAATACCGCGGGATGCTGATTGTGAAGGTATTCGGCGACGAGGGCGAGGTTGTCGCCTTCGCGGGAAAGGTGTTCGGCGAATCGCGCATCCTGTTCGGAACGCGCGCGCTGGATATGAAAATCGGAAATGTGCCAGTTGCCTATGAGTTCACCCAGCGCGAGGGCTGCGGGGAATTTCTTTTGCAGCATGACCACCTTGAGCGCGAGCGTGTCCGGGGATTTCAGGGACAGGTCTTCCCTGCGAAGCTGTTTTTCGTCCTGCACTTCCTCGGGCTCGTTGATGACGGCTGTTCCTTCCCCGTTCCGGAAATCCAGAAAATTCCAGGGCTTTCCCCTGCTGCCGCGACGATAGGAAAGCGTTTCGCGGAGGATGACGGGGTTGCCTTCCGCCTTGTCCAGCGACAGAAAATATGTCGCGAGCGGGGATCGGCCTCCATGCTGAAAACGGAATTTCAGCTCTATTTCAATCGGCCCTTCGCTGTCGCGGCTGCGGACATCGTCAAAGCCGCGCCGTCCTCCGATCCGGGTCAGGGCGACGCCGAGATTGTCGGTGAGGGCGTCCTTGAGGAATTCAAACACGTTGAACAGGGTCGATTTTCCTGTTCCGTTCGCTCCGACCAATACGCACAATTGCGGCAGCCGGTCAAACACGGCATTCTTGAACGCCTTGAAATTCCGCAATCGAATCGATTCCAGCCGCATCGACGCCTCCATTCAAAAATCCGGGGCAGACTGTTGCGCCCAGTCTACCCCGGAGCCCTCGTTTTTGCCAAGGCAAACCTGTTACCGCCTGTACTGGCTTCTCGGCTGGTAATGGGTGTGGAACAGCTTGTGCGCCTTCTCGGAAAGGGGTTTGCCGATGAAGTCATTGTACAGCTTCTGCACATCCGGATTCTCGTGGCTGCGGCGCAGCGCGCAGCCACGGTCGTCCTCGGTCAGCCCGAGGGCGCGGCGCTTCCTGATGGCGTCGTTCACGCCCCAGAACTGGCCCCCGCCGCCCACGCACCCGCCCGGACACGCCATCACCTCGATGAAATGCCACGGAATCTCCTCGCCCTTTTGTATCGCGTCGCGGACGCGGTCGATAACCTCCTCCACATGCCGCAGGCCGTGCGCGACAGCGATGCGGATGTCCATCCCGCCGATGTTCAGGGACATTTCCTTGATCCCCTCCAGCGTGTGGATGGGCTCGAATTCCAGATCGTCGCCGTTCTCGCCCGTCAGCATCCAGCGGGCCGTGCGGAGAGCCGCCTCCATCACGCCGCCCGTCTCGCCGAAGATCGTCGCCGCGCCGCTGTACCGCCCCAGCGGCGAATCCGCCTCCTCGGGCGGCAGCTGGGCGAATTCGACGCCCGCCTGGTTCAGCATCCGCGAAAGCTCGCGGGTGGTGATGGAGACGTCGATGTCCTGATGCCCGGAGGAGAACATCTCCTTCTCGCGGACGATCTCGAACTTCTTCGCCGTGCAGGGCATGATCGAGACCATGAAAATCTTTTCGACCGGAATCCCCGTCTTCTCCGCGTAATAGCTCTTGGTGAGCGCGCCCACAATCGCCTGAGGCGATTTGCAGCTGGAGAAATGCTGGATCATGTCCGCGTCGAACTTCTCCATGAAATCGACCCACGACGGGCAGCAGGTGGTGATGAGCGGCAGCGGCGCGGTTTCGTGCCTGATCCGCTCGACCAGCTCCGACGCCTCCTCCATGATGGTCACGTCCGCGCCGAAGTTGGTGTCGAATATCTGATCAAACCCCAGCCGCCGGAGCGCGGCGTACAGCTTGCCCGTCAGGTTCGTGCCGGGAGCGAAGCCGAAGGACTCTCCTATCGACACGCGGACAGCCGGAGCTATCTGCACCACGCAGTGCATGTCGGAGTCCTGGAGCGCCCGCCACACCTCTTCAGTCTGGTTGTATTCGTAGATCGCGCCGACAGGGCAGTGCGCAGAGCACTGGCCGCAGCGGACGCAGGGGCTCTCCGCCAGTTCGATGTCGCCAGCCGGCTGGACGACCGCGTCCAGGCCGCGGTGCTCGATCGAGAGCGCCCAGACGTTCTGCACTTCCTGGCAGACCTGGGTGCAGCGGCCGCAGCGGATGCACTTTCTCCCGTCCATGACGATGGACTTGGTGCTGGCGTCCCGCTTCCTCTCGGTCACGACCTTCGGAAGGTTGGAGTTGAAGATGCCGAAGTCCTCGGCCAGATTCTGCAGTTCGCACTCGCCGGAGCGGAGGCAGGTCAGGCATTCGTTGGGATGGTTTGAAAGGATCATTTCAAGAACAGTGCGCCGCACCTGGACGATTTCCGGATCGAGGGTGGTGATCTCCATCCCCTCGCCCACAGGCATGCTGCACGCGCGGACCATGTTCGCCGCGCCCTTCACCTTCACCACGCAGATGCCGCACGCCGCCGTCGGCGCGAGATCGGGATGGTAGCACAGGGTGGGAATCTTCACCTGGGCCTGATGCGCGGCCTTGAGGATGCTGGTCCCCGGTTCGACCTTCACCTGAACGCCGTTGATGGTTGCCGTTATCATAATAAGAATCCTTGTCTGCTGTGTGGGGTTGTCGTTGGAATCGTCACTTCCCGGCCGCCCTGGCCTCGGCCGCCTTCCGCGCCTCCTTGGTGGTCAGCCTGGTTTCATACTCGTTCAGGAAGAACTCCAGGGTGGAAAGAACCGGGTTCGGGGCTGTCTGCCCGAGGCCGCAGAGGCTGGCCTTCTTCATGGACGTGGCGAGGCGGCGCAGATCGTCCAGGTCCTCCCTGATCGCTTTGCCGTCCGCGATTTTCTCCAACAACAACAGCAGCTGCTTGCCGCCGATGCGGCAGGGAGCGCATTTGCCGCAGCTTTCATCGACGGTGAAGCCGAGGTAGAACTTGGCGATGTCGACCATGTCGTCGTCCTCGTCCATGACGATCATGCCGCCCGACCCCATGATGGAGCCGATCTTCTTCA
>QMCE01002613.1_pt1 | contig 13583 bp, 7 predicted proteins | sample 1821851 | NCBI WGS metagenome assembly QMCE01 (sample SAMN09453174, study PRJNA476694) | Termite gut metagenome, whole genome shotgun sequencing project. | isolation source: worker | host: Odontotermes sp. | place: South Africa:Pretoria | collected 2016-01-28 | reverse complement strand
TATGACTGCAAGGATAGCGGAAAATGAACGAAAGGCAGCAGAAGACAGGAGAATATATGAGTTAAAAAAGATAGCCGATACAGGCGATACTTTCCGGCGCAAAACATATAATACTGCATAAAGGGACCTTTATGGCCTCGAATGCCTTTATGGATAACGCAGCCTTAAAAAAACACCCGGTCTTGAAGAAAGGAAGTGCGCTCTTTTATGGAAAACAACCCAATCAAGGCGACCGCGCTGATGACCTGGGACCCGACTAATCCCGGTCTGTACGAACAGGGACAGGTAGTATTCCACAACGGTTCATTCTACAACGTTCACAAAGACACCCCGTCTGGATCTCCGGAACTCTCTTCCGATTTTTCAGTCATCGAACAGGGCGGTGCAAGTACTTTTAACGTGGACAATTCTTCAAATTATCAGCAGGGTCAGATAATTACCGAAGGGGATAAGGTCTATCTTGTGGCAAAAGACAACCCCCAAGGCGCCCCTGGAAGCTCGGAAGATTATATACCCTTAGATAATTCAGCGCCTGCGGCAGACTTCCTTGTGAGCCCCGGAACCGGAGTGTCCGGAGCGGCGGCACAGTACAACGCTCAACTAAACAATTTAACCTTTGCTATCGCCGGGGCGACGGGAGCATCCGGAAAAGCGGTCATTAACATCAGCGTGTCGGCTGGCGCAAGCGGACCGGTCGTCGTCTTTGACGGCTCCAAACTCGCGGCGATGGTCAATAACCTGATGGTGACCCAAACCTATGATCCCGGCCAGGGCGAGCAGGACACCGGCACGACTTATCACGGAAAGGCCGTCTTCCGTCGGGCTTTCGAATTCACCACCAACCGGGCCGCAAACGAGCAGGACGACCGCATGCTCATTGACGAATCGGGTTATGTGGACGCTATCGTCAACACCGGCGGGTACTGGATGACGGGAAACCAAGCCGAAAAATTCCCCGTAAACGCGGCCTATGTTTCCCCTCAGTCAATTTACGGTTTTGCTTATGTCTCCACTAATAACAAACTGGTCTTTAGAAGCAACTCTTCACTCAATCGCGACGGTTCGGCGCAAACTGCCAACAACTTTGTGTGGGTGGACTATACGAGGGTAGACAGCACGACGCCGCTCGCGCCTTCCTCGGTATAACGCCGCCGGTATTAACGGCATTGATTAATACAAAAGATAAGCTCACCCAAAAGGGTGGGCTTGCTGTTATTGTAAATATAGCCGCCGTATGATATACTACCACAGGATATTTTATATTGATCCGTAATTTCCTGGAAAGAGAGCCTTTTATGCGCCGTATTCTTTTAATTGCTTTAATGATATTTATAGTTTCAGCCTGTAGCTCTTCGCCGCCTGCGCCACCTGTATCTGTACAGGCTGAGCTTCCTTTCGCGAGCCCAAGTGTGGTCAAAGCTCAGGAGCCGTCTTTGCCTGCACCTGCGGTGCCGGAACCGGAGGTTGAATATCCGGCAATCCCCTATGAAATGCAGATAGCTTCCGTCACACCCGAGCGCCGTGAGCAAATACTTGAGAAAAAGACAGCAAACTCCGACTCAGTTGGCTGGCTGACCGTGCCCGGAACGACGATCGACGACGTTGTTCTTCAAAACCCGATTATGAATAACGACTACTACACAACTCACGATTTTAAAAATCAGCCGAGTAAAAACGGCGCCTACGGCATGGACTGGCATTTTAAGCTTTCCGGCGCGACGACGAGGGAAAGCTTTCCTCGTAACACAGTTCTGTACGCCCATAACCACGACGACGACCCGGACGGTATACTGTTCGCGCAGCTGAAAAAATTCAAAGACCCCATCTACGCGGAAGAGCATCCGTACATATTCTTCTCAACGGCTGAGGAGGACATGGCCTGGGAGATTTTCGCGGTGTTTGACGCGACAATAGATTTTTCCTACATACAGCCCGGCGTCTACTGGAGTTCCTTCGAGCCGCTGTTACAAACCGTCTATGAGGCCTCGATCTATGACTACGACTTCACCGTTTCGGAAGATGACAAGCTGCTGACGCTGTCTACCTGTACCTTTTCGGTACCCGGAAACGAGGCGATGCCGGTCAACGCGCTCAACGACTACCGATTTGTGATCATGGCAAGACTTGTATCCCCGGAGGAACAGATCAAAGCCGAAGCTGATTTTACGCATAACGGAGACCCTACGCCGCCTGACGATCTGCCTCCGTACAATTACCTGACATACGACGCTTTCTCGATCGACGGAAAAGTTCTCTTCAATAATTTAACATGGTACAATTCCACAGACTGTGTAGAGCCTATTGACCCCGGCAGGCTTGTGCCTGCCGGCATAATAGAAAAAAGCAATCTGGATAATCCTGTAAGAGATTGGGAGGCGTCGCAGCTTCCCGAGGGAACGGTTATACTCAAAGACCCGGAATATGCCGACCTGTATGTCGCTGACGTCGGATGGGATTTGATACCGTATACCACTTTTGTTCCCGGTGAAATGCCGGTCCGGTCTGTTCGGTACACGCATCAAAACCGCGACGGCATTATCACGGACAAAAGGCTTGACGCCGGACAGCTTGACGAACATCTTGAAAAGCTGGACCGATTTACAGACATGGTCAACTTCAAGCCTTGGCCGGATGATATGGCCGAGGTGAGGCTAAGTGAATACGTGGACGAAGTGCGCCTTGCGGTAAATAACTCGTTCGCAACGCTTTATCAATATTTCTTTTTGGGGACTGCCCCGTCCTCCGGCGAAAAGATCATGATAATAAGGCAGTCGGACGGCCTTTATTACGGCGACGGCGCTCTTTACGCCCAGCTAAAGGAAACCCTTGACGCTATGTACGAACATACCCCTCAAATGGAGCAATAATACTTGACTGATATCTCCTTAAACTTTACTGCCCGCTATTTCCTCAAACTCCATGGCGTCAACTTTTTCGCGCAGCCAGGCGACCAGCTCACCACCCCGTTCATAGCTGAAAGCCTCCAGTTTCTCCATCGCCGCGTCAACCCTGTCCATGTTGTAAGCGCCGCAGGCCTCGCACAGTTCCATTAACAGTTCCGGTTCCGGTTCGGCGGCGGCGGGCTTTCCCGCTGCCGTATTTATATTCTCAAGCACCGCGTCCAATTCGTTAACAACAGCCTCCGCCAACGCCGCGAACGGGCCGTGCCCGGCCTTTACGGCTTTTATATCCCCCGCCTTTGCCGCAGCTTCCAGCGCCTCGGCGGCGGCTCCGGTTTTCTCCGCAAAAATTGCGTAGCTGGAGCCCTTTACGCCGTGGATGTCTATGGCGTAGGCGCCAAGGTCGCCCGCCGCCAAAGCTTCCTTCAGCCTGTCCAAAACATTGCGCGTCCCCGCCGCGTAGGAGCGCAGGACGTCGAGCAAAACGGCCGCGTCCCCGTTGAACCGCGCTAGAGCCTTTATCAAATCCGCGCTTTTTACGTCCGTCATCTCAAGCGGCAGGACTGGCGGCGCGCTTTCGGGCGTTCTGTAGGCTTGAGAGTTCGCCGCTTCCCTGCCTCTGTTGTGGATCCAGCGCCGCAAAACCGCGTCCAGCTTTGCTATGTCTATAGGCTTTGAGATAAAGTCCTGAAAGCCGCTGCGCAAAAACATTTCCTCGTTGCCAACAATGGCGTTTGCCGTCAGCGCGATAACAGGGATCTCTTTTGCGTAATCGGTCCCGATTTCCTCACGGATAATCCGCGTCGCCTCAACACCGTCCATCTCGGGCATCATATGGTCCATAAATATCGCGGCGTAGCGCGGTTCACCCGCTTTGACAGCGTCAATTGCCTGACGGCCGCTGGTCACGCAGTCTATTTTGAGCTTATACGGCTTCATCATGCCCTTTACCACGTCCAGATTGGTCGAGATGTCATCCACCACCAGCACATGGGCGTGTGAGAGGTCAGCGCGCTTGAGCTTGGAGCCTGAGTCACGCTTGGAAAGGTTGTACCGAAAGCTCATCAGATTCTCGGCGACTTCCCTGCCTATAGTTGCGGATGAGACAAACCCCTGACGCAGGCGCACCTTGAAGGCCGTGCCAACGCCGTACTCGCTCTCCACGGTGATCTCGCCGTCCATCATCCCGGCCATTCGCCCGGCAATAGCTAGTCCCAGCCCGGTACCCTCCACCTTGCGGTTGACCTGTACGTCCACCTGGTTGTATTCCAAAAACAGCTTTGCCACGCTCTCCGGCTTCATGCCGACGCCGGTGTCCGCTATTTCTGAGATCAGCCACACGATGTCGCCGTCGTGATCAAAGCTTACGCGCCAGTCAACCGTACCGGCGTTTGTGTACTTGAATGCGTTCGAGAGCAGGTTGTTGAATATCTGCTTGACGCGCAGATCGTCGCCAAACAGCACCGCGGGGATAGTCTCGTCCACACTTAGGCGAAACGTGATTGGCTTTTCACCTATTCGCACAATATTCTGCGTCACAACGTCGTTTATAAGGCTCGGGACGTCGTACCGCGTGGGATAAAGCTCGAACTTGCCTGATTCTATCTTCGAGATATCAAGTATGTCGTTTACGATGCTAAGTATAGTTGAACCCGCCCCATAGATCTTCTCGAGGTTTCTTTCAGTTTCGAAGTTAAGGTTTCCCTCGTCCAACATCAGCTGGCTCAGGCCAATAACGGCGTTCATAGGCGTTCTGATCTCGTGGCTCATTTGCGCGAGGAAGCTCGACTTCGCGCTGTTGGCCTCCTCCGCGTCCGCCAGGGCGACTGCCAGCCGTTCCGAGGTGTTTTCGAGCTCGGCTATCATTTTCTTTTGCTCGCGCAGGTCGCGCGTGTAGGCCGCGACAACATAATCGTCCCCGTACCGTACGCGGAACAGCATGTTTTCCGCGGGAATCGGAGTGCCGTCCAGCAGCCTGAACATCAACTGATACGTACACGCGCCCTTCTCAAAGGCTTCCGTCACTCCGGCGTATATCATGTCTATAGATTTTTGCCCGTCGGGCTGGAGGTCCGGCAGCAGGTCTAAATAGCGGTCCATGTATTCCTGCTTGTCATTTAGCTCGTAAAGCTTAACCGCCGCCTCGTTGCATTCGAATATTTTGTATTCCCTGTTCCATAGCCGGCAGGCCAGCGGGGTGGCGTCCAGCATCACCCGGGTGCGTTCCTCCGCCTCGCGCATTTTTTCTGACGTGTCCCGAAGGCCGTTCATGTATTCGTTTCTGAGCAGCGCGCTTGCCAGCAGTAGGCTGCCTGATTGCATGACAGGCGCCTCGGTGTCGGTCAGTAACCTTTCGTCGTGGCGGTTGTCAAAACCGACAAATCCCCAGAACTCATTTCTAAGGAATATTGGTATAACCATTACCACCAGCGCGTCTTCCACACCCAGACATTTGCGGCAAAGCGGAGGCAGGTCGCGGACCAAGCAGTGGATGTTTTCCCCGCGCGCCAGCTTATCCTTTAACAGGTCGCCCTTTTCATCGCACAAAAACAGCGACGCCTGGCCGATACCCTGAATCGTCTGATTGTTTGCCGTCCATTCATACAGCTTGGTGTTGTATCTTTTGCCGTCTTCCATATGGTTTTTGTGAATATACATACGGTCTGCGCCAATAGACTGCGAAAGCATTCTCATGCATTCCCTCAGTGTGTCCGCAAAGCTTTCGGATTCGGAGCGAAGCAGCCGGTCTATGGAGTCGTTCACCGTTTGCAGCAACAGGTCGCGGCGTTTTAGCGTATTGTTAGCGCCACGCAGGGATTCCTCCATCGCTTTTCGCCCTGTTATGTTATGCGAAATACCCATCAGCCCGGTAATCTTACCGTCGACTACAAGCGGTATTTTTGTAGTCTCAAACTTTTCGACGCTCCCGTCATATCTGGGGACGTCCTCTTCGAGGGTGATTATCCGGCGCTCGGCTATAACCGTCCGTTCGTTTTCGTCAAAAGTGCCGGCGGATCCCGTCGAAAAGCCCAGCCCCTCCGCGTTGTTCTTGCCCAGTATATCCTTCTCTGTAACTCCAAGATAATCCTCAAAGCTCTTGTTGCAACGGGTAAAGTTTAGGTCGACGTCCTTGCAGAATACCAGATTAGGAGTTGAGTCGAACATTAAATTGATCATATTTTGTTCTACCTCAAGCTCGCGCGTGCGCTCCGCGACAAGCTTGCCCAGCCGTGCGCCCTCCTTGCGGGACCTGTAAAACAGCACGAGCATCAGCGCAACCACGCAAAGCAGCAGTATTGCCGCACCGATTAGCCACGGGCGCTGGGCCTGAACCATCTTGGATTGATAATCGTAAGTTCTCTGAGTCCATTGCTCGGCGATTTCGTCCACGTCAATGATGTTCAGCGCCTTGTCGAATATAGACCTGAGCTCCGGCTGATTTATGTTAAAGCCGATGATGGATTCGGACTGGCGCTCAAAGGTGATGTTCGCTTTGTATCCGGTCAGCTCCAAATAGTTTGTCAGCGCTATAAGCTGGCGCTGGCTCGACATTACAAGATCTATTTCACCGTCTGCCAGCGCAGCAAACGCCAGATCAGGATTCGCGAACTCAATTGTTTGCGGGTGCTCCGGGAACCACGACCTAAACAGCTCGTCGTAGGCGGTGTCGGTCTGGATTCCTACCCGATATTCCTGTATGTCGGGTATGCTTATTTCCGGCGCGTCCGATTTGGAAATTAAAGTATAGTAATCTGTAAGCAGCGCTTTTCCGGGCCAAAGGAACCTGCCCTGCCGTTCGGCGGAGGGCAGCAGCTCAGAGATTACACAGGCGTCCCCTGTCTCCAGTATTTTTAAGAGCTCGGGCCATTCGGTTTTTTCGTCATGAGCAAGCTTAAAGCTCAGGCCGGTGAGCTTTTCTATCTCCGCAAGCACATCAAAGTATATGCCGTTCCACTGCCTCTCGCGGGCGTCGTAAAAGCTGATTGGGTAATTATAGTGCTCCGCGGCGACGGGTATAACAGGATTTTGGCTCATGTACGCCTTTTCCTCAGGCGTAAGCAGGATCAACAACTCATACCGTTCCAATTCCTCATGCCCTCTGCGGTATAGCTCCCCCAGCTGCTGACGGAAGCTCTCTACCCGCAGCGCTTTGTCAATAATAGAAATTATCGGCGCAAGCTCGGCCCTTTTTGTCGTCATCGAAACCGGGTTGTTGATAACTGGAAAAAAATCTCTGATCACAAGATCGCCGTATCCGGTGATCACCCTGCTGTTCTCGCCCAAAAATGCGTCGATCCGGCCGTCCGCAAGCATTTTGTAAGCGTCTTCCACATCGTCAAGAAAAACCGATTCAAATTCATAGTCAGCGCGTGCGGCTACGTCGCCGGCTGTTTTAGCGTCCCGCAGGAACGCGAAACGCGGCTTGCGGAGCTCGGAAATTTCCGAAAGCGTCATATCCCCTGCGCGTTGTGTATATTTGATGGAGCGCTCCGCGATTGCTTCTGTCATAAGATAACCCGCGGCCCGTCTTTCGTCAGTCGCCGTCATCTCGCCCGTAAAAGCGACCGCGCCCGAATTAAGCCCGTCTTTAATCTCATGCCACTCTTTGAGCTCCAGTCTGAATTCAATACCGAATAGCTCTGTCATAAGCCGGCAATACAGCGCGGCAAAGCCCTGTAGCTCGCCGTCAAGCTCGAAAGCTTCTCCGCTGGGCAGCGCGGCGTAGACCAGCGGCTCGCCGCTCGCCGCAAGCGCCTCCACGGCAGCGATCTCCTCTTCCGTTACGCCCGGGATATCCCTAAAGGTCGCAAAAACCGCCGCCTCCGTTTCCGGAGCAGCGGCGGCGCTGTCATATCCTATTGCTGTCATTACCAATATGGCCGCTGAGAATACGCAAACCAACCGTTTAAACGCGCCCATAGAAACGACGCCTCCCACAATTCCAAATTAGTAATGTACGAAAATTTGTATTGTCTGGAAAATATAGTATAATCATAGCGTGATATGGTAAAAAAAGCAAGTATTTTCGCATTTATGTTAAAAACAGCCACACTTTTATCACAAATAAGTGTTACAATATCCCTTATAGTGCAAAATATGGTAGATAAACGAAACGGAGAGAGCAAATGAAAAAGACGTCTGCAATACTATTAAGCCTGGCGCTTTTGTGCCTGACGATGACAGGCTGCGGAACTGAAAGGGGCAGTGAAAGCGCCGCACAAGCGCGGGAAAGCTCCGCCGCTGCCAGCGTCTCCGAATCTATCGAGTCCGTGCCGCCCGCAGCCGAAGAAATCTCTGGCATCGAAGCTGTGGCGTCTCTGGCGCCCGGACCCGCCGAACCTGAGCGAGACAACGACTGGGAGTTTGCTTCTCCCGAAAGCCACGGCATGGACGGCGAAATGCTTGCGCAGCTGCAAACCGCCGTTGAACCCGTTGGCATAAACGCGATAGTTACCATAAAGGACGGCTACGTCATCAACGAGTATTACAAGGACGGCTTTGATGAAACCAGCGTGTTCAGGCTTAATTCATGTTCAAAATCCTTTACCGGCGCGCTGGTGGGGCTTGCTATAGAACAGGGGCTTATCGGCGGCGTGGACGACAAGCTTATAGAGTATTTGCCGCAGGTCGCCGGATACGACAACGCGCTCAAGCAGGATATCACGATCGGGCACCTGCTGACCCACCGGTCTGGGCTGGAGTGGCACGAGTGGGGCGGCAATTCGTCGTCCTGGAGGCCGTTTAGGTCGTCGGAAAACTGGGTGGATTTTATCCTCAGCCAGACGATGGTCGCGCAGCCGGGAGCGTATTTCGCCTACAACACAGGCGGCTCGCACTTGCTTGCCGCCGTCCTGCAGGAGGCTACGGGCAAGTCCGCGCTGGAATACGGCCGGGAATATATGTTCGACCCAATGGGCATGGACAGCGTGGAATGGGGCGAAGACCCGCAAGGGATAATGGACGGCGGCAACGGGATTGCCATGACGGCGCGTGACGCCGCAAAATTCGGCACGCTTTATCTTAACGGCGGCAAGTGGCGCGACAGGCAGATACTTCCGGAGGAATGGACGAAAATGTCCGTCGAAAGGATAGTCCCCGGCGCGGACAACGCCGCCGCCTATGGCTACCAGTGGTGGATACGCACATGCGGCGAGGGCAACTACGAGGTCTGGTACGCCATGGGGGCCGGCGGGCAATTCATTCTCGTAGTCCCGGAGCTTGAGCTTGTAACGGTAATGGCCAGCTCCCGGCTGGGCGACACCTATTTGCCGAGAGCTTATTTTATTGATTATATCCTCGCGGCGTATACGGGAACGGCTGCCGGATAAAATCGCTCTATCATTGAAATCTTGTTGAAGTCGCTTCAGGCACGTAGCGCTCGTCCCACTGGTGGTCGTTGTAGCGCATATAGTCGCTGGTCACGTTGAAATATTTGTAATTTACGGGCGCGCCCTCGCTGCCGAGCATATCGTCTGTGTCGTCCCATGTGACGTCCACGCAGTACCATTCCCCGTCGTCAAGGCGCACCATGTTCCACATGTGCTCCTCATCTCCCCACCAATTGGTGCCTTCCACGGTGATACACTCGATCTCTAACAAATCCATAAAAAGCTTAAACGTGTGCGCATAACCCGCACACGTTGATTTTTGGCGTATAAACAGACCGTACGGATTGTCACTGTCGGGATGCGGCTCGGAATCCGGCGAGTTGCTTATAAGCCCGTCGTCATAGCTTGTCCACTCCGCGATCCAGTCATGGATTGCAAGCTCCTTTTCGTGGTCCTGCATATCTTCCGTTATAAGCTCGTCCATCATCTTGGCGCAAGCTTCAAGGATCGCCCGGTTTTTGGCCGTCAGTCCGCTTGGCTCACCGCTTTTCCACGCGTCCAGCACAGAATCCGGGTCGTACTCGTCGTCGAGAAATATCTGCATGGTCGCGGCGGAGGCCGTTTCCTCCGTCGGCTCCATTGCCGGGGCCATGGCGGTTATAGCCAAAAACTCTGAGGGCTCCGGCAGCTCCGGCGGGTCGTCGCCGAAGCAATCAATAAACGCCGACTCTGCCTCCGCGGGGTTTTCGCAGATTAGCAGCGCCACAAAGTCCCCTTTCACAGACACCACGCCGTTTTCTACCAGCGCGGCCTGCCGTGGAAAGTACCCTGCAAACGCCCTTTCGCGGTCGTCAATATATTCCGCCAGCACGTCCTCCACATGCTCCGGCTCCGCGTCTCCGGTAAGCTCCAGCACCGCTATCTCGCTTGCCTGCGTCCCGCCGGCGTAATATACCGCGCCGTCGGAGAAAGCCTTGGCGTCAAGCTTGTAAAAGCTTTCAAGGTGCCTCTCAAAGTCTTCATCCTCCGCAGTCATTACATTTAGCTGCGGCAGTCCGGTTTGCGAGTTCAAAATTACGTCCGCAATCTGCCGCGCGGAGTAGACCGGGCTCTTGTCCGCCTCGCAGGCCGCGAAAACCAGCCCCGTGCCGATGACGCACAAAGCGACCGCAAAGACGCGGTTAATCTTCATCGCAAAGCTCCTTTCGATGTAGCGCGGCGCAAACTTGCCTCCGCCAACCAAATATAGCATAAAATCCCATTTATCTCAAGTGCCAAAATCCCCCGTCATTTTACCACGCACCCATTTACACGCCCTAAACAATGACATTTTATGCACCTCCGCCATAAATTTCCTATAACGCTTGAAATTTCATTCCAAAAATGGTTAAATAAAAAGACATAATAAATATCTGTTTTATTTAACCTGTTAAAATTAATGCAAGAACAAGGTGGTTGAAAAATGGAGCTTGTTGTATATATCATCCCGGCGGTCGGAGTGGTCGCGCTGCTTACTGCGCTCGCGCTTTCATCGTGGATAAACAAAAACGACGAAGGCAGCGACAGAATGAAAGAAATAGCGTCTTTTATAAGAGAGGGCGCGATGGCGTTCCTGATAAGGGAATACCGTGTCATCGTAATATTCGCGGCCGCGCTGTTTGCGCTGCTTATCGCGCTTCATTTTATTGCCGGCATGAGCTTGAATATCGCTTTCGCCTTTTTGCTGGGCGCGGCGCTTTCGGTGCTTGCGGGCTTCTGCGGTATGCGCACAGCCACAAAGGCCAACGTGCGCACAGCCGCCGCGGCTCAGTCTTCCGGCATGGTAAAGGCACTTAAGATAGCGTTCCGCGGCGGCGCGGTTATGGGACTCAGCGTGGTCGGTCTGGGCGTTTTGGGGCTCGGCGCGCTGCTTGTGGTACTGGGGCTTGAAAACGCGGAAATGCTTACCGGCTTTGGGTTTGGCGCGTCTTTTATCGCTCTTTTCGGCCGTGTCGGGGGCGGGATTTACACTAAGGCCGCCGACGTCGGCGCCGATCTTGTCGGCAAGGTAGAGGCCGGCATCCCCGAGGACGACCCCCGCAACCCCGCAGTAATCGCCGACAACGTCGGTGATAATGTCGGCGACGTGGCCGGAATGGGCTCAGATTTGTTCGAAAGCTATGTTGGCAGTATAATTTCCGCCGTCACACTGGCGGTGTCGCTTGAGACCGTGGCGGTCCTCCCCGGCGTCACCTTTCCCCTTCTGATCGCGGGCGTCGGCGTGTTGGCGTCAATCCTCGCAATCTTCGAGGTAGGCGGCAAGAACACGAAAAGCCCCGCCTCCGCGCTTAATAGGGGTACTTATGTCAGCAGCGCCACAGTACTGGCGGCGGCCTTTTTCCTCAGTCGGATTTTCTTTGGCAGTTACAGCGCGTTTGCCGCCGTTGCCTCCGGAATCGTAGTGGGCATCTCAATAGGAGCCCTCACCGAACGGTACACCTCCAGCAGCTACAATTCTGTCAAAGGCATCGCAAAGCAGGCCGAAACCGGCCCCGCCACCACTATAATCGACGGCTTCGCGGTGGGGATGATCTCAACCGTGGCTCCAATTATCCTAATAGTTATTGGAATAATACTTTCTTATAATTTCGCGGGGCTTTACGGTATCGCTCTGGCCGCTGTGGGGATGCTCTCCACTACCGGTGTGGTAGTCGCCGTAGACGCTTACGGTCCCATTGCCGACAACGCCGGCGGCATCGCGGAAATGTCCAAGCTGCCCCATGACGTCCGGGAGATCACCGACAAGCTTGACAGCGTAGGCAACACCACCGCCGCCGTGGGCAAGGGCTTCGCTATCGGCTCTGCGGCATTGACTGCCCTTGCGCTGTTTGTGTCCTATGCGCAGATCGCCAAGGTCAGCGCGATCGACCTGCTGGACCCGCTTGTGGTGGCGGGCCTGCTTTTGGGCGGGATGCTTCCTTTCCTGTTTTCCGCGCTCACAATGAAAAGCGTCGGCAAGGCGGCGTATCAGATGATAGAGGAAGTCCGCCGCCAGTTCCGGGAGGACAAAGGCGTCATGGAGGGGACCTCAAAGCCGGATTACGCCAAATGCGTTGATATTTCAACCTCGGCGGCCTTAAAGGAAATGATTCTTCCCGGCCTGCTGGCTGTCGCCAGCCCGTTAGTAGTCGGGTTGTTTTTGGGCGTGGCGGCGCTGGGAGGGCTGCTGGCCGGCTCTTTGGTGACAGGTGTGCTTTTGGCAGTCACGATGTCTAACGCGGGCGGCGCGTGGGACAACGCCAAAAAATATATAGAAGAGGGCAACCACGGCGGCAAGGGCAGCGAAGCGCACAAGGCCGCCGTTGTGGGAGACACCGTGGGCGACCCTTTCAAGGACACGTCCGGTCCGTCGATAAATATCCTCATAAAGCTGATGACGATCGTCTCGCTCGTGTTCCTGCCGCTGTTTTTGAGGTGATATCGCTTTTCAATTTAAAAGGACCGGCGCAAAAGGATTTTGTATCCTTCACGCCGGTCCTTTTTTGACTTTTTTTAAACTCAATCCACAGCCAAAATGACCGTGCAGTGCTTGTGATATTGCAGTATCGAAGCCGGCACCCGCGGGGTAACGGGGCCGTAAAGGGCCTTCTGGGCTATTTCGGCCTTATCCTTACCGCTGATAAGTAATAATATTTTTCTCGCGCGCATAATCGTGCCTATCCCCATGCTCAGCGCGGACTTTGGCACTTCGTCGCGGTTGGCGTAGTAACGCGAATTCGCGTTTATTGTGCTGTCAGTGAGCTTTACGTGGTTGGTGATCTCGGCGAAGGCGTCGGCGGGCTCGTTAAAGCCGATATGCCCGTTGTGACCTATCCCCAAAAGCTGCAGGTCTATCCCCCCCGCCGCGTTTATAGCGGCCTCGTAGCGCGCACACTCCTCTTCGGCGTCCTTGGCCATACCGTTGGGCAGGTGCGTGTTTTCCTGTTTGATATTCACATACTTGAACAGATTCTGCTGCATGAAGTAGTAGTACGAGTTCTTGTCTGTTACCGGATTGCCGTAGTATTCGTCCAGATTATATGTAGCGACCCCGCTCCAGTCCAGAACGCCCTCTTTGTACATGCGCACAAGCTCGGCGTAGGTACCCACCGGCGTGCCGCCCGTGGCAAAGCCCAGCACGCAGCTCGGCTTGCTTAGAATCTTCGCGCCGATGATGACCGCCGCCTTTGCGCTTAATTCCTCGTAGGTTTTTGCCTTGATGATATTCATATTCTGACCTCCCAATAAAGAATAATTAATTATAACATAATGATTATACATCAATTTGCCAAAAAAGCAAAGAAATTTCGCTGTATGTATTGACAAACAATATTAT
>QMCE01001317.1_pt1 | contig 13584 bp, 12 predicted proteins | sample 1821851 | NCBI WGS metagenome assembly QMCE01 (sample SAMN09453174, study PRJNA476694) | Termite gut metagenome, whole genome shotgun sequencing project. | isolation source: worker | host: Odontotermes sp. | place: South Africa:Pretoria | collected 2016-01-28 | reverse complement strand
AAGTGCCCGTCGGGGCGGTCATGGTGACTTCCGAGCAGCAGGTGATCGCCGCGGCGCACAATCTTCGAGAGCAACGGCAAGACCCCACGGCCCACGCGGAAATGTTGGCGATTGCTCAGGCGGCGGCGACTCGAAATTCTTGGCGACTGGATGACTGCACACTTTATGTAACGCTGGAGCCGTGTCCCATGTGTGCCGGGGCCATTTTGCAAGCAAGAATTCCGAGGGTGGTTTACGGTGCTGCCGATCCCAAGGCCGGGGCCGTGGATTCGTTGTTTTCGCTGCTGAACGATGACCGGCTGAATCATCGTTCCCAAGTGATTTCGGGCATTCTCGCCGAGGCGTGCGGCGAAATTTTGACCGACTTTTTCCGTCGGCAGCGCGCCTTGGGAAAAAAATAACGCATACGGTATTGCCTCATGCTGCAAATCCTTTACGAAGACAATCATCTGCTGGCCGTGGTCAAGCCCGCCGGATTGGCGACGATGGGCTTGCCGGAAGGTGAAGAGACCCTCCTGACCCGCGCCAAGGACTACATCAAAGCCAAGTACGACAAGCCCGGTGCTGTGTACTTGGGCGTTGTCAGTCGGCTGGATGTTCCCGTTTCCGGCGTGGTGCTGTTTGCCCGAACCTCCAAGGCGGCGGCGAGGTTGAATGAGCAGTTTCGCGAGCGCGGCGTGGAAAAAATTTATCTCGCACTGGTCGAAGGATTGATTTTTCCACTGGAAAATCAGTGCGTTGACCGAATTGTCGAAGATGAACGCCATCGAAAAGTGTGGATTTCGCGTCGAGGTGACGCCGACCAAACTGGCAAAGAATCCGGCAAAGAAGGCCGACTGCATTACCGAAAAGTTCAGCAGATCGGCCCCCATTCTCTGGTCGAAATCCGCTTGGAAACGGGCCGGAAGCATCAGATTCGCGTTCAGCTTTCCAGCCGGGGCTTTCCGATTCTGGGCGACAGAAAATATGGAGCACGCACGGACTTTCCGGGCGGCATCGCGCTTCACGCTTGGAAATTGCGGGTCCAACATCCGATCAGCGGCGCGGCTATCGAGCTGACGGCAGCACCGCCGGAAGCGTTTTGTGTGCTTCAACGATAAACTCCTCAGCGTCAATAAGTTTACATTTTATTACAGAGTCATGTGGCATTCCCCTCTCCCCGTCAGGGGAGAGGGCTAGGGTGGGGGAGCATTACTTCTTGGGGTGCTGCCCCCTCCCCGACCCTCCCCCGCAAGCGGGAGAGGGGACGTGTTATATGCCTTTCAAAATGTCTGCGTAATGGCGTTTCGCAGTATAGAACCTTCCGAGAAAAACAGCACCACAGCACAAAATAAACTCGTGGAACTTCCTAAAATTTATCATTACATTAAGGCCAGTGGACTCGTTGACGAAGAGTGCCTTGGTCGCGTGTTGGAAGGTGTGACGTCGAACGCCCCGGTCTTTTTGCAAGTCGATCCGTTTCTGACCGACTTATCGGCCATGCCGCTTGATCGACGCCATCTTCAAAAAACCGTGTCGATTGCCGGTGTCAAAAAAAAGGTGCGGGCAACCCCGGAAACGCCGTCGGAAGAATCGCAGACCAGCTTGGAAGCGACATTGGACGGAGAAACCATGAGCACGGAACTGGGCGGTTTCGGGCCGCTTGACCGACGCGTGGCCGACGAATTGATCCGGCGAGGTTTTTTGAATTGCTGGCAAGTGCGGCAGCTTTTTTCCGGTCGCACCAAATTCACGCTCGGCGACTACCAAATTTTCGACTCGCTCGGCCACGGCGGCTACGGTCACGTTTTTCTGGGCCAGACCGAGGAGTCAGGCACGTCTTTCTATGTTGCCATTAAGGTGTTGCCGCTTTCCAAGGCGACCGACGAAATGACGCGGCGTTTTTTGCACGAAATCGACGTTCAGAAAAATTTGTCGCATCCGAATCTGGTGCGTTTTCTCGGCTCCGGTCGGGACGGCAACGTGCATTACATGGTGCATGAATTTGTCAACAGCGGCGACCTGCGGGAACTTTTGCGTGTGGAAGGCCCTCTGTCGATTACCGTGGCGGCCCCCATCATGGCGCAGATTGTTCGTGTCGTGCATTATTTGCACGAACGGCATATCGTTCACCGCGATGTCAAGCCGGCTAACGTGCTGCTCGATCACCGTGGAGTCGCCAAACTCGCCGACTTGGGTTTGGCGGTGTTGTATGATGGCCTTGAGGAGCCGCAGTCGACCAGTCGCGTGGCCGGAACGGTGGATTACATGTCGCCGGATCAAATTCTCCAACCCGGCGTGCCCATGCCCGCTTGGGACATTTATTCGCTCGGCTGTATGCTGTACCAACTCCTGACCGGCCAAGTGCCTTTTCCCCACGGCGATTCACAGCAAAAACTCCGTGCAAGATTACATTCCGACGCCAAGGACGCGAGAATTCTTAATCAGGCGGTTCCCTTCGATCTGGCCGACCTGCTGCGGGGCATGTTGACGCGAAACGCCGAAGATCGGATTTCCGCCCCGGAGATTGTTTCGCGGCTTCTTGCTTGGTGCGGCGACGATTGCGTCAAGGATATTCATTCGTTATAATGCGGGTCGTTACAGGCCCACTTTTCCCACTCATCACACCGTTTTATGCAAGTATTTGAAGGCCGGCTTTGTCCACCCCCCGAAGGCTATATCGTCATTGTCGTTGCGAAATTTAACAAAACCATCACGCAGCGTCTGCTGGACGGCGCGCTGGCGAAACTGCGTCAACACGGCGTCCGCGAATCGGACATCCGCATCGTCTGGGTTCCCGGGGCGTACGAAATTCCGTATATCGCCAATTATTTTGCCCGCGACAACGATTGCTTGGCCGTCATTTGTTTGGGAGCCGTCATTAAAGGCGACACCTCGCACGACCAGCATATCAATCGTTACGTCGGTATGGCCATCGGCGAAGCGGCGGCCCGGTTTGGCACGCCCGTCATTTTCGGGGTGTTGACTTGCGACACCGTAGAGCAAGCCAACGCCCGAAGCGGCGTGATCGACTCGGCCAAGGATAAAGCGTCGAATCCCGCACCAGGCAATAAAGGGGCCGAAGCTGCCGAAGCGGCCTTGGAACTGATCGATTTAATGACGGAATTGCCGGAGATTGACGTGCTGTCCAACATGCCGATGCCGCCCGGTCTGGCCCGGCTGCTGAATTCGGACGAAGAGGACAACGACGAGGACGACGAAGATTTTTTCATGCCCCGGCGACGGAACGTCAAAAAAGTCGTTCGAAAAAAGGCGGCGAAAAAAAGGCCGAAAAAGTAGGACGCAGCAACAATGGACGATCTCGATTGTTCCCACAAGGCGGAATTGCGCGCGGTTCTCAAGAAGCGTTTGGAGCAAAACGTTTTTTCGCGACATGATCACAGCGCGGAAATTTGGCGTCGCCTTGAAACGCTCGACGTGTTTCGCCGCGCCGCCGCTCAGCAGACGCTCATGGTGTATCTCGACTTTCAGCATGAGGTCGAAACGACTTGTTTTTTGTCTGAATATCAAAACTTGATCGTGCCCTGTTGCCCCGATGACGACATTGTTCCCATCGCGGTGCAGGGCCTGAGTGAGCTAGAGGTGGGGCACTTTGGCATCTTGGAGCCGAGCGAGGAGATACGCCGGAATCCGCAGCGTCAAGTGTTGCCGCGAGACATTTCCGTCGTTCTCGTGCCGGGGCTGGGATTCGACCCGCTCTGCAACAGGCTTGGTCGCGGCAAAGGATATTACGACCGGTTTTTGGCGACCTTGCCGACGAACGCGGTGAGCATCGGTCTGGCGTTTGAATGCCAAATCGTTGCAAAAATACCCGTCAGCCCCGGAGACAAACCAGTCACGATAATCGTCACGGAAGAACGTTGCATCGATTGAACCGATACGAAATATACTTTACACGGGATCAAATTTCCGAATCAACGCCACTCAACCCTGCGGGATTCGTGGCGATTCCACATGACGAAAAGACCATTTTCTAGCCATTTACTGTATACATTGGCGGCATGAGAATCGCACATGTCATTACCCGACTCATTGTCGGCGGTGCTCAGGAAAATACGCTGTTGTGCTGCGAAGATTTAATTCGTGACCATGGCGATGACGTGCTCCTCATCACCGGGCCAACCACGGGACCGGAAGGCACTCTCATGAATCGTGCGTCACAAGCCGTGCGAACCGTGGTCGTGCCATCTCTCGTTCGCGATATTTCGCCGTGGCATGACTGGAGGGCCTATCGAGAGTTGCGTCGGATTCTTACTGATTTCAAGCCCGATGTCGTTCATACCCACAGCGCGAAAGCCGGCATTTTAGGGCGTGCTGCCGCTTGGAATCTCGGCGTGCCGGTGGTCATTCACGGCGTTCATGGTGCTCCATTTTATCCATACCAAAATTTTGTCGTTCGCGAATTTTATAAGTTTTGCGAACGCGCCGCCGCCCGGCGTTGCCATGCGATGATTTCCGTGGCCGATGCCATGACGGAATTGATGGTGTCGGGAAAAATCGCGCCGCGCGAAAAGTTCACAACCATTTACAGCGGCATGGAAGTTGAACCGTTTCTCCAATCAGAGGCGTTACGAAAAGAAACCCGGCGGGAATTCGGTTTTTCCGACAGCGATATTGTGGTGGGAAAAATTGCCCGGTTGTTTCGGCTCAAAGGGCATGAATTTGTGATTGCGGCGGCTCCAAGGATTGTTGCAAAAAATCCGAACATCCGCTTTTTTTTCGTGGGGGACGGTCTGTTGGCCGAGCAACATCGCCGGGAAATCGCGCGGCTCCGATTGGAGAAGTATTTCGTTTTGGTCGGTCTCGTGCCGCCGGAACGCATTCCGGCCATGATTTCCGCGACGGATATGATCGTGCATACCAGCTTACGCGAAGGGCTTGCGCGCGTGTTGCCGCAAGGGCTTTTATCGGGCAAGCCGGTTATTAGTTACGATATAGATGGGGCGAGGGAAGTCGTGCTGGACGGCGTCACCGGATTTCTGTTACCGCCCAAGAGTATTGACGCATTGGCCGATGCGATTCTACGATTGGCAGATGACGGTGATTTGCGCAACAAAATGGGCAAGGCAGGCCAGCAAAACTTTGCCCAGCAGTTCAATCATCATTTTATGACACAAAAAATTCGCGATCTGTACGAAAAGCTACTCTCCTGAGCTTCCAATCGGGAAGGCTCTTTTGGTGGGGCGTCTGCAATCACCGCTTGCGGCTCATTATTTTTCTTCTCAAAATTGACGGCCCGCTCTTTTCTGCTAGAATGGCGGCACGATGCGCCGGACAGCAAAAACAACTGTCGGCGTTGAAGGCGGTTTCGGCTGTCTTCTGCCATTCCTCTCAAAATATCTGGAAAATATTAGGCGACTGCATCAATTGCTGTCGCTATGGATGGTATCGAGCTGGTTCTTCCGGTACGCGCTTGTTTTGCGCCTGCATGGGGGCCGGTTTCGATGCCTTTCGATAGCGGCCCCTTTTCCAGAGGGTTTGAGAGCGGATGTGTATTCGGGCCGGCTCTCCGCTTTTGTTTTTGAGGAGGTCGGCAATACTTCCCTTTCTCTGCTGCCGACACCATGCCTGCCCCATTACAGCCCACGCCTTTCCCGCCTCTCCCATTTTCGCTGCAAAAGCTCCGCCGCAAAGTCGATGAGCTCGACAGATTTGTCAAATCCGCCGCCATCGACACGATGGAACTGGAAATGACTACGGAAGACTTGGGCTGCCCTTCGACCGTCGTGGATGAACTCGCTCACCTGCACGGCTTGCTCGATCTCGCCCGGTGCTGCGTGCAGGAAATCGAAGTCGTGTTAGAGCCGTAGTCTTCATGCCCAGAGTTTGCGATCCAGTGTCCGATACGTAATCGCTTCAAAAAGGTGCATGGGCGAAATATCGGCGGCATCGTCTAAATCCGCAATGGTTCGGGCAATGCGAAGAATTTTGTCATGCGCTCGGGCCGAAAGTCCGAAATCCTCCATCGCCGTTTTCAAAATTTTGTGCCCTTGGGCGTCCAGTGGGCAGTGCTCGACGATTTGCCGGTGCGACATGTCGGCGTTGTAACGAGTTTTCGACCGTCTGAAGCGACCTTTCTGAATGTCGCGGGCGGCCAGCACTTTTTCTCGGATTTCCGCACTGGACGTGCCCGGCGCGGCGGCGGAAAGCTCCGTGTAGTCCACCGGCGGCACTTCAATATGAATGTCGATGCGATCCAAAAGCGGCCCACTGATTCGGTTAATGTAACGCTCAATTTGAAACGGTGAGCAACGGCACTGACGTCGCGGATCATTTCTGTAACCGCAAGGACAGGGATTCAACGCGGCGATGAGAATAAAATTGGCCGGAAACGTGTTGGTCTGTGACACGCGGGAAATCGTCACCGTGCCGTCTTCGAGCGGCTGCCTCAGCACTTCGAGCGTGCGGCGGTGGAATTCGGGCAGTTCATCGAGAAACAGCACGCCGTTGTGGGCCAGCGAAATTTCGCCCGGACTCGGCGGCGACCCGCCCCCGACGAGTCCCGCCTCGCTGATGGTGTGATGCGGCTCGCGAAAAGGCCGGGTCGCAATCAACGGCACGTCTTTTTTAATGTAACCCAAAACGCTGAACACCCGCGTCGTTTCCAGCGATTCGGCCAGCGAAAGTTTTGGTAACACGGTTCCAAAACGTTTGGCCAGCATGGTTTTTCCCGTGCCCGGCGGTCCGATCATCAGCATGTTGTGCCCGCCCGCCGCCGCCACCGTCATGGCCCGCTTGGCGGATTCCTGACCGCGCACGTCGGCGAAGTCGAATTCGTACAGCGTGAGCTGATCAAACACTTCGAGATCAACCGGCGGCATGGGCTGAAGTTCGATTTCGCCGTTCAAAAACCCGACCGCCTCGGCCAAACATGTAACAGGAAAGACATGAAGACCATCGACCACGGCGGCTTCGGAAGCGTTTTGTTCCGGCACGATCAAGTTTTCCACGCCCTGTTTTCGTGCTTCGAGGGCAATGGACAGCGCGCCTTTGATGGGGCGCATGGTTCCGTCGAGGGCCAGTTCGCCGACCACGGCAAAGCGGCGGAGGGCGTCGACCGGAATTTGCTTGCTGCCCGCCAAAAGTCCGAGCGAGATGGGTAAATCGAACGAGGCGGCCTGCTTGGGCAAGTCGGCGGGGGCGAGATTGATGACGACGCGGTGGAGCGGATTATAGTAACCGGAATTATCGATAGCTCTTTCGATGCGGAACGTGCTTTCCTTGACCACGGTCTCCGGCAGACCGACCATGATGGTTTTCGGCACGCCGATGTCCGCGCAATCGACTTCAACTTCGACGGGCACGGCATCAATTCCCAGCAAGGAAAAAGTGTTCAATTTGACAAGCATGAGGAAAATTATACACACAATTAGGCCATTGAACATGACTGCTGTAGTTGACTCATGGCATATTTTCGGTATGGTAGGAGCAGCCGATTCATTGTTTCTTCAATGTACCGCCCATGCCTCTGCCTCCACTGCTTTTCGTTCCCGTCTATAAAAATTATCTCTGGGGCGGTCGCCGCATTGCGGAGCGTTATGTCCGGCAAACGCCGCCTTGCTGCGCCGAATCCTGGGAAATTACCGACCATGAGCATGGTCGAGTCGGGGCCATTGCAGGGAAAATCCTTGCGTGAATTAGTAGAGAATGACGGCGATGAATTATTGGGCGAAAAATTCCGTGCCCGTTCAAAAAAATTTCCTCTGCTCATCAAATTGATCGACGCCAAGGACCGGCTGAGCGTTCAGGTTCATCCGAACGAACGCACGGCCCCACTGACGGGCGGCGAACCGAAAACGGAAATGTGGTATGCTCTTGACGGAACACCGGATGCCGTCGTCTACGCCGGTTTGGCTCCGGGCATCACCAAGGAAACACTTTATAATCATCTCCAAAACCAGCATCTTCGACCGAGTGACATGGAATCGATGCTGAAGCGACATCCGCTGAAACCGGGCGAAGTGATTTTTATTCCCGGCGGCCTTGTTCATACGATTGACCGGGGCAGTTTTTTGTTTGAAGTTCAGCAGAATTCCGACACGACCTACCGGCTTTGGGACTGGGGGCGTGTCGACGGCAACGGCAAACCGCGCGAGCTGCACCTGCAACAGGCGATGGCGTCTATGGAGAACGGGGTCCATGCAAGCGTGATACCGTTACGAATTGCTCCCCGCGGACAGAACCCGGAAACGCCTTGGATGGCGAACGAGCTTTTTGTTGCAAAAACACTAACCGTCACAAAAACGCTGTTTTGACGTGTTATTCACCGCCCGGGGCCGGATTCGCATTCATGGGGGCCGCAACCATCTTTTCGTCGCAGAAGGTCGAACCGTTTTGATACCGGCCTCGCTGGGGGAATACTGTCTTGAAGCCGTTGATACCGTTGACACGGCGTCGGCCCAGCCCACGGCGGAAGTGCTTTGCGTTACCATGTAACCGTCTTCAAAGTTACAGAAATTCCGGCACGACCAGCTTGGGCACAATGCCGCTGTCGTAAGCGCGTTTCAAAAATTCTTTCACGGATTTCCGGCCATCGTCGCCGAAATCAAGCGTCCGTTCGTTGACATACATGCCGACAAATTTATCCGCGTCCTCCCGTCGCAGGCCGCGACCAAATTGTAACGCATAATCCAAGGCTTCCGCGCGGTGGTCGAGCGCATATTGAATACTGTCGTGCATCAGTTTGACCACATCGGACATCGTTTGGCTCGGCAAGTCGCGGCGAATCGCATTCGCGCCGAGCGGCAACGGCAGGCTGGTGTCTTCCATCCACCACACGCCGAGATCGACACCCAACTGGAAACCTTCTCGCTCAAAAGTCAACTGGCCCTCGTGAATGACCAGTCCGGCGTCGAAATGACCCGCCTTGACTTCGTCGAGAATTTGATCGAACGGTACGACCATGAACTCCACGTTGCCAATCTTTTTTTCCGCGAGATAAAGTTTGAAGGCCAAAAACGCGCTGGTCAACTCGCCGGGAATCGCCACACGCATCGGGTCACCGGGCTTCCAGCGGCCTGTGTGAATCAGTATCGGGCCATATTTTTCGCCCATACTCGCGCCGCAGTTACATAAAGCATAGGTATCGTTGAGATACGCAAAAGCATGAACGCTGACGCCGGTCAGTTCGAAGTCACCGTGGAACGCGCGACGATTCAGCGTTTCGATATCCACCAGTTCGTGCGTAAACACATAAGGGTCTGTGTCGAGCTTTCCATTGGCCAAGGCATGAAACATGAAAGCGTCGTCGGAATCAGGGCTGTGGCCCACGCGGATGAGTTGTTTGGTCATAGAAAGGAAGTAGAAGTGAGGAGTGAGAACGAATTACATTTGTCGTTTCAATAAATGTTCGGTCATTTGAACGAGCGTCTGGTACGCGGCATTATTTTGCGACGAAAAATGATGTAACGCATCGACGGATTTTTGGACAAAAAACTTGGCTTCCGCGCGGGCCGTGTCCACGCCGAGCAGCGTGGGGTAAGACCACTTATTTTTTCGGGCGTCTTTGCGCAGTCGCTTGCCGACGGTTGCCTCGTCTCCGAGTTCGTCGAGCAAATCGTCGGTGATTTGAAACGCTAATCCAAACGCCACGCCAAATTCGTCCAAAAAGTCGAGTTGCTGTTTCGATATTTCTGCCGTTGCGCCCGCGATCAACCCGCCCAGTCGTAGCGAAACTCGCATGAGAGCACCGGTCTTGCGGAGATGAATTCGTTCCATGAGTTCCCGCGACGCTTCCGGGGCCGTCCGCCAATCGCCGATGCCTTTTTCGATGGCCACATCATCCATTTGACCGCCCACGAGTTGGCAGGGGCCGGACGCGACGGCCAGATCACGGCAGCACTGCCCCACCAATTTCGGAGGCTCCAATTGCCCGATCATTTCAAAGGCCAGCGGCAACAGCGCATCGCCGGCCAAGATCGCGGTCGGTTCATCAAATTTTTTGTGACAAGTCGGCCGACCACGCCGGAGATCGTCGTCATCCATCGCAGGCAGGTCATCATGGATCAACGAATACGTGTGAATCATCTCCACGGCACATGCGGCGGGCAGGGCATGTTGCCGGTTTCCCGCAAGCATTTCACAAGCGAGCAGAACCAGCAAGGGCCGAAGCCGCTTGCCCGGTGCTAATAAACTGTAACGAATGGCGTCCGCAAGTCGAGGCGGACAGCCGTCACCAAACCGCGTCGCCGCATCCAAAGCGGCATCGACTTCGTGACGCAACGCCTCTTGATATGAAAGGGAAAATTCTGTCAATGCGTTTGCTCCTAAAAAACATAGACACTATTATAGAAACACAAATTAAATTCCAAGCCGTTCATTTAATACCGCAACGATTTCGTCCTTCTTCACCCGCTCTTGCTTCAGCGAATCGCGATCACGGATCGTCACCGTGCCATCCTGCACCGTCTGGCCATCCACCGTAATACAATACGGCGTGCCGATTTCGTCCTGCCTACGATAGCGACGACCGACCGCGCCTTTGTCGTCGTAAAAAGTCGAAAAGCGTTTTTTTAGCTCGCCGTAAATTTCCGTGGCGATTTCCGGCATTCCATCTTTTTTGACCAGCGGAAACACCGCCGCCTTGATCGGGGCCAGCCGCGGATGAAATTTCAAGTACGTGCGTTCCTGCGGATTGCCCTTGTCGTCCGGGGCCGTGTCCACCTGGTACGCTTCGCACAAAAACGCCAGCGTCGCGCGATCCGCTCCCGCCGACGGCTCAATGACGTGCGGAATATATCGCTCCTTAGAAATGTCGTCGTAATATGAAAGGTCTTTGCCGCTGCCGCGATGTTTCGGCTGGCCGTTCGGAAGTTTCTCGACGACCAGACGTTGGCCGTCTCTGACCAGCTTGCCTTCGATATGGCTTCGCAAATCGAAATCGCCGCGGTGAGCGATGCCCTCCAGTTCGCCGAACTCGCCCGGCGGCAAAAATGGAAATTGATACTCGATGTCCGCCGTGCCCACGGAATAATGCGACAACTCGTCCGCGTCGTGTTCTCGCAATCGCAGCCGGTCGCCGGCCAAGCCCATCTCCGTGTACCATGAGTATCGCCGGTCACGCCAGAATTTGTACCAGTCGGCGGACTGGCTTGGATGGCAGAAAAACTCGATCTCCATCTGCTCGAATTCGCGGCTGCGGAACGTGAAATTGCGGGGCGTGATTTCGTTGCGGAAACTTTTGCCGATCTGCGCGATGCCGAACGGAACGCGAACGCGCGTGCTGTCGCAGACGTTTTTGAAGTTGACGAAAATGCCCTGCGCGGTTTCGGGCCGCAGAAATGTTGCGTCATCTTCGCCGCCCAGCGCGCCGAGTACGGTCTTGAACATGAGATTAAATTCGCGTGGCTCGGTCAGCGTGCCGGGATTTTTCGCATCAGGGCCGACGACATTATCAAAACCATTCAATTTTGAAACAGATTGGATTTCGCCTTCCCATTTTAATGTTTCAATATCTTTTTTCCGCAGGCCGAAAAATTTCAGGGCCGCCTCGTTCAAAGCGTCCTGCGTGTTCTCCGTTTCCATCGTGGTGATGAACACGGACATTTCCCGCCCCGGCTCGCCGCCTTCGCCGCGTTTTGTGCCGGTCACCTTGCGTCCCAGAATATGATCGTAACGATAACGCTTTTTCGATTCACGGCAATCGACCATGAAGTCGTGGAACAAGTCGTAGTGGCCGCTGCATTTCCAGACCTGCGGGTGCATGATGATCGTGCAGTCGAGGCCGGTCATTTCGTAACTCGACGGTGCATTTTTCGGCACGAGCAGTTCGTTGTGGGCCGTGACCATGTCATTCCACCAAGCGTCTTTGACATTGCGTTTCAAGAGCACGCCCAGTGGGCCATAGTCCCAAAAGCCGTTGAGACCGCCGTAGATTTCGGACGATTGAAATAAAAATCCACGCCGCTTGCACAGGGCGACCAGTTGTTCCATTTCCATGTGAGTTTCTCCTTTTAGCCGGTACTCCGGCGTATTAGAGCCGGAGTACCGGCTGAAAATTATTATTTGTGTTTTTCGATGTATCGTATCGCTTGTTTCAAATGATCGTCCGAATAAATAAAAACTTTCCAACACCCGCGAGACCAAACGGAGGCGGCAACGTGTAATGGATCGGGATAAGCCGGAGTACCGGCCAAGTACGCACGCGGATGAATTCCACGCTCCAGCAATGTTTTAACCGCTTCTTCTTTAATCTGCAAGACGATCTCATTGATATCAATCTGCGTGGGGCCGATCAAAAGATGCGTGTGGTCTGTCGAAACCTTGTAGGTGATAAGTGGAATGTCGGAAAGTGAACGCAGGGTTGACGTGACTGCTTCAATTTGTTCAGACGTGAATAAAACCGGTGGATATTTTAATTTCGCTTTCGTTCGCAATCGCAAGTCCTGATCGTGTGGTTTATGGGCAACGGAAACGCGCGTATGCACTGTTGTAGCAGCACCACCAACCTCAAATAATTCGTGCGATCCGACAAAACGACTGTAGCTGCCTCGCGGATCATTTGGCAACCAGTGGCCGTAACAACTGATAGTAACGTGAAACGCACGGATCATTTGCGATTAGTCGCCGGAGTACCGGCTCGAAAAGCCGGAGTACCGGCTAAGGTTCAACACCCGCCACCAGTTCCCGATATGCCAAGCGTAATTGTTCTTTGAAAACCGCGTCCAAAGGGGCGCTGCTTTCTCCGGTGTCTTCGAGGAGGCGGTCAAACACGTCGAGTTCCGTGAGGTCTTCCAGTTTTTCGTCCGGTTCCGAATTCCAACGGCTCGCCCGCTTTTCCCGCTCATTCGTGATTCGGATCATTTCAATCCGCCGGCTTTTTACGGCATCCTCCACTTGCCGAACCAGGTCATGCACCGGTTCCGTGCCCGTGTAAACGACTTCGACAAAAACGTCCCGGTCATCGGTTTCGCACCGTTGTTCCAATTTCTCCAAGTCGTCGTGAATCGTTTGCAAATCGCCTTCGATGTGCCGAAAATGCGAAAAACGGGGAACCGGAATGAGTTCGATGCGAGGTGTCCGTCCGTCGAATTCCACGAGCACCACGGATTTTTCGTGCCCGGCCTCGTCGAAATTCATCGGGATCGGCGAACCCGAATAGCGTATCGTTTCCCGGCCGGCCACGGACGAAGGACGGTGAATATGCCCGAGTGCGACATAATCGATTCCGTCGGGAAAGACGTCGCATCCCAGTTGGCCCAGCGTGCCGACGTGGATTTCCCGGATCGCGCCCGGCGTGGCGATGCCCGAAACGAAAAGATGCCCCGTCGCCATCAGAGGAATCGCCTGTCCGGGGTAGCTGCTCCGAATTTCCTCGGCGGCGGCACAGACGTTTTCGTAATGGGCACGGATACCGGCAATGGAGCGGTTTTCGCTTTCCTCCAAACTCTCGCCTTCCACGGCCCGGCGGATTTCCCGGTCACGCAGAAACGGCACGGCGGCCACGATCAGGCACGGCGGTGTTTCTTCATTTTTCGACAACACGACCAGTTCATCGTCGGGCCCCGAGGCAATGCCGACGACAATCGCGACAGAGGACGAAATAATCACGGACAGTGTGGAAATTGGAACGGGCATATCGACAAT
>QMCE01001314.1_pt1 | contig 13591 bp, 11 predicted proteins | sample 1821851 | NCBI WGS metagenome assembly QMCE01 (sample SAMN09453174, study PRJNA476694) | Termite gut metagenome, whole genome shotgun sequencing project. | isolation source: worker | host: Odontotermes sp. | place: South Africa:Pretoria | collected 2016-01-28 | reverse complement strand
CTCTCTCCGCTGCTGCTCGAAAAGAATGGAGTGACGCTCGATGAGTGGAACGCTTTTTTTGGGACTTCATACAAACTGGGCGACTATATGTTTGGCGATGACGAGCCTGACACTCGCACCACAGAGCAGAAGCGCGCCGATTTTGTGAACAATATTTACGGCGGGGACTCTTCACCGGTGGCTGATCTCAACGGCGAGCCGATATATACCCCCGAGCAAGTGTTTGTACTCACAAACGAGGGGACATTCAGCGCAGCGTTCCACTACACGTTCTATCTGTGGAAGATGGGGGCGAAGGTAGTGGGCATACCTTCGGCGCAAGCTCCGAATACCTTTATGGAGGTGACACGTTTCAAATTGCCCTACACTGGTCTTACGGGGTCGATATCCAACTCGGCGCAGGTGTTTTTCCCAAGCGACGACCCTCGCGCAAAGGTGTTCTGGCCCGATATAATGCTCACCCCAGACGAGTATCGACGATATGGTTTCGACCGCCATGCCGAGATTTTATATCTGATGGATTATCTCGAACTCGAAAAATAATAACATGATGAGAAAGACACTGTTACTCGCACTGGCGCTTGTTTTGTGCGTTGGGGGGATGGCGCAGAACGCCTCCCCCGAGCAGACCGCAGCGCGTCTGTTCCGCGAATTTTCCACTCAAAGCGCCCTGCATGCCGATCTGTGGGGGCGCGACCTCTATGGCTCCGTGTTGCTGGTCGACCCCAACACGAGGCGCGTTTGGGCCAACCGTCCCGACACCGAGGGTGCACTGACCGACCGGGGAGACGTCTACACGGGGCAGCTTCCGCCCGATATACCGATCGCCAACACAGCCATGGAGTGGAGCGGGGTCGAGTGGGCGATGATACTGTTGCCCACCCTCACATCGCTCGACGATGTGGCCGATCGCGTCAACATAATGGCCCACGAGTCGTTCCATGTGTTGCAGCCTGCGCTCGGTTTTACCTTGTCGGGCGGCGAGAACGTTCATATGGACAGGAAGGAAGCACGAATCACCTTTCGAATGGAGATGGAGGCGCTCCGCAAGGCCCTCACCGCCGCGAATAATAGGGAGCGCGACCACCATCTGACCAACGCTTTTCTTTTCCGTGCCCACCGGCGTGCGCTTTTACCCGGGGCGGACAAGGCCGAGAACGCGCTGGAGATGAACGAAGGTGTCGCCGAATACACCGGTGAAGCGTCGAGCGGACGGGCGCAAGAAGAGAAGGCAGCCTACTTCGAAAGGCGGATGGATGGTATTTTGACCGCCCCGTCGCTGGTACGCTCGTTTGCCTACGCCACGATCGCCGCCTACGGTTGGATGCTGGACGATGTGCGACCGGGATGGAACCGCCGGATCACGGCAGAGACAGATCTGACAGCCTTTATGATCGACGAGTTTGGGCTCACCATACCCGCGCCCACCGAACGACTTGTCACCCTGCGCGCCGCCGAGTACGGAGGAGAGGTAATCGTGGCCGAGGAGCGGGAGCGGGAACAGCGGCGACAGGAGCAAATGGAGCGCTATGTCGACTTGTTCGTCACGAGGCCCCACCTGACGATCAACCTGGAGGCGATGCAGATCAGTTTCAATCCCAATAATATCCTCTCCCTCGAGGAGCACGGAACGGTCTACCCCACTATGTATTTGAAAGACAACTGGGGCGTGTTGGACGTTACGGGTGGTGGTGCGCTCATGTCGCCCGGCTGGAACGCGATCACCCTTGCGATGCCCTTCGAGCAGGATGGGAACGTGGTGAGGGGCGAGGGTTGGCGGTTGGAACTGTCGGAAAATTACGCCGTGGTGGTCGATCCCGACACCGGCAACGCAACTCTGGCCGGTCGGTAAACGGATACTTTTCGGTATGGAAAAAAGCTCAGCCGTCACAGCCGAACGGTAAGCCATCAGCGACCGGATTGGGGAATTGGAGGGGTTGCTATCGAAATCGTAACTTTTGCCTATCTTTACCGATATGAAGATAGTCAATATCGGAAACCGAATCCTGAACAACTATCTCGTCGAAACTGACCGGGGGGGTGGGAGGCGTCGTGTACAAATTCCGGCTGTGGTTGCACGGATTTCTGTCAATGTATTGATAGAGCGAGTTTGCTACGGTTTGATATAGTTATTTTAGCTTTTTCCGTAGCTATTAACCCCTCGTGCTGCATACGTGTAAATTCACGTTCGAGCGAAGGTCGGGCAACACCGAAATATTCGGCAAGGGCACTCTTGGGGCGGTCGAGGGTAATGGTGTCGGAGCCATATTTTTTAGAGAGGGCGAGCAGATAGACTGCCAGCTTTTGTCGTATTGTGTTAAACGACATAAAATTGAGCTTACGGCTAAGACGTGTCGCAAAATCTGCCGAAATATCGAGATAATTTTTCAGTATCGTCTCATTCATCAAGAGCATTCGTAGCACCGATTGTCGCGGAATAATCACAGCTGTCGTATCTTCGCGGGCTATGGCTTGGACGGGGAAACGATTCTCGCTCCCGAACAAGAACAATATTGCCAATGGGCTGGGAGCTTCGATATCCTCAACTTTGACGATGCGTCCTGCCGCATCGGTCATTTCAGCCTTGACGCTACCCGTCATAAGTATAATTAAACGATTTATTGGGTCGTCCTGCATAGCGAGAATATCCCCTTTTTTGAAGGCAGTTTCGGTAATCTTCAACTCGGCGAAGATAGATTCGATTTCGGCTTCCGTTACCGAGCGGAAGAGCGGAATTTTCGTTAATAGCGACAGATTCATACTACAAATTTAGGACTTTTTTCGACAAGTGTAACATTTGTGACATTTTTGCGGTGTTGCATAGCCGTAGCTTTGTGCTATGAATCGACAGCAAAAAGAGAGCAATCGCACCAGTGCGAATTGCCAAAATGTAACTAAAAGAACAATAGTTAAAATCGACAAGGAGAGGTGCAACGGCTGTGGTGCCTGTATAACAGGGTGTCACGAAGGAGCATTGCAACTTGTGGACGGAAAGGCGGTCGTGGTAAGCGACAGCTATTGCGATGGGTTGGGTGCGTGTATCGGCGAGTGTCCCGTGGGGGCGATTACACTGGAGGAGCGCGAGGCTGTGCCCTTTGACGAGGCGGCGGTGCAGGAGCATCTTGCCTTCAAAAACGATGCTCCGTTGGCTTGCGGTTGTCCGGGGGTGATGGCGCGCGAAATTAAACAAACACAACACGACTTCTCATTCACGGGTTTGCAGAGGCAACCTTCTGAACTTCGCCAATTCCCCGTGCAGCTACATCTGGTAAATCCGCAAGCGGGGTTCTTTCAAGGCGCAGACCTGCTATTGGCGGCTGATTGCACGGCATTCGCAAGTGGCGAGTTCCACAGCCGTTTTTTGCGCGGAAAGATGCTTGCTATAGCTTGTCCGAAATTAGACGGCAATATGCAGATGTATGAGAATAAACTGGTCGAGATGATTGATGGAGCGCGGATAAATACTTTGACCGTTTTGGTTATGGAGGTGCCGTGCTGTCAGGGGCTTGTGCGTTTGGCGCAGACGGCACGGGAGAGGGCGCAACGGAAGGTGCCCATAAAGGTTATTGTTCTTTCGGTAGGTGGGGAGGCTGTAAGCGATGAATGGATATAACACAATTAAATAATTAAGATTTATGGAAATGTTTTGTTTTCAATGCCAGGAGGCAGCCGCAGGCAAAGGCTGCACCTTAAAGGGTGTGTGCGGCAAAGAACCGCAGACTGCCGGATTGATGGATGTGCTAATTGACGAAGTGCTCGGTGCGGCGGCGATTAATCGCAAATTACGTGAAAAGGGGGTGGCAGAAAAAGAGATGAGCCACGCTATTCTCGATGCGCTGTTTTGCACCATTACCAATGCTAATTTCGATGACTCGGCAATCGAGAGGCGCATCGAAAACATCGTGGCGCTCAAACAAAAACTGAACGCCGAAAATTGTCACCCAAGTAGAGAAGTGGGGATATTGGGCGAACAGAATGAGGATATTCGCTCGTTGAAACAGATGATAATTTATGGTGTGAAAGGTGCGGCGGCTTACGCCGAACACGCTCTGAATCTCGGCTATGAGGATGCTACTATTTACGAGATGCTCGAAAATGCGTTGGCAGAGGTGAGCCGTACCGATATTGGTGCCGATGAGTTGGTTGCACTTACTTTGAATGTCGGCGAATGTGGTGTGAAGGCGATGGCGTTGCTCGATAAGGCAAATACCTCGACCTACGGCAACCCCGAAATTACGAAGGTCAATATCGGTGTCGGTTTGCGTCCGGGAATTTTGGTAAGCGGACACGACCTCAAAGACCTCGAAGAGTTGCTTGAACAGACCTTAGGTCAGGGTGTGGACGTCTATACGCACAGCGAGATGCTCCCGGCGCACTACTATCCGTCATTCAAAAAGTATCCGCACTTTATCGGAAACTACGGCAATGCTTGGTGGAAGCAACGTGAAGAGTTCGAATCGTTTAATGGTCCGATATTATTTACGACAAACTGCATAGTGCCGCCTCTTGCGGCTGCATCATACCGAGACCGCATTTATACTACCGGGTCGTCGGGTTTGCCCGAAGCTACACATATCCCTAATCGCAAAGAGGGCAAATCGAAAGATTTCTCAGCTATCATTGAACACGCTAAAAAGTGCACTCCCCCGAAAGAAATAGAGCAGGGCGAGATAGTCGGTGGATTTGCCCACGCACAAGTTCTCGCACTTGCCGACAAGGTCGTAGATGCTGTAAAGTCGGGTGCGATAAAGAAATTTGTGGTGATGGCAGGTTGCGACGGACGAATGAGGTCGCGCTCATATTACACTGATTTTGCGACTGCGTTGCCCCAAGATACCATAATACTTACAGCCGGGTGTGCGAAATATCGCTACAACAAGCTACCGTTGGGTGACATCGGCGGTATTCCGCGCGTACTCGATGCAGGGCAGTGTAACGACAGCTATTCGTTGGTCGTGATTGCTCTCGCACTGCAAAAGGCGTTCGGTTTGGAGAATGTAAACGACCTGCCGATAGTTTACAATATAGCGTGGTATGAACAAAAGGCGGTGATTGTGTTGCTTGCCCTGTTGTCGCTCGGTGTAAAGAACATTCACTTAGGTCCGACCCTTCCCGCATTCCTTTCGCCGAATGTTACCAAAGTATTGGTCGAAAACTTCGGTATCGGCGGAATCTCTTCGGTTGAGGAGGATATGAAGGCTTGGATATAAAATGGAACGTGTAAATATATAATGGTTTTTCCTGTGGAATATGTGACATTGGACAAATTATACTATTTTATTTGGATTATTTATGATGAACCCGTATCTTTGTCTAAATGTTAAATTTATAATTCTATGAAAAAAACCTTATTATTAATTGCATTCTGTTTGATTTCTACTACGTTATTTGGACAGAAGATTCGTATTTTTAACGGCAGTATTACTCCTATTGCCGATGAGATTGAGATTAGTGCCGTATTTACCTACGATAATTTGCAGGTAGGCAAGCTCCGCGAAATTGACTACGTCGAAAGAAAGGTTGCCGATTACAACGAAGATGAAGAGGGTAAAGGCGATATTTGGCGTGAGAATTGGATAAATGACCGCAAAGAGCGTTACGAGCCCAAGTTCTTTGAATTGTTCGATAAATATATGGCGGACAAGAGCAAGAGGGGCGGATTTGTACTGATTCCCGATGATGGCCAGACGAAGTATGTATTCCATATAAATACCTATTTTATCGAACCCGGATATAATGTCGCAATCGTGCGGCGAAATGCATCTATTACGTTGGATGTCGAGATAGTTGAACGCGAGACGGGTGAAAAAATAGCTCGTATTGTTGTCGAAGATGCCTCAGCTAATAGCTTTTCGGGATTAGATTTTGACACCGGATACCGTATTCAAGAGTGCTATGCGAAAGCAGGGCGTGAGTTCGCAAAGTTTCTTATCAAAAAATTGAAATTGTAAGGGATATGGTTCTGTAAATAAAATATGTCGGCTGATTTCAGCCGACATATTTTATTTATCACGTAATGATAGTTTTTATATAGTATAAGAAAAGCCCCCAAGAAGGGGGCTCCCCGAACGGAGGGATTCGGTTCATAGATGATTTAGGCATCTTATTTCCAGAACATCACTATGTGGAATGTTTCGGTAGATGGGCGAATGCTGGTGCTGAAATCAGAATATGTAACATAGAATCCAACCTCTCCCGACGTGAAGTCGAAATCGTAGGTTTGTGTCCACAGAAAATCATATTCTCCTGATTGTTCGCCCAGGTGGAGGACGAAAGGCATTCCGTTTTTGATACCCTCTTCGGTTTCAATGTAGGCTATTACCGAGCCGCGCTCATAGATGTAATCTGTCAGCTGGGATAGCGGTTTATATGCGTAAAAGTAAGAGTTGAGGTCTCCCGGATTTCCGTTCAGAATCCATTCGTTTTGGTGTACGGTTATTGAGGTCGAGTACCAGTTGGCGCTTTCGCCGTCTTTGCCGTCTTTGCCGTCCTGCCCCTTAGGACCAACGGGACCTTGAGGACCTTCGCATGCGATAAATAGGGCGGCGGTTGTTAAAATATACAATAACTTTTTCATAAGATTTTATTTTTGAGTTTTAATAAATTTATCTCTTTTTACGTGTTGTCGTTTTGTGTTACCTGCGGCTGCGACTTACCGATGTGCTTTGAGTACTTTGTTGTGTCGCACGTTGTCGACTAACTTCTGCTTCTTGGCGTTGTTGTACCTCTCGTGCTTGCTGAGTTTCCCGTTCTCTTCGAGCCTCTGCTTCACGGCGGTCACGCTCTTGCCGTTCTTGCGCTTCTCTTGCTTGTTGCGCTTCTCGTTCCTTTCGAGCCTCTGCTTCACGGCGGTCGCGTTCTTGCTGTTCTTGCGCTTCTCGTTCCCTTCGAGCTTCTGCTTCACGGCGGTCGCGTTCTTGCTGTTCTTGCGCTTCTCTTATCTGTTCTCTTCGAGCCTCTGTCTCGCGGCGGACACGCTCTTGACGTTCTTGCGCTTCCCTTGCCTGTTGCGCTTCTCGTTCCCTTCGAGCTTCTGCTTCACGGCGGTCGCGTTCTTGACGTTCTTGCGCTTCCCTTGCCTGTTGCGCTTCCCGTTCCTTTCGAGCCTCTGCTTCACGGCGGTCGCGCTCTTGCCGTTCTTGCGCTTCCCTTGCCTGTTGCGCTTCCCGTTCCTTTCGAGCCTCTGCTTCACGGCGGTCGCGTTCTTGCCGTTCTTGCGCTTCTCTTGCCTGTTGCGCTTCTCGTTCCCTTCGAGCCTCTGCTTCACGGCGGTCGCGTTCTTGACGTTCTTGTTCCTCTTTTTGTCGGGCTTCCGCTTGGCGACGTTCACTGGTTCGCTGTTCTTCTGCTACCTGTGCATTTGCTTCTTGTTCTTCTCGGCGCAATCCCGTCTCACGCTGTCCATCGGTCGTTATCCTATTTTCTGTAGGCTGTACTCTCTCGATTGTTACCTCACCGCGGATAGCACTGCCTGAGCGAGTTGCCTCTCTTGTGACGTCTTCGAATATTGGGTTAGTAGCATCACTAAGTTGAGGTCGTTGTGCTGTCCTGTGCGGGTCGGTAGGTTTATCGGGTTCATCAGGCTTAGGAGGTTGAACCGGAGGGTCATTCGGACGTTCGGGTTCCGATGTAATCGGATAATTGAGGTAAGAGTATGAATGGTACTCGTTATAGTAGTTGTAATAATCTATATCGTAAAATAATGAACGATTAAAATAGATGTCGTTATGACGATAGTATGTTGGGTAGTATGCCACAGGGAAATATAAGGTGTAATATCCATCTATATAGTAGTTGTGGCGGTATTCGTTTGTTCTACTATCGTTCGTGTAGTATTGAGGTGTAAGCGGGGAAGGAGTAGATACTTCTATTTCCGTCATAGGCTCTAAATTCAACTCGGGAGAGTCGTGATTCGTATTTGTCGCATACGGTTCGAGTTCCAATGAAGGTTCTAAAATTTCAGCTACAATATCGGACGTAATCATAGGCGCAGGAGCAACAGCAATATCGACCGATTGGATTGCTATTTCCTGTTGAGCGATACTATCCGTTGCGCTTTTGACGGAAAGGTGGGTCGGGGATTCGACAGCCGTAACTTTTTTGTTATCCTTACATCCTTGTAAGATTGCAAGAATAGCGATGCAGATAAATATAATTCGTTTCATAGCGGTTGTATTTTAATAAGTTGATAAGTAGAGATGGGCACCGTGCCAATCCTACCTTTACTAAGGCAAACGCTATGCCGCTAAAATAAACATCTTGATTGTCAGCGACTTATATTTCTGAAAATAAATAATGTTGTGAAATCACATTGTGATTTCACAACATTATATTGTGTTTTTACAATATTATTGCAGTTAGAGAAAGCGCCCTAAGGGGTTATTATTTTAGGTTTTTAAGCAATGTCGCCAGCTGTTCGATGCTCAATCCGAGCAGCTCGGCAGTAGCTTTTTTATTCCCTCCCGTTGCCTCGATAATCTTGCGGGGAAGAAGAGACTTGTATGTGTCGAAGTTTATGAAAGAGGTTCTGTTTTGCGGTTTTTTAGAGTGGAGCATTTCGTAGTTAAGAAGGGTGTATTTATCTATCAATACTTCGAGTTCGGCAAAAAAATCGGTGCTGTTATTCTCTGTCGGTACAGGAATAGCAGAGGTATCGATATTGTCGAGTGTAATATCTTTTTCGGTTATCTGAAATCCGATGCAGTGCAGTACTGCGCGCTCTATAACATTTTTCAGCTGTCGCACATTGCCGGGCCAGTCGTAATCTTCAATTTTCATTGTAGCCCGCAACGATACCGACACATATTTATGCTGGCGACGATTGCTCTCTTGTAAGAACTTATTTATAAAGTACGGGATATCGCTCCGTCGCTCCCGCAGAGGTGGTACGTTCACCACATCGAGAATACGGAAATAGAAATCTTCGCGTATGGCACCCGTACGAACCAGCTCTTTGAGGTTGCGATTACCTGCAAAGATGAAACTGACATTACAGCGGCGCACCTCCTGCGAACCCAGTGAGCGGTACTGCCTGTTCTCTATAACCTTGATAAGCATCGCCTGTACTTCGCCGCTGACATTTTGGAATTCGTCCAAAAATAGGGTCCCGTTCTCGGCTTGTGCTATCAATCCTTCGTTGCCCTTATGGTCGGCTCCGAGAAATCCCTTTTGTGAACCGAACAGAATACTTTTAAGTATATTTTCATCTGCTCCCACCGGTGAGCTGCAATTATAATCAATAAAAGCTCCGCCGTGATTGCTGAGATTGTGGAAATATTCGGCTATTAGCGACTTACCCGTACCGGTTTCGCCGTCTATATAAATTACGGGATTTTCTATGCGACTGCAATTTTCGATCCGTTCATAGAGTCGCTGCATTGCAGGACACGAACCCATATTGCGCTCGATGTCATCGCGTAAACGACTATGTTCGCTACGTTGTGATATACGATGTTGAACGATTATGTTTCGTACTTGCTCTACGACATCGACATTATCCGATTTGTCGATATATCCGTGTATGAGATATTCGTGCTCGATGCGCTGTCGAGAGTATTCGCCCGGTTGTCCCGTAATAACTATGATTGGTGAATATTTGAAGCGTTCATTACGGCGGATATACTCTATAAGCGTAATTCCGGCGTGGTCGGTCTCCATACGGATATCTATCAGAAAAGCATCTATCGGTTCGGTATAAGACGATATTTGCTCGATAGCATCGGTCGCACTCCCAGCCGAAATAGTTCGATAAGAGGTGTCGGCATCGAATCTGTTACGCACAAAACGTCGTTCGAGAGTCTCGCGATAGGTGTCGTTGTCATCGACTATCATTATATTTATCGACTTCATACCTATTTGGTTACTATGCAGTTAGGAATGGTTACCGTTACCGTAAGACCTTTTTCAGATGAGAAAGTAATGGTTCCTTTCATATATTGTTCAACTATATTCTTTATAAGTGATAGTCCGAGCCCTAAATTAGTCCGTTTTTTTGAGACGAAGGGCTGGCAAAGTTTATCTAATTCGTTTTCGGGTATGCCTATTCCGTTGTCGATACACTTCATTATGAGGTCGCCAGAGGACTCACGACAAATGATTACTATCTTATCGTTCTGTCGGTCTGAGTCGGGGAAGGCGTGTTGGTTGGCATTTGATATAAGGTTGGTTACGACCTGACTGAAAAGCAACGGGAAACTTTTAACGACCAAATCCGACGGGCAGTTGAATTCGATATCGATATTGCTCTTTATGTTGGGACGAATGACTTTTAAGATATCGTCCAATTTGTCGTAAAGGTTGAATTCGGTTTCGGGGTCTATGATGTTTTCGCGGATAGTATTGCGGAACGAATTTACGAGGTCGCTAATTGTATCCTTGCTATAGGATACGGTTTGCAGGTCGGCGTAGATATTATTCACTATCTCGGTGTACTGCTCGTCGGTAAGCGCACTGCGACCTTCGCGCAATGTTTCGACATCGCTAAAAGTGTCGTATAGTGTTTGAGTTATACTGCCTAAGGGTTGTGATAATTCGTGTGAAATACCCCTTACGACGTATGTCAGAAGCTCGATACGTTTCTGTTCAATAAGATTTTTCTGAATGAAACGTAGCTGTCGATTACGTCTATATAGAATATATAGTAGAGTGGCGATAACGGCACATACGACAAGGGTAAAGCAGGCGAAAATGAAGATGTTTCTCAGGGCAGTCTCAGCTTCGGTCTTGCTCTTTTGGGCATTGTAGTCCATTCTGGTATTCTCGGCAATTACCGTATCCTCTTTAAGGTATATGTCATACCAATGTTTAATCTGTGATATGGTATTCTGCTCGGATACATTCAATAACAGCGTTTTATATAGTCGACCGGTCCAAATTCGAGCACTCCCCCCGCGAGAGGAAATTATGGAGTCGAACTCAATAGCTTGTGTATAGTAACTCCAAGCCGTAGTCTTATCACCCCGTAGCAGATAATAGTTTCCGATATGAAGGCTCGATGCCAAGTTTTGATATGGGTCGTCATAACGACGGAACAGCGAATCGGCTTCAAGCAGGAGCAGTAACGGCAATTCGGACGAGGCAACACTCTCCCGATTCCACCCATATTTAAGCACGAGATAGTTCTCTTTTATATCGTCGAAATGTCGGTGTATTTTCTCAGAGTCTTTGCCGACGAGCCATTTTTGGGTGCCTTGTCCCGTCATTATGGAGCTTATAATTTGGTAGAGGTTGGCCAGCTGGTAGTTGTTACGCATAGCGGGATTCTCCATAAGGTCGAGTCCTTTTTTTATGTAATCCAACGCTAAATATAGATTGTTGACATCCTCTCCAATGGCTTTCTCATAGCTACCTGCATAAGTGTAGTAAAGGACGGAAAGTTGTGTGGTGTCGATATGCAGGTTTTTGTTGCGCTCTATTCTGTCGAGCGAACTCAATATGATGGGTAGCTCCGTTTCGCGATAGTAGTAATCGAGAACTGCATTACCTATCAGATAGTCCGACAGCGCCCAGTTGTATCGTTCGTGGTTATACTTTTTGAACGGCAGAACGTCGTTATAACGCAATTTGTTGAAGAAGCCATTGAATATGGTTATAGTAGAATCATAGATTGTAAATGCTTCGACATATTTGCACTCGCGAAGGAACAACCGCGCTTCGGTAATGTAAGATATCGTCTCTTCAATTTGTCGGTTGTCGTAATCGGCTTCGATGGTTCGTATTTTGTCTATATAGAAGCGGGTATCATCGAATTGTGAGGTCAGAAAGCAAGCATAAGCCAAATGATTCCACGCTTGGGCTTTGGCATCATTGTATTGGGGGATATGCTCCTCGATAAGTTGCAAGGCTGTTTGGGCTGCTGCTTTCGATATGTCTATCTCCTTATATCTCATATCGAATGCCTGTCGGTTGAGGGAATCTATGGTGGCTATGATGTTGTTCCCCTTATCAGACATAGTGTTACCGCTACCGCAGGCGTACAGCAGGCAAATGACTACGAGAGATATGTATTTTACGATTTTCATCAGCAAAGCGGCTATAACTTGTCGTAAAGTTACTCATTTTCATAAAAATAGGTCGAATTTCGATATATTTTTACAATTTATTATATGCTGATGTAACAATTTTAGCAAGAAAAAGAAAGTCGGATTAGACAATTCATACCTATCTTTGTAAAATTATAGGTATTGACGATGAATATACAGGAAAGAAGCCACGCAGAATATCGCGCACGGATTAATCGCGTGATGGATTATATCGACCGCCATATCGCTCGTTCACTCGATTTGGCAACCCTCTCTGAAATTGCCCACTTTTCGCCGTTCCATTTTCACCGCATCTTTACGATGATGACGGGTGAAACTCCCGCCGATTATGTTCAACGTTTGAGGGTGGAACGAGCAGCGATACTTTTGCAGAACGACGGGCGTATGACGATTACCGAAATCGCCGAAATGTGCGGTTTTGGTAGTGTGTCGTTGTTCAGTCGCTCGTTTCGTGCCCGTTTTGGGGTTACGGCAAAAGAGTACCGTATGCACGAGAAACCCATCTTTTCGCATAACGGAATGCGGTATAGCAAGAATGGACAACTTGTCAGCAAGAATATGAAATCGGAGTTCGATTTTGATGCTCACCTTTGCAGCGTAGAACTTAAAAACATTATTCTTATGGAGACAAAAGTTGAGATTAGACAGATGCCCGAAATCAGGGTAGCTTATGTTCGCCACACGGGCGCATTCGACCAAATTGGCAAGGCTTATGAGAAGCTGATGAAATGGGCAGGTCCGAGAGGAGTGCTGAATGCCGACACGAAAACGATTACCGTCTATCAGGACGACCCGTCGGTAACGGCGATTGAGAAGGTGCGTCAAGATGCGTGTATCACGCTTAGCGGCGATGTGAACGTCGAGGGCGAAATCGGCAAAGCCGTAATTGCGGGCGGAAAGTATGCCGTAGGCAGATTCCAAGTCGATGGAAAGGGATTCGAAAAGGCGTGGAATACGATGTGTGTGTGGCTGATTGATAACGGCTACCAAAACAACGGAAGCCCTTATGAACTCTATTACAACTCCTTTGAAGACGATGTCATTCAAAACTTCGATGTTGAGATTTGTATCCCCGTAAAGCCGCTGTAAAAGAGGTAACGAATTTGGAATTAGGTACTGACATAAATCAGTACCTAATTTTTATTGCGGTATTTTTTTGACAATGAGAAAGATATTTATGATAGCCTTTGTTACAGCATGTGATGTAGATAATAATTTACCTGCAACCGGATTGAGCTTAAGCCCAATAATATCGGTAGGCGAAACAAATTGCAGCCAAGCTTTCTCTAAGCTAGCTTCTCCGGTAAGGCTTAGCATTGCCGCCTTCAACATATCGTATGCTACTTGCTCTGAGGGCTTACCATTAACAACACATCCGCGATGGTTTACCTTAGCTACTTTGCCCGGATATTTACCCGGCATAGAATTGCTGTTGCGGGGTATTGCTAAAGCATCTGAGATGTTTGTTTCGGGAGTATCGTCTGTAAAGGCAGCAGAGGCTTTAAGCGCAGGAGATACAGCCAATCCAAGTCCGCCTGCAACAATCGACT
>QMCE01001366.1_pt1 | contig 13595 bp, 26 predicted proteins | sample 1821851 | NCBI WGS metagenome assembly QMCE01 (sample SAMN09453174, study PRJNA476694) | Termite gut metagenome, whole genome shotgun sequencing project. | isolation source: worker | host: Odontotermes sp. | place: South Africa:Pretoria | collected 2016-01-28 | reverse complement strand
TATTCATTACTATCTCCAATGTTTCTCGATGATTTCAGCGGCCATTTCGCGGGCGCGTGGGGTTAATTTGGAAAGGCATTCGGCAAAGTTTCTGTCGGTATCTTCGACATCAAACTCGAAGTCTTCCCACAATTGGCCATATACCCAGTCATAAAACATATTTTCGCGCAAAGATAGGCAATCGGTACATGTCCTATGGATATGGCGTTCATTATGGCATGACGCTTCACCAACAAACGTTTCATATTTCTCGCCAACTTGTATTTCCCGTCCGCATTCACCGCATTTATGTATGCTCTTTGCGGGAAACATATTTGTGGTTAATTCAATATAGAGATTTTCTTGTTCAAAGCTTACGTCCACAGTACAGTTACACATTTTTGACCTCCGGTCTAGGCACATAGGCCCATTTGTCGCCAGTTTCAACCTTACGAGCCTCAACGCCTATCTTCCACGCCATACCCCTGGTTTTATTATGTGCCAGTTCTGTCAATCGGAATTCATATGGATATGGCGTTATCCGTGCAAGGAAAACAATCACAGATTCACCAACAACGGGTAGAGTTTCTTCCGTTCCATTATACGCGGTATACTTGACTATCTCCGTGCAATTTTCATCCTCGCATGAAGGACATTTGCATTTGCAATCAGACATTAATTACCTCACCATCAAGTGTGTCAATATCAAAAAGTGTAGGCATCGCCATTTTCGCCTCGGCTGATTTAAGATAGGCGCATCCGTCCATAAAATATTGAGATGATAGTTCACACATATAAGCCTTGCGCTTTTTAAGTATGGCCCTATAACCAACACTGGCAATGCCTCCGAAAGGGTCAAAGACTGTTTCGTCCGGCATGGTGAATTGCTCAATAACCCGATCGGCTATATCCCATTGCATAGGGCAGAGATGTGCTTCCTTGCCATTTTGAACTTGGAGCATATTCATTGTTCGCATTCTGGCAATATCCGTCCATACATCATCGGCCCAGGACGGAGGCTGCAAAAGCATGAATGACGTGGGGAGGCGACTATCTTCGTCAAGATACTCGCCTATTTTGACGTGATGTTCAAAGTCGTAGATATTTTTCAGATTGTAATCACGGAACCACTTGAAAATGACATCGTGCGGCAATTCTTTCAGCTCTTCCGGGGTCAAGAGCCGATTGCCGTTTGACCTGGTGAACCCATGCGCGTCAATTTGCCAGCGGCTCCGGCTGTATTTCTTTTTGCTTTTGACGACTGGATTGTCGGCGTATGATTTTTCGCTACTTGTAGGCGGCTTGCGAAATAAAAGAAGGTATTCAGGCATACCGAACCCCATTTTAGTGCCGTCTTTGCATTGCTCCGTCCAGCTTAAACGATAAGTCTGATTATTTTCGCGGACAACATCCGTGACGATGGTTTTCATGCCCATATAACCAAATCCGTGCTTGACATAATGCTCAATGCAAACGGCATGAAAGGGGAATACCGTTTGAAAACCAAGTCCGGTCATACCGCCGGGCACAATTCTGTCTTTGACATGAATTGCAGCAATACGTCCAGGACTCAACACGCGAAGCAAATTTGGTGTTAGATAGTCCATTTGCTGGAAGAAATGGGCGTTATTGTCTGTGTGCCCAAAGTCGCTGTAGTTAGGCGAATACTCGTATTGGGTAGAAAATGGAATTGAGGTAAGAATTAGGTCAACGCTGTTTTCTTCCATCTTGGCGGCTTCTAGGACACAATCATTCAAGACGGTTTTATAATTGTCGCCAATAACTTCAATACGTTCTACGCCTATGGCACGTTTTAGAGTTTCGGTCATAGCCGCTTGCGACAGACCGTATTTCTTGATTATTTCAGCCATTTTTCCCACCATTTCATTATGTTGTGACCACTTTCTTTCAAGTGTGGCGCGGATGTTGCGTTCTGATTCCGTGTATATCAAGTCAATTCGCACTTTTTTCGTCTGTAAAAAGCGTTGAATCCTGTGACAGGCCTGGATAAAATCGTTGAATTTAAACCCTATACCCAAAAATATGGCCCAAGAGCAATGCCGCTGAAAGTTACAGCCGCTACCGGCTATAACTGGCTTTGCGGCTAGCTCTTGTATTTTGCCGTCTGAAAAGTCGATAATGGCCTGCTCGCGCTCTTCTAAATCCTGGCTTCCATATACTGAAACGCTTGTGGGAATAGCCTTTTTAATTGCGTGGCGTTCTGATTCAAGGTCGTGCCATATCAGCCTGTGAGCCGCAGGGTCAAGTGAACGCAGTTCCAACATTTTATTAATTCTATTCGGGAGACTGTCGCGCTTTTCTCTTGCCGCTTCCGAGAGTCCGCAAGCTTGAGGCTTAAAAAGATACCCTTGACCGTAGCTATTATACCCGGCTGTGGCATGATTAGCGGGTATTTCATGCCAGTTTACTTCCATTTCCGGTATAATATAACCATCATCGGAGTGTCCCAAGTCTGAAGGTTTATTTACAAACAGTCCCCAGCTTGCAACCCATAGCCAAAACTCTTCTTCTTTGTGCGGATGAATTGTCAACTGGTCGGCCTTTTCAGAGTTGCGCTTGAAAAATCGCGTTTTTGCCTGGCCAACATCCATAATCCCTAAAAAGGCGGCATATGCCAGAAGTTCGATGTATTCGTTAGGAGAGGGCGTGGCCGTGGCTACAAATCGGTAGGGAACACAATCGCCACGCTCACGGTCATTCAGCCGCTTGTAGTCACCAGCGAAAAGCCCCATGAACTCGCGGAATGTTTTTGTACCGCCAAAACCACGTAAACAAGATGCTTCATCTAGGCTGGCTACCTTGAAATGACGAGGGTCAAGTTTACCATCTCGAACCGATTCATAATTGGTTAAGTATATGCCGTTTTCATCGTCGCACTCTTCAAGGCGGCGGATAAATTTTATTTTTGTTCCTAGCATTGCGGCATCGCGCATAAACTCTTGGCGAACATCTAGGGGCGCAACAATCAATCCCATGCCGATTGATTTTTCTTTGGTTATGCGGACAGCCTCCAACTGGCATACGGTTTTCCCAATTCCGAAAGATGCAAAGCAAGCCCTACGGCCTCCATCAACCATCCATCGTACGATATCACGCTGGTGGGGTTTCAAGATAGGATTTATTTCAGATTTATCCACAGTAAAACCGCAGCGTGAATCGAAGTTAAATTTTGATTTTATAAACTCTGCGTATGGTTTCATTTCTACTCCATAAAAAGTACACACAAGCCAATTATTGTCAACACTGCGCCTACTACCAGCAATCCTAATATAGTAAACACCCCCTCCGTAACGGGTGCGGCGAATAATTCAGGGCTTATAATTATCACTTTCATTATCGAAAAACCTCCACTCATTTTTCACCCTTGTTGTCCAATCATAAAGACTTTTAGCACACTCATCCGAGCCTTATTCTGGCCCTTCACAATCATCAAAGGCCGGGCACGGAGCATATCTAGCATCAAACCCATAAATGACTAACTCACAAATTGGATGTTTAGCTATCCCATGTAAAAGGAATTATAGAGCCTCCGACATCGGTTATTCGGTCAAAAACTCATTTTACCTTTCAGGCTAGATGTTATTTGATTCATTTTCCCTTCAATCTGCTTTTGTTCTTGGCTTTGCAATGCCTTCGCACCGTGTGGCGGTAAGAGGGTCTCAGGCGGTGCCACAATCTTTTGATTATAAAATTCTCCCGTTTGCCAATTCTTTTCTCGGCGGCCCTCAATATCGCCTTGCTCTTTATCGAGCCCGTTTTGACAAGCTTGCTCATAGAGAGCACGAAACCTTGTCACCTGAAACGGTATTTGGTCAGTGTTCATCATGGTCAATGATTGCCATCCTCCCATGTTGCGTATTGCAAAGGCAGTTGCGCCGTCAACAATAACCTTCATATCGCGGAGACCGTCATAGCGGCGCATAATTTCCAAAACTCCGGCCCATTTTACATCAGGGCTAGGCTTGGTTTTTGCCGTTATAAATTCCAGTAGCTCAACAGGACGCGGAAAGAATTTGCATTTATCAACCGCCATTTTAAAGGCTGTGGAAACTTCATCATCGGTATAGTTTTTAAGCCTATCCCAATATATATCTTGTAAAATTGTGCTATTTATGTCTTTGTCAAAAACAGTGCCCAGGGCGGCCATGCCTGATAAAAATGTTTTACGCGATAATTGCATTTTTTGACCGTTCCTCTGGTGGAACCCATGATTGTAGCGATTCGATATTGTTTTCAAATCTTTGTTGCGATTTTGACTTTGGGGAGGCCTCTTGGTATTTTCCGGCCAATAATTCCTTTACTCTATCAAGTGTAATCAAAAATGGAAATGAAGCTTTTGAAGTAAGCCAGGATGATTTTTTAACCTCTTCAAATATATCCGTCCAAAAAGTCAAGCCCTGGCTTTCCGGGAAGATCTTCCAAATTTCCTTTACCCATCTTGGCTCTTGCCCTAAAAGTTGGTAATCCATTTTTCGACACATGGGCAAGATGCGGTTGTATTCGGTTATCAGCGCAAGCATAAAATCTTTAAAATTACTTTGTGGAACATCTTGGCGGTTGTAGTCTATGCCGCTTGCATCAGTTTGCATTTCAGTTGTATCATATTGTATACAATTTGCATTGCTTGATTCATGCTTGTCTATACTCCCCGTATTACTCCCCGTATTACTCCCCGTATTACTGACCGTATTACTGACCGTATTACTGACCGTATTACGTTTTCCATACCAACGCTTATTAATAGCTTTTCTCGATTGTTCTTTGCGATATTCTGAGGCCGCCGCCCAGGGATTATGCTCTGACCATTGATGTATTTTATAGTTTCCTTCCATGCCGTCTAGCCAACCACATTCAACAAGGGCAGATATAAGCTTGTTTTCCTCTTCATTGCTCATATCTATGCGCCGCGTGGCCGCCATTGAAATGTCTTCGTTTGACATACCCGAAAGATCACCATTGGGTCTATTCTGTGTAGTATAGGCAAATAGTTCCAAAAGATACAGTATGCCAGAAACGCCATAGTGCTTTGCAAGCTTTAGGGTTTTAGGATGATGGGGAAAATCCATTTTTAAGCGAAAATCATCACTCATTTTAACGGCTTTCAGCTATGTGCTTTTTATACCATTTGTCTATTTTATCGGCCGTAGAAATGTGCATACCGCCGCCGGAAAGCCATTTGGAAATTTGATGCTGTGCAACATCAAGCTCACGCGAAACACGATAATTTGTAAGATGTTTTTCATCTTTTATTTTTTGTATTTTTTCTGCTGGTGTCATTTTTACCTCCTGAAATACAAGATAACATGTTTTAATTAAAAGTCAATAAAAAAAATTAAGTAATTTTCATATTCATACTGACCGTATTACTGACCGTATTACTGACCGTATTACTGACCGTATTACTGACCGTATTACTGACCGTATTACTGGTCGTATGTTTGGCGTATATACTCATTTTAAAATCAGTATATACCCCTTTCCTTTCCTTTCCTTTCCTTTCCTCGTATATACTCTTACAAGTATATACTCTCTTACGCGTGCGCGCGCGATAGTTGCATTTTTAGCCCGTTAGAGGCGTTTTACTTATTTGTGAGTGGGTAGACTAGGGCTTGCCATACATCGTTCCTCTGGGGCAATATTTACCCCCGCTTTTGGCCATTTTCTGGAATGGGGTGACGGCGTAAATATTCCAGCCAGTCTTTTGATTTTACATTTACGCAGAATATAGTATTTGGAAGATTGTTGATACAAATAAAATTTAAACCAATCTTTTCTAATAATTCTGATGGACAATTTTCACCATATCCTGGATTATTACACATCTTTGCCAATGTTTCAGCATATTGTTTATCTGTGTATTTCATTTTCCACTCTCTCCGGGTACAAGGCCCCCGAATGGCTCTGTCTGGTTATTCGCTGGTCAGGGGGTATTCATCAGTTCGGCCAGTAAGCCAGTCAATGGCCGAACTCAGGCCGTCAACGTAGCCGAGGCCAGGGCAAAGATCGGTGCCATTACCGGCATTGATGTAATCCAAGTCCTCCTGCAATTGTTCAATTTCTTCCGTGGTTCTTACAATCTGCATAGTTATTTCCTTTCCTTGATTTCTTTGGCAGTTTCGTTAATCAAACACTGAATGCAATTTTGGCCAATTTCTTGGCACGTTTCATCGGAAATGCTGGCCCATTGGCATGGCATCTGGTCAAAATTGTTGACCAAAGATGTAGACAATTCCAAAATTATCGCGTCTTTCAATTCCAAATCGGTCATAATCAACTCCTTGCTTTGATGGTATTGAAAATAGATTTAAGGTCTTGAACGTCTTCCACAAACACCGGATCATCTCCGTAAATTTTGGCCAGATCGGAGGGAAGTTTGGCTATGTTCAGCCGGTGCATTTCCTGGCCGATTTTGTTTATCAGGGTGTCTTTCTCCGAAAAGTTGAACCCATCTTCCTGGGCAGGCATGATGTCCGGTGTTTCCTCTTTATTTGTTGGTTTGGCCTTGGATTCGATGGTTTCTTTGGTTTGGGCTGTTTCTTTTTTGCTGGTCGTCTCTTGTTTTTTGTAATAGGCTTTGTATGCCTTTTCAAAGTTGCCGTTTTGAATATTGGCGGCGGTAGCTTCACAGAACTCGAAAAAGTCCTTTTTTTGCGTTTTGGCCGACAATTCCAAAAACGACTTCATGGGCGCGAAATCTTCAGCGGTGGTAATGTTGCAAGCGGCGGCGATATCGGAAAGCAGGTCATCAATGGACGGAGCGGGAATGCTTTCTTCGTAGTCAGCATCAATGATATTTCCTCTCATGTCCTCTACGTCTTGGGTAAATACCGCGCTTGCCCCTGTGACGGTCAAAACGGCCGAAACAAAAGATCGCTTAGAGGCCATTTTCAGGCATGTGTTGTAATATTCGGCCGGGTCGGGATGTTCAATCCGTCCCATGTCCTGGTTCTCAATGCGTTCGTCGCCGTTATTGAATTTGGCCCCACATCCGCCTTTGGCTTTGTAGCAAAGCCAACCTCCGCCGTATTCCTGCTTGCCCTTGATGATTGTTTTGGATCCGCATTCAGGGCAAGTCTGTTCCGCTTTACGGTATCTGTATTTTGGTTCCATCGTGGACGATGATCCGACACCCTGCCCAAGAACATTTCCAGACGGGCCGTGTAATGTGCATGTAACCTGATATTCGCGGTGTCCGTTGCCGAGGCTTTCTTTCTCAATTTCGTATGATGGCGAAAGGTGGAAAAGGGCGCAAAGAACATCAGCGCCGGGCTTCAATAGTGACGGCTTGCCCTTTGTTCCGGGGATAACCCCGAAATGCGTGTCGCGTATAAGAACGCTTCTTTGGGCTTCCTGGATAATGCCAAAGTTTGACTTTATGGCTTCCAGGCTGGCCGACGTGGTGGCCGGAATGAGGCCGCTGGATTGTGTAACAAGTTCGTTCATTGCTTACCTCCCAAATCTGGTTTTGGTTTCTTCAAATATTTCCACGCCTGGTATTTGGCGTATGCCATCTTTCACCGCTTGCCGGATGAGGCGTTCGTCCACCACGAGGTATTCGGCTGGAACCTTGGCGGGGTCAGTTACTTTAAATGTCCAGGTGGTTACTTGCGTGGCCTTGCCAACTTCCGTGCGCGTAGTTTTGGGCGGTTCGGCGGTAAGCGGGGCTTCAATTTTCGGGGCTTCAATTGGCTTTGCGTTTTCGTCTCTGGCTTTCGCTTCGGCATTCAACTCGGCCGTTTCAGCGTCGATCTTGGCTTGTAGTTCGGCTCTGGCCTTAGCTTCGGCTTCGGCTTTACGCTGTGCCGCCATACGCTTTTCGTAGACGTAAACTGAAAGCTTCCCTTTGAGGCTGGTTATGCCCGGGTTTAGCTTGTCTTGGTAGACCTTGGCCAGGTTGTTGATTGACTTGATGTATTGGTTCGGTTCTTGAACCATTGACTTGCGTCGCCGCTCTATTTCCTTAACAAGCGCGTCCATTTTGCTTCCCAGGGTGACAGCGGCGGATTCGCTTTCCGGTCCGGTTACGGTCATTTCTAGGGCTTCTTTGGTGAGGTCGGCACAGGCGGTTTCATACTGTGACAGTTCGGTGCGGATTATGGTGATCTGCTGGTCAAAAAACTCTTTGCCAACTTCAAGCATGACCAATTTGTCAGTGCGTACTTTTGTTGGCGGATTATGGTCTGTCATTGATATTGGTTCGGCAAACGGATCGGATAGAAACTCAAACATGGTATTCTCCTTTCAGGTTGTGAAAAAATTTCCAAGCGTCATATGCTTTAATGAATCCATTGATATAGTGTCCACTATCGTCTTTGACCTCGGTGAAAATTGATTTACCATCTGGCTTGAGACGTAAAATAGCCATGCGATCAATGTCTATGCCATTTTTAAATGACAAAGCTTTGTAGGCGGCTAATTGAACATTCCAAATGCGTAAAAGTGTCGCTGGGGTTTTTATGTCGACAAGAGTTAGCGTTTCTTCCCCTTTCATTTTGACGATCAAATCAGGATGTCCGACAACGCCAGAAAAACAATCGAACCCACTTTGGCTTTTTAGCTCTATTTCAGCGCCAAAAACATCATCAACTCTACGATCAAACCATGCCTTAAATCCGTCAACATAGCCTTGTGCGTCTTCACCTGGATTATCAAATAACCCCATAACATAGGCATGGCAAGCGGTGTGAACTCTCTGGCCACGGTCAGCAGCGGCTTCCAAAACTTCTGGCGGCACGCCGTCAAAGTTTGACCACGGGGCGAGTATTTCGGTTACTCTGGGCATTATAAATCCTTAAGTTTTATAATGCGGGAAAGGTCGCCATAATGAAGAGTATTCATCAAGTATCTGGCTGCCTTTATGGTTCTTTCATTCTGGGCCGCTAAAATGTAAGTGCTATTGTCCGCACCGTGTGAAATTACGCCCCATATCCAAAGATATTGCGTCATTTTAACCTCCTAAAACGGCAATTCTCCGCGATCAACGGCTACGGCACATCTAAAATGATGTTTGGTTGCCGCAACTTCAGACGGTATACAAGCCATGTAAAATTCCAGGTTGTCGGCTTCGGCTATTTTCAACCTGGCCGCATCTGCATATTCCCGAAACTTTTTTTCGTCAAAATTGCTACGCAGTTCATTTGTGCCTGTCCATTGGGGAAGTCTTTGTTTGTGGTCATTGCCAACAATCATTTTTGATAAATCAGTATGGGCCATCTCTTCGCTCCTCCTCCTCTTTTTCGATGATTAATTTTGCCCACATGTCAATGGCATTTTCGAGTTTTTCCACTTCCCCTTTTGATGGGTTCCAGTATTTCAAAAACGTGGGCCATTTGATATGGGCATAGGCGACCTTAGCTTCATCATCGTGCACTCCGGCTTTGTCCCATGCCGGGTATATAGTTGTGGCTATTCCATCATCAAGGGCCTCTACTTCAGTAATCGTCATGGTGTTAAGGCTGGCGATAAGCTCATTATAGCGATCATCGTTGTCATGGTATTGTTGGTATGGGGATTCCAGCCAAGTATCGTATCCAGGTAAAGATTGCATGATTTTATCCTTTCAATCCACTTACAGAGTCCGCCCGTAGGCGGCTACGGAAAGGGGACTGGCAAGTTACAGGTCGGCGCAGACTTCTTTCAGCCTGGAAAAGGCAGGTTTAAAGGCGGGGCCGGGCTGGGCTTCAATTTCGGCGGTACGCTCTCTTAATTCAACTAAACCCAATGGTTTTTTCGCCTCGATTATGCAGAGTAGATGCTCCAGCTCTTTGGTCGTAATATGCCGCTTTATCTTTATAATGTGCATGGTTATTTCCTTTCTTTGTGGTTTCCTCAAACTTTAGGATCAGTCTATCATATCTGTTCCGGCATGTCAAGTCATTTTTAAAATTATTTTAGGTAATAGATATGCCAGATTCAAATACAATGATGGTTTTGGCCATGCTCCAAAGGGATTGTTATAATAGTTGTTGCGCGCTATGGTTCTGGTAAACTCGTCTGTGGCGTATTCGTTTAGGCGTAGATCTACATCGTATGTGTCGGACATTTTATAACTCCTTGGCCAGCTTGATAGCTGCCTCTTTCACTGCCTTGAATCCCTTTGGCGTGCTGGCAATCATCAAAATAAGCTGTGCCGGGCCGCTAGGAATGACCTTTCCTTGTTCCCAATTAACTAATGACTGTGATGTACAACCAATGATCTTTGACAAGGCAAATTTGCTTAGTCCATTATCTTTCCTAATCTGTTTGCATCGGACAATGTGCTTGTTCATTTGTCATCCTTTGTTTTTTTCCGTCTTCAGTCGCGTTCTTTCGACTTCCCATAGGCCAGGTGTGGCCTTTTCTTCCAATTTTTTCATTTGTTCTAACGTTATCATGTTTCACCCCTAGCCAAGTATAAGGTCAACTGCTTTAAAGACCGCTACGCCCAGGGCCAGACAAGCCGCCCATAGAAACAGCACAGCGGCCATTTTCCGCACGCTGAAGCGGTTTTTGATCGTGTAACCGCATGATGGGCAGGGCTCTCCCTTAGTGGCTATCCAGTATATAGAATCACACGATTTGCATCGGTTAATCATTATGAAGAAATCCTTTCTGCCTCGTCATACAGGCCGTGGTTTGAGGCGAATTGTAAAAACTTAGTACGATCATTCATACCGAACGTAGTGTACTGGTATTCTCTTGATTGGTGCATTTCCTCCACATCGGACTCAGTAACTATCTTGACGTGTCTGTGTCCATCCATATCGGATATCACTGCGTAGTATTTAGCCTTAGTGCGGAAAGCATCGGTTCTCTTTGCTTCTTTAATTTTCATATTTCACCTATTTTTATTGAAAAAAGTTTTAAAAGTTTCGTGACCGTATTCGCCTATGGTCAAGTCAATGATTGCGGCAATGGTGAAATTCACGTCTTTGGAATAAACAATGCCTTTCTTATCCAAGAACATTCTCACGCCAGCCTCACACGATCCGGTTATGGTTCGATAGGCTTTGACCGCCTGTGCAAAAGTCAACACGGTATCTATTGTCATTCCCTCATATTGGCTTGTATCGCGATTGCTGATTTTGTAAATCAATCCTTCGCGGGCTTCGGCCAAAGTATTACCGTGAGAATAGTTTTCACCATCGCTTACAAGGTACCTTATCTTTTTTTGTGCAATCTGGCGAATGCGCCAAACATTACCGCGATGGCAAATTACTTCTGAAAATATTCCGTCTACTTTGATAAAAGTTCTGGAATTGTCAGACCAATATTTGACACGATGAAAAAGATCGATTGTTTTAATCTTATCTATTGGCTTACTGTCGTAATGTTCAATTTTTACGCCCTTCGGGATGCTGGTCAGGGCGCGAGCGTAAAAGTCGCCTTCTATATTGAGAGTAACGCCCTCCGGGATGGTTGTCAGGGCGGGAGCGTCAAAGTTTCCGCCTATATTGAGAGTAACGCCCTCCGGGATGGTTGTCAGGGCGGGAGCGTAAAAGTTTCCGCCTATATTGAGAGTAACGCCCTCCGGGATGCTGGTCAGGGCGGGAGCGTCAAAGATGCCTTCTATTTTTTCGCCATTAAGTTGAGCATCGGTTAAGCCTGTAATTTCCATAAATTCTTCGCGCGTCATGGTTATTTCCTTTCTTTGTGGTTTCCTCAAACTTTAGGATCAGTCTATCATATCTGTTCCGGCATGTCAAGTCATTTTTAAAATTATTTTAGTTCAGCCGGATCGTTATTTTGCTTGATTTTTAGCGTAAATTCGCTATAATTTGATTGGAGGTGAACAATGAATAAAGAACGCCCCATAATCTTTAGCGGTGAATCAGTGCGCCAGATATTGGCCGGGAATAAGACACAATCTCCTTTTGTGTGGAGTATTGAATTCAAGTTGGTGCAGTAATGAATGCCGATTTTATATCATCGTCCTTGCGTAAAAAATATTGTCAACCTGAATGGGTCTTCTTTCAGGAAGTCGGAAATGGAACGGGGGCAAAAGGTAATCGATATATTGATGGGCTAGCGGTTAACCTATATCCGTCAACCGGTCATAAAATAATAGGATTTGAAGTTAAAATTTCAGCTTCTGATTTGCTATCAGAGTTGAAAGATTTGTCAAAGAGTCATGCTTTTCAGAGGTATTGTCACCAGTGGTTTTTGGTTATTCCTGAATCCTTGTATGAAAAGGCCAAGGTCTATGATATCCCTATAACGTGGGGTGTAATGCTGGTTGACGATGATGGATTGATAAAGATTAAAAAGAGGTCAGAAACAAACGAACATCCTGAACCTGTCGATAAGTATTTCATGGCGGCAATTTTACGCCGCGCTTGCGAGTTTCAGAACCAGCTTGCTGATATTGTGCGCGGTGAAAGCCAATGGGCAATTACTAAAGCCGTTGAGGTAGAGCGAGAAGCTTTACAGAAAAGGCATAGCGAACGCCTGGAGCGTGAGATTGAGTCGAGTAAAGCGCACTACAATAAACTGATTGAACGTGTCAAAGAAGTTGAGGAGCAAATCGGTGAAGTGTTTTTAAACGCTGATTTGTGGAAAGAAGACTTTGCGAAAAATTACATGCTTGCCAGGCGGCTGAATCGTATCTTTACCAGAGATACCGCTGTCAATCTGTCTGATTTGATATCAACTCTTGATAGGGCTTTAAGCCAATTAGTGGCCTTGAATAGCGATATTGAAGAAATGAACCAAAGAAAGGAAACTTTATTTTGAAATTTATTACCCTGAAAGAGGCGTGTATCGTCCTGGGTTTGTCCATGAAAAACAAAAACAGTAATCTATCGGCACTATGTCGGGCGGGAAAGATACCCGGCGCTTGGAAGGCTGGTCACATCTGGATGGTGCCCATGAAGTGGGTGGATGAAAGGAGGAAGAAATGAAAGAAATTATATTTATAATTGCGTTTTCATGGCTTCCGTCCTTGGCGATATGGAATTTTAAGCAGGAAAATGGCTGGATTGTCGCCATTCCAGTCGCCTTTGTGTATCTATGGTTTTTGGGTATCATCATCAAAATGTGGTTGACGAGGTGAAACATGAACAAAAATTGCTTTACGTGTATATATGAACCTAAATGGTATGACGGAAGAAGCCCTATGCTGGGATATGGTTGGAGCAAACTAGGACAATGTCAGATCGATCTGCCGCCATATTGCACTAAACCTACAATATGGATATGTAATGAGTCTCAAGATAATAGCCCGGCCTATGTTGAAGATTATGTCAAGGCAATGGATGCGGTGGCTAAAGAAGAATCAGCCTCCAGGGTAGCAAAGAAAGTGCCTGTCAATATTTACCACAACAATGAATCTGGCGAATGGAAATGGGCGGTGCAAGATGCGAATGACCCTGAGTTCTGGATTGATTCTTTTGAGACAGAACAAGAAGCCGTTGACTATTGTGGAATGCACGGGTTGCCGATTGTAGAGGTGATAAAGTGAAGCCAATATATAAACCAAAAGGTGCGGCCTTGGAATATTGCGATTTGGCCTTGAATATCTATGATTATTGTTCTCATGGGTGTACTTATTGTTATGCCCGTGATATGGCCAAACGCTTCGGCAAGCCCTGGGGTAATGAGGTTAGGCCAAGGCCTGG
>QMCE01003047.1_pt1 | contig 13597 bp, 11 predicted proteins | sample 1821851 | NCBI WGS metagenome assembly QMCE01 (sample SAMN09453174, study PRJNA476694) | Termite gut metagenome, whole genome shotgun sequencing project. | isolation source: worker | host: Odontotermes sp. | place: South Africa:Pretoria | collected 2016-01-28 | reverse complement strand
GGAAATTTCCGGCGTCGTCGCGGCTGAAGCCAAAGCCCATCTGCGTGAGGTCGTTGGTGCCAAAGCTGAAGAAGTCGGCGTTTTGGGCAACCTCGTCGGCCGTGACGCAGGCGCGGGGAATTTCGATCATGGTGCCGACCAGATATTCAAGCGCAATACCGCTATCCTTGATGATCTCATCGGCGGTTTTGACGACGATCTCGCGGACAAACGCGAGCTCGCGGGCTTCGCCCACCAGCGGGATCATGATCTCGGGAACCATCTTCCACTCGGGATGCTTTTTCTGGATATTTACGGCTGCCTCTATGACGGCGCGGGTCTGCATCTCGGCGATCTCCGGATACGCCACCGTGAGACGGCAGCCGCGGAAGCCCATCATGGGGTTAAACTCGTGCAGACCGGCGATGACGGCCTTGACTTCGTCGGCTTTCATGCCCATCTCGTCCGCCAGCGCGGCGATATCGTCCTCGTTGGTGGGCAAAAACTCGTGCAGCGGAGGGTCAAGGTAGCGGATAGTCACCGGGAAGCCCTGCATTGCTTCGTAGATGCCCTCGAAGTCGCCCCTCTGCATGGGCAACAGCTTCGCGAGAGCGGCGCGGCGCTGTTCCTCGGTGGAGGAAAGAATCATCTCGCGCATGGCCTTTATACGGTCGGCTTCGAAGAACATTCGCGCGGGGTGTCCGCGTTGGTGCGTATCTTAAGCTGACGGAATTCGTCGGCCCACTTCATGATCGTCTCAAAGTCGCCGCCTATCTGCGCGTCCACGGTGGGGATAGCCTCGGCGTAGATGTTGCCGGTGCCGCCGTTGAGCGAGATATAATCGCCCTCTTTAACAGTGACGCCGCCCAGCGTGAAGTACTTTTCTTCCTCACGCATGTTGATCTCGCCACAACCCGCGACGCAGCAGCGGCCCATACCGCGCGCCACGACCGCCGCGTGGGAGGTCATTCCGCCGCGCACGGTGAGTATGCCGCTGGCGAGGTTCATGCCCTCTATGTCCTCGGGAGAGGTCTCGAGCCGGCAGAGGATGAGCTTGCGCTCGCCTTTGTTGTACCACTCCACAACGTCCTCGGCGGTAAACACTACACGTCCGCAGGCGGCGCCCGGGGAGGCGGGCAGGCCAGCGCCAATCACCTTGGCGGCTCTAAGGGCTTTTTCGTCAAACTGCGGGTGCAGCAACGCGTCGAGGGATTTCGGGTCGATCATCGCCACGGCCTCCTCGGGTGTGCGCAGGCCCTCCTTGACGAGGTCGCAGGCCACTCTTAAGGCCGAGGCGGCGGTGCGCTTGCCGTTGCGGGTCTGGAGCATGTAGAGCTTGCCTTTTTCGATAGTGAACTCCATGTCCTGCATGTCGCGGTAGTGGTTCTCGAGCTTTTTAGCGGTCTCGGAAAACTGAGTGTAGACCGCCGGCATGATCTCGTTCAGCTTGTCGATAGACATCGGCGTGCGAATGCCCGCCACGACGTCCTCGCCCTGGGCGTTCATCAAAAACTCGCCGTACAGCTTGTTCTCGCCGGTGGAGGGGTTTCGGGAAAACGCCACGCCAGTGCCTGAGTCGTCGCCCATGTTGCCAAAGACCATCAGCTGCACATTGACAGCCGTTCCCCAACTGTAGGGGATGTCGTTCATGCGGCGGTAGTAGTTGGCGCGCGGATTGTCCCAAGAACGGAACACGGCCTTAACGGATTCAAGCAGCTGGCTTCTGGGTTCCTGCGGGAAGTCGAAGCCCTTTTGCTCCTTAAAGTAGGCCTTAAACCTCGTGAACATCTCTTTTAGGTCTTCTGCGGAAAACTCGGTGTCTATTCCGCGCTCCTCTTTCATCTCGTCGATAATCTTTTCGAAGTTTGACTTCGGCACGTCCATAACGACGTCGGAGAACATCTGAATGAATCTGCGGTAGCTGTCGTAGGCGAAGCGCGGGTTGTTTGTAAGCTTCGCAAAGCCCTCGACCACAATGTCGTTAAGGCCAAGGTTCAAGATTGTGTCCATCATGCCGGGCATAGAAGCCCTGGCGCCGCTGCGCACAGACACAAGCATGGGGTCGTTTGTGTCGCCGAATTTCTTGTTTACCATCTTTTCGAGTTCGGCCACATAGCTAAAAATTTCAGCCTCGATCTCCGGGGCGATCATCTTTCCGTCGTCATAGTAGCGGGTGCAGGCTTCGGTGGTGACAGTAAAGCCCTGCGGGACCGGCATACCCAATGTGGTCATCTCGGCCAGGTTCGCGCCCTTGCCGCCAAGCAGATTGCGCATGTCGGCGTTGCCCTCCGAGAAAAGATAGACATATTTGGTTCCCATTTTTACCTCCTGATTTTTGGCTGTGCATTTCCTTCTCAACGCTTAAAATTTAACATATAGTATAACATACCGGCCCCCAATTTTCTACCCGTATTTTTAGACATAATACTCATGTGTTATTTTTTTAATTTTGTACTGCTTTCCTTTGATAGCTTTGTCCCATTGCAAAGCGTTAAAATTAGTGCGATAATACATTATGGGGGTGATTGCTTTGAAAAATACAGACAAGACTTTCAATATGACCGCACCGGAACGCCGCGAAATATTCGCGCGCCACCGCGCAAACGGCGTGAATATCCCGCTTGAAGACGGCGTAATAATCGGGCCTGACGTTGAAATCGGGACGGGCAGCCTCATCCTGCCCGGCACGATTTTGCGAGGCGGCACTGTGATCGGCCAAGACTGCGAGATCGGTCCGAACTCGTATCTCACCGACGCCGCGGTCGGCGACAATTGCCGCGTGATTTCAAGCTATATCGAATCCTCGGAACTTGAGGAGGGCGTAAAGCTGGGTCCCATGAGCAATGTGAGGCCCAACTGCGTTATAAGATCCGGCGCGAAGATTGGTGACTTCGTCGAGCTCAAAAATTCAGTAATCGGCGAAGACACAGCCGTGGCGCATCTTACCTATATAGGCGACAGCGACGTCGGAAAAAGATGCAATTTCGGCTGCGGAGTTGTGACCGTCAACTACGACGGCGCAAAAAAATACCGTACAACAATAGGCGACGGCGTCTTTGTGGGCTGCAACACGAATCTTGTGGCGCCGGTCAAAATGGGCGACGGCAGCTATTCCGCGGCCGGTACAACCGTGACCGAGGACGTCCCCGAAGGCGCGCTGGTAATAGGCCGCGCGCGCCAGTCAGTCAAGCCGGGCCGCGCCGGAGGCAAATACAAAAAAGCGTGAGTGCCGGGCGCAAAGCTTTGGCAATGACTGGAAAGTGCTTGTATTTAAATAAGATTTGCAATATAATGTTTTTGTGGCGGCTTTGAAAACGCGAAGGAATACCAGATGAAAAGGATGGCGTGGTCATGAATTTGCATGGCAAGGATATAAAAATTTTTACGGGCAACTCCAATACTACCGTTGCGGCGGGGATCGCGAAGGCCCTTGGCCTGCCGCTTGGAAAATCCTCGGTCAAGGCCTTTGCGGACGGCGAATGCTCCGTTTCCATTGGCGAAAGCGTCCGCGGGAGTGACGTATTCGTAGTACAATCCACCTGCAAGCCCGTAAACGACAACCTAATGGAACTGCTTATCATGATAGACGCGTTTCGCCGGGCGTCGGCCGGGCGTATCACCGCGGTCATCCCGTACTTCGGGTACGCGCGGCAGGACCGCAAGTCAAAGGCCCGCGATCCCATCTCGGCCAAGCTTGTGGCGGACATTATCACCACAGCGGGTGCGGACCGCATGCTCACGATGGATTTGCACGCGCCGCAGATTCAGGGATTTTTCGATATCCCCGTTGACCATCTTCAAGGGCATCCTCTGCTGGTTCCGTACTTTATGAAAAAATTCACAGAAGAAAAAGAAAAAGAAGATTTCATCGTCGTTTCGCCGGATCTTGGTTCGGTCACACGGGCGCGCAAATTCGCCGAAAAATGCGACGCGCCGCTCGCGATCATCGACAAGCGCCGCCCCAAGGCAAACGTCTCAGAGGTCATGAACATCATTGGCGACGTCAAGGATCGCACTGTAATTCTGGTAGACGATATGATCGACACAGCAGGCACACTCTGCCAGGCGGCGAAGGCCTTGGTCGAAATTGGCGGAGTGAAGCGGGTCTTTGCCTGCGCCACCCATGCTGTGCTCTCACCGCCCGCAATAGAGCGCATAGACGCGAGTTATATTGAGGAACTGGTCCTGTTGGACACGATCCCCTTAAGCGACAATAACCGCTCTGCAAAGATCACTCAGCTTACGGTGGCCGGCGTATTTGCCGAAGCTATCGAGCGCATATATGAGGATAAACCCGTTTCGCCGCTGTTTATATAGTGAAAAACACCCCGCCGGCTGCAGGGCCGGGTGTATAAAACAAATAATAAACCCGGTATTTTTAAATACCGGGCATATGCCTATGTATGAATCAAACAGGATATGGTAATATATGTTAAAGAAAGTTAAGGATTTCCTCACGGGCTACTCCGCAACGGGCAAAATCGAATTTAATTTATCGTAGCGGGGTTGGGCAATCCGGGCCGGCAATACGAAAACACGCGCCACAACATGGGCTTTCTCGCGGTGGAGCACATCTCGCGGGAGCTTAATTTTCCCGTGACAAAGCTCAAGTTCAAGTCGCTGTGCGGCGACGCTCTGGTTGCGGGAAAGCACGTTCTGTTCATGAAGCCCGCCACATACATGAACAGAGCCGGCGAGGCTGTGGTCGAGGCTATGCGGTTTTATAAGGTCCCGCTTGAAAACCTGCTGGTGATATCTGACGACGTGGCGCTGCCTCAGGGCAAAATGCGCATTCGCCGCGGCGGAAGTGACGGCGGGCAAAAGGGGATAGGAAACATCATTTATCTCACGGGCCGCGACGACTTCCCGCGCGTGAGGCTGGGCATCGGCCAAAAGCCGCACCCGGATATGGAGCTTGCCGACTGGGTGCTCAGCCGGTTTTCACCGGACGAGCTAAAGGCGCTAATCCCGGTGTTCAAAAATACCCTGGCTGCGGTGGAACTGATAATCGGCGGAAAAATAGACGAGGCGATGAATAAATTTAATTGACAGTTGACAATTGACAGTGGACAGTTATGGTACCGCTTCGCGATGTATTAAATAAACGTCCGCTTGCGGACACATATACTATCAACTATCAACTGTCAACTTTCTTGGAGACGAACTGTGACCGATTACTATACCCTAATGCGCGAATCCCCGCTTTTCCGCGAGCTGCTGGAGGGCGTTATACGGGGAAAAGGCGCGAGGCTTGCGACGGGGCTCGCAAACAGTGTAAAGGCGCACTACATCTACTCGCTGTGCGGGCTTACCGGCCGCGCGGCGCATGTCGTCATGCCGAACGAACCCGCCGCTCTGAAGTTATGCGAGGACCTGAACGGCATGTACGGTTTTGAGGCGGCGAGATTTTATCCTTCCCGCGAGCTTGTGCTGCGCGGGGTAGAGGGCGTCTCCCGCGAGTACGAGCACGCGCGTCTGGGCGTGCTGGGTGCGGTTATAAAAGGTGAGTGTCCAATCGTCGTCTCGGCGGCGGAGGGCGCGTCGCAGTACACGATCCCGCGCGAAATGCTCAAAAAAACGACGCTTGAGCTTTTGCCGGGCGCAAGCCACAGCATAGAGAGCCTTTGTGAGGCGCTGGTGCTTGCGGGCTACGAGCGAGGGGACCAGGTAGAGGGTATGGCGCAATTTTCGGTACGCGGTGGCATTCTTGATTTTTTCCCGCCCCACGCGCCAAACCCTGTGCGCGTTGAGTTCTGGGGCGATGATATAGACACGATCTCATATTTCGACGCGGCGACCCAGCGCAGGATGTATCAGCTTGATTCGGCGACTGTCACCCCCGCGCGGGAGGTCCTGCTAACCGGGGAAAAGGCGGCCAAGCTGCTGGAAAAGCAAAAGCCGAACCTGCGCGGCAAGTACGGGCTGTTGGCAAAGGAGCTTTTAGACCGGGACATAGAGCGTCTTACAGACGGTTTGGCCTTGGAAAACGCGGACAAATATCTTCCGCTCGTCTATCCCGAGCCGGAGACGATCTTCGACTACTGCAAGGACCGGCTGCTGTTTTTATGCGAGCCGGTGGCGATGCGCGAACAGCTTAAAAACGCCGCCGCCCAGCGCAAGGAAGACGTCGAAATTCTGCTGAGCGAGGGAGTCCTGTTCGGGGCTGTCACCACCTTCAATATCGACTACACCGACATGGCGGCTGAAGCCGCCGCGGGGACAACCGTCGTACTGGACTCATTTGCCCGCGCAGTGCCGGAGATACCGCTCTCAGCCGCCGTAAACCTCAACGTGCTCACGCTTTCGGCCTGGGGCGGGGAGTATTCGTTTTTAAAAGAGGATCTGCAATCATATCTTGAACGCGGCTACTCCGTGGCCGTGCTGGCGGGCACGCAGCGAGCCTGCGCCGCCCTTTTGGCCGACCTTACGCGGGATAAGATCCCCGTGGAACTCGCGGGGGAGGATACAAAAATAAAGCCCGGGACGGGGCTTGTGTATCTGCTCCCGGGTATGCTTTCGGCGGGCTTTGAGTATCCCGAAATAAAATTCGCGCTCATTACCCACGGCAGGACGGCGGCGCAGCCCATAAAGCGCCGCGTGCGGCACAAGGACGGCAAAAAGCTAAAGGCGGTCTCCGACCTTAACTTTGGGGATTATGTTGTGCATTCCTCCCACGGCATAGGCGTGTTCGAAGGAATCGTCAAGCGCGACATGCACGGCGTGGTCAAGGATTATATCAAGCTGCGCTATTCCGGAACGGATATGCTGTTCGTACCCGTCACACAGCTCGACCTCGTCAGCAAATATGTCGGCGCGGCCGAAGGGGCTAAAGTCAAGCTCAACCGGCTCAACTCCGCCGACTGGCTAAAGACGCGGGCGCGTGTAAAGTCCGCCGTAAAGGACATGGCAAAGGAGCTAATCGAGCTTTACTCCAGGAGGCTCAAGGCGCAGGGCTTCGCGTTTTCAGAGGACAACGACTGGCAGCGCGAGTTCGAGGAGCGCTTCCCATATGAAGAGACCGACGACCAGCTGCGCTGCGCCGAGGAGATAAAATCAGATATGCGCCGCCCCACGCCGATGGACAGGCTGCTCTGCGGAGACGTGGGCTTCGGCAAGACCGAGGTCGCCCTGCGCGCCGTGTTCAAATGCGTGCTCGACGGCAAGCAGTGCGCGGTACTGGTGCCGACTACTATCCTCGCATGGCAGCACTACCAGACCTTTACCCGGCGCATGGAGGGTTACCCCGTGAACATCGAGCTGCTCTCGCGCTTCAGGACAAAAAAAGAACAGGCCGAGACCGTCAAAAAGATCAAGCGCGGGCTTGTCGACGTCGTTATCGGCACACACAGGGCCGTGCAGAAGGATATCGACTTCAAGAATCTGGGGCTGTGTATAATAGACGAGGAACAACGATTCGGCGTCATGCACAAGGAGCGCTTCAAGGAATTAAAGGCCAACGTGGACGTTCTCACTCTTTCGGCAACTCCGATACCGCGTACGCTGAACATGGCCATGAGCGGCATCCGCGACATGAGCATCATAGAGGAAGCCCCGCAGGACCGCCATCCCGTGCAGACCTATGTTGTGGAACACGACTACGGCGTTATAGAGCAGGCCATCCGCAAGGAATTAAAACGCGGCGGGCAGGTGTTCTACCTGCACAACCGCGTGGATTCAATAGACTCCTGCGCCATGCGCCTGAAAGAGCTCGTGCCGGAGGCGAGAATCGTCTCCGCCCACGGCAGAGCGGGGGAGGATACGCTCTCGGAGGTCTGGCGGCAGCTGGTGGAGCAGGAAATCGACGTTCTGGTATGCACCACTATCATCGAGACAGGCGTGGACGTACCCAACTGCAACACGCTCATCATCGAAAACGCTGATGCTATGGGCCTTTCACAGCTCTACCAGCTTCGCGGCAGGGTCGGCCGCTCCAGCCGCCGGGCTTACGCCTACTTTACTTTCAAGCGGGACAAAGCCTTAAGCGAGGTCGCGGAAAAGCGCCTTTCCGCCATACGGGAGTTCACGTCTTTCGGAAGCGGCTTTCGCATCGCCATGCGCGATTTGGAAATCCGCGGCGCGGGAAGCATTCTTGGCGCGCAGCAGCACGGGCACATGGCGGCGGTGGGCTACGATTTATATCTAAAGCTTTTAAGCGAGGCGGTGGTGGAGGAGCAGGGCGGCAAAAACGAGACTCCGCTCACCGACTGCATGATTGACGTCCGCCTGGATGCGCATATACCGGAGGATTATATCGAAAACCTGGGCCAGCGCATAGACATTTACAAAAAGATCGCCTCCGTAGCCGACAAAAGCGACGCGCTGGACATAACCGACGAGATGATAGACCGCTTTGGCGAGCCGCCGAAATCCGTGCTGGGCCTGGTGGAGGTGGCGCTTGTGCGCGGTATGGCTGCAAAGCTCGGCATCGCGGAAATAAGCCAGCGGGAGGATCAGATACTGCTGTTCCCCAATGCGCTGGACGTAAAGACAGCGGCCAAGGCCGCGCTTAAGCTAAAGGGCCGCGTCATGGTCAACGCGGGGGCCAAGCCATATATCGCCGTCAAGCTTTTAAAAGGGGAAGAGCCCACCGCCGCGATACGCGAAACGCTGGAGGCTATGAGGGATTGATATTTCCACGCAAAACATGCTATAATCCATAATAATAATCTTACAAACCACAAAGGAGCCATATATGCAGGAAAATAACGAAATATCGGTCCAGTCGCAGCAGGAACTCACAGAGCTTTTAAAGATACGCCGGGACAAGCTTTCGGCCTTGCGCGCCGCCGGTAAGGACCCCTACGCGATAACCAGCTACGACCGCGATGCTTTCGCCGCAGATATCGTCTCGCGCTTCGGGGAATACGAGGGAAAGGCCGTGAGCGTAGCGGGCCGCCTCACGGGCTGGCGCGACATGGGCAAGGCCACTTTCCTTGACCTGCTGGACTCCACCGGCAGGATACAAATATACGTAAAAATAGACGGTGTGGGCGAGGAAAACTACGCGGAGTTCGGCAAGTGGGACATCGGCGATATCGTGGGCGTCACGGGCGAAGCCTTCAGGACGCGCCGCGGGGAGATTTCAGTCAAGGCTACGGGGCTTAAGCTGCTTTCAAAATCCCTGTTGCCGCTGCCTGAAAAATGGCACGGGCTCAAGGACACCGACATCCGCTACCGCCAGAGATACGTTGACCTTATCGTCAACCCGGAAGTCAAGTCCGCGTTCCTGAAGCGCAGCGGCATAATTTCCGAGATTCGCCGCTTTCTCGACGCCGAAGGCTTTGTAGAGGTGGAGACGCCGGTGCTGCACACGCAGGCCGGGGGCGCCGCGGCGCGGCCGTTCATCACGCACCACAACGCGCTGAATCTTGACATTTATCTGCGCATTGCGCTTGAACTCCATCTCAAAAGGCTTATCGTCGGCGGCTTCGACAAAGTCTACGAGATTGGCCGCGTGTTCCGCAACGAGGGCATGGACACCTCGCACAACCCGGAATTCACAATGCTGGAGCTGTATCAGGCTTTCACCGACTACGAGGGCATGATGGATATAGTCGAGCGTATGTTCCGAGCAGTCGCAGAGAGAGTTCTGGGCAAAACGGCGGTGACGTTCGGCGGGGTAGAGCTTGATCTCGGCAGGCCTTTCGCGCGACTTTCGATGAAAGACGCGGTAAAGCGGTATTCAGGCGTGGATTTTGACGAAATAAAGACAGTCGAACAAGCCAGAGCGCTCGCAAAGCAGCATGAGATAGAATTTGAGGAGCGGCACGGCAAGGGCGCAATCCTGAACCTGTTCTTTGAAAAATATGTAGAGGACAAGCTTATACAGCCAACGTTCATCACGCGCCACCCCACCGAGATATCGCCGCTCGCCAAAAAGTGCAAAGACGACCCTGAATACACAGAGCGCTTTGAGGCGTTTATAATGGGCAGCGAATACGCCAACGCATTTTCCGAGCTCAACGACCCAATAGACCAGTGCGAGCGCTTCATGCACCAGGCCGCGATGAAGGCGCAGGGCGACGAGGAAGCGGGCGACGTGGACGAGGATTTCCTCACGGCGCTCGAATACGCTATGCCGCCCACGGGCGGGCTAGGCGTCGGTATAGACAGGCTGGTCATGCTGCTCACCGACAGCCCCTCTATCCGCGACGTCCTGCTGTTCCCGACCATGAAGCCGAATAGAGAATAGAAAATGGGGAGTAAGTCATGCCTATCGGCGGCAACATCCTTTATGATTTAAACGCATCCGAAAAGAGCGGCCGCATCGCCGCGCTTAAAGCTGTGGCTGCGCTTCACGCCGACGGCACGCTTGGCAGACCGGAGCCGGTGCCATATGCCAATAACCACATCCGCACGACTTACTCGTTTTCGCCGTATTCACCGTCAAAGGCGGCGTATCTCGCCTGGGTCAACGGCCTTAGCGCCGCCGGGATCATGGATCGCGACAGTCTGGCGGGCGCGGAGGAATTTATCGAGGCCGGCAGGATTATAGGCCTCGCGACTACAGTCGGTTTCGAGTGTCGTTGCTCCGCGGCAGGTACGGCCTTTGAGGAAAAAATCCTCAACGACCCTGGAAAAGGCGTCATGAAGCTGGCCATTCACGGGGTTCCTCACGGGAACATACAAATTGCGCAGGATTTTCTTGCTCCGTTTCGGAAACGCAGAGTCCGCCGGATCCGTGAGATGGCCGAAAACCTCAACAGTATACTTGGCAGGCCGGAGCTTGCGCTGGATTACGACCGCGACGTCCTGCCGCTTTCACAGCACAGGGAGGGCGGCAGCGTCACCGGGCGGCACCTATTGTTTGCGCTTGTGCTCAAGATATTACAAAGCGCGGGAATCGGTCGCCCGGCGGTGGAACTGCTTGAAGATATTGGCCTTGCGATTGACGGCCCCGCGCTGAAAAAGCTGCTGGACGGGCAAAACCGGAGCGGACTGTACGAGTACTATCTGCTTGAAGCGTTGGAAAACGGGTTTGGCGAAAGGATATGCGTCCCCGCCACTGAAGAGCTGCCACATGTCACCCGGTTCACGCAGTTTGCAAAAGAGCTTGGGGGCGTGGCTTCCTACGGATATCTGGGTGACGCAAAAAGCCCCGCCGCCGGAGACATAAAGGCGCGGAGCTTTGAGGACGCATGTCTAAATGAGCTGTTTGAGTATTTGAAAGAAGCCGGCTTCAACGCCGTAACCTACAGACCCAAGAGAAACTCGCCGGAGCAGCTTGCCCGCGTGGCGGCGCTTTGCGAGAAGCACGGTTTCTTGCAGCTTTCGTGCGAGGATATCGGCTCGCCATTCCGGCCGTTCGTCTGCGCCGCGCTGGAAAGGCCGCAGTTCAAGCATCTTATCGACAACTCTTGGGCGCTTATCGGCCACGAAGAAGCGGCGACAAAAAACGTTGGGGACGGAATGTTTACAGAAAAGACAGCACGCGCGCTTCCGGGCCTCGCCGAGAGAATAACGTATTTTGAAGCGATAGGGCGTCGCTCTGTCAACCAATGAACTTCTCGAGAACCTCTTTTGTCACCCCCACATTTTCAACCGATTTAAGAAAACGTTCGCCCATCCTGTAAGACGGCACGGCGGGAAAACACAGCTCAGCCCATGCGAGCCGGTTGTTTTCACGCAATTTGTCCATATGCGCGCCCGAGCACAGCGCCCGGTAAAAAGCCTCAGCGTTCACCAGCCTGCCCGCGACCGCCGCGACGGTCCGCGGGTCTTCTATATTTTTGCGCTCCCGCAGGGTCGCTTTATACATAAGCGCGTGATAATCCATAAGATTTGCCGAAAGATCGCGGGCAATGTACATCCCGCGCGCCAAAAGGTCGCTGTGCCGCCCGTATCTCTCTGGCCGGGGATGCGCCTCGCACGGCCGCCATTCCACGCTCAGGCCGCACACCTTGCCAAGCAGCGCCGTCAGATACTCGTGCCCCCGCATACAGTATGGGCAGGCGTAGTCAAAAAAAACCTCCAATGTACGCATTGCTATTCCCCTTAATAATTTATTTGTTTTAATTATAGCACCATTGATATTGCAATTCTATTAAAAAAAAGGTATTATAATGATTGGAAGTAAAAGTATGGAAATGTTGTTGTAAATATTTGGGGTAATGCAAAATGATACGTTTTGCCGTTTGCGACGACAACCCGCAGACAACAGGCGAAATCGACAGTCTGATAATGGCGCTTAACCCCAGGTACGGGCGCGCGTTTGAGATTTCGGTTTTTTTTTCGGGCGAGGACTTTTTAGAGTATCTGAACGACACGGGCGAAGTGTTCGACATTGTCATAATGGATATCGAAATGAAAGGGATTGGCGGAGTTGAGGCAGCGGTCAGGTTTCGCGAAAACGCCGCCAACGACCGTTCTTTGTTGATTTTTGTCTCTGAGCACGGCAACTTAAGGGAAATCATAGACCTGCATGCCTTCTGTTTTATACCCAAGCCTATCAAAACCGAGGAATTTCGTCGCAAGCTGGACAGGGCAATAAAAAGCGTGTTGAGGCAAAAGGCCCTGCCTGAGTCGCCAAGCCTTATCATCCACATAAACCGCCGAGAGCTGCACGTTCCGCTAAACACTATAATGTACCTTGCAAGCGACGCGCGCAGGATTCGTCTTAAGACCGAGTCGGAAACATATGTATACTACGGCGTCCTAAACGACGAAGAGAAAAAATTCCCCACCGGGGCGTTCGCGAGGATACACCAGTCGTATCTTATAAGTTTTTCGCATGTCGCAGAAATAACGGCGAAAGAAGTTTTGATGAAAGACGGGGAATTTTTATCTATCAGCGGTAAATACCGTGAAAGCGTCAAGGCGGCGCACAGGCGTTTCAAACAGGAAGATTATTTATTACATTATTCGGCTGTTTTATGACAATTTGCATAACTTCAAAGTAAAATATGGTAACATTTTTGGTAGGAATAGGTTTTGTCCGGCCTATTTCAAGGCAGGAATTACGGTGCTCCCGGATGACCATATATGCCGTGGATTATTACCGTGCCCCGCCGTCTCAAGCCTTCGACGACATAATTTTGACGGTAAACGGTAATATTGCCGGGAGCATCTCCCGCCTGGTACAGACTAACGACATCCTGGGTCCGACATCTTGTGACATCCTTGCCGACATCAATGCCGACATCCCGGTTCGACTTCTTGTGACATCTTTGCCGACAGCATTGACGACATCTATGATGACCTTACGGTTCGACATCATGCGACGCCTTTATCCACGGCAATGCGACATCCTGGGTTCGACATCTGGCGACATCTGTGCCGACAGCAATGACGACATCCCGGTTGGACATAACACGACGCCTTTGTCTACAGCAGTGACGACATCACGGGTTCGACATCTTGTGACATCCTAGTCGACATCTGTGCCGACAGCAACGACGACATCTCTGGCGACATCCTGGGTAATGACATAATCATTCGCAAACGGCGTCTTGAAAAGCAGGACGCCGTTTGCGTTTTTTCTGTCCGCAGTGCAACAAAACTGCCGAAAAGAGACACTTATTCTTTACGGGGGCGGTTATCCGGTGCTGTGGCCTAAAAAATGCACAAATCCTCAAATGGGGTTATATATAGGGTAATTTTGGTGTAAATAAAAAATAAT
>QMCE01001313.1_pt1 | contig 13598 bp, 13 predicted proteins | sample 1821851 | NCBI WGS metagenome assembly QMCE01 (sample SAMN09453174, study PRJNA476694) | Termite gut metagenome, whole genome shotgun sequencing project. | isolation source: worker | host: Odontotermes sp. | place: South Africa:Pretoria | collected 2016-01-28 | reverse complement strand
AGCCGACCCCGACTCTCACCGTTGCGCCGACCCTGACTCCCACCGTTGCGCCGACCCCGACTGCCGAGCCGACTCCGATACTCCCCACCAAGCCGACGTCTCAGCCCACTGCCAGGCCGACACTATCCAAATCGGTGGCTGTCACAGGCATTAAGACGTTGACTACACTGTACCTCGTACGCGGCAAAACCGCAATGCTTCCAGCGGCGGTACAACCATATAATGCGACGGACAAAAAAATTTCATTTACAAGCTCCCGTCCTCAAATCGTCACGGTTGACAAATCCACTGGCAAACTCAAGGGTATTCGTATTGGCAAGGCCATAATAACCGTTACCAGCAATGATGGAATGAAAACCGCCAAGTGTAAGGTCATCGTCGTTGAGCGGACAAAAAAAGTGACGGAGCTTGCACCGTTGAAGCCAATGTGGTTGTTGGTGGGCAGGACGGCACAAATCAAACCAAAGGTAACCCCGGTGAAAGCTACTGGAGTTATATCGAAGTTCAAATCCAGCAAGGAAAATATCGCCGTGATAGATAAAGTGGGCGTAATCACCGCATTAAAACCGGGCAAAACCACCATCACCGTTCGAGTGGGTGATAAGAGGAGAAGCTTTATACTGATGGTGGGTAATGTTCTACCATCAAGGATTGCGCTTAATAAAAAGTCCTTGTCGTTGAGCAGGGGCGAAACGGCGAGGCTGGCCGTAAGATGGATTCCCAAGAAAGTCAGGCCCAAGACGGTTACATGGACGACCGACAGTCCGTGCATTGCGACCGTGAATAGCAAGGGAGTCGTGAAGGGTATTCACTGTGGAACGACGACAATTACCGCCACAACATGGAACGGAAAAGTGGCCAAGTGTAGAGTTACGGTAGGTGGGAACGCACCAACGCCCTTACCCGTCACAAAATAATGCCAAATAAAAATAACATTGTTGAACCATAAAGCTTGCGCGGCACACTTTGTGCAAGTCTGTGAGCCGATATTTACACCGCCCTTCCGTAAATATCGGCTTCTTCTTTTCATTTTCATTGATGTTTCCATTTTTTCGTGCTATACTAACCGAGTCAAGCGTGCGAACCATTTGCCGAAAATAATGTACAACGGAGAAATGAGATGAATTACGTAAATCCACCAACAGCACCACCGAAAAACGTTACCCACGACACATTCTATAGTCCTACATTAAATCACGATATTGGTTATAACATTTACCATCCGTCCGATTATTGGGAAAGCGAAGAAAGGCATCCCGTCGCCTATCACATACATGGTTGGCAGGGCAACGAATCCTCCGAAATCCAGCCAATGGAAAGAGTCTGTCGGAATAGGCGGGCCATTACTGTTTTCATGAACGCCATTTCTTCAGAAAGCGAGTATTTCGACGCGTTATTACAGATTGAATCCATCTTTATTGACGAATTGGTACCCCATGTCGAAAGACAAAACCGAACCAACGCAACCCGTGAATACAGGATGTTGTCAGGTTTTTCAATGGGCGGCGCCATGGCGTTTTATTACGCCGTTAAACATTCCGAGTTGTTTGGCTCCGTCACCTCCTATGCCGGCACCTTTCACCACCAATACCATAAAGATTATCACGGGGTGGGAGAACCGTCCGAGATGGCCGTCGGGTTATTCGAGAAAATGATGCGTGAAAAACGATATACGGAAGATGGCAACATTTTATGTTTAGTACGAAAAAATGCGGACGCCATACGCAAGAATTTACACATTGACATCCACGTCGGGACAAGCGACATTTTGATTTGCGACAATGAAATTATACACTTATATTTGGACTCCTTACACATCCCGCATGAATACAAGAAGTTCATCGGCGTCGAACACAAATTGGTTGAAATACTTTAGTAAGACCTTGAATAGTCCTTCCACACTCTTTGCCCAACTACAGCATTGCGCGATACCTTGCGGCTTCTTCGGCGTTGCCCAACGCTTCTTGGCAGCGAACCAACGCCTGCAAGGGATATTCTCGGGAGTACTTGGCGTTGAGGGTGCTCTCAGTCTCAAATGCGGCGTTATAGTACCATATAATCGCCTCTTCCCATTCATTATTCTCACTATAGTACTCGCCCAATTCATGGCACAGTTCGGAACCAGCCTTACCGGCGACTTGTTTGAGGGCGTTCTTAAGGAAGCCTTCGTAGTCTCCCTTGATACGTTGGGCTTTGGCCAGGATTAGGTAGGCTTCCCCATATTCGTCCTGGCTTCGATTCGGCTCCAGACTGGTGGCTTGGAAGACGGCCTCTGCTTGTAGGAAGTCTTCTTCTGAACCCGATATATACAGTTCCATTGCGTACATATGGTGCAGTCGGGCGGAAAGGCGCACCCCTTCTTGGTACATGCGCTGAAAGGTTTTAAAATCCCTTGGTGCGTGGTTATTCTGTGGCAAGTGTTGGATTTCTATGTCGCTGTCGTAGACGACGGGATCCAGCCGCACGATTTCATGCACGGGCTCTATCCATTGGAACTCCCTCAACCGCTTGTACAGTTTGGGACGGTATTCTTTGTCGTAGTTATAGGCGGTTCCATATTGAAGTTGGTTGCAATAATACATTTGAACCATTTCCACCTCAGGTAGCAAGGCTTCCTTCAATATACGGAACCGTTCCTGGTTCTGCCCGTCTATTACCTCGTCCGCATCCGCCACATAGACGTACTCCTTCGTGGCTTTGCTGAAGCTATAATTCCTCGCATCCGAAAAACTGCCCGTCCATTCAAAGTCATAGACGTTCTCCGTGTACTTGGCCGCTATGGCCTTCGTTGCATCCGTCGACCCAGTATCCACGATTATAATCTCGTCCATTAAGTCAACCAAGCCGTCCAAGCATCTGGACAATACGTTCTCCTCATTCTTCACTATCATACACAGGCTGATGGTCGCCATGGCTTGCCTCTCTTCCGTCACCGTTCAGACGTATATTTAGAATCTTGCGCGGCTCACTTTGCCTTTGCGCAAATGTAACTTCGCATTTACGCGAAGACATGGTTCATTTGCCGGGATAGGCGATGACTGTCTGCACGTCGTACTTTTTCAGTTTGTCGCGTCCCCGTAACCCTTCCAGTTCCATCAGGAAGATGATTTTGACCACTTCCCCGCCCAGCTTCTCGACCATTTTGGCAACGGCCTCTATGGTTCCCCCCGTCGCTATCAGGTCGTCGATAATGATTACCTTCTGCCCCTGCGCTATGGCGTCTTTATGCATCTCCAACGTGGCGGAGCCATATTCCAGTTCATACTCCATCTCTATCGTCTCACACGGTAGCTTCCCCCGCTTGCGTACGAGGATAAATGGTTTGTTCAGGTTATACGCAATGGGCGCCCCGAACAGGAACCCCCTGGATTCCGCCCCCAATACCAGGTCGAATTCCGTGTCCCCTATTCTTTCCTGCATGGCGTCCACCGCCATATGCAGTCCCCTCGCATCCTGCAATACACTGGTCACGTCTCGAAATATGATGCCCGGCTTCGGAAAATCCGGTATGCTCCTTACGTAATCCTCAAGTTGCTTCATGATTGCCTCCCCCTCACTCGTTAATATATTCGTTGCGTTGCCACATGCTCATTGGCACAAAGCAAACTTCATAGGTGTGCGCTTTTCAGCCACACCCTCTTAACTCACAGGCACCCTTATTGGTGCGGAGCGAAGTTTGCGGAGCAAACTTCATAGGTGTGCGCTTTTCAGCCACACCTTTATATCGGCATTTTGGGCGCAATTCGATAATTTTGGACGACGATTTGCAGCGTCTCATTCCCATTGTACTCGTTTAAGCTTGGATAATAAGTGAGTGCCGCCCCCACTTGGTTCGGACGCCCACCCAACAATTTTTCCACTTCCTTGTCGCCGTATTCATCTTTCATGCGGGCAACGAACGTTTGGGCGTCGCCAAAGTATACGGCCTCCATTTCGTGGCCCTTTTCGTTCGCCACCTTCATCTTCAGGAAATTGGCCTCCCTTCCAATGAATCGGGCGTTGCGCATCCCAAACCGTCGCTCCGCAAACAGGGGCTTGGGGTTGCCCTTCCCAAACGGCTCCAAAAGTTGCAGTTCGTTGATTAGCTCCTTGGTAATGCATTGGATGGGCAAATCGATGTCGATTGGCACGACGGGTACCAAGTCTTCTTCAGTCAAGCGGGCTTGTTCGTTCAGCCTTCTCCTCAGTTCGTCCAGGTTTTCCTTCTTCATGGACAGACCTGCCGCCATATGGTGTCCCCCGTAGCGGGTCAACAGGTCTTTGCACGCCGTCAGCTCCTCGAACATGTGGTACGCCTCGATGGATCGTCCGGAGCCTTTCAGGCCGTCCTCTACTTCGACCAACACGAAGCATGGCTTATGGTACCTTTCCCTCAGCCGACCCGCTATGATGCCGGCAAGGCTCTCGTGGCAATCCTGCAAGGGTACGAGCAACACGTTGTCGTCACGCCATTCTCCGGCGTCCACGAGGGAGCGGGCCTTCTCGTACCCTTCCTCGGTCATCCGCTTTCTTGCCTCGTTGAGTTCTTTTAGTTCTGCCGCAAAACGGGCCGCCTTCTCTCCGTCTTCGCACGTCAACAGCCGAAACGCCATGTTTACCGTGTCCAGTCGGCCCGCCGCATTGAAGCAGGGGCCTATTACGTATCCAACGTGGCTGGCGCTCACCTTCCTACTGCCAATGCCGTTTGCCTCCATTAACGCCCGCAATCCAACGGTGCCGCATTCGTCAAGCATGGACAGGCCGTATTTCACGATAATCCGATTCTCATCCACCAAATCCATTACGTCGGTCACCGTGGCAATCGCCACATAGGGAAGCAGGGGACGGCACGTTGCGGCGTCCGCCCCCATCGCCGCATAGAGGGCCTCCATCAGTTTATAGGCGACCGTGGCGCCACATATGTCCTTAAAAGGATAGGGACACCCCTCTTGTTTGGGGTTGACTATGGCGTCCGCTTCCGGCAGTATGTATCGTCTTCGTCCGTCTTCCATCGCGTCAAAGGGTACTTCGTGATGGTCCGTTACGATTACCCTCATTCCAAGGTCTTTTGCATACCTGATGGGTTCTGCCGCCGCTATCCCGTTGTCACAGGTGATTAACAGGGTTACTCCCGCATCCCTCGCTTCATCCACAATCCGGTCGTTGAGCCCGTATCCTTCGGACACCCTGTCCGGCGTATAAATCAGGGGTTTCACGCCCCATTCCTTCAATCCTTCGGATAAAACCATGGCGGCAAATATCCCGTCACAATCAAAATCGGAGGCAATCGCTATTTTTTCCCGTGAATCCGATTCTTGGCGCAATGACGTTATGGTTTGACGCAATAGGGCGACGGCGTCTTCCATCCCCATAAGCAAATGAGGGGAATGCAACGACTCAAGGCCCCCATGCAGGAATTGTTCCATGGCGGCCTCACTCAACCCTCGATTTACCATAATCCGTACTACGTATGGCGATACGCCCAGCCGTGCGGCCAGCCCGTAAAAATCCGCCTTCTTCTGCGCCAACGTCCATCGTTCCTCCATCTGTACCCTTCCTTCCCAATATCCAGCGTTTCTGGGCCGCGCGCATTGCCCAGCCATATATGGCGTTTCATCAACGCCCTTTCCATACGGAGGGGGTGAGCAGAACGAGTATGGGATAGAACTCCAACCGTCCCGCAATCATGCAAAAAGAGAGGACCAATTTGGAAAACTGCGTGTACTCGGAAAAATTACCGGTGGGGCCAACCTCGCCCAATCCAGGACCCACGTTGCTCAGCGTGGCGAAAACCGCCGTCGCATTCGTCACGATATCCTTACCCTCTATGGAAATGAGCATGACGGAGACGATGTACACGACGAAATAGACGAAGAAAAACAGGGCCGTCCTTGACACGATTTCACTGCCTATCTTTTTGCCGTTGATGGACACGGCCTTCACGCTTCCAGGATGGAATATTTTCCCCAGCTCAATCTTCGCCGCTTTGAGCAGCAAAAGGATTCTTATCAACTTGATGCCGCCGCCCGTCGAACCCGCACAACATCCCGTAACCATCAGCAATATTAAGACGACTTGGCTCAGAGACGGCCAAAGGTTGAAGTCCGTGGTGGAAAAACCCGTGGTGGAAATGATGGACGTGACTTGGAAGGAGGCGTGCCTGAGCGCCTCGGCAACGCCGCCATACATATCCGTAATGTTGATGGTGATGATGAGAATCGCCACCACTACCACCCCAAAAAAAAATCGGAGTTCGCTGTCCTTGATGAATTTTTTCACGTCCTTGCCCAATAGGAAGAAGTACAGAGTAAAGCTTACCCCAAACAGGAACATGAATATGGACATGACAACCTCGGCGGGTACGTTGTCGTACGCCCCGATACTGGCGTTCTTGATGGCGAACCCCCCCGTCCCCGCCACGGAAAAGGCGTTGTTGAGGGAATCAAAAATGGGCATCCCCGTAATGCACAGGAGGAGGACCAATACGACGGTCATCGCCAGATAAATCAAGTACGTAATTCTAGCCGACTCCTTAATCTTGGGAACCATCTTGTCCGGCGTCGGCCCCGTACTCTCCGCCCGCAACAGGTTGAGCGACGACGCGTTGGCGGACGGCAGAATGGCCAACATGAACACCAAGAACCCCATACCCCCAATCCAATGCGAAACGCTCCGCCAGAACACGATACCCCTTGGCACGACTTCAATGTTGGTCAAAATGGAAGCGCCGGTCGTCGTGAACCCTGACGCCGACTCAAACACACAGTCCACAAAACTAGGAAAACACCCACTTAAATAGAACGGCAGGGCGCCAAACAGCGACAGCGTCAACCAAGCGAAGCCGGCGGCGGCAAACGCATCCCGTTGTTTGAACCTCTTGTCTGCAGGCTTCAGTCTCGACAACAGCAACCCCGTCACAAGCAACGTCAATATCGACCAGAGGAAGGCCACATGGTCCCCGTCTCCATATATATAGGCGATTGCCAGCGGAAACAACATGAACAACGCTTCGATTTTAAGTATGTTCCCAATCAATTTGAAGATTAACTTATAGTTCATCCGTCGTCCGCACCTCTTATTCCGTTATTATCATATCGGCAAGGACTTCCGTCCGATTCGTCAATATGTCGTCGACCTCGCGCACGTCATTGTTCTTAACAATGATGATGGCGACGTCGCCCGCCTGTATCCGCGTCTCCCCCGAGGGGATGATGATTTCATTGTTCCTGGCAATGCAACCGATCAATATCCCTTTTCTCAGTTTGAGGTCCTTAATGGGTACGCCGATGCACCTCGACCTGACGCCCACTTGAAACTCAATGGCCTCAATGCTGCCGTCGTCACCGGAAGCAATTCTATGCATCGTCCGAATGTTGTTGCCGACGACGCCCGTCAATCCATTTACATAGTGGATGATTCCATCCGACGTAATCTCCTGTGGCGTCACGATGCTGTCCAACCCCAAATGCGTAATCATGTTCTGGTTCAGGTGGTTTACTTTGGTAATCACCTTCTTGACGCCCACCCGCAAAGCATAAAGGGAAATGATGGAATTTTCCTCATCCCTGTCCGTAAGGCATATGAAGGCGTCCGCCTTGTCGACGTCCTCGGCAATCAAGACGTCCTCGTCGGTCCCGTCCCCGTGGATGACCATGCACCTCGGATTGTTGAGGGCGAACCTGTCGCTCAACATTTCACATTTATCCTTGTCCTTCTCTATAATCTTGACGTTGGCCTTCGACGTATGTCTGCCAAGCAACTCCGCAAGGTAGTACGTAATCCTGCTCCCCCCCACGATGACGACGTCGTAAACCCTTTTCTGCCTCTTTCCCAAAAGTACGAAGAAACTCATGATGTTGGACGGCCGCCCCAAAACTCTGACGACGTCCGCCTGCTCGAACACAAAATCCCCCTTCGGTATCAGCGCCTTGCCTTCCCTCTCGACGGCTATCAACAAAATGCCCATCTTGTTGTTGAACACTTGCGAGACGCTTTTGCCCACAAAAAAATCCGACGCCTCCGACACTTTGAAGGAAACACCTTCCACCCTTCCACCCACAAAGGTGTCAATGTCGTCAGCCGACGGATAACGCAACAGTCTTGAAATCTCCCTGGCCGTCTGCTGTTCCGGATTGATGGCCATGTCAATTCCTAAATCTTTCCATAATTTGTGGAACTCTATCGCATACTGCGGGTCCCTCACCCTCGCCACCGTATGCCTCGTCCCCAAGTGCTTCGCCATAATACAGCACAAAATGTTCGTCTCGTCGGCGTTGGTTACGCTCACGATCAAGTCCGCCTGTCTGGCGCCCGCCTCAACCAACGTACTTTCACTCAGCCCGGTGCCCATAATACACCTGCCGTCTATCGTCTCCGAAGCCCCGTCTATCGTCTCCCGATTCTTGTCCACCACCGTTACGTGGACGTCCCTCTCGTCAGAGAGAATCTTGGCTATCGTGTAGCCAATCTTGCCACACCCTATGATAATCACCTTCATATCGCGTCCTCTTCCTTACCATATACTCCATTCCGCACCCTGGTTTTACGCCAAATCGGTTGCATTATACCATGTCCCCAACTTAAAGTCAACCTTGCTCAACCTATTTAACCTTCGGCTTTGAACCAAAAAATCAAATGCATGAGCCGCGAAATTTGTCCTTGCAATCCGCTTTTGGGCGTGGCATAATGAAGCCACTACAAGCGAGTTCGCCGCCTGAAAGGGAGAACCTTGTGATACAAGTATTACTAATTGCATGAATATGGCAGTCGGGAGAAATAATGCATTATTTTAAGAAAATCATGGGAGAACGGCTCTATCTTTCGCCCAGCAGCGGGAATGACGGCGATTTGGAGAATTATATCAAGTGGATGAACAGTGAAACTCCAGCCGTTGACTTCGGTCAGTATAACCGAGTTGTTTCCTCAAAAAGTGACTTAGATTGGATTTATGAACCTCCAAGTCATATGCAGCGCTACTGTATAGTGCTCATTGAGAATGATACATTGATTGGTTCCATCAGTATACATAACATCGATCATCTTAACCGTAATGCCTTTATAGGTATATTTATTGGTGAGGAAAATCACCGTGGAAGGGGATACGGCGCAGAGGCCATACGATTGATACTGAATTATGGGTTCAAGACATTGAATCTTCATACAATCACGCTTACTGTCCATGCGGAGAATCACGGAGGAATCGCCTGTTATAAAAAGGTTGGATTCCGAGAGGTTGGGCGATTGAGTGAATGCATATTCAAAGATGGACGGTACGTTGATAAGCTGTACATGGAAATACTTGACCGCGAATTTCTGGAGAGCAAAGACTGTGTTATATGAAAATTCTCCACTGTTGAGCCGACAGTGCAAAAGAGAACAAACGCAAGCTGACCCGCCATAGGAAGCCTGCAACAAGCGTTATTGAGAACCATAACGCTCTACAGTTCCACTTCGTGGAACTTGCTCCGCAATCGAGGACTTTCCTAATGAAGTGAAAACCCCTCGACGGAATTTCTCAAACAGGTGCTGTAATAGATATGGAACCAACTATACATTTAGGGAGGCTGTGAGATAATGAAATGGATGCAATACACCCTTACAACGACGACTGAAGCGACGGATTTGGTTGGCGACTTGTTGGGAAGCTTGGGGGTGGAGGGGGTGGAGGTTTCCGACCACGTCCCCCTCACCCAACATGAAAAAAGACAAATGTTCGTTGACATTTTGCCAAACGAGACGGCGGATGACGGTACGGCGACGGTACGATTCTATCTGGAACCTGACAAGTCCACCCCGACTTTCGCCTCCCACCTTCGCAAGGGACTGGACGAAATCTCCTCCTTTGTAAACGTGGGCGAATGCTCCTTGTCCGTTACGGAAACGGAAGACACGGACTGGCAGGACAACTGGAAGGCGTTCTTCAAACCTTTTCGCGTCTCCGACCACATCGTCATCAAACCCACTTGGGAAAGCCTCGCCTCCCTACCAGACCGCAAACCCTCCGACCTCGTGGTGGAGATTGACCCGGGTACCGCCTTTGGTACCGGCTCACACGAGACTACCAAGTTGTGCATCCTCGCTTTGGAACAGTACATAAAGCCCCACGCGCGCATTCTGGACGTGGGATGCGGCAGTGGCGTACTCTCCATCGTCGGCGTCTTGTTGGGCGCCGATTACGCCCTCGGCATAGACGTCGACCCACACACTCTGCCCTGCGTATACGACAACCGCTACGCCAACCACATCTCCCCAGACCAGTTCCACGCCATCAGCGGCAACCTCCTCGACGCCGACGAGGCCCTCCGCCATCGCGTCGGCCTCCACCAATACGACGTCGTCGTGGCAAACATCCTGGCTAACGTCATCCTTCCCCTCTCCCACGAAATCCCCCTCTACCTCAAACCGGACGGCTGGTTCGTCGCCTCCGGCATTCTGCGGGAACAGGAGGCTACTATTCGCCAAGCCCTGGAACAACACTTCTCCACCATCTTTTCCTCCTACATGGGGGATTGGGTCGCCCTCGCCGCACGGGCGGGGGTTTAGGTTACTGCAGGCTTCTGGTGGATGCGAGCAAGACCAGTACACGTATGGTTCGGGACCGCTTTCGCTTAAACTGCGCTCGTAGCGGCATCGAGTTTGCAACTACCAAACTCTGATGCCGACGCGCGCAGATATCCCTCCCCATACGTGTATGGCTTGCTCGCTTTCACCTAATGCCACACTCACAAGCCCCCCCGCCAGTGCGGCGTCGGGCTTTATCTCTTCTGGCTAACTCTTTCATTTTGAGATTGTGTTCTGGATTAGAGTTTATATTTTATGGATGTTCTCTGGATTGAGGCTTATGTTTTAGGACTACTATTGATGAAGCTAGTATTAATAGTATGGATGTGAGGGTGTTTGCCGACAAGGCGTCGGGAATGTTGAACGTTGCGGAACCTGCGTTATGTACGCAGTGGAAAAGCACGCACAAAAATACGCTGTCTGATATTTTACGTATTGCCCCCAAAGCAAAGGTCAGGCCCACGGTAAGGATTGCAAACGGCCAGAAATCGGACGTATATTGGACTGTGCCTGGAATATAAAACAGGGGCAGGTGCCACATGGCCCAAATCACGGAAACGATGGCGGCGGATAGGAAGTAACCGTATTTTTTATCTATTGTGGGTTGAAGGATATATCTCCAGCCTGCTTCCTCTAATCCGCCTCCGAACAGCATCATTGGTATGAAGATTATGAACAGGTAGGGAGGGTTTGTTTCTCCTGTTCCGTTTATTATGATTTGAGGGATTATATATGCGAGATTCAGCGATATTGTAAGCAGGTAGAATCGCGCGGGGCATTTGAAGGAAAATATGTTTTTCACCCACTCCCTGAAACCTTTAACTTCTCCATTCTTCTTCAGGGCAATGAACGAGGCGATTGTAGGCGACAATCCGCCAAGCACGTATGGAACGTACAGCCAACGATGTTTCTCAGAGGTAATTCCGAATTGCCCGAAGGCAATGCATATTCCCCATGCCGCCAATGCAATGGCAAAGGTCAATGCCGTGAATTGAATTGTGGTCTTTTTTGACATGACGTATAGGCTCCTTTTCGTATTCAGTCTATGTCGGCTGACCCCTCAAAGTCGGCCGACTCCTCAAATCCGTCCTGCATCTCGCCATCAAAGCGAAACAGCTTTTTCAGCATTCCCCAAAACACTTCGAGCTCTTCCTCGGAAAAATCATGGAACAATTCTGCAAAAAACGTCATGCCACGGTCAAAACTCTCGGCAAACGCCTCCTGACCCTTGGGGGTGATTTCTACGTTGCGGGCGCGATTATCCGTCTTCGACGCCGTTACTGAAACATACTCCTTTTTTTCCATTGCGTTGACAAGCTGTTTCACGTTTTGCTTGGTCGTTCCCATCTTTCTGGCAATGCGGTTGAGTGACACCTCGCCTTTGGGCAAATGTGCAATTGAAATCAAAGCCATTAACTGCCGCGAGGTCAGACGTTCAAGCGCTTTGTCCCCACACGTCTGAAGCTTGTTCGAAACTGAAAAAAGCGTTGCGTATGTCTGCTGCCAAAGAAACATTTTGTGTGAATATTTCAATTTAGTCCACCATCCTTTATGGTGACACAATATTATTTTAACATTCTATCATAGGGAGTACAATAAGTCAATATATTGTCTAAAAATAATATGGTATTATTTGGTCCGGCAAATTCATTTTTGTGGAAACTCATCAGAAATGCATTGGATTTGCGATTGGCTATTGACAAATTTACTTGGTCTGGCGTATACTGAGAACGACAAGTAAACTTGGAATAATGAATATAAAACTTGGCGGTGTGATTTATGGATAATCTTATGGGGAGTAACGAGAGCAGAAAAAGGGAGATTTTGGAGAAAAGCCGGAAGGCCAAAAAGGATGAGGGCATGGAAAACGCCGATTATCAAGGGAGCAAGATCGGCGTCACCATATATGCCGTCGTAGCTTTTTTCCTTGTGGTTTTCTCTATATCTGATAATGTAAGCGTCGTGTATGCCATAGCCTCGCTTTCTTTTACTTGGGTGATTGGTGGAACGCTCTCATATTATCGTTTTACAAAAAGGAAAATATTCTTGGTATGCGTCGTTGCTTCTGCCATCGCCATGGTTGCCTTTGCTTTCATGACTATTATTCAATAAGGGCTGGGTGGTGTGCTTGAATGAAAGACGATATTATACTGCACAATAGATTAAGAATTGTGAGAGCGGAAAAAGAGCTGTCTCAAACAGCCTTGGCTGACTTGGTTGGGGTTTCGAGAAATACGATAAGTTCCATTGAAACGGGGCAATTCTGCCCCACTGCAAAACTGGCGCTCATTCTTTGTGTTGCGCTAGATAAGAAATTTGAGGAGTTGTTTTATTTTGATTGATTCACAGTCTATTGGGAAGGAGGGGTGAAATTGTCAAAGTCAAGCAAAATTCTTACGGGTTGCTTAGTGGTTTCAACTATTTCGTCAATAGTCGCCGTCATCTCCTTAATCATCAGCCCAGAAACGATGTCCATAACCGGAGCCGCCGTTTCATTGGGGATAGCGGTCGTTATCTCGGCTTTATTATTGTCGTCAAGGAAAGACGATAAAAAGGGTAAATAGGTTGGCAACATGGGAACATTGAGATTGTGCGATTGGACGGTGAAAGAAATGACGACCCCCACAACATTAAGACTAGACGGTAAAAAAATACTGATTACAGGCGTGAGCCGTCCATCAGGCATAGGCGCCACGTTGGCAAGCCGATTTGCCGACGTTGGCGCAACCGTCGCCATCCATGGATATTCCGAGTACGACATACAATCCCAATATGTCGACTCCCAAGAAGACGCCACAAACCAACTGGCAACAAAACTAACGCAAGAGGGGAAAACAGTCATTCCCTTGACCACGTCCGACCTCTCAGAATCCAACACGCCAGAATCCATCATATCGGAAGCCACGCAAAAAATCGGCAGCATCGACGGACTCCTACTAAACCATGCTTATTCCACCACCGCGCGAGCCTGCTCAGGTTCGCGGGTGCGCTCGCATCATTCAAGCAAGCTTGATGATGCTCACTTTGCCTTCGCGCAAACCTTGCGCGGCACGCTTCGC
>QMCE01001470.1_pt1 | contig 13606 bp, 8 predicted proteins | sample 1821851 | NCBI WGS metagenome assembly QMCE01 (sample SAMN09453174, study PRJNA476694) | Termite gut metagenome, whole genome shotgun sequencing project. | isolation source: worker | host: Odontotermes sp. | place: South Africa:Pretoria | collected 2016-01-28 | reverse complement strand
GCATCCTGGTACAGCAGCTTGCCGTCCTCCCGCCACAGGCGGGGGGCGTGCCGCTCGGCCGGCCCGTCCGCGCCGCCGTCGCCGCCGCCGGGGAGCGCAGCAGGTTCGGCTTCGGGCGGATCGTCGTGCTGGTGCAGATCGACAGGGACATGCATGCGGACCGAACCGGAACTCATGAGGGTTTCCTTGCTTCGCTCAGGGCCAGCCAGTCTCTTCGGGCAGGCACGCTTCGCTCAGGGCCAGCCAGTCTCTTCGGGCAGGCACTCAGGCAAAGAACCACAAAAACAGGAAATACAGCGTCAGCACAAAAAACAGCCCGGTGAGAACCATCTCGACCAGCCCCAGCTTCTCCCTGTGCCGCTGCCACCAATGCGCCGGCTTGCCGTCCGGCGGCACCAGACGGAGACGCTGACTCGACGCCGCCCCCCCGTTGTCAGGATACACGTAACTCCCGGACTGCTCGCCCGCGGCCGCGCCGGCCGGAGCCGCATTCAATGCATCCCCGTTCCGGCCGGCAACCGGCCGCTCTTCGGGTTTGCCCCCGGAAAAAGCCCGCGACGCATCCTCGTTGTTCATAACCCCATTTCACGTATGAAGGCGCACAGGACAGAAGCAGCCGTCTCCACACGCAAAACAAAAGGAGACAGCCGAACCCCCAATGCGCCGTGATTCCGGCAATACACGCATTCCCCGTCGCTCAACCCGCCCTCCGGGCCGATCATCGCAACAACGCCGCCCGCAGCCCGCTCCACCCGCTCCCGGTATCGCGCCGGCGCCCCGCCTTCGCGATCCGCAAGCAGCAAAACCGCCCCCTCGCTCTCAGCCAAAAGCAGAACATCGGCCAAACGCGCAGGCTCCCGGATTTCAGGCATCCACGTCCGCCGGCACTGCTTCGCCGCCTCAATCGCCCAGCGCCGCCATTTTGCCGCGTCGCCCTCGCCCTTCGCGACGCTCCGCTCCGTGAGAAGCGGAATGATGCGATCCGCGCCCAGTTCTGTGCACTTTTCCACCAGGGTCTGCCAGCGCTTCCCCTTGGGAATCGCCGTGGCGATGGTGAGACGGATCGGCTGGCGCTCGTCATGCCCCGGCTCGTCCACGCGCACGCGCACGCCCTCCCTGCCGACGCGGACAAGAACGGCATCCGCCCACCCGCCGCGCCCGTCGAAAACAACCGCCGCGTCGCCGACCCGCAAACGGAGAACCGTCGCGGCATGGTGCGATTCCTGCCGGTCAAGATCGTATTCGCCGGGTCCGGCAAGCGGAACATCCAAAAGAAAACGGGGATGCGGCATGATGCTCCACGTTGCGCATAATGGGCATTCAACCCGCTGAATGCCCATTCGCATAGAATAATCGGAATTCCGTATTACGCAAACACCCTGACTGTTGTCCCGGCCGGCAGGGTTTCCTTCGGCCCCGGCTCGCCGCCGGGCGCGCCGAACGGCATCTGCGCGATCAGCTTCCAGTTCGCGTCCAGACCCCAGGTTTTCGCCGCCTCGTCCTGAATGAGGTTGCCGTAATGCTGGAGAGACGCGCCAAGACCCGCGTCGCGGAGCATGACCCAGATCGCCAGCTGCAGCATGCCGGCGGAGTTTTCCGAATAGCCGGGAAACGAATCCTTGTACAGGGGGAATTTTTCCTGAAGCCCCCGGATCGTCGACTGATCCTCGTAAAACAAAACCGTGCCGTGCCCGGCGGCAAAGGAATTGATCTTGTCGTCCGTGGGCTTGAACTTGTCGGCCGGAACGATCTTCCGCAGCGTCTCGCGGATGATTTCCCAGAGCTTCGCGTGCTGCCCGCCAAGAAGGAGAACAACCCTGGCGGATTGGGAATTGAACGCCGACGGGGTGTTGTTCACGGCAAACTCGACGAGGTTCCGGATTTCATCGTCCGGGATCGGACTTGCGGACGTGATGGCGTAGTAGGAGCGACGGTTTTTCAGTGCTGTTTTCAAATCGCTGGACATATGTGACTCTCCTTTTTCCTGGAAACCCCTCTCTTCCCATGCGATAGTCTTACCGGAAAACGCCCTGCGGCGCAAGAAGAGTTCAGTCCTGTCTTCTTCCCTGAAACGCAAACACCAGGGACGACGGCGCGGCATTTTCCAAATCCGCGCCGCTCGCCAGACCCCGCGCCAGGCGGGTGACGGCGACGCCGGGGACTTTTTCCCGGATCGTCCGGGAAAGGTATTCCGCCGTCGCGTCCCCTTCTGCACTGGGGCGCGTGGCGAGAATGACCTCGCGGACAGGCGCGCCGCCCGCCTCGGCCCCGCGCAGGCGGGCGAGAAGCTCCCTTACCCGCAGATTGTCCGGGCCCACGCCTTCGGCCGGCGAAAGCCTTCCCTGAAGCACATGGTAGACGCCCTTGTAGACGTCGGCCTTTTCGAGGGCTATGGCGTCGCGGGGCAGCTCCACAACGCACATCTGGGCCGCGTCCCGATCGGGATCGGAACAGACGGCGCACAACTCCCCCTCGGCGATGTGGAAGCAGCGCGAACACGCGCGGAGATTCTTCCGCGCGTCCCTGATGGCGAGGGCAAGAGCCATCGCCTCGTCGCGGGGCGCGGACAGGGTGTGGAACGCCAGGCGCTCGGCCGAACGCTTCCCTATGCCGGGGAGTTTGGCGAATTCCTCGATAAGGCGGTCGACTGTCTGGGGATAGGGGGAGCGTCCTGCCATGGCTGCTCACCATTTCCGCCATCGCCAGACCGCCATGAACACGAGGAGCGCGAACGCGGACAGGGCGATGACGAACCAGAACGACCAGCTGCTCGATGACGGGATGGGCAGAATGAGGTTCATGGAAAAGATGGACACCACCAGCGTCGGCAGCTGGAGGCAGATGGTGATCATGGTCAGCGTCTTCATGAGGACGTTGAGGTTGTTGGAGACGATGCTGGCGCGCGCGTCCATCATGCCCGCGAGGATGTTGGTGTAAATCTGCGCCTGCCTGCCGCACTGCGTGTTTTCGATGATGATGTCGTCGAGAACCTCGATTTCCTCCGGCGTGAAGCCGATCTTCCCTGAGTTGTTCCTGAGCTTCTGGAGGAGGGCGCCGTTCGAATTGATCGCGTTGACGTAATACACCAGGGACTTTTCGAGGGCGAAGAGGGAGATGAGGTGCCGGTTTTCCGACGACTGGTTGATCTCCTTCTCGATGGCGTCGACCATCATGTTGATCGCCTTGAGGTGTTCGAGAAAGTGCATGATCGTGCGGTACAGCATGCGGAGAAGGACTTCCCGGATGCTGAATTCCCTGTTGTGCACAGGCCTCCCGCCCGGATAGATGGGCATGTCCTGCGACTGCACCGCGATCAGCCTGTCCCTGAACAGGAACAGGCCGACCGAGGCGACCTTGAATTCCAGATGCGAATGCGCGCCGCCGGTTATCGTGTGGTTGCAGGGACGCTTGAAAATCATCGCCGCGTGTTCGGGCTCGAACTCAAGGCGCGCCAACTCGTCCGGGTCGAGAGAGGAGAGCAGGGTGTGTTCGTCGAGCTGCTCCCTGTCGATAAGCGCCCGGCGCTCCGGCTCTTCGGGCGCGATATACACAGTCACCGGCGCGGGTTCGCCCGGTTGTTCGACCAGGAGGCCGTTTTCAACAGTATAGAAACGCCGCATCAAATCCTCCAGGGAACGGAACAGGGCGACACCCCTCTGAAAACATCGGAATATGATGTGCGCTTGACAGGGGTTTGGCAAGCAAATTTCCTATCCCGGTCATTCCCGGAGCCTGTTGCGCCCGGTTTTTATTTCTCCATAACATATTCGATCCACTGCTTTTCCGCCAAATCCACCTGATCGAGAAATTCGAGGAATCCCGGCCATATCCAGGGCGGGATGCGCTGGGCCGGTATGTGGTAGGTGCGGATTATTTCGACAGAATCGTCTCCTCGCCGGTTCACGCGAAGCTGGTAGACGCCGAATCGGCTCGGGATGTGCGCAGGCCTGGGCAGGGTGACGAAACGGGCGTTTTCAGGCAGGCGGAAAACATTCCTGTCCTCTGCCATATGCACCGATTTGATGTGGCAGGCTGTGCGGCGCGTCGTCAGGTTGCGCGTTTCGCCGGAAATGACGCCGGGGGGCATGAGGCACAGGGACACCGCCCGGACGCCGCCGCCCCGCTCCTCAAGGGGGGCGCGGGAAGCCGCTTCGTAGCGTTCCAGGGACGACGCCTCGTTCTCGTCCGTGTGCTGCACCTCGAACGCGCGCAGCGTCGCGTCGGGGAAGACAGGGTACAGCGCGCCCAGGAGGATGTTCCGCCTGCTCTCTGCGTCGGCACCGGCGAGCTGGCGCTCGCGGAGCAGTCCCGCGATGCCCCGCCGCAGACTGCGGCCCGACACCTCCAGCGGCCCGTCGTCCCCCGGAAGCTGGATCGTCTTGTCCCGGATCATCATGGAATCCTCGGCCGGGAGGGTGGGAAGGGTTTCGAAAAGCGGGCCGTTCGGCATGAACGTGATCGCTGTCGCGCCGGACAGATCGTCTGTCACCCTGCCGAACGGCAGGGAGTCGAAACGCGTGTCGAGCCAGCGGACGCCGCCGCCGGGAAGGTCCAGCCGCACGAGAGACACGGGAAAGATGTCCCGCTTGGGCAGCTTCCAGGAGGGCGGGTGCATGAAGTCGGTCGCGGGACGGGCCGCGGCCGGATGGGCGTCGAGGCCGGCGGCCCTGAGCATGGAGAGGAGGAGCAGATTGCGATCGCCCATCCGATCCATATGGATGTGGGCGGCGGATTCGCCCGCCGGGGTCGGATCGATGTTGTCGCACACGAAACGGTAGATTGCCCTGGCGGCCTGCAGCGGGTTGGGACGGCCGCCCGGCGAGGGGCGGTAGAGGGAGCTCAGCAGGGAGCGCATGCGCATGGAGGGAACGAGCCTGCCGTCGAGGCGGCGGAGCTCCGCGTCCACAATCTCGTTCCAGGTCGTCCTGACGCCTATCTCCACGGACGGAACGCGCTCGGAAAAATGAACCGCGTCCGGTTCGCGGCTGGGCAGGCTGAGCTTCGCGCTCCAGCGGTAGACGTCGGCGTCCTCCTCGCGGGTCATTTCGAAATCGATCCTGTTGCCGATGTTCCGGACGGAATGGACGAGGGGGAAGTCCCTGGGGACGCGGACGACGTATTCGCTCATGACCAGCGGCATGAGGCCGGAGGGGTCCTGAAAATGCCACGGCCGCACCGTCCGCGCGTCCCGCGCGGCGCGGATGGATTCGAGAACCCGGAGCTCCCGCGCGGCGCCTGGCATGATGACGGGCAGGCGCAGGCCTTCCCGGCCGGGGGAGGGCTCGGGTTCGAGGGTGTTGCCGTTGGGGAAGACGATGCGCGCGGTGAGGAGTTCGCCCCGCGCGTCGATTCCGGTCAGCGCCTCGCCGCCCCGGCGGTTGAGCGCGAGATCGAGCTCGTGCGTCATTCTGCGGTAGGAGCCGTCGGGCGCGAAGGTCAGGACGGCCCGGTCCAGCAGGCGGACCATGTCGCCGGAATAGGCCGACGGATCGGCTTCGGCCGTGATGGCGATGGCGTCGTGCCCGCCCTCGCCGCGCATGCTCCGGGGGGAGCCGTCCATGAAGTCGATCATGTCCCTGAGCTGGAACTGCCCCGGATCGCCCGCGAGGCTGGTCCGCCAGTATTTTTCCGCCAGCTCCCGATCCCCCGCCTCCATGTGCAGGTCTCCCAGGCGGCGCCACAGATCGGCGTCCTCGGGCGTGATGCGGAGGGCTGCCGCAATCGCGGCTGTCGCCTGGGCGTGCATTCCCGCCCTGGCGTGGACGGCGGCGATCCGCCCGAGAACGTCCGCGTCGCCCGCGAACAGCTCCAGCGCGTTCTTGAGGACGAATTCCGCCTCGCCGGCGTTCCCCGAATCGGCCAGCGCCTCAGCCAGATCAAGGCTTGTCCCGGGAACGTACGGCCCCGCCTCCAGCGCGGCGCGGCACGCCGCCAGCCGCCGGTCCATGTCGAGAAAGCCCTCGCGGGGGAGGGACGAGACCGCTATCCGCGCCTGCGGGGAGCGGGGAAAGGCGACGCCGCACTCCTCCATGGCGGCGCGGGCCGTTTCGCCGGACGCGAAGCGGCCGGCCCATTCGCCCCTGGCGATGAGGACGTCGAGGCTTTTGGGATTGACCGCGTAGGCGCGTTCGAGATAGTCCGCCGCTTCGCGCGGCAGCCCCGACTCCGAGGCGGCCTGGGCAAGGTACAGCAGCGCGGGCACGAGATCGGGCCTGCCCGCGAGGGCCTTTTCCTGCCATCCCGCCGCGATGTCGCGGCGGCGCGCTGGAGGGAGGAGGCGGTTCATCGACGCGGTCAGCCCCGCCATGTATTCGAGAACCGGGTCTTCCGGCTGCGCGGCCGCGGCCCGCTCCGCCCACCAGGAGCCGAAGTCCGCCATTCCCTGTTCGAGGCAGGCGAGGGCGTAGGCCGCCATGAGGACGGGGTTCTCCCCGGTCGCCTTCCGGAGTTCGCCCAGATAGCGGGGGGGCCTGGGGTCGCGGCGGGCCGCGGCGGTGCGGACAGGTTCCGGCGCCGCGGCCTCGCAGTCCCAGGTGAACGCGGGCGCGCTTTCGAGGCGGAGCGCGACCCGCGCGTCTTCGGCGTCGATGCCGGGCGGAGGAGGGGGCAGTTGCAGAAGCACGGTGTGGCGGCCGGGGGAAAGGGGATAGGACACCATGTGCTCCAGAGGCGTTTCGCGGGCGTTTCTGTCCACTTCGGAGAGGAGCGATCCGTCGACGTACAGCCGCCACGATGTTTCTGCGAAGATGTGGAACACGGAATTGTTGTCCGTCTCCTCGATGTTCAGGGTGGTGAAGAGGAGCATGGCGCCGTCCGCGCCGCTGCCCGCGTTCGCCCAGGGGCGGACAAAGGGAAAGGATCGGTTTTCGGGAATTTTCCGCCAGGGCGGATTGGCCCGCCATTGGCGGAAGGTCTCCGCATCGGGCGGCTCCGCGATGATGTCCTTCCCGTCGTTCTCCGGGAGGGGCGGAAGGGGTTTGTTCTCGATGCCGCCCCGTCCGGGGAACGGTCCCGCCTTGAGCCAGGACATGGCCAGCCCCCGCCGGTTGTGGACAGCCATCGCGTCCTCCCTGCGGCCCGCCGTCGCGAAGGAACGCGCCACAAACCGCCTGAGCGCGTCGCGGTGTCCGGCGGACAGCTCCGATTCCGCGTTCAGGACGCGCCTGGCCTCGGTCTCGCCCACGCCCACCTCGGACAATCCTGCCGGGTCGTAGAGAAGGGCGATGCGGACGGCGAGCTCCGCCAGCGGCGTGCCGATGAGGTCGCGCGAGGCTGTGAGGGAAAAACGCACAGCCCCGTCGCGGTCGCCCCGCATGAACGACTGGTATTCCATGAGCATGCGGGCTTTTTCCGAAAGCGGATCTTCGCCGGAGCGGGCGCTTCCGGCAGCCGCGATCGCGATTGCGAGGAGAGATGCGAGCGGGAAACAAATCTTCCGCATAAGAGATTCTCCAGAGAGCCTCTTCGTGTTCATTCGGACAGGCTCCAGACCAGTTCCGGGCAAATCCACCGATTCAGCGTCGCGGCCATTTCCCTGAAGGCGGGGAAATCCCGCGCCGCGACGCGGTGTCCAGGAACCTCGACCGTGAATTCCAGGCGCACCGCGCCCTGTTCCGCGCCGCCCGCGAGGGAGACTGTCCCGAAGGGATATGTCCGGGAAAACGGCTCCACGGGATTGGCCAGGCGCCAGTCGTCCGGATGCCGGATGGTCAGGCGCCGCGAAAGCCGGAAGCCGTGCGGCAGGATCGCGTCCTGCCGCCGTTCGCCCGTGCGGGCGATTTCCTCAAGGCTCAGCGGGTAGTCGTTATGGCCGTCGCGGCGGCGATCCGCTCCCGGAAGGGTGGGGACGGTCAGGACGGCCGCGCCGTCCTCCACGGTGGCGAAGCCGCGCAGGCGCGCGCGTCCCGCCCAGTCTGCGCGGGACGGCTCGGCCGGAACGTCCCGGAATTCGCCGCCCGCGGCAGAGGGATCGGCTCCGATGGATTTGAGAAACGCGGTCCATTCGTCCGCGTCGTCTGTTTCGGAGACGAAAAGGGCGCGGAGGTTTTCCGCAGCCCGCCCGATCGCGGACAGCTTTTCCTCCCAGAGAACGCCGCCGTCCCTGTCCACCACCATCTCCGCCTCTTCGCGCCATTCGCACGCGGCGACGCCGCCGTCGGGGATGTCGAGAATTTCCGCGCCGGACGGGGACACGGCCAGCCCCGGACTGCCGAACAGGCGCGCCGGCATGACTCCGGGCGGGCGGCGGGGATTCGACGCGTCCAGAAACACGTCGCCGCCGGGCGAGGAGCGCACCAGGGCGAGGGAGTAGTTGAAATGATCCAGAAGCGGCAGCGACAGGCTGCCCGATCCGGAGACGTTTTCCCTGTCGCCGTGCAGGCGGGCGAGAACAGGCCACGCCTCAAGGCCGTATTCCCGCGCGAGAAGGCACAGAAGCAGCGTTCTGTCCTTGGCGTCAGCCGACAGGCGGGACAGTATGGAGCGGGCGTTGACGGGCCGGAAGGCGTAGGGGCCGTATTCCCACGGCCGCCTGCCGATGTTCCGGGAAATCCATGCCGCGGCGCGGTCGAGCCTGTCCATCGGGGAGCCGCCGCCGTCGGCCATGCGGCGCGCGAGAAGGCGGAGCTCAGGCGGCGCGTGGTACTGCGCGCCGATGAGCCGCCAGTACCAGCGGGCGAATTCGTCCCAGTCGCCGAAGGACGACGCCTGTATGCAGGGAACCAGATCGCCCTCTCCCGGCGACCACGGTTCGGGGACGAACGCGGGGAGGTTGGACATTTCCCATATGCGGGTGACTGTCCCGCCGTCGGCTGAGGTGACGACCATCGCTTCGGGAGCGCCGTTCACCGGCTTGAAATACGCCTTCCGATCCCGGGGCGCGATGAACATGTACCGCGACAGGCGCACAGGGGCGAGCTGGGCCAGAGGCGCGATGTGCCCGAAATACTCGCCCAGGAACGCCTCCCGATCCCGGCGGATTTCCACCTCGGCCTCGATTGCCATGCCCGGCTGGAGCGGCGGGAGGAGGAGCCGGACTGTTTCGCCGCCCGGAGGATCGCCCGCTCCCTCCGCGCCGCCGGCTCCCGACGGGGCGGAGGGCGTGACGCGCCGGCGCGAGCCGTCTGTCCCGATGACGTCCAGCCGCTTGATGACGCTTTCCTCAAGTTCGCTGTCCAGCAGGAGTTCGAGGTGGCGGATCATCCGGGCTGCGCGGGCGGAATAGATGCGCACCGCGAACGAGACGTTCCGGAGAATGGCCCCGCCCGCGTCCATGCGATCCTCGATCTGGAAATACAGGTATTCCCAGCCGTTCGCAGGAGGGGGGACGGACGGGGAGAGATCGATCTCCGGGCGGTGATCGTCCTGGCGATCTTCCGGTTCGCTTCTGTTTTCCGCCCAGGTTTCGCGGCGCAAATCCTCCCGGATGGCGAGGGCTTCCGGGTCGTCCGGGGCGATGCCGAGGGCGTCGAGGGCGACCAGCCCCGCGTCCCCGTCCCGCCCGAGCGTGCGGTACAGCTTCGCCAGCGCGATCCGCGCCGTGAAATCGTAGGGAAACCGCGCGATATGCCCGGCAAGCAGATCGACCGCAGCCGACGTCTGCCCCAGCATTCCCAGGGAGAGGACAGCCCCGTCCAGCGCCTCGCGGTTGCCCGCGTCGGCGGCGAGGACGGCGTGGAAGGCTGTGAGCGCCTGACGGTGGCGGCCGTCCCTGAGCGCGGCCCTGCCCAGCCTGAGCCGGACCGCTGTGGAGGATGGGTGGCGGTTGACCAGGCTGCTCAGCATGGTTCCGGCGATCGGATTCCAGCCCATCGCCATGGCGATGTCGTAATCGAGTATGCCTGCCCTGAGGGACATGGGATTGACCGACAGGGCCATGTCGGCGTATTCGTCTGCGCGGCGGGGCTGGCGCATGACGTCCAGATAGAGGCGGCCTATGTCGGCGAGGGCTGCCGCCGATCCCTGATCGGCGACGGAGCGGAGCAGCACCAGCCTGAGGTTTTCCTCGCGATCAGGGCCGTCCACCCCGGAATCGATCGATCGCGCCGCCATCAGGGTGAAAAACGGATCACGCCGCGAACGCTCCAGGGCGCGGCCGAAAACAAGTTCCCTGTCGAAACGCTCCGCCCCCTCCATCATGCGCCGCGCGACGAGGAACGAGCCCAGATAGAAATGCCCCCGCGCGTCGTCCGGATGCTGTTCAAGCCATTCGGACAGGATGGACACCCCCCCGGCCTCGGGATCGCCGCCGGCCCGGTACAGGCGTTCCATGGCGGATCGGGCCGCGGCGGCCCGCGTCTGCGCGAGCATCGCGGCCAGATTGTCCGGATCGGGCCTGAGGACGCTCCCCCGGAACGGCCTGCCGTCCGGGGCGGTGAGCCTGAGGGTGAAGGCCCAGTTTTCCGTCGGGGAGGATGTGCGCACCAGGACGGCGTTCCAGCCCCTGCGCATCCAGACGTCCGCAGCCTCCTGATCGGGATCGACCTCGCCGGAAGCGGATGTGTGCCTGACCGAGGCATGGTTGACGAAGACGATCGCCGACGCGGTGGAGCCGAAGCGGACGACTGCCGGCTGATCCGCCGGCGAATGAACCAGCGCGATGAACAAGGCCGTTTTCCTGCCGCCGCCCCGGAACATCGATCCGGGGACGATTCTGCCGAGCGGGTCCCGGCTGGAAAAGGGCTTCCACGACACAGGGCCGTTTCGCCCCCTGTACGCGGTTCCCGCGTCGAAGGACGCGTACACGTCGTCGATGCCGTAATTGATGTAGGCGTGATCCTCCGACGCGGCGTCGAGCGGCCCGACGACGGCCCAGTCGCGCAGCGCGCCGAGCGCGTCCGCCTCTGTCCGGGCCTCTTCCGTCCTGCCTGTTCGCATGAACGCGCGGGCGCGGAGCCATGCGGCGCGGGCGCGGATCAGGTTGACCGGGGCGTCGTCCGCGGCCGGCTGCTGTTCGGCCGGGACGGCGACGGCGCTGTCCGGGTTTTCCGCCTTTTCGCCTGTTTCGGCGTCGACGAGGAACAGGCCGTTTTCGCCCGCCCTGACCGTCAGCGGGCGGCCGTCGGCTGCCGCGTATCTGAGGCCGCCGTCCGGATCGGCGTCGTCGCCGTCCCCGTCCAGCGCGGCCTCGGGGGGCGCTTCGAACCGTTCCGGCGCGAGGGAGGCTGTCGCCTTGAGGAACGATTCGTATTCGCCCGTGCTTTCCAAAAGGCGAAACGCCGTTTCCAGAAGATATTCCACCCGCGCCCACGCCAGGAGCGAGCGGCCGGGGTCGCCTGACAGGGCGGGCAGCTCCGCCACAGCCTTCTCCAGGGCGGAGAGAAACGCCAGATGCGCGGGGATCAATTCGTCGCGCAGCTCCAGCGTCTGCCCCTGACGCTCCTCCTCCATGCCGGCGAACGCGGCCCATGGCTCCCCGCCCGCGTCCGCATCCGCTTCGGCCGCGCGGCACATCCCGTGCGGCGGCAGGGCAAGCAGCGCGGCCGCCAAAAAGAGTTTTCGGAACAATCGCATCGGCGTTCCCCTGATCTATTTGTCCAGTTCCCCGATGGACACGGAACTGTGCCTGGCCCAGGCCGGATCGGCTTCAGGAAAATCCACCCGCTGGTGCGCGCCCCTGCTTTCGGTGCGCCGCAGCGCGGCAACGGCGATGATCTGCGCGGTGGTGAGCATGTTCTGCACTTCGAGGCCGGGGCGCATGTGGAATTGCTCGGCAAGGACGTAGCGGCTCCACGCCTTGAGCGTTTCCACCGTTTCCGTCAGGCCGATGGCGTTCCGGTAGACGCCCAGATTGCGCCATGCGAGCGATTTGAGGGAGCGGCTGAGGTCCTCGACGTCGAGGCGCGTCCCCTTCGCCGCCAGCTTCTTGTGGAGAAACCGGTGCGGGAACGGGCCCGGATCGCCTGGTTCGGCCGCGCCGGCGCGGTGGCCGAACACCAGCCCCTCAAGAAGGGAATTGGACGCGAGGCGGTTCGCGCCGTGCACGCCGCTGAAGGCGGTCTCGCCCGCCGCATAGAGGTTTTTCACCGAGGTTGCCGCGTCGTGGCCTGTCGCCACGCCGCCCATCATGTAGTGCACGGCCGGGCGGACGGGGATGGGGTCTTTCCGGATGTCGATGCCGTAGTCGGCGCAGACCGAGCCGATTGTGGGGAAGCGCCTGGCGATGAGCTCCGGATCGAGATGCCGGAGATCGAGATAGACGCAGGTGTCGCCTGTTGCGTTCAACTCCTTGAAGATGCTCTGGCTCACCACGTCCCTGGGGGAGAGTTCCGCCTTTTCCGAATAGCGCGGCATGAAGCGCTCCCCCGCCTGATTGACAAGATGCGCCCCTTCGCCGCGAACGGCTTCGCTGATGAGAAAACGGGGCGCTCCCGCGAGGTAGAGGGTTGTCGGGTGGAACTGGACGAATTCCATGTCGCGCATTTCGGTTCCGGCGCGGAAGCAGAGCGCGTAGCCGTCGCCCGTGGCTATGGCCGGGTTCGTGGTTTCGCGGAACACCTGTCCCACGCCTCCTGTGGCGACGACGGTGACCTCGGCCTCGACCCGTATGTAGCGGCCGTACTGGGCGTCGAGGAAGAGCGCGCCGTGGCAGACGCCGTCGTTGTGGAGCAGATCGATTGCGTAGTGGTTTTCGAGAATGCGGATATTGGGGGAGCGCCGCGCCGCCTCGATCATGGTGGTTGTGACGGCGCGTCCCGTGGCGTCGCCGGACGCGTGGATGATGCGCCGGCGCGAATGAGCCCCTTCGCGCGTGAAGGCGATTTTGCCGTCGACCTTGTCGAAATCCACCCCCATGTCGATCAGCTCCCTGCAGCGTTCGCGGCCCTCGGCGACGAGGATGCGCACAGCCTCGTCGTCGCAGAGCCCGCCGCCCGCCTCAAGGGTGTCCTGAACGTGCAGGTCGACGGTGTCGTCGCCGGCGAGCGCGACGGCGATGCCTCCCTGGGCGTAGGTGGTGTTGCTTTCCATGCCCTGCGCCTTGGTGGTGAGGAGGACAGGGCCTTTTTTCGCGGCGGCGAAGGCTGCGGACAGGCCCGCGATGCCCGGAGCCGATGACGAGGCAGCGCGTGGTGTAGAGGGGTACGGTGGAGAGGTCGACCTCCACCAGATAGCGTTCCTGAATAGGCATTTGCGTTCTCCTGGAATCATGCCCGGAATTATGGTGCAAGAAATCTACAAGCCGTGGCGTTGCTTTATCTTTTCAATCGCCTCGGGATGAAGATTAATTTGATTTTTTGACGTCATTTTCTCAAATGTATCTAAAAAATCGCGAATCTCACTTGCATGATCCTGTCCCCATCGGGTGAAAACATGCAGCGCGTTTCTCCCAAAAAATTGCCGATGATCGCGATACCATGCCTTATATTGATCTTTTTCCAGCTGCCCGGCGCCATGATCCCGGATAAGACTCCTTTTGGGTATTTTGCGGAAAAAATCATCCGTTTCAGGCAAATTATAAAGATAATCGAAAATCAATTTTTCCGGGTAGGCATCCCCCGGCAGCGCGATAAGCCGGGATTGTCTCTTGATGTGTGACCTGTGATCGCCGTCGACGACGAATATTGCTTTGACCAGTTCGGGAATGTTCATCCCGGCCATACTGATGATT
>QMCE01001310.1_pt1 | contig 13611 bp, 10 predicted proteins | sample 1821851 | NCBI WGS metagenome assembly QMCE01 (sample SAMN09453174, study PRJNA476694) | Termite gut metagenome, whole genome shotgun sequencing project. | isolation source: worker | host: Odontotermes sp. | place: South Africa:Pretoria | collected 2016-01-28 | reverse complement strand
GGTGAGTATCCCGAAGACCCCGGCTGACCAGGTGTGCCTGTGGGGCTGGGCTGCGTTACAATGTACGGTTTGCCGTCAGGTCCCATGACGATCTGCCCCGGCTGATACGTTGAGCTGTTCGCCGGATTGTACGTGCTTGCAACCGCTGCGCCGGTGGGGCCGGTTGCTCCCGTTGCGCCGCCGATGGGTGAGTATCCCGAAGACCCCGGTTGACCCGGTGTGCCGGTGGGGCTGGGTTGCGTGACGATGTACGGTTTCCCGTCGGGACCCATGACGATCTGCCCCGGCTGATACGTTGAGCTGTTCGCCGGGTTATAGGTGGTAGCGACTGCCGCGCCTGTCGCCCCGGTTGCGCCCGTTGCGCCGCCGATAGGTGAGTATCCCGAAGACCCCGGCTGACCCGGTGTGCCGCTTGGACCGGTTTGCGTGACGATGTACGGTTTCCCGTCGGGTCCCATGACGATCTGCCCCGGCTGATACGTTGAGCTGTTCGCCGGATTGTAAGTCGTCGCGACCGATGCGCCTGTCGCCCCGGTGGCTCCCGTTGCGCCGCCGATGGGTGAGTATCCCGAAGACCCTGGCTGACCCGGTGTGCCGGTCGGGCTGGGTTGGGTGACGATGTACGGTTTGCCGTCGGGCCCCATCACGATCTGTCCCGGCTGATACGTTGAGCTGTTCGCCGGGTTATAGGTGGTAGCGACTGCCGCGCCAGTTGCGCCCGTCGGGCCGGTGATTCCGCCGCTGCTTAGATTGCGGTAAGCGGTTGACGTATCCGGTTGCGCGGTGGTCGGGCTGCCTACCAACTGATAGAGCTGGCCGTTGTAAGTCGTTAACTGTCCCGGAGTAAATGACGCGGCGTCTGTCGGGTTCCATGCCGGTACCACGCTGCCTGTGTCACGACCGATACGGGAGCTATTGGTAAGCTGGGTGTAGTCAGAACCCGCGGTACCGGGTGTTCCGGCCGGATTGTCTTTGTTGACAGCATAGAGGTTTCCGTTGTAATAAATCACTTCATTTGTTTTATATTGACTGGTTTTCGACGGGTCATACGTGGCTGATGCCGCCGCGCCGGTCGGACCCGTCGGACCCGGGCAGCAGGGACCGGTTGCGCCGGTCGCGCCGCTGAGAGAAGAGTACCCCGAAGACCCCGGTTGACCCGGTGTGCCGGTGGGGCTGGGCTGCGTAACGATGTACGGCTTGCCGTCGGGTCCCATGACGATCTGTCCGGGCTGGTAGGTGGAACTGTTCGCCGGATTATAGGGGGTTGCGGTTGCTCCGCCAATGGGAGAGTACCCCGTTGATCCCGGCTGACCCGGTGTGCCGGTGGGATTGGGTTGCGTAACGATGTACGGCTTGCCGTCGGGTCCCATGACGATCTGTCCGGGCTGGTAGGTGGAACTGTTCGCCGGATTGTAGATTGTCGCGGCTGCCGCGCCCGTTGCGCCCGTCGGACCGGTAATACCGCCGCTGCTTAGGTTGCGATAAGCCGTTGACGTATCCGGCTGAGCGTTTGTCGGATTGCCTACCAATTGATAGAGCTTGCCGTTATAGGTCGTCAATTGTCCCGGCGTAAAGGACATGGCATCCGTCGGATTCCATGCCGGTACCACACTGCCGGTGTCACGGGCGATACGGGAGCTGTTGGTAAGCTGGGTGTAATCAGCTCCTGTAACGCCGGGTGTGCCGGATGGATTGTCTCTGTTGACGGCGTATAGGTTTCCGTTGTAGTAAATCACATCATTTGCTTTATACTGGCTGGTTTTGGACGGATCATACGCGGATGAAGCCGCGGGGCCTGTCGGGCCTGTAGGCCCGATGGAGCCGTTCCTATGATAAAATTCTGAGGGTTACCTGTTTTCAACGAGAGCCATGATTAATTTGTGCTGATCGCGGAAGGTAAATACGATCTCAACCTCTCCTCCCTTACGCACATAGATTGTATCAATCAGATCAACCGTCACACTCCGGTAAAGCTCTTTTATCGTTCCGTATTTAAGGAAGTCCCGCAGATAGGGATTGACGGAACCGGCTTCCGCTGTCTGCCGCTCCGCTTTTAGAGCTTCTATATTATTTTTGAGGGATTCAATTTGATCATCATACTTGGGTTTCAACCGGCGGTAATCTTCTTGGGTAAGGTCGCCGTTCTTCCAATCTGAATACAGCGAATCTTTTATGACGGTTAGCTTAATCAGCTCTTTCTCACGGGTGTTTAGAAGAGAAGAAAGACGACTGTCGTTGCTGCTGACACTTGGCGCGCTGTTGATTTCATTGATAATTGTTTTAGGAGAAGATGCCAGCTCCATCTGTGTTTTAATCGCATTAAAGACGGCGTCTTCAAGAACATCCGCCCGAATGCTGTGCTTCGTGCAAGCGTTTTTAGACTTGTCCCGGTAAGTCCGGCATTGATAATACGTTATTTTTGTCTTGCTTCCGCCCTGTGAGCGCACCATCGCTTTTTTGCAATCGGCGCACCGCACGAAACCAGAAAGCGGATAAAGCGTTTTTTTACCCGGCGTCTGGCGCGTATCTTTTTCTTGCAGTTTTTGCGCCGAATCAAATATTTCCCGGTCAATGATCGGCTCGTGCGTGTTTTCAACGATATACCATTCTTCCCTCGGCGTGGTAATCTGCGTATGTACCTTGTAGCTTTTGATCCGGAACCGGCCTTGCACCATATGTCCTAAATACATTTGATTGCTGAGGATTTCCCGGATGGTCTTAGGGCTCCACAGAGAATCGTTTGCGTTCGGGTTGACATACTTCAGCCCTTTTTGTTTTTTGTACGCGGCGGGGTTTGGGATCCCCAAATCATTGAGTTTGCGGGCGATACCGCTTTTACTCACGCCGTCTTTGACATACCAGATAAAAATGTCGCGCACAATCGCCGCGGCGTCCTCGTCAACAACGAAACGGTGCTTGTCCTCCGGGTTTTTCCGGTACCCGTACGGTGCAAACGCCCCGATAAACTGACCCGTCATGCGTTTTTGATTGAAGACGCCCCGCACTTTGACCGAAGTCTGACGGCAGAAGTCGTCGTTGATGACATTTTGGATTGGGATAAGGATGCTGTTCATCTGTTCCGGATGTTTGAAACTGTCCAGAGCCGGGAGTTCGAGAGAAATAAACCGCACATCGTATTCAATAAAGACATTTTCGATGTAATAGGTAGCGTCGGTCACGTTGCGCGAGAGTCTGGACAGGTCTTTGACGATAACGCAATTGACCTTGTGTTCACGGATATCCTTAAGCATCCGCTGGAAATTTTCACGGTTCGTATCCGTGCCCGTGTATCCGTCATCTTTGTAGACGCCCGCCAATTCATAGTTATCCTCAAAGTGGGACAAATACGCTTTCAGACGTTCCTCCTGATGGAGGATGCTGTTGCTTACGTCATTGCCGTCCTCTTTTGACAAGCGTATATACAAGGCGATCAACCATTTTTTCCTGCAACGCGGCTGGGTGTTCCTGATTTGGTTTCGCCGTCCCATACACAATCTCCTACAATTTCAATCCGATATAGTGTTTTATTATCGCATCGTCCAACGTTCTCCCGGTTTCAGAAAACCTAACTTTGACAGGCGTCTTACCGCATCGAAAACAATACGGATTCCCGATCTGCGAGAGATACCGGCTCATGCGGCTTTCAGCCGGAAGCGATTTATCGGTGCTGATTGTTTTTATGTCTGTCAGTAAAGTTCCGTCTATGCCCGCAATCTCTGTCTTGCTCAATTCATCCAATTTCCCGATACTCCGCAAAATGCGCACCCCTTTGAAAAATCTATGAAGCACGGAGTTTGTCCTATTCGAAATAGACAGACCCGCTTGGCACATGAGACCACACCATTCACTCACAAGACTCGCGGACGCAAGTGAATAAAATTCTTTACAAACCGGAAATGATGTGGTACACTAACGTTTGTCGTAAGACGGCGGTGTAATTGGGGGCGTAGCACAGATGGTAGTGCGCACGGTTCGCATCCGTGAGGTCAGGGGTTCAATTCCCCTCGTCTCCACCACAGTCCCCACAGGCGAACAGACGCCTATGGGGACGTTACTCTGTCCGGATTGAGTATGACTCTTGCATTCCGGCGGAACATGCTGTATAATCTGAAACACAAGGGGGGAAGCGTATGAGGGGTTCCTTGGCGCTGGAAAGCGGCCAAAAGTTTGAAGGCGAGCTTTTGGGCGGTTCTGCTTTCGGCCCGGTCGGCGATGTTGTATTCGACACTTCCATGACCGGTATTACTGAATTGATTACCGATCCCGTCTATGCGGGACAAGCTCTTGTTCTTACCAATCCCCTCATCGGCAATTGCGGTGTATCCTTTTCGGATTTTAACTCCGGCAAACCGCAAATCAGCGCGTTGATTGTCTCCGAACTCTCGGAGATTGAAAGCAATTTTCGCAGTGAGACTTCCTTGAAAGCCGTACTGGAACGCTTTGGAATCCCCGCCATTGCCGGGGTGGATACGCGTTCACTTGTACGGCTTTTACGAGGGCTTGGCTCTGTGAGAGGCGCTCTCGTACCCAAAGGGGAGAACGTTGCGTCCTTTGACACGCCTCCGCCACAATATATCGGAGAGAGGTGTGCCCATCCGGCTGACGGGACGGTGGTTTTCCGTGTGGCTGTTCCGGACACAGGGGTGCGGCGCGGTCTTGCGCGTCAACTGAATACCCACGGCATTACCGTATCCGTTTTTCCCTATGACGACCCTTCGATATTCGGCGAAGACCCTGACGGCTGGCTTTTGCCGGATGGTCCGGGCGATCCGGCGGTGTATGATTTAGCTGTTATCCGCAAGATAATGGATACCCGGAAACCCATTCTCGCAACGGGTTTAGGGCATTTGCTTCTGGCGGCGGCAAACGGCGCTAAAGTCGTCCGGCTGCCGCTCGGACACAGAGGCTCGAACATTCCCGTACGCGACCTCGCGACGGGAAAGGTCGCAATCACTTCTCAAACTCACGGGGATGCGGTTACAGAAGCGCCCGAAAACGTTATCAGTCACGTCAACGTAAACGACGAAACGGTTGAGGGGCTACGGTGGCGGGAAAATATCCTCTCGGTGCAGTTCCGCCCGGATGATGATACAATAAGCGATTTTATCGCGATACTGAGGGTTGCACATGCCAAGAAATAAAGAAATAAAAAAGGTACTTGTCATTGGTTCCGGTCCGATCATCATCGGGCAGGCCGCAGAATTTGACTATGCCGGCACGCAGTGTTGCCGCGCTCTGCGCGAGGAGGGCGCTGAAGTTATCCTTGTCAACTCCAACCCTGCCACTATCATGACCGATAAAGAGATTGCCGACCATGTGTATATTGAGCCGCTGACCGCGGACGCGGTGCGCGACGTAATACGAAAAGAACGTCCCGACAGCGTTTTGGGTACTCTGGGCGGCCAAACGGGCCTCAATTTGTGTATGGAACTGGCTGAGGACGGTTTTTTAGAGGCTCAGGGCGTCCACTTGATCGGAACGGGACTCGGTGCGATTCAAAAAGCCGAAGACAGGCTGCTCTTTAAACAGGCGATGGAGCAAATCAATCAGCCATGCATTGAAAGTATTGTCGTTTCCAACGTTGAAGACGCCGTCACTTTCGCAACGAAAGTAGGCTATCCCGTAATTCTCCGTCCCGCGTATACGCTGGGCGGAACCGGCGGCGGCATCGCGCCGGATGAGGAAGCGCTTATTTCTATTACGCAGGGCGGCCTGCGAGCGTCCCGTGTCGGGCAGGTGCTGGTGGAGCGCTCCATTGCCGGATGGAAAGAGATTGAATTTGAAGTCATGCGCGACGGTGCGGGAAACTGTATCGCCGTCTGCGGAATGGAAAATATCGATCCGGTAGGCATACATACCGGCGATTCAATCGTTGTCGCTCCAATCCAAACCTTGGGCGGACCGGAATTTTCAATGCTCCGGAAAGCGGCGTTCGATATTATTGAAACGCTAGGCATTGAAGGCGGTTGTAACGTTCAGTTCGCGCTCCACCCCGGCAGTTTTGAATACGCCATTATTGAGGTCAACCCGCGCCTGTCGCGTTCCTCGGCGCTGGCTTCTAAGGCTGCCGGATTTCCTATTGCGAAAGTCGCTACAAAGATCGCGTTGGGATATCGTCTGGATGAAATTGAAAACGCCGTCACAAAGACAACATACGCTTCTTTTGAGCCGTCGATCGATTACTGCTGCGTGAAAATTCCCAAGTGGCCCTTTGATAAATTTGTAACCGCGAAGCGCGCGCTTGGAACTCAAATGAAGGCGACAGGCGAGGTTATGAGTATTTCCCCTTCTTTTGAGGCCGCGCTGATGAAAGCGGTGCGCAGTTTAGAGCAGGGTTTAGACAGTCTGCAAATGAACGGTCTGAAGGATTTGCCTTATGAGGCGCTAGAGGCGCAACTTGGCGAGGTTGACGACAAGCGACTTTTTATAATTGCCGAATGGCTGCGGCGTCAGGACGCGCAGGACGAAACGCCGCTTCTGGATTACATTTATGAAATCACGAAAATTGACCGTTGGTTTCTTCATAAGATCCACTCCATCGTCCGCATGGAAAAACGCTTGACGCTTTTCCCCCTTACTTCCGAGCTTCTGCTATCGGCTAAAAAGCTCGGTTTCCCCGACAGCCTGATTGCCCGGCTTACCGGGAAAAACGCGCGCGAGGTGCGGGAGGAACGGTTAAAATACGGTATTGTGCCGGGATACAGGATGGTGGACACCTGCGCCGGCGAATTCGCGGCGCAAACGCCATATTATTACTCGGCTTACGGCGCGGAAAATGAGAGCGTTCAAAAAAGCAGAGAATGCGTCGTCGTGCTTGGCTCCGGCCCGATCCGTATCGGCCAGGGCATTGAGTTTGACTATTGCTCCGTACACAGCGTCTGGGCGTTGAAAAAAGCAGGATATGACACCGTCATCATCAATAATAATCCAGAAACGGTCAGCACCGACTTTGACGTAGCCGACCGCCTGTATTTCGAGCCTTTGACGCCGGAAGATATGGAGAGCATCCTCGATATTGAGAAACCGGTCGGCGTTATGGTGCAGTTCGGCGGACAGACCGCCATCAAATTGGCGGAACCGTTGGAAAAGCTCGGGATTCCAATTGTCGGTACGCCTTTTTCTGGCGTTGACGGCGCGGAAGACCGAAAAATTTTTGACCGTATTTTAGAGGAGAATGAGATAGAGCGTCCGCGCGGCGCAGCCGTTCTGTCTCGCGGGGAAGCGCTTTCTGCGGCGCAAAAACTCGGCTACCCGGTACTGGTTCGTCCGTCTTACGTATTGGGCGGACAGAGCATGATGATCGTATTTAACGACGGCGAACTGAACAGTTGGTTAGATCAATTCACGCCTGACGACGGCCGGCCGATCCTGATTGACCAATATATTATGGGTCTGGAGGTCGAAGTCGACGCGATCTGCGACGGCGACGACGTCTTGATTCCCGGTATTATGGAGCATTTGGAACGCGCTGGCGTGCATTCTGGCGATTCCATCTCTGTTTATCCGCCGGAGCGCGTACCCAAAGCACGTTATGAGACGCTCTTAAAAGTTACGAAAGAACTGGCGTTAGCGTTGGGCGTCCGAGGTTTGATCAACATCCAATTTATTCTGCATGGCGGCAAAGTATATGTAATCGAGGCCAATCCGCGTTCCTCCCGCACTGTTCCTTATATCAGCAAGATTACCGGTTTGCCGGTGGTGGATCTCGCGACACAGGCCGCACTGGGAAAAAAGCTGCCCGAATTGGGCTATCAATACGGGATATATCCCGAAAAGAAGCATGTGGCGGTCAAAATGCCGGTCTTTTCGTTTGAGAAACTGTACGGTGCGGAAATCAGCCTCGGCCCCGAAATGAAATCAACCGGAGAGGTACTCGGAATCGCCGACAATCTGCCCGATGCGCTGCTCAAAGCCTTTATCGGAGGCGGTTACCTAAGATCAGTCACGCGGCGCGTAATTATGACGGTCAGCGACGGCGACAAAGAGGAGCTGTGCGGATTGGCACGGCGCTTTCAGGCTGTCGGATATGAGATTTACGCAACCGACGGCACCTGCGCCGCGTTGATAGAACACGGAATACGTGCGAAATTCATTCATAAAATAAATGAAAACGATGTCCCAGCTCACAATAAACCGGGAAAAGAAGAGGATATTCTCTCCTTTATCCGCGATAAGGGTGTGGATTTAGTCATCAACACCAGCACCGGCGGCGACCGTTCCCGGCGCGATGGATTCATGATTCGCCGTGTAACCGTGGAATCCGGTATTCCCTGTCTCACTTCCCTAGATACTGCCGAAGCATTGCTGCGCAGTTTAGAACACCGTAGTCCGGGACGTCTGGATGTCGTTGATATTACAGAAGTATGAATCAAACCGAATTGTTGAATGAACTCAATGAAAACTCTTCGATGACGCAAATACAGGAATATATCAAAAAAATTGTCGAGTTGCGCGGTTTCAGCAAACAGCCTGTTACGGAAACGATGCTTCTGTTGTTGGAGGAGACGGGCGAATTGGCAAAAGCCATCCGTAAAGCCGCAACCCATATGTCGGTTGATTCGGATAAGCTGCACCGGTACAGTTCTGTAGAGAGCGAAGCCGCTGACGTATTCTTCGTACTGGCTGCGGTCTGTAACCAGATGAGTATCAATCTGTTTGACGCGTTGAAAGAGAAGGAAGCGCAGAACTGCGAAAGAAAATGGAGCTTTGAGCGGTAAAGGAGGAATCTTTACATGCGTGATTGGAGTCAATTCATCGAGGACGCAATAAAGGACATTCAACGGCAGACGGGAGACAAGCCTGTACTGGCAGCGTTATCCGGCGGGGTCGATTCGTCGGTTGCGGCGGTGTTGACGCACCGCGCCGTTGGAAACCGCCTAACCTGCTTGTTTGTCGATCATGGCTTAATGCGCAAAGACGAGGGTGACGAGGTAGAGCGCGTTTTCCGCGGGCAGTTTGATATGCGCCTGATTCGCGTCAATGCCAAGGATCGTTTTTTGCGTAAACTGGCAGGCGTGACCGACCCCGAAACGAAGCGAAAAATCATCGGCGAGGAGTTTATCCGCGTCTTTGAGGAAGAAGCAAAGAAGCTCGACGGCATCGGTTTTCTGATGCAGGGTACGATCTATACCGACGTGACCGAGAGCGGCAAAGACGGTCACAAGGCCGTCAAAGCGCACCACAACGTCGGCGGTCTGCCCGACCTGCTGCCGTTTGATGGCTTGGTGGAGCCGCTGCGTTCGCTGTATAAGCATGAAGTGCGCGACTTGGGCGACGCGCTCGGACTGCCCCCGACTCTGACCCGGCGCCAACCTTTTCCCGGCCCCGGTCTCGGCGTACGTGTGCTCGGAGAGGTTACGGCGGAGCGGCTTGACGTTCTGCGCGAAGCCGACGCCATCTTCCGCGAGGAAATAGATTGGGCGGAGATTGCGTCGGACGAATATTTTGCCATCCACACGGGACTGCAAAGCGTCGGCGTTAAAGACGGCGCGCGCGTTTTCGGACACTTAATCGCGCTCCGCGCCGTGAAAACCGACGATCTGGTGACCGCCGGATGGGTACGTGTTCCGTATGACGTGCTGGAGCGCGTGTCCGCGAGAATCACGGGGGAATGCCCCGGCGTTTGCCGAGTGGTGTACGATATAACGGCAAAACCTCCGGCGACAATCGAATGGGAGTAATCGCTGGAATGCTATAAATCCGCTCCGTAAGCGGATTTGCAAGGCTGACAACAGCTCTGTGGCAACGTTTTGGCAACACTGATTGATTATTCATAAAGTAAAGAGCTAACTGATTTTAAGTGTCAGTTAGCTCTTTTTGTTTTGCTCTGATGATGAAGAATAAAGCTATCGTTTTTATCAGTCATCTTTGCTGGATTTTTCAACCCAATTATATGTCTCATCCTTATAACGTGAATAGAAATTTTCTCTATCGTTATAATGATGTCCCATCAGATTGGGACGAACATCGTCTCTTACGGAGAGAATTAATTCTTTTGAGGCGTTGTTTTCAACCAATGACATCATGGCAAGAGCATATCCGGCATATACGCCTGCTAAGTAGCCGTCTTGGTGCAGATTGTCAATCAAAAGATTGTCAGGCAATCCCGCATATCCTTTGGGAAGAAGTTCTTTTTCAGCAAGCTGTGAAGACCATAAGGATACAAGTTCATCTTTGTCCTTTTTACTCAACAATGTATCAAGGTCAATGCCTTGAACTTTTTCCTTTATATACTTGGATAAATTTCCTATGAGTATCTTGCCTATCCCTAATAATTCTTGATTTGCTTCGCTTTTCAAGCCATCAGCTAATCCATCGCCCAATTTCACATTATTTTCTGACATTTGGTTATCTCCAATCATTTATTCTCGTTCATCGTTTAAAGCCTCAACAAGCATATCGCTGAGTTCCTGCGAAGGAACCTTAGCCCACCGCTGGGAAGTATCAAGCTCAGGATATTTGTACCGCCACTGGTCGTATTGCTCCTTGGTGATCTCCTCGGCCTCCAGCTTCGTCGCCTGTTCAAGCCATGCTGAAAGCATCGCAAACATTTCAGCATAGGCTTTACCGTTGGATTTATCCAGCCGCAGACATATCTCACCGTCGATTTCCCCGATTCGCAGGCCGCGCAAATCCTCAAGGGTGAACAGGGTGTGCATCAGGCCGATGTTGCTGTCAATATCGGGGACATCCAGCGCATGGGGGGATACATTAAGGTTTTGCGCCAGTGTAGCGGTTAGATCGGCCTTCGGCGTCCGGGTACCGGATTCGTACTGCGCCATACGGACGTCGGCAGTCTTGGCATCAAAGCCAATCGCCATGCCAAGATATTTCTGCGTCATGCCGCGCAGATTGCGGATAAACCTGATTCTTTCCCCGATAGCCATACTCATTCCCCTGTCTCTGTTTTGAATAGCTCAAAACCAGTATAGCATATCTGTTTAAGGATAGCAAGAGGAGCCTTAACAAAAAAGTTAAATATTTTCCCGAAAGCCACTTGACATTAACTTATTTGCTTAGTATAATGATGTTAAGCAAATATGCTTAGTTGTAAGTGAATGACCGCCCGTTCAGTTACCTTTCAGGGAAGTAGGCCATGACCTCCAAATGGAGCAAGCTTGCCAAGAAAGAGAAAACGGCACAGCGCCACGGAAGGTTGCATGTCAGGAACTGGTATGGGGAGAACGGCGAATAAAGCGAGAGGAGGGCAAAGATGAGCAATACGTTCATGCGGGTTGATGATGTAGCACAGGAACTTGGCGTCTCCAAGTCCTACGCATATAAAATCGTCCGTAAGCTTAACACGGAACTCAAAGCAATGGGATACTTAACCGTTGCGGGCAGAATCAGCAAGCAATATTTCTTGGAAAAAGTAAGCTACGGCACAAAAGAAAGGACGGGGCAGTAATGGCGGTGTACAAAGAATCTGACAGCAACACATGGCGCGTGATCTATCGCTACACCGATTGGATGGGCGAGCGCAAGCAGACCAGCAAACGGGGATTTTCAACAAAACGCGAGGCGCTGGCATGGGAACGGGAGCAGCTTCAAAAGGTTACTTCCAGCTTGGATATGACCTTTGAGAGCTTCGTTGAGACCTACACGGCTGATATGCGCAGCCGTATCAAAGAAAACACTTGGGAGACAAAAGAGCACATAATACGCACCAAACTGCTACCCTATTTTGGGCAGCGGAAGATCAGCGACATCCAACCCAAAGACATCATTGCATGGCAGAACACGATGATCGGATATAAGGACACAAACGGCAACCCATATTCGCCGGTATACTTAAAAACACTTCACAATCAGCTCAGTTGCATCTTCAATCACGCGGTTAAGTATTACGGCCTCGCGCTGAACCCCGCCGCCAAAGTTGGAAATATGGGCAAGGCCAAGAACAAGGAAATGTTGTTTTGGACAAAGGACGAGTACCGCATATTTGCCGATGCCATGATGGACAAGCCCCTGTCTTTCTATGCCTTTGAGATGCTTTATTGGTGCGGTATCCGCGAGGGAGAGCTTCTGGCGCTGACTCCAGCAGACTTTGATTTTGAACGAAAGGCCCTCACCATAAACAAATCCTGTCAGCGACTCAAAGGTCGAGATGTGATTACCACACCGAAAACACCCAAAAGCAACCGCGTTATCAAAATGCCACAGTTCCTCTGCGATGAGATGCAAGACTTTTTCAAAACACTGTATGGCATTAAACCTACTGACCGTATTTTTGCCGTCTCCAAACACTATCTTCACCACGAAATGGACAGGGGTGCGAAAGCGGGTAAGATCAAGCGCATACGAATCCACGATATTCGTCATTCGCACATCTCGCTACTGATCGACATGGGCTTCACCGCTATTGCCATCGCTGACCGCGTCGGACATGAGAGCATTGACATTACATATAATTACGCTCACCTATTCCCAACGCGGCAAACAGAAATGGCTGAGAAGCTGGACATGGAACGTGCAGAAGGAGGATTTTGATTATGTCGCTAAAAGTATACGACGGGCAAGGCCGCTGGCGGAGCAAGACCGTGGCGTTCCGTATCTCGCCAGAGGAAGATGAGCAGCTTGAAATAGCTGTTCAGCTCTCCGGCCTGACCAAGCAGGATTACATCATCCGGCGGCTCCAATGCCGGGACGTGATCGTACAGGGCAATCCCCGCGTACACAAGGCTCTGCGCAACGAACTTGCCGCCGTGCTAACGGAGTTGCGGCGTATTGCTCCCGGCGAAACTGTGTCAGATGATTTGATGGACACCATTCATCTGATTGCCACAACGATGGACGGCATGAAGGAGGACTGCCCATGACGACGGTTCAAGAAAAAGTGACCGCCCCGGATATGTCTGCTGCAACAGACAAAGGGCAGCCACGAACGCCAAGTGTCAATACCAGTATAGCGGATAGGCCGGAGAAAATCAATTATGATTTTGAGATGGATTTTCTCCGGGAGTATTTCCAGAAAACGAATGAACCGGATTATTTGCATACGGTGTCGCTCACGGAACTCTACGATACGGTGTACCAGCCAAAAGCGCAAATCATCAGCAATTTCCTCTGCTCTGGCGTATATTTGTTCGTCGGAGCGCCAAAGGTCGGGAAGTCGTTTTTCATGGCGCAGATTGGCTATCATGTCAGCGGCGGCGTACCCTTGTGGGACTATCCCACCCACAAGGGTACGGTTCTCTATCTCGCTTTGGAGGACGATTACGCCCGGCTGCAAAAGCGTCTATCCTGTATGTTCGGCATGGACAGCTTCGATAATTTTCACTTCGCCACGCAAGCGAAAAATCTCAAGGACGGCCTCGACGGGCAGCTTGGTAAGTTTGCGCGGGACCACTCGGACACCAAGCTCATTATCATCGACACGCTGCAAAAAATACGCGAGGCAAGCGGTGAAAAATCCAGCTACGCCAGCGACTACGAGATCGTCGCGCGGCTCAAGCAATTTGCCGACCAGCGCAACATCTGCGTCCTGCTCGTCCATCACACCCGAAAGCAGACGGCGGATGATAGTTTTGAGACGATCTCCGGCACCAACGGCCTACTCGGCGCGGCGGACGGCGCGTTCATTTTACAGAAAGAAAAGCGCACAGACAATCA
>QMCE01001309.1_pt1 | contig 13622 bp, 10 predicted proteins | sample 1821851 | NCBI WGS metagenome assembly QMCE01 (sample SAMN09453174, study PRJNA476694) | Termite gut metagenome, whole genome shotgun sequencing project. | isolation source: worker | host: Odontotermes sp. | place: South Africa:Pretoria | collected 2016-01-28 | reverse complement strand
GTCGGCGAGCGCACCAATGTCACCGGATCGAAAGCATTCGCGCGGCTGATTCTGGCCGGTGATTTTGCGGCGGCGGTCGAGGTAGCGCGCAACCAGGTTGAAAATGGCGCACAGATCATCGATGTCAACATGGACGAGGCGATGCTCGATTCGGTGGCCGCAATGACGCGCTTTCTGAATATCATCGCCACCGAGCCGGACATTGCCCGCGTGCCGGTGATGATCGATTCGTCACGCTGGGACGTGATCGAAGCCGGGCTGAAATGCGTGCAGGGGCGCGCGCTGGTCAATTCGCTGTCGTTAAAAGAAGGCGAAAAAGAATTCCTGCGCCGTGCCCGTATCGTCCGGCGTTACGGCGCGGCAACGGTGGTGATGGCGTTCGACGAGCAAGGGCAGGCGGATTCTTTCGAACGCCGTATCGCTATTTGCCAACGCGCTTACGATTTGCTCACGCAAAAAGAGGGATTTGCGCCGGAGGACATCGTTTTTGACCCGAACGTATTCGCCATCGCTACCGGCATCGACGAACACGCCAGCTATGCGCTGGATTTCATCCGGGCGACGCGCTGGATTCGCGAGCACCTGCCGCACGCCAAAGTATCCGGCGGTATTTCCAATGTCAGCTTCAGCTTTCGCGGCAACGATACCGTGCGCGAAGCGATTCATACGGTATTCCTCTACCACGCGATCCGTAATGGTTTGACGATGGGCATCGTCAACGCCGGCCAACTCGGCGATTACGACGCCTTGCCCACCAATTTGCGCGATGCCGTCGAAGACGCCGTTTTGAATCGCGCCCGTACCGACGAGAAAAACACCACCGAAGTTCTGATTGAAATCGCGGAACGCTACCGCAACCAACATACCGCCGGCGCACAGGCAAAAAAAGAAACGTGGCCGGAAAGCGCCGAAGAGCGCTTGATCTTTGCCTTGTTAAACGGCAACGTTTCACGGCTCAATACTGATTTGGAGGAAATCCGGCAAACAATCGGCAATCGCGGCGGCAAAGCCATTGAAATTATTGAAGGCCCGTTGATGCGCGGCATGGATATTGTCGGCGACCGCTTTGGCGAAGGAAAAATGTTTTTGCCGCAAGTGGTCAAAAGCGCGCGCGTGATGAAAGAAGCCGTCGCCTATCTGGTGCCGTTTATCGAAGCGGAAAAAGATGAGAACAGTAAAAGCAATGGCAAAATCGTGATTGCCACTGTCAAGGGCGATGTTCACGACATCGGAAAAAACATCGTTTCGGTGGTGCTGCAATGCAATAATTATGAAGTGATCGACTTGGGCGTGATGGTGCCCGCGCAAAAAATTGTCGAAACAGCTATCGCGGAAAAAGCCGACGTCGTCGGCCTCTCCGGGCTTATCACGCCGTCGCTTGAGGAAATGGCGCATGTCGCCGCGGAAATGGAGCGCGCCGGTTTACGCTGCCCGCTCATGATCGGCGGCGCCACCACGTCGCGTGTACATACCGCGATAAAAATCGCCCCGCACTACCGGGGAACTACCGTATATGTGCCCGACGCTTCGCGCGCGGTCAATGTTGTCGCGCAACTGCTGTCGGAAACGCGCCGCGATGCCTACGCCGCCGAAATCGCCGCGGATTACCGGCGTATCCGCGAACAGCACGCCCAAAAAAAAGGCGCCACGTTAATCCCGCTTGCCGAAGCGCGTGCCAATGCGTTCCGGCCGGACGACGCATGCACGCCGCCTGCGCCCAAAATAACCGGCCGTCAAACCATCGCCAATGTTCCGCTTGAAACCTTGGTGCCTTTTATCGACTGGTCGCCGTTTTTCCAAACATGGGATTTGCCGGGACGTTACCCCGACATTCTCGACGATGCCGCCTACGGCGAAAGCGCGCGCCAGATTTTTTCCGACGCGCAAAACCTGCTGGGGAAAGTCGTAACGAAACAGTGGCTGCGTGCCGCGGCGGTATTCGGCATTTGGCCGGCGTATCGCGAGCGCGACGACATCGTTTTGCATGAAAGCGGGCAAACGTTACGCTGGCCGCTGTTGCGCCAGCAATACCAGCGTCCGGAAGGCAAACCCAATTATTGCTTATCCGACTTCGTCCGCGCGCAAAACGAAGGCAATGATTACGTCGGCGCATTCGCGTTGACCGCCGGGCTTGACTTGGAAAAGCAGGCCGATGTTTTTGCGCAATCGCACGACGACTACTCGATTCTGATGTTAAAGGCGCTGGCGGACCGCTTCACCGAAGCGCTGGCCGAATGGCTGCATTATCAGGTGCGTACCCGTTTCTGGGGCTACGAGCAGGAAAGGGAAGGCGCTTCAATCGATTACACGGCGTTGATTGCCGAACATTATCAAGGCATTCGGCCGGCGCCGGGTTACCCCGCTTGTCCGGAACACAGTGTCAAAGCCGCGCTGCTGGATTGGCTGAACGCTAGTGAAATCGGTATGAGCACTACCGAAAGCTTCGTGATGGTGCCTGCGTCGTCGATCTCCGGCTTTTATCTGGCGCATCCCGATGCGCGTTATTTTTCCGTTGGTATTATCGGCGACGACCAGCTTAAGGATTTTGCCGAACGCAACGGGTTGGATGAAGCAACGGCACGCCGCTATCTTGCGCCCAATTTATCGTGATTTCGATGTGCCTTTCTTTTGCCGAAGAAGAATCATCAACAGCAAAAGCAACGCCACATAAAATACCAACCAGTCGCCCCAGCGCAGATAAGGCGTGTCGCCGTTGCGCCCCTGCACTTCGCTTTCGAGAATACCCTCCTCAAACCATGGCAACCGCGCTACGGTACGCCCTTGATGGTCGATCAGCGAAGTGATGCCCGTATTGGTAGCGCGCAACATCGCCCGCCCGCTTTCCAATGAGCGCAATGCGGCAATACGATGATGCTGCCAGGTTGCGATTGACTTGCCGTACCAGGCATCGTTGGTGAAATTGACCAGCAAAGTGGAAGCGCGTGTTCGCGCGCGTTGTTCGGCACCAAACGCATCTTCAAAACATATCGACACGCCTGCCTGTTGTCCGGCGACGGCAAACGGCGGCTGGTTTTCGGCACCCGAACCCTGCCCGGCAATCGGAATCGAAATCAGCGCGTGCATGATAGGCGCGATTATATTTTCAAACGGAATTTTTTCGCCGAATAAAACAAGGTGGCGTTTGCGATAAAGCTGTGTCGGCGACTCGCCCAGGCTCACGACGCTGTTGAAATAATCGTCGCGCATCTTATCGGGATCAAATCGGCGCGTGAACACGCCGATCAGAAAATCGCCATGACGCGCCCGTCCCATTTCCTGATATACCCTCTCTTCCCCATCGGGGATATTGTCGGCAAAGTCGGGAAAAGCGCTCTCCGGCAACACGACCAACCGTCCCCGACTTTTTTCGGCAAGCCCACGGTATCGGGCATAGGTTTCCGCATGAAACGCCGGATCAAACTTGATATCTTGGGTAACATTGCCTTGAATCAACGATACCGGCAGAAGCGCCCCGGCCGAGTGCGTCCACGAAACCCGCATTAAAACAAAGCCGCCGACCACCACAACCATTATTGATAACGCACTGACGATGTACCGCTTTTGCAATAGATGCGCCAAACAAACGCCAAGCAGCACGGAAAAAAAGCTTGCCAGATAGACACCGCCAAGCGGCACAAACCCGGCCAGTGGGCTGGGAAACGCCTGCGCATAACCAAGCGACAGCCACGGGAAACCGCCAAAAAGCCATGCGCGCAGCAGTTCGGAAAGCGCCCACAACGCGGGTAATGCTAAAAACCAATATTTTCTTTTGAAAAAACGCGCCAGCGCATAGCCGACGAATGCCGGATAAAGCGACAGATAGGCAATCAATATCGCCATCACGACAACAGCCACGGCTATCGCCATGCCGCCGAACGTTGTCAGTGCGATGATGATCCAATACACGCCTGCGCCGAAAAAACCCAAACCGTAAATAAAACCCAGCTTAAATGCCGTCCGTTCTCCTACGGCACGCTGCCAAAGAAACACCATCCCGGCCAGCGACAGTACCGGCAACAGCGACGCCAAAAGTGCCAAGCCGCCATGCCAAACGTCAACCGGCAAAAAGCCGGGGGTTGCCAATACACCCAGCAATAGCGCGCTAGGATAGTCACGATAGGCGCGACAAGGAGCTTTTGGAAATGTCTCGCTTTGATCAAGTGAAGTCATGAACCGCGCTGTTCGGTATTCATTTTTCCCGCGTCACGGCTGGTCATTTTGTTCCGAAACGTCGCGCGCTTCTTCCAGTGGCCGCATTTTCAAAGTCATGATATGGCGGCTGTCGGCACGTGTGACGCGAAAGCGAAATGCGCCGATGATTATTTCGTTACCGCGTTTGGGCAAGCGCCCGAACGCTTTGAGTACCAGCCCGCCCACCGTATCGACTTCGTCATCGGAAAAATGGGCGTGGAAATATTCATTAAAGTCGCTGATCTCGGTATGCGCCTTGATCCGGTAACCGCCGTCTTCCTCGGCGATAATATTGGTTTCGTTGTCATCGAAATCGTATTCATCCTCGATGTCGCCGACGATCTGCTCAAGTACATCTTCAATGGTCACCAACCCGGAAACGCCGCCGTATTCATCAACGACTATCGCAATATGGTTGCGGTTGGCGCGAAAATCGCGCAACAGCACATTCAACGGCTTGCTTTCGGGAACAAATACCGCGGGCCACAAAGTATCGCGTAAATCAAATGTTTCCGGATGCGCGTAATAACTCAGCAATTCCTTGGCAAGAAGAATCCCGATCACATCGTCCTTGCCTTCGCCGATCACTGGAAAACGCGAATGCCGCGTTTCGATCACAAAAGGGATGAACTCCGCCGGGCTGTCGCTGATGCGCAGGCAGTCCATCTGCGCGCGCGGAATCATGATGTCGCGCACGGTGTGCTCGGAAACATCAAGCACGCCTTCGATCATCGACAAGGCGTCGCCGTCAAGCAGATTGCGCTCATAAGCGCCGTGCAACAGTTGCTGCAAATCTTCCTGCAGTTCTTCGCGGTTTTCTGGTTCGGGAGATAAAAACGCGGAAATGCGTTCTCTCAAGCTGGGTCTGTGGTGTTCTGATATTTCGTTTCTAGGCTCAGGATCCATTATGCGATTGACGGAGCTACCCGAAGAAGTCAAAGATAGGGATCAGGATACCCTAAAAGCGCAAGAATTGCAGTCTCCTCCGCTTCCATTCGCTCGGCATCCTTGCCATTTTCGTGATCAAAACCCAGCAAATGCAACACTCCGTGCACAACCAGATGCGCGCAATGCGCGCGCCAGGGTTTTTCTCCGGCTTCCTTGAGTAAAACCGGCATGCACAGCACGATGTCGCCGATACAGTGCTTTTGCTGTTCATACACAAAAGTTAACACATTGGTCGCATAGTTCTTGCCGCGAAAATCGCGGTTCAAGGTTTTGCCTTCCGAGGCATCGACAAAACGCAACGTAATTTCGGCACTCCCCGCTCGACGCGCTGCCGGTACCTTTGCCAATGCCACAGCCAATGTCGCCAATACCCAGCGGCGCAATGTCGCGCGCGTCGGGATTGGGTGCTTTGACGCCTGCTGGATGGCTAACGTCAACGGCCAGGCCGGAATCGGTTTCTTCATGGCTTCAACTTTTATGATCCATTTTTCGGTTATCGGCGCGAGCCACGCCGCTCTTCGCGTGCGGTTCCGTGCTGCGCATACGCCTCGACGATTCGCTGCACCACCGGATGGCGCACAACATCCACACTGCTGAAATGCACAAAAGCAATACCCGATACATCGCACAACACCGCTTGCGCATCGATCAACCCGGAACGTTGGCCGGGCGCCAGATCGATTTGCGTAGTATCGCCGGTTACCACCACGCGCGCGCCGAAACCGACACGCGTCAAAAACATCTTCATCTGTTCCGGCGTGGTATTCTGTGCCTCGTCAAGAATAATGAAGGCGCTGTTCAACGTGCGTCCGCGCATATACGCCAGCGGCGCAATTTCGATCACTTGCCGCTCAATCATTTTCAGCGTTTTATCAAAGCCCAGCAAATCGTATAGTGCGTCGTAAAGCGGCCGCAAATAAGGATCGACTTTCTGCGCCAAATCGCCGGGTAAAAAACCGAGCCGTTCGCCTGCTTCGACCGCCGGACGCACCAATACAATGCGTTGAACCGCGTCGCGTTCAAAAGCGTCAACGGCACTCGCCACTGCCAGATAGGTTTTTCCCGTCCCGGCGGGACCGATGCCAAACGTAATATCGTGTGCGGCAATCGCATCCAGGTAATTTTTTTGGTTGGGTGTCCGCGCCGTCAAGCCGGACTGCCTCGTCTGCAAATGCGCCGTCTTATTTCCCGACTTTTCACTTTCCTGCTTCATCAATAACGCCTCCGGCGATGCCATCGCTTCAACCAATGTCAGCTGCACATCTTCCAGCGCAATGTGTTTTTGTGCGACCGCATAAAGCGCCGTCAATACCAGCTTCGCCCGGCGCGCGGCATCCTCCTTGCCCTCAACATGAAACGAATGTCCGCGATGGCGAATCGATACCGAAAGCGCCGTTTCTATTTCGCGCACATGAGCGCCGACCGGTCCGACCAGATTTCGCAATCGCTTACCGTCCACCGGCATCAGGTCAAAATCAAATACGGCCGATCCTTCCGGTTTATGTCTCGCCATAAAAAACTCCTATCGATTTCTTTCGGTTGAAACCACGGTATTCCAACCGTGATCGCATGAAAAACCATTAACAACAGCCGGATCAAACGGCGCATCAATAGCCGGTTCGCACCATGAACGCTGTCAACGCCTCTTTAAGCAAAGCACGAACTTCCTCAAGATGTGCGCGCGCTTCGCGCGAATAACGGGCGCCATCCTGACGCAACGCCGTATCAACGCTACGTTGCAATCGTGTCGCCTCCATGCGCAGCAATGCCCGTGCTTCCGCCGGCATCATTTTTGCGGTTACCAACGCCTGCGCCAAAACGCTTGCGTGCTCGCGCTGAATATTGCGGCGCAGCAAAGGAATATCTTTGTTCTGCCTTAATTCGCTCCAGATCGCGCGGCGTAAAGTCCCGTATAACTCGCCCAGCGTCAGCACATCATCGCCGACATCTGTTCTGGCTTGATTGTTGATCATCCTCTGTGCTGTCATCGCGCCCATAAGCGGTGTCAACGCTTTTTTCTGTACCGCCAATATTTGCTGGTCGATGGCAATATCGACCGGTTGCGGCAATGTCCCCAATATCTTGGCATTCTGCCGGTCAAAAACAGTGACGGCCATGTGGCGCAAGAACTCCGGCGAAAAAGGCAAACTGTCCGCCGAAAAAATATTTTTTTCCAAAAGTTTTAACGCGGCACGCTGCTTGGCGGCGGGCACCGGCGTCATCGGCGCGACGCCGTCGCCGGGACGTGCGGCACGCCGGTAAACGCCGCCCGGATAACGCGCCGCCAAAACCACGCTTCGCTCAAGGTGAATGATGCCGCGCTGAAAATTACGACGCAGCACGCTGTACGTCTGCTCCGGCGTCAATTGCGCTTTTTGTGTGCGTGCCCATAACTCGCGAACCAGTTTGATGCGTTTTTCCGCGTACAACAAAGGATCGCTGCCCAAGTCCTGTGTGCTGACCTCTGGGTCAAGCGCTAATATGGACGCATCTTCATCCGTCGCGTAAACCAATAACGGATCGCTGATGCCACGTGCGGCAATCGCTTGCAGCGCTTCTTTCTCTTCGCGCTCCGGCCATTCGCGATAACCGTATTCAATCGCCCAATAATCATACGGACCAAGCGTTGTCATCTGATATGCGCCCTGCTTTTCGCCGTTGAGCGCGATATTCCACGGCAGATATTCCATTACCGAACCGGCCAACCCATGATTGCGCGTAAACGCAGGATCCGCCAACTGCTTTTCGCTGTACGCCGTCGACGCATGAAAATTGTGGCGAAGCCCCAGCGTATGGCCGACTTCATGCATCGTCAAATGCTTGAGATAATCATAAACAAATTGCTGCGTCGCCGAGTCGTTGCGCCCCAGATCACCGCGCAGCGCCAGTAACGACATCCCAAAATCCGCTTCCTGCGCCGCGACGGCACTTGCCGTACCCGCGCTTTGGTTCAATGCCTGATCGTCCGCTACGACAGGACCATCAATCGTTTCTTCGAAAATCGACGCAATCGCGCGGATCTGGTTGGCGTCCAAACCAATATCCGCGTCGAGAATTTCACCGCTACGCGAGTCAACCACCGCAGGGCCGATACCGCCAAACGAACTTTTCGCGGCGGTCAACCAGCGGACAGACGGACGATAAAGGTCGCTTGTAGAAAATGTTTCGTCATCCTGAGCAATTTCAACACGAAGCGCATCTTTAAAACCGATGCGTTCGAACGCATTGTTCCATTCCAGAACGCCCGCAATAATCGGCGCACGATAACGTTCAGGAATTGTCGGGTCGATCCAATAGGTCACAGGTTTCACCGGTTCGGACACCGGCAATTCCGGATATTTCTTTTCCAAACGCCAGCGATTAATCAGACGCACCGTCGGCAAACGCGCTTCATCGACGGTAAAGTCCAGCCTTTCGGAAATAAAATAACCGACACGCTCATCGGCGACGCGCGCGGCCATCAGAGTTTCCGGCAACGGCGCCAACGAATAGCTGAAGCCCAAAAACATGCTGCGCACATCGGGCAGTACGGTCGGCAATGTCGGTTGTGTTGCCGGAGCCGGATGCGGCGGCGGCTCCTCGCCGGGTTTGGGTATCGGCGGCATGGCAATACGCGCCAGATTGTAATGCGCGTTGACGTCAATCACGACCAATTGCTTATCCGCACGCGCTTTGGCAATAAAAGAATTGCGCGCATCGAATGCGTACGATTGCCGATATATGCGCCCGAGAATATCGGCAGCGCCCGGAATATCGGCCAATAATAAAGCGTTCGCTTCCACTAAAACCGTTTTTCGTTCCGGGTGCGGTTGCGACACCACCGGCACCGACGCTAAAAGGCTGTCGGAAAAAGAACGCGCTACCGCCTGCGCTTCCGGCGTATTCGGGTGCGCCGTGTATTGCGCGTTTTTCATCAGCATCTGAACGTTATCGCCGACACGGCGAAATTGAACGATGCCATGAACACCCATTGGGTAAGCCATCATGCCGCCATAAATCCGGTTCTCGCCGATACCGCGATCCAGATTGGATTTCAGATAAAACCTGCGGCCAAAATCCTCCGGCGCCAACTCCAGCCAGACTTTTTCATCTTTACGATAAAGCGAGATAAAACCCTCGAGCCGATCCGCGCCCTCAATAATTTGGGCAAAGGGCTGAAGTTTTTTCGCAGATGCCGCCACAGCGGGCTGTTTTTCCTGGTGGCCACTCTGCTGCCCGGCTTTGTTGTCGCTTTGCGCCTGCGCAGCAACAGCGTTGGATTGCTCGGATTGGGCAACCGTGGCGCATGAGCCCAATACCCCCATTGAAAACAACACCAAAAGCAAAATTCCGATTTTCCGCATGTATCTTCCTTTATTCGAAGCGCGTTCAGCGTTCGTGCGCAAGCTCGCCGCGCAGAGAGTGCGCAAATGCATGCGTGATCCGCACATCCGTGTATTGCCCGATCAATGACATATCGCCGGTAAAATTCACGACCCGGTTATTATCCGTGCGCGCCTGCAATTCGTTTTTGTTTTTGGCCGCCTGTCCGGTAACCAACACGCGCTGCACGGAATCTACCATTGCCGCGCTGTAATCGCGATAATGTTCATCGAGCAGCGCTTGCAACGCCTCAAACCGCTTTTGCTGAATATCGCGCGGCACCGTATCGATAAAGTTGGCCGCCGGTGTGCCTGGACGCGCGCTGTAGATGAAATTGAACGCGCCGTCAAAGCGCACCTCTTCGACAAGCTTTAATGTTTGCGCAAAATCGTCGTCGGTTTCGCCGGGAAAACCGACGATAAAATCCGAAGTAATTGAAAGACTGGGACGTGCCGCACGCAATTTACGAATGATCGATTTATATTCAAGCGCGGTATAACCGCGCTTCATCTTTGCCAGCACCCGATCGGAACCGGATTGCACCGGCAAATGCAGCTGCGACACCAGTTTGGGCAATTGCGCGAACGCGTCGATCAGCCGCACCGACATTTCGCATGGATGTGACGTGGTAAAGCGCAGCCGCTCAATGCCGGGCATTTCCGAAAGATAAGCCAGAAGTTCCGCAAGATCGGCTATCGCGCCGCCCTCTTTCACGCCGCGATAAGCGTTGACATTTTGCCCAAGCAGCGTCATTTCTTTTACGCCTTGATCGGCAAGATCCGCCGCTTCGATCAATACGCTCTCAAACGGCCGTGAAATCTCCTCGCCGCGAGTATAAGGCACCACACAATAAGTGCAGTATTTTCCGCACCCTTCCATAATCGACACAAAAGCCGAAGCGCCATCCACGCGCGGCGGCGGCAAATGATCAAATTTTTCGATTTCCGGAAAACGGATATCCACCTGCGCTTTACCGCTTTGCCGACGGGCATGAATCAGCTCCGGCAAGCGGTGCAACGTTTGCGGGCCAAACACCACATCGACGAACGGCGCGCGTTTGATGATCGCGTCGCCCTCCTGCGACGCCACACAACCGCCTACGCCGATAATAATATCCGGTCTCGCTTTTTTCAGCGCCCGCACCCGACCCAAATCATGGAATACTTTTTCTTGCGCTTTTTCGCGTACCGAACAGGTATTGAACAGGATGATGTCGGCTTCATCGACATTATCGGTCAATTCCGTACCATGATCGCCGGCAAGCAAATCGGCGATACGCGCCGAATCGTATTCGTTCATCTGACAGCCGAAAGTGCGCAAATATAATTTTTTCATAACCCGTCAAAAACGCTTTCCCGAACAAAAAGCGCGAAGTATTGCACGAAACAACACAAGAAATACCACAAGACAATGGCCGCGATCAGGCAGCCATCAAAAGATCAAACAAACAAGGCGGCGTTTTTCATCATCACACGCCAAAATCGTCAAATGTTCTGCCCTGAGGTTCAGACGATGTTTGCGGGCTGGCAGCATACGTCGCCTCGGCATACATCGGTTTATTTTCATAAAGACGAAGGCCGCCCTTAATCAGGCGATAAATCACCCAGACGCTGACCACAAATAAAATCGGAAAACCAACCAACACGAAAGACAAAATGCCGCCAATAATGAACCACGGCAGGCTAAACCAGAAAGTACGAATTTGCCAGCGGAAATGCCCTTCGTACAATGTCCCCACCATGTCGTCTTTTTTGACATAGTTCATAACGATCGCAATAATTGCCGTTACCCCGCCGGAAATAAAAAGTGCGGCATACAGTACGTAAATCACCGCCGTTAAAGTCCGCGCGGACTTTTCTTCGGCTTCGGGCAGCATCACGTATGACATAACAAGCCTCCTCTATTAATTTTGTTACTTTACCATGTTCATATGGTGTTTTTCGGTAAACGCGTGTCCATGCGTAACACGATACGGTTGTTCCCGAAAACTTTGGCTTACCATTCATCATGGAAATCGCCGGCAGCCACTCTGACTACCGCTTTGCGCCTGGCATCAAGCGGCCTTCTTGCGGTATCTCCGGTGCAAGCGCTTGGCCCGATGACGTTCAACCCCACATTCGCATGCAATTCATTGCCGCCATGCTGTTGCTGGCCGTGTTGGCGACCGGAGGCTGGCACACATTCAGCGCGCCGCCTGGAGCCAAGACGCAATTCCGTTCTTTTTTCGGTGAATGCGCCATGCACCGCCGTACTCGGCTTTTTTATCCTTGGCAAACATCTCAATATGGTTGCCATCACCGACGTCGCACTGGCAATGACCGAACGTTGCTCCAGCCCTTTATCCGGCAAACCTGCGCCAGCGGCTTATTTGGCACGAGTATCGGGACTGGCTGCCTGATGCTTGCGCTTGCCCATGGAAAAACCGGCCTTGTTGTAACACTTTCTTCGGTAACACCGGTCATGATCCTGTCGATTTTGTGGCTCCTTACCAAAAAACACCCGCCGCCCGCCGCTTGGGCGGACACTGCAATTACCGTCGCCGGTATTGCTTTTGTCCTCGGCGACTAAACCCTGATCTTCGCGCAGATTTCTTTGCCCGCGTTTGCGTTTATACTGTTCTCATTCTCAAATACTGATGGAGTTTTTGTCATGCCTATGTTGCCCTCTCGCCACTATCGTTCCGAAGCCGACACGTTCCTGCGCGATTTCATTAAACAACATCCGGAAACCCCACGCAAACAAGAAGAAGGCATGGAGCTCTGGTGGAACCGCGATGCCGAAACCGTAAAAGCGGAACGTGAAGCAAACCGCGCCTTTCAAGATAACGAGCAAAAAAATTCGACAAAAAATAATCCTTAACGCGCTCGGTCAACGCGCCTCATCTCAACGATTTCTGACGCCCTTACGATGCCTTTATCCATAACCAACGAAGCCGCCCGCTTATGGGGATTGAAAACTTATCCTTTACGCGAAGCGTTGAATCGTGAGTTTCATGCGCGCCCTTCGGAAATCGTTCAACCTCCGCTGCGGGCAATGCACCTTGTCATGGTCATTCGCCCGGAACTGCGCGCCGAGATTGGCGAGCACTTTGCGCGGCTGTGCGCGCATTTTGGCGTGACGCTTTCCGACCTTACTTCATCAAAGCAAGTCAGCGCGCGCTGCAACGATCAGCTTTTGCTCAAATGGGAACAGCACCTGGAGTTTTCCACATACACGTTTTTTTATCATGGCGCGTTCACCGATCCTTTTGAAAATATTTTTCAGAAGCTGATCCCCGAATCATGGATGTCTTCGATCCCCGGCGAGCTGCTGGTTGCCACTCAATTGGCACTGGAAACACGCGATGCGCCGCACCGCACGGAAGAACAAATCAACAAGTTATTTGATACGTTCTATCCGGTCGGCTCACAAGTTCTGGGCGGCAACGCTCTCGTGTACAGCAATTTTCTTGCTGACTCGGAAGGTTTTTCCAAAATTCTCGTGCAAGATAAAAGCATGACCCTGCATCAAGCCGGCCGGCTGGCGCAGCGTCTGCTCGATATTGAAACGTATCGCGCCATGGCAATTCTCGGCTTTCCTCATATGCGTGGACTTACCGAGGAACTGGAGCAAATGGAGCTGCGCTTGAGCGATCTTATGGAAAAACTGTCCGGCGACAACGAGCACCAGAAAGAACATCGTATTCTCAATGACCTGATGCGGCTTGCCGATGAAACCGAGCGCATGGTGGCATCGTTTGCGTACCGCTTTTCTGCGGGTCGCGCCTATCACGCGCTGGTCAAACACCGCATCGAAGAACTGCGCGAAATACGCATTGAAGGGCTACCGCCTATCAGCGAATTCCTGCAAAGGCGTTTTGAGCCGGCCATGCGTACCATCGAAGCCAATTACGGCAGGCAAGAGCGCCTGTCGCAACGAGTCGCCCGCGCTGCCACATTATTGCGCACACACATCGAAGTGGCGCTCGCTCAACAAAACCGCGATTTACTGGCGTCAATGGATCAGCGCGCCAAGCGGCAATTGCGTTTGCAGGAAATGGTTGAAGGGCTTTCCGTTTTTGTGCTCGGTTATTACATTGTCTCCTTGCTGGGCTACTGCTATAAGGCCGCAAAAAATATCGG
>QMCE01001307.1_pt1 | contig 13624 bp, 14 predicted proteins | sample 1821851 | NCBI WGS metagenome assembly QMCE01 (sample SAMN09453174, study PRJNA476694) | Termite gut metagenome, whole genome shotgun sequencing project. | isolation source: worker | host: Odontotermes sp. | place: South Africa:Pretoria | collected 2016-01-28 | reverse complement strand
CTTACGCCACAACCTGTCCCATCGGAATCTACCGGCAGTGCGGTCACGGGACCAGGCGATGCGTCGTGCAACTCCAATGATGAATTCCTCCGGCACGAATCCCCAGTAGCGGCTGTCGCCGGAGTTTAGAACGTTGTCGCCCCCGACAAAGTAATAATTGTCCCGAAAAACGTACCGCGTGATGAGCGTGTCGGAGAGCGAACGGCCCGTTTCGTACTCTATGACGGTGCCGTATAGAGCACGCAGGGCGTCGTCGAGTCTAAGCGTGTCGCCCCGGGCCGGAACGTACAGCGGCCCGAACTCTTTGGCTGTCCACCGTCCGTCGAACGGTATCGTGTGGAGCACGCCGAGAGGGATCAGGGAGTCTGGTGTGGAGGCCAACCGACGCTGTTCCGCTTCGATGCCGATAAGCCTGTCGTATCGGTTGTTCTTGTAGAACCCACCCTCGATGCTCACCGAATCGCCGGGCGTGCCGACACATCGCTTCGAGTAGACATAATTGATCCTGAACTCGATCTTTCCCCATTCGTCGTATCCGAAAGGGTAGTTGAAAACCAGCACATCGTTCGGTCTGATCTTGCGCAGACCCGGCATGCGCCACGACACGAGCGGCCGCCCTTTCGAGAAGTCGAGGTTTTTATAGACGCGGGGACCGAAGATCAGTTTGTTGACAACGATGCGGTCGCCGGGGACGAGGGTCGGGGCCATCGAGTCGGATGGGATGATAAATTTGTCGCTGACGAAGATCCAGTTGCCGAAATAGAGCACCGCCAAGCCGAAGCAGACGAACACCGTCCACGTAAAGAGGTCGGCCGCCCGCATCAGCCGTTTTTTGAGTCTCTCTTTCATCTAACTTCGCCTTTGACTGCGATTTCGAGCGGAGAGGATCCCCCTGCGTAATAAATAAATATTTTTTTGAAGAACACACCCTCCTCCTCGGGTTCGAATCCAACCTTGATCTTCGATTCTTTGCCGGGCATCAAAGGCACTTTTTCATATTCGGCCGAGGTACATCCGCAGGTCGTCACGATGCGGGTGATAACGACGGGTGTGGAGCTGACATTGGCGAAACTGAAGACGACATCTTTTTTCTGTCCGATCTTCATCCTGCCGAGGTCTGCAACCGTGGCTTCGAAGCGCAGCAGTGAGTCGTTCGTGCGGAGATTGTAGTCCGGCACCCTGTCGTCGTCGAGCAAAGCGATATTTGCGGCGATCATGCCGGCGGGCGAATCGGTCGCGTTGGCGTTTTTGCCGCCGCCCCTGCACGACGATAAAACCAACAGAGCCGAAGCCACGGCTACTGCCCTCAATAGTATAACCTCAATGTGTCTCACCACCACACCGGTTTACCGTTTTGATAGAGAAATATGATCGTCGATTTGTACAACTCCCACAACTGCGGATTGTTCACCGGGTCGCCAACCAAAATCACCTTTCCGTTCCGATCGAGCAGGAACGTGTGAAACCTGCTGTCCGCCGGAATATGCGGATTCGCTGCCGGAAATGCCTGCCTTTCATCAATGACGATCGGATAGTCAAACCGTATCTTATCAAGTGTTTGAGTCACATCATTGATTTTGGCATGAGACGGAGAGAACAGAAATATGGGAACATACTTTTCTCCTGCCTCCTCGCGAAAATGGATGATCTCGTCATATTCGAATATATTATTCAGGCGACATGAAGAACAGGCGACAGAATCGGCCCAAATTACGAGTTGTATCGATCCTGCAATATTATTTGTCGCAACCAAACCACGCCCTTCGACCAACTGTCGCATGTCATAAGGGACAACAACCTCACTCTGAATAAACTCTTCGAGCTGTTTTTGCAATTTCTTATTTCCGCAAGACAACAAGAGCAAGACAAAAAGACCACAGAATATGTGTAAAATTCTATTCATGGAAATGCTTTGTTTCTTTTACCTAAGTTTATACATGCATATCAATAGATCCCCATCGACAACTTGTTGGTGCATATCTTCAGGAAGATCTGAAGGTAGGTTTTCGATATCCATATAAGGGAAAAGAGTTATGAGATACTCGCTGTTAATCATGATAATATTGCCAAAATCATCAATTTCTTCGTTATTTTTAGTATAAATAGCCTTATTGTCGATATCGTATACATAAGATTTTTGAGAACCTCTGTCAAACATAACGCCGTATATATATTTCCCCTTAGGTACAGCGAAATTCATAAGAGCACGATATGAAGTTATCTCCCCCGAAGATATTAATGGCTCAAGATCGCCTCTATCCGATACGGGAATAGCATATTGCCCGAGATTGAAAGATATTATTTTTTCGATTTCTCCGTCATTCGCTAACTGATAAACGTTCTCTTCAGGCGATTTTTGATAAAAAATGGCATCGAACATTTCGACGAAATAATAATCGGAAAATTCTATATTATCGTCTATTAACTTTTTATCGAACTCCCCGGCGAATTTTTCTACTGACAAATCTCCTTTAGTCTTAAGTATTCTATTACCCGCATATTCCGACGTATCCCATGATGATAGACCCAGTAAATACCCTCCATCCGGCGTGCATTTTATTATGTCAATTTCGTATGGAGGGTCAAACACCTCCACAAATTTATAATCGGCGTCATATATCAATAATTTATCAGCATTCCCATCAACCAAATGAATCCGCCCCTGACCGTCGACATCGAAATCAGAAATATTGAGATATTCTCCCGGGCCTCTGCCTCTATTGCCAACTCTTGTTATTGCGTACCCGTTCATATCGTGTACTATCAATTTGTGAGACCATGAATCGGCTATATACATCTTATCATCGTGAAAAACGATTTTGGAAATCTCTCCAAGCATCATGTTTTGCTCGTCGGCGTGAAGGACTACATAGCGTTTTTCTAAGAATATTTTATCTGTTATTTCGGAAATAGGTTTCTCCACATAATCGTGAAAGTTGACCTCAATAACTTCGACCACGTCTTCTGTTTTCCGCCCACAATTTGATAAAACAAGACAAGAGATGGCGGATATTAGTATTGTACGATAATATTTCATATTTTTTCAATCTTGATTAATTAATAACAGAGGACAGTTATTATTGGCACAATAACTGTCCTTATGATTCCCGATAGCAGAAGAAATTATTAGTTACAAACTTGCTGATCCATACAGCCATACTCATTTTTGCTACGACAGCGTCCCGATAGCCAGTTTGAAGGGCCAGTGCAGTCTCCTCCCTCAAATTCGCCTCGAGTCAGCGCTTCGAGGTTTTTGGTGAGTAGGTCGGATTCGGGAGAGTTAGCGTTAACACTGGAAATGGTTACGGTAACCGCGGCGGCCATGACGGCGAGACCTGCCAGGCCGAATAAACATTTCTTTTTCATTGTTTTAGTCAGCTTTTTTAATTTTACAAATAATTTTGGTTTTGAGTTGCCGTGTTCTATCTGTTCAACGGCGGGGAATCATACGAACTCCCCAAAATATTCACACTACGCCGCGCCACACCTCCTTTCTCTTTTCAGGGTGCGACGGCCCTCCACGACGCCTACGAGTACGGGGGGGGGTATTTTAGGTTAGCGTACATTTTTTTTCGACAATCAATACGGTGCCAAAAACAATGAAAAACACTCGCAATGTTACAGAAATTATTTCAATAACACAACACTTTGCTTTATTTTTCGATACTTTCCAGCAGATCTCTCATTTCGCGTTGCAATTTACGACTGCTACAAGAACTCAATCCCGCAACAAATAACACGCAACAGATCAATATAACTAATCTGTGAATATCAGTTAGATTGTCCATTTTCATCATTAAGTACATCTATATATCAAACTGTAAAATGTCGTATTCCAAGTCTTCATTCATAATTAAACCATATATTTTCGTAGACGATTCATTCACGCAGAATGTGTGCACATCCATCTTTGTTTTTAATGTTTTAATATGATTGCCCTTCCAGTCAAACTGAAGAATGTATTGCCCTCGACCATGTATATCGTTATTCTCGGAGAGAGTTTTACCCGAATATAACATGAAGCAATAATCTTTCGTACCATACGCCCAAACATAACTGATTATGCAGCTGTCATCTACAATTATGGTATTTTGATACTCAACTTTAGGATACCTGTGTTTCGCTGAAAAAAATGTATGAATTCTTTTTGAGAATATGATAACATAAAGACCGGTAACGTTACTTCTCCCGGGCCTCTGCCCCCGAAAACATAACGTCCACTGAGTTTTCCGGAATTCAGATTAAAGCCTGCAATAGTCTTCTGTTCATACTGATCCACTAAACACAGTAAAGAATCATCTATGACAGTCATACTGTGTGGTCGAAATAGGTCATTTTTGATCCCCAACGACTTTCCTTCAATTGTCTGAAAATCCTTCAAATAATCATGTGATCCTTTCGAATGTCCACTACAAGAGACAATGATCGAACAGAAGAAAAATAATAAACAGTATTTCATAAAGTATTGTTTTGAGTTGCCGTGTCCTATGATAATTTACAGGTTCATAATATTTTCACTACTTCAAAATCAGCACCGTTGTTATCATATTATCAACGGTGTCAATCCTCACATCGTAACGATCGGTGGGTTGAATATTCAGTGCCATACCTCTCGGCAGGTTCCTCATCGAATCCAACACTTTTGGGGTCTCCTCGTTGTGCCTGCCGTCTTTTGTTTGAACATCGAGACTGAACATGATGGCTCCGGCGGGTGGCTGCGGTTTGCGTTCTGCGAAAGATGTCGAAGGTGCTCTTTGTACTTCGTTGCTCTGCTGTTTCTCCACGTTCAGCTCTCCTTCCACATCATCTTTCAGATCATATGAAACCAACACTACTTCACCATCGACGGCGGTTGCAACGGCCCACATCGTTTTGTCATCATCGGATACGCAAACGAAACTGCACGGCACATCCAATTCATACTCTTTCACGAGAGCACCCTCCCAGTCGAAAATCCGAAGTGTGTTGCCTCCCAAATTGGTGCTTTTCTTTTCCTGTCGTTCGAGCATGGTTTGGCCGCTGTATATGGCGTACACAAATTGATCCGTTGCGTATGTCGCTATGTATCCGTCTTTCGTACGTGGATCATATGCGAGCTGTCTGAAATTTTCGCCACCAGTATCTTTATAAAGCGGATAGTCGTTTTCGATTTTTGCAATCAACTCGATTTTGTTCTCGGCGATCGAATAAAAATGGATAATCTCTCCCCTGAAAGATGAGTAGACGAATTTTGTTCCCGAACGGTTTGCCGACAGTGTGCCTTGATACGCCATCGACCGTGACGGATCGTTGCGCTCGGCAGCATCCCGACCCGGGTATTCAAAAAAGTGTCGATCTGCACGCCGGTCGAGTCGATAAGTGCGAACATCTTACCATCGAGAGACGAAAACAGGCTGATGTATTGATCGAAGGCAGTTTTGATTATTCGGCTCGCTGGTAATTGTAGTTTCAACTCTTTGTGTATCTTTGGCGTTTCGCCTTCCTCGGGGATGGCGAATTCGTAATAAATTCTTGTTTGAGCATCGGAAATGCCAATGCTTTGGTTATCTGTGAACTGAATTGAGTAAGGCATAAGAAACTCGCCGGGCCCACGTCCCCGGTTGCCAAAAAGATAGAATGACTGCTCCTTTGAATCCAGACAAAAAAAAGGAGAAGCAGATGGATTCATCTCGATCCCCACGATATCGCCATTACAGTATGCAATAAATCCGCCGTATCCGAGATATTGATTGCCCAAATCAATCGCCCGATGCTCAAGTCTTCCAATAGACCCAGTCGGTTTATTACTTGAACAACCGCATAACAGAACGATACAAATAATCGGGATGAAAATATGTCTATGCCTCATCTTAATAGTTCTTTTATATTGACAACCACACAGCAAGAGCCTTACTGTGTGGTTGTTGAATTAATGTTGTCGGTTACAGATAAACACGTTCTCCTCCAGTTATGCCATCTCCCCAATCAATACAAATAATAACCAAGGGACCGGTACAAACAAACCACCCGCTTTCGCCTTGCGTCAGCGCTTCGAGGTTTTTGGTGAGGAGATTGGATTCGGGAGAGTTTGCGTTAACGCTGGAAACGGTTACGGTAACCGCGGCGGCCATGACGGCGAGACCTGCCAGGCCGAATAAAAATTTCTTTTTCATTGTTTTTAGTCAGGTTTTTAAAATTTACAAGTAATTTTGGTTTTGAGTTGCCGTGTTCTATACGGTGTCAAAAACAATGAAAAACACTCGCAATGTTACAGAAATTATTTCAATAATACAACACTTTGCTTTATTATTCGATACTTTCCAGCAGATCTCTCATTTCGCGTTGCATGTCGTTCGTGGCGGGCGACGGTACCTTTGGCGCCATCTCAACAACCCGGCGGGCATAATGCGATATTACAAAATCGAATTAATGGGATACGACACGACCTTGTACAGCAAGTCTTCGTCTAAAATCACGGCATACAATTCATTGGTCTTTTTGTTAATATTGATGCACTTGATGGGGCGATCGCTGTACAGGTGCTTGACATAAGTTCCATCCCAATCAAATACACACAGGTGATTGGAAGAGCGAGGATCTGCCACTCCATTGAGGGTCATGAAATCTTTTAGTGACTTATCGCAGCACAGGGAGATGATATATCTATCGTTTCCCGTCAAAGATGTAAATCCAAATTTGGTTTCCGGAGATAACGCACCTGCCGAATCGGCAGTAATAACGTCTTGATAGATGCCCCTGGCAGGAATTTTCACATTGTTGATATCGCTATAATCAATTATATTAAAAGCTTCTCCGTAATAAGAAAACCATGCGCAACGTTTCGTTTTGTCGTTAGTTATACAAAGACCCTGATATATCATTGCCCCTTCTTTCATGTCAAGGCCATATTCCGAGTAATCGCCAAAAGCTTTTTTTGTATTACGGAGCGTATCAACTATCAAAAATCGGCTCTGGTCATCTGAATTTACTCCCACCGTCATGGATGCATCGAAATCAAATGTCTTAAAATCAGTCATTGAAAGTATTTTCCACAATTCAACTTCTCCATCGTATATAGAGTAAACAAATATTTTTTTTGAAAGATTGTCATGCAAATAAAAAGCGATTTTGTCGTGATCAGGATAGACGCCTATTTGATTTACATTTAAAACCTCCTCTGGTCCACGCCCCTTTCTTCCCACCCTCTTGAAATGACCTGTATTGATGTTATAAGCCAATGCTGTGTATTCTTCATCCGAAGCGGACAAAATGATGTAATCATCCAATACTAACATAAATTCCGGCCTCCCTATTAGATCTTTCGGGAACCCCGTTTCACGGAAGAGAGTTGTAATATCTGAGGTTGGTACATCTTGCAGTAAGATGCTTCCACCTTTTTCCTGTGACGAATAACAAGAAACCATCATCACACTGACAAAAATAAAGAATCCTGCTTTTTTCATACGTTCATTGTTTTAAAAATAGGGCTTAGCGACCGGCGCTAAGCCCTATGGTTTATCAATCTACCGATGTTATTTTAACATACGGGCCTTTCATGCCATCAATACAGTCTCCCCAGGCAGATCCACAGACCTCATATGTCGTTTCTCCTCTTGATAGCGCTTCAAGGTTTTTGGTGAGGAGATTGGATTCGAGGGTATTAGCGTTAACGCTGGAAACGGTTACGGTAACCGCGGCGGCCATGACGGCGAGACCTGCCAGACCGAATAAAAATTTCTTTTTCATTGTTTTTAGTCAGTTTTTTTAAATTTACAAGTAATTTTGGTTTTGAGTTGTCGTGTTCTATACGGTGCCAAAAACAATGAAAACACTCGCAATGTTACAGAAATTATTTCAATAACACAACACTTTGCTTTGTTTTTCGATACTTTCCAGCAGATCTTTCATTTCGCGTTGCATGTCGTTCGTGGCGGGCGACGGTACCTTTGGCGCCATCTCAACAACCCTGCGGGCATAATGCGCAGCACGCTCCCTGTCGCCGATCTCGGAATACATTTGCCCAAGCAGATAGAGCGGATACATACGGTTGGGCACGATGTGGTGCGCTTTCAGATATGCCTCGGCGGCTTTTTCGTACTCCCCGAGAGCCTTGTAGTTATTACCGATTACATTGTAATTCATCGGGTCGTTGCTGAGCCGCGTCGCGCGGGTCATTATTTCGAGGCTTTCTTGGTATCGACCCTCCTGATTCAACGAACGGCCATACTCGAATAGAAAAATTGGATTCTCGCCCATCAAAGGGAGCAATTCCGGATAATCCTCCACAACGGCAGAATAGATCTCCATTGAGTACCAGCGGCTCATTTTCCGCCACTCCCGCGTTGCCTCGATCCGTTCGACGTACGGTTTTGTCGCCAACGCTACCACACCGACGCATCCAGCGAAAACAGCACCTACAATAACTCTGTGGATGACTGTCGCTTTCCGTTGTCGGGAATAGCACGACCCGGCGACGGCAAGCAGCACGACAAAAAGCATCTTCAGCGGAAGCAGGCTGAACGGATATGAAAAGAACGCGAACACCATCAATGCAATAAATCCGAAAGCATAAGGACTTCCCCGCCGAAGCAGTCGCCACAGTGCCGCCACCACAAGACAAACGAACAGCACAAGGCCGATAACACCCGTTTCGGCACCGATTTGCAGGTATTCATTGAATCCGTATTCGGGACTGCCTGCAACTGCGATTTCTGTTTCGGAGCGCTCCGCCGTGCTGAAATATTCGGACTGTACATCGCCGTAAGCGCCACGGTAATATCCGGGCCCGACCCCTGTCACGGAATTTTCCATCATCACCTTTGCGTCCATTTTCCACATCAGCAGCCGTCCGTCCGCGGAATCCTTTTTCAACGCATAGATGCCGTACAGACCGCCACAGATAACCACGACCGATACAATCGTGATCACCGCCGCCATCTTTTTGTGCCTGTGCACAAGATCATAGAACCGCCGTCGGATTCTGCCGTCCCCAAAAACAATAGCAACGAAGGCGATCCCGACAGCAACGATCGCAGCCCTGCTCACGGTCGCGGGAAGAATCACGGCTATCGCGATCACCGTGCATACCGCCACGCAGAAAACCAGCACCCAAAGAATGCGCCGAAAACGAACGTCGCCGATGTTCTTGAACCGTCTGAATACATTGTCAGCATACTCGTATCGCGAAACAATCCATCCCAATGTCATCGACACGATCACGGCCAGATAGCCACCATAAGGCCCCGGGTTGAAAAAAGTTCCCGTCACATTAAAAAGATTGTGGTTGGAATATCTGGCGCCGACAGCCTGTTGTATCCCGATCGTAGCCTCGACGATGCCGCAGACACACAAAACCACGAACAGCCATCTGCCCAAATTACGGTGCACCGACAGCAATACCCGCAGCGAAACGTACATGGCGGCGAACAGACCTGCTTCGAGCAATCTCGACACAGCAATACTGTCGTTGACATAGTAACACGCAACATACCACGCGAACATCGCCCCCGCCACAATGTCCACGATGCTGACCCTGACCTTTCGAACATTGAACACCCACGTAAACACCGCACAAACCAAAATAGCCAACAGAGAGTAGACAAACCACATGTCCTGGTCGCCCATTTCCGAGGATGTCTCCGTAAGTCCCACGCAACACATCGCTCCCGTCAGCAGCGTTGCCGGAAGATTCTGCAATGCCTGGCGGCAGGTATATTTGCGCGCCTCCCCCGTGGAATATTGTGTCTGTGGCTCGGATATATTTTCCTGGTCAGTCATTTTCAGCAACATCAATTCCCCCAAAATACAAAAATTATTTCGGAACCAAATTGCCGTATCTCAACCATCAGTATATTTGCGCAGATGGGGCGATGGGTGTTCCGCCCACCGGAACAGGCTAACCGCTATTTTCCACCTTTCACGGTTTCGACTTCTTTGTGTAGCCGCTCGGCTTTCTCTTTGGCGTTCTTCCTCTTCGGAGTTTTGATGCTCTGCCGGGTCGCGTAGGGTGTAGGACTGCAATCAAGAGCAACGAACAAAGGGGCAATATGGACGAATGCGCCGGTGGTTCTTACAGCTGACTCCTTACATCATTGACCAGTTCGCCGTCGAACAGGTTCAGGGTGCGGTGCGCATAGGCGGCATCGTGTTGGGAGTGGGTCACCATGATCACGGTGGTTCCCTCTTTGTTGAGTTCGTCGAGAAGTTCCATTACCTCCTTACCGTTCTTCGAGTCGAGGTTACCGGTCGGCTCATCGGCGAGGATCAACTTGGGGTTGGCGACCACGGCACGGGCTATGGCCACGCGCTGTTGCTGACCACCGGAGAGTTGCTGAGGGAAGTGTTTCGCACGGTGGCTGATGTTCATCCGGCTCAGGATGTCTTCGACCATTTGTTTGCGGTCGGCGGCCTTGATGCGAAGGTATATGAGCGGTAGCTCCACGTTCTCGTAAACATTCAACTCGTCGATAAGGTTGAAACTCTGGAATACGAACCCGATGTTGCCCTTGCGGAACAGGGTGCGGTCTTTTTCCTTGAAATTTCCAACTTCGTGGCCGAGCAGGGAGTAATCTCCCGAAGTGGGGTTGTCGAGCAGGCCGAGAATGTTCATCAGCGTAGATTTTCCGCATCCCGAGGGTCCCATGACCGCCACGAATTCGCCTTGTTTTACTTCAAATGAGACTCCGTTCAGAGCGACGGTCTCTATATCTTCCGTGCGGAAGATTTTCTCCAGATTTTCAATTTTTAACATCATGATCTTAGGTATTTTAATGAATTATTGTTCGTTGCTTATCATTTTCATAGGGTTGCTCTCTGCCGTCCTCCACGTTATAACAAACTCGGTTACACACACTATGAGAATGACCGCCAAGCCGCCGCAGATAAATATCCACCACGGAAGCCCTGCCTTTTGTTGGAACATCTGCATCCAGACCGACCCCACGAAATAAGAACCCGTCACACCGACAACCACAGCGGGTAACATCACAATGGCAGCGTCCCGGGCAATCAGAAGTATTATGTCGCCACGTCCCGCGCCGTTCACCTTTCGGATTGCTATCTCCCTGGCACGGCGGCGTATCTCATCGCTGAGGTAACCGATAAGCCCCATCAGAGCTATGAAAAGCGTCACAAGAGAGACGAGTACCATTGCATTGCGGAGTTGCCTTTCGTAGATTATCCTCTGATCGACGAGCGCGGCATAAATCATGACTTCGAAGTGCTGTGCCTCGTAGAATGACTTGATCTTTTGGGTCAGCATCTCTTTCGTCCGGACATCTATCTCGGCGAGACGTATCATAATATACCCGCTGTTGTATTGTCCTTCCGGGTCGATCAGGTACTCGCCCGTATTGTGGTAAACCAAGGGAGGTATGTCTCCTGAACTGCCGGTCCAAAAGTTCTTCACCACGCCTATTATCGTATAGCCGGGTTCGCCCGGGTCGGAGCTGTCTGTTATGTGCTTACCTACGGGACTGTCGGTCCATCCGCGCATCTCGACATACTTTTCGTTCACTATCACCTTGTCGCCCGCGTCTTCTCCCACGAAGTTGCGTCCATCGACCATCTCCATACCCATAACGGGAATATAGTCGTGGTCTATTATTCCGAAACGGCACGAGAAGAGCAGATCACCCGTGATATCATCGAAAGCCGGCTTGCCGCTGTAGCCCCATATCGGCACATCGTAGCCTATACCCACCCCTTCGACTTCGGGCATGGACATCAGTTCGCTCTTATACGAGGCTATCGCATCGGGGGTACCGCTCAGCGCAGTCAGCGCGAGATCATGCCTGTCATAACCATAATCGCTGTTGGACAGGTGGTCATATTGCCTGATGTTGATGATAAGGAACGAGATCACGAACGTAACACACACCAACTGCGTGAATATCAATGTCTGTTTCCATCGTCTCCGGCTGGAGGGTGTTCCTCTGAACGCAATGCTCACGGGAATGGATGCAAATATGCGTGAAGGTACGATACCCACGAATAGGAATATCCCAAAGATCACCGACAAAGGTGCCCAAATGCGCTCCAAGGCGAACAGGTCTGAAACAGGGGTCATGGTCATTGACTCCAGTTGCTTCCCGAAACAGAATATAATAATCGCCGCTAACGCCGAAGCCACAAGGAGGATGAGCAGGGTCTCCCACAGGAAAATGGAGAATATGTCCATTTTCTTCGCTCCGTTCACTTTAAGCATCGTTATCGTCCTGCCGCGCTTCATCAGCATCGAGATTGATATGAGCACATAGTTCATAGAGGCTATGAAGAGAGTAACCAGAGCGATCAATGAGAGGATCATGGCGATCCTGATGATCGTGTTGCCGGTGGTGTAGGCTTCGGTTATCGGAACGAAGAAATAGGTCTGATTCCACTCCTCCATGGTCTCGGTCAAGCCGTGACGCTCGAAGAAGCCGTCCAACTGCGCCTCAACTTCGGCGATATAGGCTCCTTTCTGCAATTTTATGTATGTTGGAAAGCTGTCGCCATTGAACCAGCCTGTATTGTATCCATCGTTAATCACCTCTTCGAATGAGCCGAGTACATCGAACTGGAAAAGATTTGTATTGCGCGGAATATCCTTAAATATCCCCGCCACCGTGAATGGCTTTCCATTGATTCGATTTGCGCGTAGCAGTATCTCGCCCACAGGGTCTTTGTCGCCGAACAGCTTCCCTGCGAACGATTCCGATATCATTATGTTATTAGCATCCAGAAATATCTCGTGCGGGTCGCCCCTGACGACACCGTAATCGAGCACATCGAAAAAGCAGGTATCTACGGACAACAGCCGCCCATTGAAATAGTTCTCTCCGTAGCGGAAGACATTCTTACCGTGATCTCTCAAGCGTGTGGCGGCCTCGACTTGGGGAATCTCCTCTCTCATGGCGGGTGCAATAGGAGCGATGAGATACTCGCTTGTGCCGCCCATACCGGTATTGGTCCACATCTGGTAAACCCTTCCGCGATCGGGAATGAAACGGTCGTAAGATAGCTCGTAAGTGACGTAGGAGAATATCAGTAGTCCGATAAACAGTCCCAAAGAGAGGGAGATTATCCTCGTAATGTTGTTGCCTCTCGATTTGAAGAGGAAACGGAATGCGTATAAGAAACCATTCATAATCAGCCTTTAATCGCCTCAATCGGATTGGCATTTGCTGCGCGCGAACTTTGCCACAATACCGTCACAAATGCAGTGATGGAAGCGAATGCTCCGGCGGCAACGAATATCCACACAGAGATGTCGATGCGGTAGCTGTAATTGGACAGCCACCATCTCATCACCAGCCATATCACCGGCACGGATAGCACGAAGGCAATAAGCACGAGCCGCATAAAATTGAGTACCAATCTGCGGAGCATCTCTCTGCGTGTGGAGCCGAACACCTTGCGGATGGCGATCTCCGAGGCACGTTGCTGGATAAAGTAGGTGGACATAGCGAGCAGTCCCAGCATAGAGATCAAAACGGCGATAAGGGTGAAGATTATAACGATAGTGTATGTTCTTTGTTGAGCGCCATAAGCCTCCTTAATCTCGTTCCGCATGAATTTTCCGTTGAATTCGAGTCCTCCGGCGAGACGCTCGTAAACCCTGCGCACATCTTCAAATGCCGCGTCAGGGTCGCCCTGAACCTCCACA